>Ga0068859_100005876_pt1 | contig 12454 bp, 12 predicted proteins | sample KBSSwiS22_FD_66585 | JGI IMG/M metagenome (GOLD analysis project Ga0068859, IMG submission 66585) | Switchgrass rhizosphere microbial communities from Kellogg Biological Station, Michigan, USA - KBS Switchgrass S2-2 | ecosystem: Host-associated > Plants > Roots > Rhizosphere > Soil ... | reverse complement strand
TCTTTCTGAGTTAGCTCAAACGGACAAACACTCTTTCGTCGTTCGATCAGCCGAGCAGTTCCGTCAGAGACGTGTACTCACGTCCCTGCGAAGTCGCCACGGCCTGGTAAGTTAGTTTGCCTGCGTAAGTGTTCACTCCGGCAGCGAGATCCTTGTCGGCCTCGACCGCTGCCTTGAATCCAAAATTAGCCAGCTTCAGCGCGTACGGTAAGGTCGCGTTTGTCAGCGCGAAGGTCGAAGTGCGCGGTACCGCGCCCGGCATGTTCGCGACGCAATAGTGCAGGACGCCTTCGACGTAATAGGTCGGATCAGAGTGAGTGGTCGGATGCGTAGTCTCAACGCAACCGCCTTGATCGACGGCGACGTCCACAATCACCGCGCCGTCGGCAACGTCTTTCAGCATGTTGCGAGTGACGAGGCGTGGCGCGGCGGCACCTGGAACCAGCACGGCGCCAATGATCAGATCGGCTGTGGTAAGCGCGTCGTGAATCATGTAAGCACTCGAAGCGAGCGTCGAAATCTTCGAGAGAAAAATATCGTCCAGCTCGCGCAATCGATCGAGATTGTTGTCGATGATCGTTACATGCGCGCCCATGCCGACGGCAATCTTCGCGGCGTTCGTGCCGACCACCCCGCCGCCGATGATGACCACCCGCGCGGCGGGCACTCCGGGCACGCCGCCCAGAAGGATACCGCGGCCGCCGCTCATCTTTTCCAGATAGTGCGCGCCAACCTGGATCGCCATGCGGCCGGCAACTTCCGACATGGGTGTCAGTAACGGCAAAGTGCCGCGCCGATCTGTGATGGTTTCATAAGCGACGCCCGTTACTTTTCGGTTCAGCAACTGTTCGGTTAGTTCATTGTCGGGAGCCAGATGAAGATAGGTGAACAGCAGTTGGCCCTCGCGCATTCGGGGATATTCCGGCGCGATCGGTTCTTTGACCTTGACGATCATTTCGCCCTCGGCCCATACCTCATCGGGAGAATCAAGAATGGTGGCGCCGGCGCGCTGGTAGAGTTCGTTCTCAAAACCGGATCCTTCGCCGGCATTCTTTTCCACCACGACTTTGTGGTTGGCATCGGTGAGCGCGCGTACGCCGGCGGGTGTGAGGCCGACGCGATATTCGTTGTCTTTGATTTCCCGGGGAAGTCCTATGATCACTGTGTCTGCTCCAAAAGAGTTTTCGATTACTAAGGCTTGGGGCTGGGCTTGGGTGACGCTTGCGGCGGCGGGGCGATTTTCAAACTATTTCGAATCAAGTCCCAAACCGGGGCCGCCTTGTTAATGTCGCTTTCCGAACCGAGGATCGATAAATTAACCAGTCGATCAGAAAGCATCAGGTAGTAAGAATCCAGGCCGCCGGGTTGGCGATCCATCACCACTCGCAAACGGGTGCCGTCGGCATTGGCGCCGGCGACCGTCGTGGCAATTGCCGAGCGCTTAGGCTGCATGCCCCCTTGTTCGAATTGCGTCGCAAATCCGTCGACGTATTGATCCTGAAAGAGTTTTTTGGCGGCCGCCTCTTTTTCAGGCGTTTTCAACCACTCGCGCGGCGATCGCACGCGGAGCACAATGTCCCCTCGCGTCAGCTCGAGGAATTGCATCTGTGACGTGCTTTGGTCACTCAGTTGCCAATTCACCGGATAGTCAAAGGACAACCCGTCCTTTTCGTAGTGCTTGACGTTTGGATCCTGCGCCAGCGCGCTCACGATTAGCAGCGATAGGGCCAGGCAGACGATTAACGATTGAGTGAGCTTCATTGTTCCTCCTCCAGGCTCGAGCGCTCAAACTTTAATTTGTTTTGAGTCACGCGGCAACCCGAGACAGGTAGTGGGTCAGTTTGATGTTCGACAAGCTTTAGTTTGTCGAAACTGGGCGACAAACTAAAGTTTGTCGGACATTTGCTCTAAACCGTTTTCATCCAGGCAAGACAGCGCTCGAGTTCGATGCGCATACTCGCCGCGCTGTCGTGATGAATGCGACCATGGCCCGGCAGCACCCATTCGAATTCATAGTCCAGGAGCTTGTGCATTGATTTGGTTTGTTCGGTCCAGGAATACCAGCAGGCCCGGCGAAAGGCGATCAGCGAATTGCGATTGGGTGACCAGGCCAGATGATCGCCGGTGAACAAAAACTTGTTGCGGTAAAGCAGAACCACATGGCCGCGGGTGTGGCCCGGAACCGGAACCGCGATCAGATCCCGATCAATCTGCACCGGGTCAGCACCGCGAATCAGGGTTTCAATGCCGCGATGCGCGGCTCCATCGTCTTCATGCATGATGCGTTCGCAGTGATACCTGGCGGCGAAGCGATCGTGATCGGCGACATCGTCTTTGTGAGTCAGAAACATCTTTCGCACGCCGCCCATGGCCGCGATCCTCTTCACCAGTTGCGTCGCGAAACGTGGTGAGTCGATCAGGACATTGCCGCCTTCAGCTTCCGGCCGAACAATCAAATAGCTCCACGCGCCGAAGCTCGACTCGGCGGTGAAGCCACAGAAGTACACATTCTCAGCGATCAATTCGGGGAACGCGTCGATGCCGAGGCGAGCATCGTGATGTTCGATTGTTCCAATCGAGGCGGTGGGACATGCGACCAGGGCCATCAAGGCGCGCCTCGTTTCTTCATCATCCGCAGGCTGGCGCTGAACAATCGAGGTGGTTCCGATATCGCTGAAAGTTTTGGGCGCGATTTGGCGGCACGCGTCACAGTCGATGCAGGTCGAATCTACAAAGAAATCGCCGGGGACATTTTCGGGAAGGCGTAAAGCTAAGTTGGCCATGAAGTGATAATAATGATGAGCCACGCGGTGGCGGAGTTCAAGCGAGCAGGGAAGGGGACTCCTGATCGCGTCCGCTAGTGCGGATGGTACTGACGGAGCGGCGCCTTTGGCGCAGCACATTGCGGTGAGCCTCTGGCTCACCGAACACCTATCTGGTTTCAAACCGAGGCTACGCCTCGCTCGGAGGCATAGCCTCAGACATTCTTAAGTGACTCCCTCGGTAAGCCAAAGGCTTACCGCCATGTGCTGCGGCCGAGCCGCGGATGCTCTGATCGTGATGATTTTTCCGCGACCGTTGCGTTTGATTCATTCCCCGCATAACATTCCGCGGTCCGAATTGATTATCGCCCGGAGGTCTAAATGTACATCAAACGATTCGCCCTCGGTCTCATCGTTTCTGTTTCATTATTTGCTCTAATCGCATTCGCTCAGCAGTCATCAGTTGCGACCGTTGAGGTCACCGCGTCTCAAAAAGAAGCCGAGGTCGGCCAGCAGGTGAAACTCACCGTCGTCGCCAAAGACGCCAGTGGCAAAGTGGTGAATGAGCAACCTTCGACCTATTTCGCCGGACCATTTGATGCTGCCACCGCGGATGAAAACGGCATCATCAAACTGCACGGCCCCGGAGAAGTAATCGCCGGCGCGATAGTCGGCGGGAAGAACGGCTTCACAAAAATCACCGTGAAGCCCGCCTCAATCAAGACTGTCGAAATCGAAGCTTTGAAGGCACCACTCGTCGTCGGCGGAACATTTCAGTTGGCGGCGACGACGCGCATCTTCAGCGGCGATCCGCGCACCGACGTTCCGGTCACCTGGACGTCGGACCAGCCGTCCGTGGTCACTATTGATATGGGTGGAATCGTGACTGCTGCCGGCGTCGGCACCGCGAACATTAAAGCGACTGCCCAGGGCGTCAGCGGGACGACCACAATCACGGTCATCAAAAGCAATTTGCGCAGTTTGGCGATTGAGCCGGCCAGCAGCAGCGCCAAAACCGGAGACGTGGTTCACTTCACAGCGAAGGGCACACCCGCTGAGGATTTCACAGCTCGCTGGGCAGTAAGCGGGTCAGGCGCGACTATCTACCCTGATGGCGCGTTCGTCGCCGAACAGCCCGGCACGTACGTCATCAATGCGAGCAGTGGCAACGTCGGCGCGACTGCTTCAATCGTTATTAGTCCGCGCAATGCAGAGCGCGAGGTGGAGTTGGTGGGCCGGGTTCCGTTCAAGGAATTTCAGGGCGCCGAAGAATGGATCATCGGCAACTACGCTTATTATTCGACGATTGCCGATCGCTTTATGGTTTATGACATTTCCGATCCGGCGCATCCGAAACTGACGGACACCGTCACGGTCGATGCGCGCATCGTGAACGACATCATGACCACGGCCGACGGAAAGATTCTGGTTATCTCGCGCGAAGGCGCTTCGAATCGCAAGAACGGAATTGCTTTTTATGATGCGTCGGATCCGGCTCATCCCAGGCTAATCTCAGAATACACAACCACCGTCACCGGCGGTGTGCACAGCGCCTACGTCAACACGCACTATGTTTATCTGACTGACGACGCGACCGGCTCGATGCGGGTAATCGATTTCGCCGACGTGAAGAACCCGAAGGAGGTCGCGCGCTGGCAGACTGAAAATCCGATCGTCAGCACGGTGCGGACTAAAGAAGGCGAAGAAATCGCCGGTCGTTACCTGCACGATCTCTACGTCAAAGATGGGCTGGCTTATCTCGCCTACTGGCATGACGGCGTGGTGATCCTGGATGTCGGTGCCGGCATCAAGGGCGGCAGCCCCGAGCGCCCGCAACTGGTCAGCCAGTTTCGTTTCAATCACAACGAGCTGTACGGGAATGGCTGGCTGGCCGGTACGCATTCTGTCTATCGCGATCGCAACTATCTCTTCATCGGCGATGAGGTCTTTCCAGCCTTCTTCAACATAAGCTCTCACGACCGCATTCCGGTGCGCGGCATCTGCCACGTCATCGACATCAGCGACATTAATCGTCCGAAAAAAGTTGCCGAGTATCCGGTGCCCGAAGGTGGCGCTCATAACATGTGGGTCGAAGACGGAATCATGTACATGGGCTATTACAGCGGCGGCGGCCGGATAGTCGACGTGTCGGGTGAGCTACGCGGTGACCTTTACCGGCAAGGGCGCGAGATTGGCCGACTTTGGAGCGGCGCTCCGGAATCGTATCGTCCAAATCTTCCGTTCATGTGGGGAGCGCAACCACACAAAGGTTTGATCTATTTCAATGACGTCAACTCCGGGCTGTGGATTGTGAAACTGGGGGACAAGATTGATAAGGGGTCGACGACCGCGCCGGGACAGTGAGTAACCGAAACTCATGATCAAACGATGTCCTTCGTGTAATAGAACGTACTCGGACGAAAGCATCAGCTTCTGTCTGGCCGACGGCGCACTGCTGTCTGCGCCTTACCCGTCGTCAAAAGATGAAGCACCAGCCACGGAAATCCTGACGCCACCAAGTCGAGCTGCCGTTTCTCCGACCCAGCCGGCGAAGCCGGCAATCCCAACCATCACGAGGCTCCCCGAATTTCGCGGCGTCACTTTGGCCGAAACGGGAGCTGAATCGCACGAGAATAGAGGGATAGTCTGGGTGGCAGTGGTGTTCGCCGTGCTGGCGCTTGTAGGCGTCGGCCTTCTTGTTCGCTACGCGATGCGTGACAGTAGTGAATCTACAAGCGCGGTCGCTCAACCTGGTCCTATCACGGTGAACAACACGCCATCTTCCAGCGTCAGTCCGAATGCCGCTACGAACCCGGGGAGCAATCCAGCGAGTCCTTCTCCAGTCATCGGGGATACGTCGCGCGGAGATAAGTCTGCGGCGAAGTTAGAAGCAGATCCCACGCTATTTCCGCCTGACTCAAGACAACTGAATTCGCCGGCAGCTTCCCCCGCCACGGACTCTTCGAAGATCTTTAGGGGTTCCGAAGTTGATCAGAAGCCAAGAATTCTCTCAAAGCCCGAGCCGTCCTACACAGAGGAAGCACGGAAAAATCAGATCGACGGCACAGTCGTACTTCGCGTGGTCTTCTCTTCGCACGGAACAGTTACGAATATTCACGCCGTGTCTGGTTTGCCGAACGGTTTGACCGAGCGGGCAATCGCCGCTGCCAGGCAAATCAAATTCGTTCCGGCGACGAAGGATGGGCGTCCAGTTTCAATGTGGATGGAGTTGCAATACAACTTCAATCTTTATTAACCGGCAGCCAGCATCATCCTGGTATCACCACATGAGTTACCGGGACATCATTCCGGCAAGGTCAAGCCGATTCCTGGTCCGGTAGCGCTCCGCAAGGTACGAGATACTCTAAAGCGATGAACTGGGACTTCCACCCAGAGGCATTGAGGCATACGAGTCAGTCGCCACCTGGTACGCCGACCAAAATCTCCTGTTAAATTCAAATTGATTGCGCCCTTCTTATCCGGTTATACTCCGGGTATGAAAACCGCAGTGTCAGTTCCGGATGAAGTGTTCGCCAAGGCTGAGCGGCTCGCTCGGCGCATGAAGAAATCACGCAGTGAGTTATTTAGCACTGCTTTAGCTGAATACATCGCCCGTCACGCGCCGGATCATGTGACCGAAACGATGAATCAGGTCTGCGACGAAATCGGAGAAGCCGATCCATTCGTGACGGCCGCTTCGCGCCGCATTCTGGAGAACGCCGAATGGTGATCTCCCAGGGTGACGTTTGTTGGGCTGATCTCAGCCTTCCCACTGGATCCGGTCCGGGCTTTCGCAGGCCAGTTGTGGTTGTTCAGGGAAACTCTCTGAATCGCAGTCGAATCGCGACTGTTGTTTGCATTCCACTGACAAGTAACTTGAAGTGGGCCAAGGCACCGGGCAACGTTTTACTCTCGTCGCGTGCAACCGGACTACCGAAGGATTCGGTTGCCAACGTCTCGCAGATAGTCAGTCTTGACAAAAGTTTGCTCACCGAGCAAGCCGGACGACTATCGCAATCAAAGCTCACTCTCATACTCTCCGGAATTGATGTTGTGCTTGGCAAGTAGGTTCGTGAAGCATATTTTTCAGACGGCAAGAGACTTGCTTTGAAATCAATGACCACGCGTGCCACGAATCCCAATCGCGCATGGGCAATCCTCTTCGCCCGACTCGTGCTCGGCTTGATCTTTTTCATGGCCGGCGTTTGGAAAATTTTCCAGCTCGGGCCGCTGAATCATGCGCGCAAGTGGTTTCTTCCCTACGCTAATACTTTTCTACCAGTCTGGTCGCTCTGGGCCACCGGGGTAACCATTCCTTTTGTCGAGATGATCGCCGGCGGACTCGTGATCATCGGTTTGCGCACTCGCGACGCTTTGGTTGCGCTGGGATTTGTTTTGGCGATTGTGACGTTCGGCCACCTCCTGAGCGAGCCGCTTTACGAATTCCACACCCACGTCATTCCGCGTCTGGTGCTGCTGTTGTTTGTGCTGATGTTTCCTCGTGAAGATGATCGGTTTTCACTCGACCACCTAATTGCTCGTCGTAAATCAACCTCATGAAGATCCGCGCATTCCGATCAAAGTAGAAATGTCGTCACTTGCGGGCCAGGCACCCCTGAACTTGCAAAGCGGCTCTGCCGCAGCACAAGGCGGTAAGGCTCTGCCCTTACCGAGAATGGGCTTACGTAATTCGAGGCTGCGCCTCTGAGTTTTCGAGGCGGAGCCTCGAAAAGAACCTGATAGAACTTGCCGGAAAGGCAGAGCCTTTCCGCCGTGTGCTGGCGGCGAAGCCGCTGATTGACATTGTGGTTCAATTTGAAATCGATGATCGCTGAGATTGATGCACGCCAGCGGCGTGCGTACCAGGCAGGACGCCCGTACCACCTCTCCTACTTCAGTTTCACGTCATAGGGAAGATAGGTTCGGAAAACATAATCCTTCCCCTGGTTCGCCAGGTGGCAACCCTGGCACTTCTCCAATTTGCCCTGCGCCTCGACTTTGGTTCCGCTGCCGTCGGTAACCATATATTCCCAATCACCACTCTCGGTATTGAATCCCTTCGCTCGCTTGATCATCACGGTCAGAAGCTCGGGCGTCTGACTGGATTTGTCGGGCAACTTTTCTTTTACGATGACCGAGCCCTCCGGGAAGCTCGGCTTTGCCTGCTCCATCATCGCGGGGCGGCCAATCTCGTTGACGTACACGGTGATGTATTTGTCGTGATGCGGATTGGCCGGGCCGTAGGTTTTTATTCCTCCAGCCGGGGCCGCGCAAAGAATCGCCGTTCGCGCCTCCATCAGTTCCGGCGTTCGATTCACTTTGAACCAACTGCGATAACCGGCGATTTCTTTAACTGAATTGTCGGGCGCAGGGCGGGCCGCGGCGATGGAAGAAGGTTGACTCAGGAAGTAACTAGTCAACGCTGCAAGGCCCAGGAGGAAACTCAGTGATGAGATTGCGATCAGCCTGAAGACGTTCTTAGTCATAATGGAAGCCCCCTAATTCATTACATGACCCGCGGTGCCGGCGGCCATAACTATGATGTACGCCGTCCGTGGTCCACCTCTCATTCAGCCCGGTTACACGCTACATTGAGAAACCGCAGAACCGAAAGGGAAACCGTTGAAATGGTTCCCGGGATTTCGGCGCGCTGCCACCGGCTAAAGCCCGGTGTGAATGAGAAAAGAACTGGTGAGTTGAAACTGCTCACCTCGCCGGCTCAGTCTGATAAAAATCCACACCTGCAGCTTCCGCTCCGACGTCAACCGTCGCCACCGTCTTCAACACTTTCAGATCGATAATCTCGACTGTGCCTGGTTCTGATCCGACTCCTTCGACAGTGACGAAGGCGTAAAGGTCATCAGGCGATATCACGACGCCGTGCAGAACTCTTCGTTTAGTTGGCAGGCGCACCAGTTCCTTGCCGCTTTTCAGATCGTAAATCGAAACCGACTGATCGCGTTTGTTTGTGGCCAGCAAACGCCTGCCGTCATGCGTGATGCCGAGATTGTAGACGCCGGCGCGGGCCGGAATCCTGCGCACCTGTTGCCACGAGTTTGCGTTGATTTCGACAATCTCACTCGACTTGTTACAGGCGACATAGATCGAAGCTCCGTCGGCCGAAGGTTGTGCCCATGTTGGTGAACACGAATCGTCGCCGGGCTTGGGCGGTTCCATGCCGTGGCCACCAATGTCCTTCATCCCCGGCATTGACGCCATTGAATCGGCTTTCAATTTAGGCGCGCCACTCATGCCCATCTCATGTCCTTTGGTGACGATGAAATGCCGCGCGACTTTCAATGTCCGAGTGTCGATCTCAACCAACATGTCGTCCATCATGCAAGCCGAGTATTGTTTCGTGCCTTGCGGATTCAGACGCGAGCCGTGCGGCATCGTGCAGGTTTGAATGCGAGCGACTTCGGTCATGGTTGCAGTAGAAACCACCGAGACTGACGACGGCACCATGTCGCCATGCAAATTGAAATTAACGACGAAAAGAAAACTGCCGTCCGGAGTGACATCGACGGTTGCGGGGAAATAACCGAGAGTGGCCTTGCCTTCGACGCGATCGTCCTTTGTTGAGTATTTCCAAATCGTTCCAAACGGCCGGCCGTGAGCAATCGAAACGTAATAAGACTTGCGATCAGGCGAGATGACGATTCCGTGCGGGCCATCGATGTCCACCGGCATGTCGCCCGTCTCGATTTGATGATCGACTCGCGCGCCGTTCGGACCGAAGCGAATCAGCGCAATCTTGTCGGCGGACTCCGAAACCACGTAGACCAGATAATCTTTGTCAGGTTTTGTTTGGGCGAAGGCGAGTGAGCGACTTGGCGAGATCTGCATTGCCCGAAGAGTAGATCTGATTTGGACCGAGCCCGTAACTACTGGGAGCGCGGGCGCCTCGCCCGCAATGAGCGCGAAGCGCGAAGCGGCTTTGTTGTCAGAAAGTTTTTGGAATTTAGCGTGCTGCGCACGCTTGTGCGGGCGAGGCGCCCGCGTTCCCAGTATTGGCTTGCTCTGGGCCTCCAGGGACTTCCCAGGGAGAGCTATCGAAACCAACGTCGATGTTATTCCAATCAAAATCAAAGATCGGATCGCCAAATGGGTGAATTGAACGGCACCGGATGGCGCAGAGGAGTTGCCAGAGGACTCGGCGCCCTCTGCGAAAACCTCTGCGCGCTCAGCGGTTAATTGTCTTCTCACTCTGTTACGGTTTTTTCGGTTTCAGCACCAGCGGTGGCGGAGGCTTCGAAAGATCCACAGGCTTCGAAAGATCCACAGGCTTCGCGTCTGGCTCCGGCTTGTCAGCAGGAAAATCTTTCTCATCGATATCGATAATCTTGACTTCGGCGCCAAACTTCCGGTATCCGCGAAAAAGAATCTGATTTCGCGTCTGTTCGGTTTGCCCGCGATCGTGGGCCGTCAGTTCCACCGTTGCCTGAGACGGCAGAAGGTGCGGGACTTCGGCAATTGTGACCCACTCGTAATCGATTACCTTGCTGGCTGCGGTGATGGGAAATCCGGGATCGATGTCGTTGGTGATGTCTTCGAGCCGCAGCACCCGATTGGTTTCACGGTCGATCCAGATGCGGCCGCGATAGCCCGCGATGGTTTGTTGCTTGATCGATCCGCCATCGCCCCAGCCCAGCGATTGACGCGAGAATTCTTTCTTCACCTCGTACTCGTAGACGATCGTTCGCCGGCCGCGCAATGTGTCGGTATCGACCGCCTGGAACTGCGCGCGACTTTCCGGACTGAACAACTCTTTCAGCGCTGAGACGTACTCGCCCATCGAAATCGTCCCGCCGAGTTTCATGTTGTAACTCTGATCCTGGGTCACGGGCATGCCGTTAACGGTAAGCAGTTTGTAATCCTCACCGGCGCCCTGGCGATAACTGACGGCAATGCTCAAACGATCGTAAGGCGTCCAGTTCTTGCTCTGACCAAAGGCACGGGAGCGCGTGATTCGTTGATTCACCAGATAGTCAGGCATCGTATCGGCGGCGCCCAGCGTTGTCTTGCGAGTTCGTTCCAGCAATTCGAAGCTTTCGGCTTCCGGCGGCAAGGTCGCGACCGTCGGGTTGGCGCGCCGGCGAGCGGCTTCTTCCAAAGTATGAAGCAACGAAGAATCGTTTCCGCTTTTGGTAGCCACCAGCGAACGCAGTCCGGGTGTAATTGGGAAAGCGATACCCCGCTTACGAATGTCATCCATCAGTTTGTCGCGCTGTCCGGGATTCGTAGGCAGCTGATAAAGCATCCGCACAAATTCCTGGTTGGTTAACGGCGGTCCCTGCTGAAGTTGAGTCGGTTGCGGAAATGGGCTGTTATCGGTTTGCGCGCTGGCGGTTGAGAACAACGCGAGAACAGCGAAGAAAATCAGTGAAATTACCACCATCCGTGATGGGCCGGTGTCAATCGAACGAACAGAATATCTCAAACTAACCTCTCAAAAAATTATTACAACAATTATAACGTTTGATTCGAGGATTACGTTACGCCGCCGGTTGCCTGAACGGGATACTTTAAGCGTTCACAGGCAAAAACGTTCGATCGCCCGGCGGAGGATTTCCACGCACTGATTGAGTTCCGGGACCGGGACGAATTCACCGGTGCGGTGGGCTTCCCGGATGTTGCCGGGGCCAAAGACGACCGCTTCTGCGCCCAGCGCGATCATGCTCGGGGCCTCAGTGCCGAAAGCAACGGTGCTCGCAGATTTCCCGGAAGCTTGTTCGAGGAATTGCACTAATTCTGAATCGGTGGCCGTTTCAAAACTATCATCCGCCCGTGCCGCATCGACTTCGCATTGGAAATCCGGATCGGCGCTGCGGAGATGCTCGACTTCCTGTCTGACAGCGTCCAGGACGAAATCAGATTTTTGACCGGGGATCGTGCGCCACTCGAGCGTGAAACGGCATTCTCCTGGAACGACGTTCTTGGCCGATCCCCCTTTGATCACGCCGACGTTGATGGTTGTGTAAGGGGGATCGAAATCTTTGTGCTGATCGCTGTGCAACTGTTCGGCGATGCTTTCGATTCGTCCAATCAAACGCGCGGCGCGAAAAATTGCGGATGCGCCGATTTGCGGATAAGCACTGTGGGCCTCGCGTCCGCGCACAGTAACTTCGGCGAGACAATAACCTTTGCCGGCGCGCATTGGTTGCAGCGAAGTCGGTTCGCCAACGATTGCGTAGCGAGCCGCGAAGGGTTTTGCGTTTGCCAGGCGCCTGGCGCCCAGACAGCCAATCTCTTCGTCCGCAGTGAACACGAGTGCCAGCGGTTTTTTCAGTTGGACCAGTTCAATGCTTTCGATTGCCGTGAGGGCTGCCGCGATGAAGGCTTTGGTGTCGCACGAACCGCGTCCAAAAAGTTTGCCGTCCCGTTCGGTCAATTGCAGCGCTTCATTCCAGTTTGGATCGTAAGGGACCGTGTCGGTGTGACCGACGAGAGCGAGTTGTATTTCTGCGTCGTCAGAAGTGGTCGCCGTTAAATTGAGTTTCTCGATACCGTTTTCATCGGTGTGAGAATAAGTCCGGACGTTGAGCCCGCGCGCTTCACATCTGGTTTTTAGATAAGCAATGATCTCAGCGTTAGACCGCGAGGAGACCGAATCGAAGGCGACGAGATCTTTGAGTGTAATTTCGACTGTCATTACTTATTTTGGAGTGCGCCGGCGACGCCCCCTTGTTTGG
>Ga0068859_100005874_pt1 | contig 12458 bp, 13 predicted proteins | sample KBSSwiS22_FD_66585 | JGI IMG/M metagenome (GOLD analysis project Ga0068859, IMG submission 66585) | Switchgrass rhizosphere microbial communities from Kellogg Biological Station, Michigan, USA - KBS Switchgrass S2-2 | ecosystem: Host-associated > Plants > Roots > Rhizosphere > Soil ... | reverse complement strand
GAATTATCCAGCGGATTGGCGACGATGCGAGGGGGGTTCGACGAGATTTCCCCAGCGGCGGCCGGTGCCGCTGCACCTCCGGCTGGAGAAACTCCGGTGGGCATCACCCCCGCGGCTACGGGCGCCCCCAGGACCGGGGTTTGCGCGGAATAGCCGCCGAACGTGGGATAACCATAGCCACCGCCACCGTAGCCACCGCCACCGTATCCACCGCCGCCGAAACTGCCGGATGTGCCGCAAGCCCCCGCGCCACCGAATCCGCTGTTGAAGCTATTCTGGCTGCCGTACCCGCCGCCTCCTCCCGCGAAGCCGCCGCCGGGATAAGCGTTGCTGCCATATCCGCCGTAGTTCCCGCCATAGTTGCCGCCGTAGTTGCCGCCGTAGTTTCCGCCGTACGCTCCCTGGTTATACGCGCTCGCGGGCATGTACAGTTGATTCAGCGCCATCGCCAGACAATCCGCACGGCCGTAACGAACGTGATACACGTACGTATCGATTACGCCGCTGGAGACGGAAACCGGCACGTCGAGCTTCTTGATCCAGGTCTCGACGGTATCAAACACGCCAATATTGGGTGCCACCGCGATCAACGTCCCGATACGGTCCACCGGCAGGAAACGCACGGTGGCGTTCTTGGTGTCGAGAGAAATCGATTTGAGGATGCTCTCCAGTTCCTTGACCAGATCGGAGGGACGCGAGTTATGCAGCTCGTACAGACGGACACGCTCGCCGGCAAACGTATCGCTATCGAACAGCGACACCAGTTCCATCAGGCGGCGCATGTTGCGCCGGCTGTCCAGGATGAGCAACAGATTCGCGGGAGGATAAACCTTCACCACGGCATTGGCGTCGGTGAACTCCTGCAGCACCTTGCTCAGCTCCTCGACCGTGACGTACTTCAGGAAAATCAGGTTGAGCATGAGCTGATCGTCGGCGGGAATATCGCGCCCGTTCACCTGAAACGGCATGGGCTGGCGGATAGCGTCGGTGAGCGGGATCACGCGGTAAACCTCGCCTTCCTGCACCATTCCGAATCCGTTCACGCGCAAAATCATATCCAGCAGATTGCGCGGATCGAGATTGCGCGTCTCGCCATAGGTGTTGAGCGTGACGGTACCTTTCACGCGCGGGTCAATCTGAATATTGATCCTTAGTTGGCGCGCGAGCTGATCAACCACCTCGGTCAGTGAGGCATCCTGCAAATTCAAGAGTGGTCCGGGCGGTTGCGCCGGTTGTTGCGGCGCGGTCTGCGGCGCCGGAGGAGCCTGCGGGGCAGGTGCTTGCGCGACGGCCAAGCCGGCCAGAACCAGCAGTGAAATCGAAATCTTTCGAGTGCCGAACATAATCATTTAATGGGCTCCCACTGACACATCTCAATAAACGGGCCGGGCACGACAGTTTTGCGATAACCGTCTTTCACGGTGCCCGCGGGACTCTTGTCGCCGGGGACACACAAGCGAGCTTCCCCCGTCTTCATACCGAAGACCTCACCCTTCTCCGGCGGGAGGCCGATGATCGGCCCAGCCGATTGAATCTTGTCCGGCGGGGCAAACCTGGGCGGCCCGTTATTGGCGGCGGCCACCGGTTCTTTGGGCTTCAAATCCGTCAGGGGATACTCCAAGGTCTTGCCATGCCATTCAAACGTGATGGTTTGGCGATCGAAGGCGAGCAGCTTGAAAGGTCCCACGGCGTCGCCCACGCGGAACCCTTTCTGGCCGCCCTTTTCACCGCTGAGAAAAGCCACGGGCTCGGTCAGGCCCATTTGTCCGAAATAGCCTGGAAGCGGCGGAGGAGCCTCCTCGACCTTGGGAGGCGGGGGCGGAGCGACCTCGATGATCACGTTGGGGTTCCGGTCTTTCGAGAACAGCGTTCTCTGTGCAACTTCCAGATACGCGGCAGGCACAGCCGGCTCGGGCGGAACCGGCGCCGGAGGCGGAATCTGGGTGTTCGGACGAGGCGGTTTCGAGAGCGTGGCGGCATGCTCGGCGCGCGATTGGCGCCAGTGCGCGCGCAGCATCCATCCGAGGGTTCCTAACAAAAGCAGCAGCGCGACGTTCAAGGCCAGGATCTTGCGGTTCATAGGGCTTGGCTCCGGCTAGGCTCCCTTCTTTTGGGGCACCAAATTCTTCGGCACGATGCCCGCCACGGTGAGACGGACATTTAAGGTCTTCTGCTTGGGATCGCCGGCAATCACGCGCAAATCGCGGGTGGCGATCAGTTCCGGGCGCGCGGCCAGGGCACCCAGGAAATTGAGCAGCTGCTCAATGCGGCATTCAACTTGAATGGAGACATTGACCGCGCCGTAATCATCGCCGAATGCCGTGATGGCGCCCAGTTCGGTGGCGCGGATTTCGATGGGCGGGGCTTCCGACGCTCCCAGACCGCGAAGGATGGTGATCACCTGCGCCTGCGCCTGCTGCGCGGTTTCCGCACGGATCAGCCCTTTCTCGCGGACCTCGAGATCGGCGCCGACTTTCTTGAGAATCTCCTGTTTTCCGGGAACCGCCGCGGCCAGCTCGCGCACCCTGGCCAAGCGCTGTTCCATCTGCTGGACTGACTGCGGAGACGCGCTTGCGACCACGACCGTGCTGGTGGTGGGCCAGAATTCGTAGATTAATACCACTACGGTCAGTCCCAGTGCGACTGCCAAAGCGGTCAAGGCTTTCTTTTCGCGCGGCTCAAGATTTCTCATGGTCATGGCTGGGCTCTCAAGGTAAAGCCCCCCGGCGGCTAGCCTCGCGCGCGGTCCGGATGCGGAATATCTCGCCCGCGGGGCTGCGCACGGGCGGCGATACGAATTCGGAAGACTCAAACTGCGGCGAGGCATCGATGGCCTTGAGCAACACTGCGGCCTGGTCCGTCTCGCCGGTCACCGCGACCTGCTGGCCGTTGAGTTCGAGCGAGGTGAGCCAGGAGGGCGGTGCCAAGAGCCGCGTCATCTCCGCCAGCACATCCATGTCGGCTTTGCCGCGGGCTCGAAAGGAATCGAGCAAAACCGTCCGCTTGCGCGTCACATCAATCTCGCGATCGATCGCCGCTGCGCGCGCCGCCCCCGGCTGGACCTTGGCGATCTCGACGTCCATTTCGCGCAGATAGCGGCGGGTTTCAAATCCCGGCAGTGCCGTGGTCGCCCCGGCCGCGAGCAACACCAGCACCGCCAAGGCCGTCGAAGGAACCCACACCATGGGTGAACTGGTCTGGCGCTGTTCGGCCGGCAATAGATTCAGAGGCAGACACAGGCGCGGACAGGCCGAGGCCAGCGCCGCCGCGTAGGGCAGTGCGGGCGAGGTTCCCAGCAGCTCGTCGAGCCCGCGAAGGGGGGGAGCGGTCTCAAATCGCAGCTCGGCGGAGGCCATGGATGCCGCGCGATCGAGGCCGGCGCTTTGGATATCGAAAGCCGCCGAAAAAACCGGCTTGGCTGGGCTTTCCCCGTAGATCTCGACGCCGCTCCCGCCCGCTTCGTAGGCCAGAAGCTCCGCCGGAGGAGTGTTTCCGAACAGGCGCAGCGCGGAATAGATTACCGCGGCCGAACACGTGAATCCGGCGATCTTGATTCCGGCTTCGGCAAACAGCGTGGCGTAGCGCTGGATGGTTTCAGCCCGCGCGATGGCCACCAGGACAGTGGAAGAATGCTCCAGCCTCGTCCAACTGGAGAGCACGTCTTCTTCGCTGTAGGGGTGCAGGCCGTCCAACTGAAATCGAACCGCACCGGCCAAATCTTTGCCCGAGACACCCGGAAGCGCCAGTTGGCGGACGATCACTTCGTGCCGCGGCAGCACCACGTTCGCGGTGACGTGTCGAATTCCCAGTTTGCCGAGGAAAGCCGCGTAATCGGCTCCCCACGCGGCTGCCGGCTGGTGTTCGAAGTCTTCGATCGTGAATCCGCCCAGAACTCGCGCGCCCGAGGGCCGTACGCGCACCGCGGAAACATGCAAGGACTCGCTGCCGCGTGGCCCTACGATCTCGAGACCAACGCCGTTGCCGATCGCCGCCCACTTCCTCAGACCCGCCGGAATCATTGCAACAGCACCCCGGACGGCCCGGGCGGAGCAGCGGCGAACTCCGACCACGCGTCTTCGTAAAATCGCAACACCTGTACCCGTTGGATGGGAGGCCGGTTGCGGCCTCGTGGCTTCGGCGGCAACACCAGCCGAGCGATTGCGGATGCGGAGCGGACCACTTCAGAAGGCGCTCCGTCCGGCCGCCGCAGGCGCGCCGTAGCTCGAATGTTCCAGATCAGGTGTGGGACCGTGCTGCCGCCGCCGACTTCCAGGCGACCGATGGGAATTCCCAGCGCGGCCACTTCTCCCAGATTTTGGAACGGCTGTTGGGCGCGCCGCTGAACCAGTTGGGCGACGGCTCGGGGCGAGGCTCCCAGGGCTTCGAGCAAGGCGGGACTGGCCGCGTTGGCGTCGAACGGTCCGGCCGATCCCCACACCGACAAGCTGTCGCGCAATCCTCCGCGCGGGGACAGACGGCCATCCGCATCGGCGACGTAATTTCCGTAATACAATTCCGGGGTCATCCCTGGCACCAGCAATAATTGCTCAATCTCTTCAAAAGACGCGGGCCGCGCCTGTAAAGTCGAACCCGGAGGCTGAAAAAGCGAGACCGGCGCGGCGGAGGCCCCACCCTGAATCGCGCCCGTAACTTGCCGGGCACGTTGGGGATCTCCGGTCACGGCCGTGACCAAACGGAACAAATCGTCCCCAGACGCATGGTTGACGTCTAACTTGGCGGATTCCGGCATCATTTCGACCACGACGTCGCCGCTGGAATAGGAGAAGTTCAGGCGCGGCTTATCGCTATAGCGCTGGTAGTTAAAGTATTTGCCGTCTGCCGTTCCCCACAGTAGCCACTGGACCGCCCGCTCGACCGAGCCACTCGCGAGATATGCCGCGCGCAGGCCGTCGGCGGCGGTGGCGGCGCGATCGGTTTCAGCGCGAATCGATATCGATACGGAAAAGGCGATGGCAGCAAGAGCAGCAGACACCCACAACACAGTGAGTAAGGCCCCGCCTTGCTCGTTATTGCTGGTCTTCATACGTCAGATCCTCGAAATGACGATTGACCCGCACTGGCGCAGTCACGGCGACGATGGGCAGGCGGACGGGATCGGGCGATACTGGAGCCATCTCAATGCGAACGGCGCCCGGCATGTCCTCCTGACGCCAGCTGTTCACCCAACTACCTTCACGAAACTGTTTGTCCGGATTGATCTGGAAGTAGGAGAAGCGGCAATACGCCAGGCGACGGGCGGCAACCAGGGGCTGGGGAGATCCCTGCAGCGCGCCGTTGTCACCGCAAAATCCGCCAGTGCTCCCCGTGCCTACGTAGGGGTGCTCATACACGATCAACTGCACGGTTCCGTTTTCATCCGGCGCGATTTGATATTCGACGACCTGGGCATATCCGCGCGCGCCTTCGGCCATCGAATACGTGCTGACCATCTGGAGTGTGGTAGGGGTGCCCCGAAATGCGAAAGGGGTCATCTGTCCGCCGCCGCACCCGCTACGCACCGGTATCGCGCCGCCGAGCTGCGCCGTTAGAATGCGTTGGATCCCTAGCGCGCGCCGATTCTCGTCCAGGCGTGTTTGAGTCTTGCTGAGCGAGAGCAGGCCGCCGCGCATCGCCATTAGCATGCCGGTAGCGATCGCCGCCACCAGCGTGATAGAGATCATCAGCTCCATCAGCGTAAAGCCGCGCTGGGATTTGAAGCTCACTAGATACCTTGCCCCTGAGGCAAAAGCGTCCGGCGATAGCTTTCCAGAGAAAAGCTGTGGCGCGTGGCGCCATCCATCCACCAAATTTCGAGTTCGATGCGGTCGATCACCCAGTTGAGATCCACCATCCCGGGGTTGGCTTCGATAGGCGTGACGCGCGCCCGCCAGCCCGCGGGCATGGCGCCTGCCTCGGCCGGGGTAAACGGGCCCTCGAGAAAAGTCTTGCGGGGCAGACCGTCGTTGACCAACAGCTCGTCCATCTTGGTGCGCGCCAGGATCACGGCACGATCGGCCTGGGTGAGCCGTACAACGTTCCGAGAAGACGCCGCTAATGCGCTCAGGATTCCCGCCACGGCGATGCCCATGATCGCGGTCGCCACCAGGGCTTCGAGCAGGGTGAAGCCGCCTTGTTGACTCCTCTTCATTGCGCCCCGGGCGATCCGGTAATGGGATCGATACTCACCAAGCGACGGCGACCCTGCAGCGTTGAGATCTCGACTCCAATTCTCGGCACCGAGCCGCCGGGATAGAGCAGAAATCGTCGCGGGGCTTCCGGGTCAAGCTCGGGAGCAATACCGGCGGGCAAAGCCGGCAATACGGCAACAATCTGTATCTGCGAAGGAATGTCGAGGCGGCGCGTAAAACCTAAATCGGCAGTGCGGCTCAGCATGAGATTCTCGTGGGGAGAAATAACCACTTCCACCGCTTGCTGCCGCCGATCGGCATGGTCGAGCGCGATGTTCAGAAAAGAAACGATGGCGTCGGAGGTGGAGCGCAGCCGGAGCGTATCGAGTCCGGAACTGATGGAAGGGTAGCTGAGGCCGGCGATCATCGCGATCAACGCCACAACGATCAGCGCCTCTATTAGCGTGACTCCTCGTTGGTTAGAGACGTTCATTCCAGAAAGGCCGCACGTTGTTACTTATTGTTCCAACTGACAATGTCGGCATTGTCACCTTCGCCGCCCGGTTGTCCATCCGCTCCGAGGGACACGATATCGGGCTCGTCGCCGTGCTCGCCGGGGTACTTGTACTGGAACGGGCGGTTCCATTGGTCCAAAGGAACATCTTTTTGCAGGTACGGGCCAGCCCAATTAATCACTCCCTCCGGCTTGAGGCGGAGTGCTTGCAGGCCAAGTTCTGTACTGGGGAATGTGCCCGTATCCAATCTGTACAAGTTGAGCGCGTTAATAAAGGTGTTGATATCCGTGTGCGCGAGCTTGCGCTTGGCGCCCTCAGCCTGCTTGAATACGTTCACGGCAACCAGCGTCGCGATGAGTCCGATGATGGTGACCACCACCAACATTTCAATCAGCGTGACGCCTCGTTCAGATTTTCTGCGGGTTTTTTTCATATAGCGATGTCGTTGATGCTTGTAATGGCCATCATCAGGCTAATGATGAGGCTCCCTACCACCAGACCCATCACCAGGATGATGAGGGGCTCAAACAGCGCCGTGAAACGCCGGATGGCGGTTCGCGTTTCGCCGTCATAGATATCGGCCATGCGGTTGAACATAGTATCGAGATGTCCGGTCTCTTCTCCCACGCTCAAAAGGTGTCCGGCGAGCGGCGGGAATTCTCCCGTGCGAGTCAGCGGCCCGGCGATTCCCTCTCCGCGCTTGACTCCCTGCGACACCTGCTCCAAGGATCCGGCCATTCGGCGGTTGTTCAGAATGCCGCGCGCGATGCCGATGGACTGCACCAGAGGCACACTCGCCGTGACCAGAGTCGCCATGGCGCGCGCGAAACGGGCGGTCTCGGCTTTGCGCAGCGCCTCGCCGAGCAGAGGCATCCGCAACCGGATCGTATCCCACCACAGCCGGCCGGCTTGCGTCCGAACATAGACTTGAAATAGCACCCCAACCACGAGCATCCCTACGGCTGCAATCAGCCAATAATCCTGCACGATTTTGCTGACTTCAAGCAGGATCAGCGTGGGCGTGGGAATCTTCATACGCGGGTCGGAAAAAATCTGCGCGAAACGCGGAACCACGAAATTCAGCAGTACGAAGATCGAGCCCAGGCCGACCAGAGTCAACAGCATCGGATAGATCAGCGAGCTGATGATGTAGCCGCGCAGATCGTCGCGGGTGCGCTCGAACTCGCTGAGTCGCTCGAAGATTTGGGCCAGCGATCCGGAGGCCTCGCCCGCGCGGACCATGTTGATGTACAGCTCGGAAAAATGCGACGGGCGCGTGGCTAAGCTGTCTGCGAGAGATTTGCCGCCCTTCAAGATGCGCATTACATCCATCACGACGGCCCGAAAATCGCCGCGAGAAGTGAGTTGGGCGACGATTGACAGGGCGCGGTCGAGCGGCACCCCCGCGTTGAGCAGCGTGGCCAGCTCCTGGGTGAAGAACAGCACGTCCTTACGGCGGCTGCCGCCTCCAAAAGAAGGAAGCTTAAGATCGAAACCGGCGCTCGACCCCTTACTAAGGCCGATATAAACCGGGATCAGGCCTTGGCGGCGCAGTTCGGTGGCCACCAGCTTGTCGTTCTCGGCGGTAAGCGTACCGGTGCGAGGCTTGCCGTCGGAGGCAACTGCACGGAAGAAAAAAGTCGTCGCCATTAGAACTCTTGCGTCACCCGGATGACTTCATCCGGTGTAGTCACGCCGCGCGCGACCTTTTCCCAACCGTCGTCGCGCAGATTGCGCATGCCGTTCCGCCGCGCTGCCGCGGTCAGGATGCTGGCGTCCTCGTTCCGCATGATGATCGCGCGCAGCTCTTCGTTCAACTCCATCAACTCGAAGATACCCACGCGGCCGCGATAGCCGGTCCCGAAGCAATGCTCGCATCCCGCGCCGCGGAAGGACGGCAGGCGGTCTCCGTTGGGAGCCGTCACTCCGCCCGCGGGCTGGCGGCATTGCGCGCAGATCACGCGGACCAGGCGCTGCGCCAGCACGGCGACCAGCGACGAAGTCAGCAGATAATTCTCGACGCCCATGTCGGTCAGCCGCGTGATGGCGCTGGGCGCGTCGTTGGTGTGCAGCGTCGAATACACGAAGTGGCCGGTGAGCGCCGCGCGGATGGCGATATCGGCAGTCTCCTGGTCGCGAATTTCGCCCACCATGATGACGTCCGGGTCCTGGCGCACGATGTGCCGCAGCCCCCCCGCAAAGGTCAGTCCGATCTGCGGATTGACGTGGATCTGATTGATCCCGTCCATCTGATATTCCACGGGGTCTTCGATGGTGATGATCTTCTTATCGGTCTGGTTGATGCGCTTGAGGGCGGAGTAGAGAGTGGTCGATTTGCCGCTGCCGGTGGGACCCGTCACCAGGAAAATGCCGTGCGGGAGCGACGTGTAGTACTCCATGCGACGCAGCATGTGATCGTCGAATCCCAAGCGCTCCAGATCGTAGAACTCACTGGCGGAGCGATCGAGCAGGCGCATAACGACGCTCTCTCCGTATAGTGTCGGGAGAGTCGACACGCGCAGGTCGACTTCGCGCCCCAGCGTCTTGACCTTGATGCGCCCGTCCTGCGGAAGCCTTCGCTCGGCGATATTCAGCTTGGCCATCAGCTTGACGCGCGAAATGATGGCGGCTTTCAACTCGCGCGGCGGGGGGCCCTGACTCGCCAGGACACCGTCGATGCGATAGCGCACGCGAAACTCTTTTTCGAATGGCTCGATGTGGATGTCGCTGGCGCGCTGCTCGACTGCCTGCGCGATCATGGCGTTCACCAGCCGGATCACGGGCGCTTCGCTGGCCATATCGCGAAGATGTTCGAGATCTTCCGATTCCGCCCCAGGCGCGGTGAGTTCGGCTTCGGTGCTGGCGGCCTGTCCGTAGTAGCGATCGATGGCGTCCAGGATTTCCTGCTCAAGTGCGATCCCGGCCTCGACCGCCAGGCCCGTGGACGCGGCCACGGCGTTGCGGGTCTCGAAATCGAGCGGATCGGCCATAGCCAGCGTCACAGTATGGTCGTGCAGCGCGACGGGAAGGCAGCGGAACTGGCGAAGAAATCGTGGCGCCAGCGTTTCGATCTCTGGCGAGACGGCGGGCGGTCCGTCCAGAGCAATGACGGGAACTTGCAACTGTTCGGCCAGCGCGGACAGCACGTCGCGCGTGGCAATGAAGCCCAGGTCCACCAGGATCTTGCCCAGCTTCTCGCTGCTGCGCTCGCGCTGGATTTCAAGCGCGCGGGCAAGATCGTCCGGAGTAATGAGCTTCCGCTCGATCAGGATCTCGCCCAGGCGCATTTATCTTAATTTTCCGTGACGCGAATCAGCGCATCCAGGGCCGCGCCCTTGGATTCGAGCAGCTTCCTCTTGGTCGCTTGCACCGTCACCTGGGACGGCAGGCCGGCGGCGTCTTCAAACTGGAAGCGCGGGATGACCACTGCGATCACCACCTGCTCGTCGGGCGGAATCGTGTCGAGGGTTGCGGCCGCGGAGACCAGCGCGTCCTTCAAGACCTTCTTCAGAATGGGCACGCGCTCGAGCTTCTTCTTGCGCAGCTGCACGATTTCTTCCTTGGTCGGAAGCGGGTGCATAATATTGACCCCCGCGTTCACCACAATGACCTCGGCCGTCAGCACCGCGCCGACGCCTTCCAAATAAACCCCGCGCGTGATGCCGATCAGAGTGTGGGAGTTGTCCGGAGTGAAGCGCAGCAGCGTCGCATCCAGGCTCTTCTCCACCTTTTCCATCTGCGTCCGGTCGACGCGCGGGGCCTCTCCCGCTGCCGCATACGCAGCCGACATCGCGATCAAGGGCAGAACAAACGATTTCATAGTTTTCATTTCAGAATCTCCTAACGAATCAAAGCCGCGCTGGTCAGAACCATGTTCGAGACCTGCTTTTCCTTCAGCTCGTACACCTCGTACATCGCCTGCTTCTCCTCGGTGTGCCGCGCTTCAACCTGCGCGACGGCCTTGGTTATGGCCGCATCCACCTGAGCTTGGCCCGGCCGCAGCGAGCCGTGGATCAGGATCGCCACAGCCACCAGTGCACCCGCGGCAAATGTGGGACTAAAGACGCGCTGCCACCAGCGCGGCTCGAACACCTTGTCTGAGACGAACGCAATGCGCCGTGGAATTTCTTCCTCGCGCAAAGTCGACAGGGTATCGAGCGTCAGGCGCAATGTGGCCACCTCTTCGTGGCAGATCGAACAGGTGGCCAGATGCGCTTCCGCCTGACGGGCGGCGTCTGGGCTCAATTCGCGCAGTACATACGCCTTCCAGTCGGGTTTCGTGTCGGGGGAGTTGCAATTCATGATTCACCTCGCAGGGCAGTCTTATGCATCGGAGCCAGCGTAACTTTGAGCAGGTCGAGCGCCGTGTACAACCGCGACTTCACGGTCGAGACCGGGCACTCCAGGATTTCGGCCATTTCTTCGAACTTGAACCCCTGGTAGACCTTGAGCAGCACCGCTTCGCGCTGGTCGGCACTTAACCGGCCGAGCGCCGTTTCGACCGCCAACGATAGCTCCATCGGCAGCAGCCGGGGATTCAGGTCGGCGGGACGAGGCTCGCCGTCCAGCTCGGTTTCCGGCCGCCTGCGGCGCAACAGCGAAAACGCTTCGTTATGGGCGATGCGGAACAACCACCCCGAAAATCGGGCCGGATCGTCCAGCTTCGGCAGGCTCTGGTAGGCTTTCAAGAACACTTCCTGGCTCACATCCAAGGCATCTTCACGATTCGAGACCAGCCGGAGGAGATAGTTAAAGACACGCTTCTCCCATCGGGATACGAGGAGGTTATAGGCCTCCACATTCCCGCGCCGCGCTTTGGCGATCAGGTCTGGATCTTCAACCTCGCGGAAGATCAAGTCATTGCTCCAATTTCTTGGGCTCCGTCCGTAAAGACGCCCGAGGGGCGTAAAAAGTCGGACCAGGGTCTACGATTCGACTATAGCCCGGCTTGGCCAGTGCCATAATGCTCCTTGGCTCCTGCCTGCCAAGGCCCAAACCACTCGGCATGACCCACCTCAAGCGCGAACTCGGCCTGCGCGACCTGACCCTGTTCGCGGTCGCGTGCATCGTCGGGCCACGCTGGATTGCGGTCGCCGCGAGTGCTGGACCCGCCTCGGTGATCCTATGGATCGGAGCGGCGGTACTGTTCGCCGCCCCGCTGGGCGTGGCGGTGGCGGCGCTGATCCACAAATATCCCGACGCAGGCGGCCTGTACGCCTGGACCCGCCACGATTTCGGCCCCTGGCACGGGTTCCTGTGCTTCTGGCTGTACTGGTTCAGCATCGCGCTCACGCTGCCCAATTCGGCCATGTTCGCCATGAGCATGAGCGCCTATGCCCTGGGGCCGAAATACGCCTATCTAGGCGATAACCAAACCTTTGTCGTGGTCGCGACCTTCGTCTCCATCTGGATTGCGCTGGGCACCAACATCATCGGGATGAAGGTCGGCAAGTGGACCGAAAACCTGGGCGGCATCACCGCGTGGATGCTCGGGTTCCTGCTGGTAGCGGTGGGTGCCGTAATCTGGACCCGGCAAGGAAGCGTCACGCCCATGCGCTTCGCTTTGGCGTGGAACTGGGAAACCCTAGGATTCTTTGGCGCGATGGCCTTCGCGCTGAGCGGCATGGAAGCCATCGGCCTGATGGCCGCTGAAATCCGCCAGCCCCGCCGCACGGTGGTGCCCGCCACCTGGGTCGCGACGATTTTTAACACTGTCTTTTATGTGGCCAGTACGCTGGCGCTGCTGGTATTGATGGCGCCCGCCTCGATCAACGAACTGCACGGTTTGGCCGATGGCAGCAATGTCGCCGCGGGC
>Ga0068859_100005872_pt1 | contig 12460 bp, 6 predicted proteins | sample KBSSwiS22_FD_66585 | JGI IMG/M metagenome (GOLD analysis project Ga0068859, IMG submission 66585) | Switchgrass rhizosphere microbial communities from Kellogg Biological Station, Michigan, USA - KBS Switchgrass S2-2 | ecosystem: Host-associated > Plants > Roots > Rhizosphere > Soil ... | reverse complement strand
TTTGCAACGAGAAGGAGCTTTCTGGGAGCCGGAATCTTATGACCATATTGTAAGAGCTGGTGAATTTGATAAAATCGTAAATTACACTTTATTAAATTCGGTAAAGGCTGGGTTAGTGAAAAAATGGGAAGATTGGAAATGGACTTATTTGACTAAGTAGTTTGGAAGCTCCAGCTTCCCAATAAAAAAGACTGGAAGCTGGAGCTTCCAGACACAATAAACAACTTGTAAGTATGAAAAATTTATTGCTCATTCTATCCGTATTATCAATTACAGCATTTATGCCCAAACAAAAAAAACAACGCATTGTTTTTTTTGGCGATTCTATTACGCAGGCGGGAGCAAACCCAGGCGGGTACATCATGCGTATTGACAGTATGTGTACCAATGAAAGTCTGAAAGAAAAGTATGAATTTGTTGGTGCAGGTGTTAGCGGCAATAAAGTGTATGACCTGTACCTGCGTATGGAAGATGATGTACTGGCAAAAAATCCTGACATGGTTTTCATTTACATAGGCGTAAATGATGTGTGGCACAAAGCCACATCTGGCACTGGTACAGATGCAGATAAGTTTGAAAAATTTTACACCGCCATCATAAAGAAATTAAAAGATAAAAACATAAAAGTGGTCTTGTGTACACCAGCAACAATAGGAGAGAAGAATGATTTCAGCAATCCGCAGGATGGTGATCTGAATCAATACAGTAAGATCATCCGTGATCTTGCAACAAAGAACAGTTTGCAACTTGTTGACCTGCGTAAAATATTTTTAGCGTATAACCTTACCAATAATCCTGAAAACAAAACCAAAGGCATATTAACTACAGATGGCGTACACCTGAATGCAAAAGGTAACCAGTTGGTAGCCGATGAAATGTGGAAGCTGATAAAGGGTAATTAAACAGCTTTTACCAGGTAGTAATTTCTTCTTCCTTTTTGTAATAATAAATATTTGTTGTGCAGCAGGAGAGAGGGTTCTATTTTCATATCGGTGCCTTCCACTTTTTTCCGGTTGATGCTCACACCACCGCCCTGTACGGTCTTTCTTGCCTCGCCTTTACTGGGGAAAATATTGGTCTCTGCCAAAAAAGAGACTACATCAATGCCGGTAGTGATCTTGTCTGAACTATAATCAATCTTTACAATACCCTCCATATTGTTCAGGTCGTCTTCACTCAGATCTTCAGCAGCAGCACCTTGGTTAGCAAATAATTTTTCTGTAGTTTCTATCGCCTTATTGTATTCTTCTTCACCATGTACAAAAACGGTGATCTCTTTTGCCAGAGCTTTTTGCAAAATTCTTTTGGATGCATCCTGCTGGTGTGTTGTAATTAAATTTTCAATAGCTGCTTTATCTAAAAAGGTAAATATTTTAATCCACCCTTCTGCGTCAATATCATTTGCGTTTAACCAAAACTGGTAGAACTGGTAAGGTGTTGTTTTAGCCGCATCCAGCCATATATTCCCTTTCTCCGTCTTGCCAAACTTACCACCATCTGCTTTTTTTATTAAGGGGCAGGTAAAAGCAAAAGCTTCACCGCCATCTTTTCTGCGGATCAATTCCGTGCCGGTAACAATATTTCCCCACTGGTCGCTGCCACCCATTTGCAGTTTGCAATTTTTATTTTTGTACAGCCAGTAAAAATCATAACCCTGAACCAGTTGGTAAGTAAACTCCGTAAAGCTCATGCCGGTCTCGCCTTCCAATCTTTTCTTCACACTGTCTTTGGCCATCATGTAATTAACGGTAATATGCTTTCCCACATCACGGATAAAATTCAGGAAAGAAAAATCTTTGAACCAGTCGTAATTGTTGGCCATTTCTGCAGCATTGGGTTTGCTGGTATCAAAGTCTAAAAATTTTTCTAATTGCGCCTTCACGCAGGCAACATTGTGGTTTAAGATGTCTTCGCTCAGCAAGTTACGCTCCTCGCTTTTTCCACTCGGGTCGCCCACCATACCGGTGGCGCCGCCCACTAATGCAATAGGCTTGTGCCCGGCTTTCTGCAAATGGATCAGTAAAATTATGGGCACCAGGCTGCCAATATGCAGGCTGTCTGCAGTGGGGTCAAAGCCAATATAGGCCGTGGTCATTTCTTTGGTTAACTGTTCCTTTGTTCCGGGCATAATATCCTGTATCATACCCCTCCATTGTAATTCTGCTATCAGATCCTGCATATAAATTATTTAAAGCCTGTTTTTTGGCAAAATTGCTTATAAAAAATGATAAAACCACATCAAAGTATTTCTGTATAAATCTATAACCTGAAAGCAACCATTTGTTCAGCAAAAGAGTCATTAAAAAAAGCCTGAAAAGGTTTTGAAAATATATTGTATCTGGTAGACATATATTGGCTAATTTTATTTCGGATATTAGCACAATTTACCAAGTATTATTACGTTTAAAAGCTTAATGTCCTATAAAATTCTGTCAATCCCTAACAAGATTATGAGAAAACACATAATAACCGGCTTCTTGTTGTGCCTGCTTTGGCCTGCAGTGAGTTTTGCCCAGTTTAGAAAATATTCCAACGAATTTTTAAATATTGGAGCTGGCGCACGCGGACTTGCAATGGGTAGCGCACAGGTGGCTTCGGCAAGCGATGCAACAGCAGGTTACTGGAACCCCGCAGGTTTGGTTGGTGTAAAAGATCATCCCAATCTTAATTTAATGCATGCTGAATATTTTGCAGGCATTGCAAAATATGATTATGGTGCTTTGGCTATACCCGTTAATGATAATAAACGCACTATCGGTCTTTCGGTATTGCGTTTTGCCGTAGATGATATCCCCAATACTTTGTACCTGGTAGAGCCTGACGGAAGTATCAACTACAATAATATCAAAACCTTTTCTTCAGCAGACTGGGCGTTTCTTTTTTCTTTTGCACAAAACATTAAAACTTCAGAAAACAAAAACATCAGCTTTGGTGCTAACGCAAAAGTGATCTACCGTAAAGTAGGCACATTTGCTACAGCCTGGGGCTTTGGTGTAGATGCCGGATTCCAGATGCATGGCAAAAGAGGCCATTTTGGTGTTGTTGCAAAAGACCTTACCACAACTTTCAATGCATGGTCTTTTCATTTTACCGATAAAGAAAAAGAAGTTTTATACCTCACCAACAACGAAATACCGGTAAAGTCAACAGAGCTTACTGCACCTCGTATTGCAGTTGGCGGTGGTTATAATTTCAGATTGGGCAAAGCGGTGAATCTTATGGCTGAAGCCAATATGGACATTACTTTTGATGGTAAAAGGAATACCGTATTCAGTACAGATCCGGTAAGTATTGATCCTCATTTTGGTTTAGAAGCAAGTATCAAAGATGTTTTTTTTGTAAGAGGTGGCATTACTAATTTTCAAAGGGCATTAGCAGATGGTGATACCACCAATCAAAAAAAAGTATGGATATATCAGCCCAGTGTAGGTGCCGGCTTTAAGATAAAAAATGTAATGCTGGATTACGCATTTACAAACCTGGCCAATCAATCTAATCCGTTATACACACATATATTTTCTTTAAGGATCAATTTGATAAAAAAAGAAAATGAATAAAACATAAATGAATTTGTTATGAAGAAAATTTTATTTACTATAACCTTGCTGTTACTTGCTTTTGCAGGCTTTTCGCAATTAAACAACAGCTGGATAGATTATAATAAGACCTATTACAGATTTAAAATTACCAAGGATACCCTTTGCAGGATCTACCAGCCAGCATTAGCTGCAGTAGGTTTAAGCAGCACTCCGGCGCAAAATTTTCAACTGTGGCGTAATGGCAAAGAAGTAAGAATATATACTTCAGTAGCATCAGGAGCCTTATCTGCAACTGACTACATTGAATTTTGGGGAGAAATGAATGATGGCAAACCAGACAAAAACCTTTACCGGGATACTGCTTTTCAACTGGACGATAAATACAGTTTATTTTCTGATACGGCTACCTATTATTTAACAGTTAACACCGCAAGTGCAAATTTACGCTATACGCCAGCCAATAACCCTGTTGCAGGTAATGTACTGCCTGCCGATGCTTATTTTATGAGGCGTGTGGAAGCACATTACAAAGACCAGATCAACAGAGGTTATGCGGCAATACTTGTTGAAAGCGTGTATTCCTCAGCGTTTGATCTGGGTGAAGGTTGGTCGAGCGGTGATATAAATTCCTGCTGTGCATTAAGTAATGTGATTTATGGGATCAATAAATATGCTGCAGGGCCGGCTAATAGTGTAATGTTTACTGTATCATCGTTTGGTAATGCCTTATATACAAGAAATTTATCAGGAAGCCTTAATGGTACTTCAGTTTTGCCGGCTACCAATCCGATGCCGTATTTCTCCTACCATAAGGATACTGCAAGGAACCTTCCCTTATCTGTGCTTACAAGTCCGTCCTTTGTTGCCGTAAGCATAAAAGAAACAAACTCTTCCAATCCAACCAATGATCGAATAGTAGTGCCTTGTTTTTCTGTTACCTACCCGGCAACATTCAATTTTAATAATGCGGGTAATTTTTATTTTGAACTTGCACCCAGCGTTACAGGCAATTATATAGTGATCAATAGTTTTAATAACGGATCAGTACCACCGGTATTATATGATATTAATAATGGGCTCAGGTATTTGGGCGATATAGGTACACCCGGCCAGGTAAAATTTGTACTGCCTGCATCTGCCGACCCTGTGAGGAAATTTAACCTGGTAAGCCAGGATGCAACTAATTACTACCAGGTTGCAACACTAAATACAAAAACATTTTTAAATCTTACTGATCCCGCCAACCAGGGAGATTATATCATTATCAGTAATCCTGCATTATATGATAATGGAAGTGGTATAAATTATGTAGACCAGTACCGCCAGTACAGAAACTCAGCAAATGGTGGCGGATATAATGCAAAAGTATATAGCATAGACGAACTTACGGAGCAATTTGCTTTTGGTATCAATAAACATCCCTCAGCAGTAAGGGATTTTGCACGTTATGCAAATCAATATTTTACTGTAAAGCCCAAATTTGTGTTTTTAATTGGAAGGGCAGTAGCATATATTGAATATAGAGCTAACCAATCAGATCCGAATGCTGACAAACTTAACCTTGTGCCTACCTTTGGATGGCCAGCATCTGACATGCTGCTTGTAAGTGAACCTGGTACTGTTGTTCCCATTGTTCCCATTGGTCGTATAGGTGCCATTAACGGAAATGAAGTAGCCAACTACCTGGAAAAAATGAAACAGTATGAACAGGCCCAGCGATCAACCAGTCAGACGATTGCAGACAAGGCATGGATGAAAAATATATTGCACATTGCCGGAGGTGCTGATAGTACTGAAACTGCAAGTTTTGTAGACCATTTGAACAAGTATAAAAGTATTGCAATGGATACTTTGTTTGGAGCTTATGTAGAAACATTTGCAAAATCAAGTACCGGATCTGTGCAAGAAGCCAGCAATAACAGGATCAAGGATCTGTTCAAAGAAGGATTGAGCTTTATAGGCTACTTTGGCCACTCTTCGGCAAGTGTACTTGCGTTCAATCTTAGTAATCCTGAAGATTATGAGAACCAGGGTAAATACCCCTTCATTAATGTTAGTGGCTGTAGTGCAGGTAATTTCTTCAATTTTGATCCTGCACGTGTTAACGGGCAGATGTCGTTGTCGGAAAAATATGTTTTTGCTAATCAAAAAGGAAGTATTGGCTTCTTTGCAGATTCTCATTATGGCATTGAACCATTCCTTGATTATTACAACACTAATTTCTATAACCAGTTTTGTAAAGATGATTATGGCGGCACTGTTGGTGACCAGCTTAAAAAAGTTATTGGAAGTATTGGCAGCAATCCACAGTCGCTTGATTATTACACACGGATACACCTGGAGGAATTATCATTACAGGGCGACCCTGCGGTACGGATCAATAATCATGCAAAGCCTGACTATATTATGGAGCCGCAATTAATAAAGGTGAGCCCTTCAATAATTTCGGTTGCGGATAATAATTTTACTGTAGGTGTTAAAATGCTGAACATCGGTAAAGCAATTAATGATTCAATAAGGGTAACGGTTAAGCGTAAACTACCCAATGATAGCATAGTCGTTATGTATAATCAGCTTATCCCTGCAATAAAGTACAGCGATTCGTTATCTTTTGTTGTAACTATTAACCCTTTAACTGATAAGGGGCTTAATAAAATTACAGTAACACTTGATGTTGATAACAGGGTTGCAGAACTCTCCGAACAAAACAATTCTACCGAAAAGGAATTCTATATTTATGAAGATGAATTACGCCCGGTTTATCCTTATAACTTTTCAATCGTAAACCAGCAGAACATCAGCTTTACTGCCAATACAGCTAACCCTTTGGTACAACAAAGGCAGTATGTAATGGAAATTGATACAACGGAATTATTTAATTCACCATTAAAAAAATCTTTTAATACTTCCGGTAATGGTGGGATAGTTGAGTTTAAGCCTTCAAATCTAACTTTTACAGACAGTACAGTTTATTACTGGAGAGTAGCTATTATTCCTTCAGGTACCAATCCATATATATGGAACGATTTTTCATTTATCTATCTTGCAAATAGCTCATCAGGATTTAATCAATCTCACTATTTTCAACATTTGGCTTCTGCAAAAAATAATATTGTTTATGACAATAACAGAACACTAAAATATAAAGCAACAATAAAAGCAATTCTCATAAAAAATGGGGTGTTCCCAACAGCAGCTAAGAATGCCGAAGATTTTGAGGTTGATGTAGACGGTAGTAATGCTATTCAAAGTGTCTGTGGCATTTCAAATATTATTATCAATGCTTTTAATCCTTTTGGATTTACTGCAATGCCCAATGTTCTTTCAGGCCCTGGGTTATATGGAAGTGATCCTGTGTGCGGGCCAACAAGGCGATGGAATTTTCAATATAATATTTTAAACCAATCCGGTAGAATTGCCGCTGTACAGTTTTTAGATATGATTCCCAATGGATATTATGTTACTGTTAGGAATACTTCGGGTACAAGTTTCGCATCCAATACTTATGCAAATGACTGGAAAGCAGATACGCTGGTTCTGGGAAGCGGAAACTCATTGTATCACCGGTTGAAAAATGCAGGGTTTAATGATGTTGATTCTTTTTACACTCCAAGGGCGTTTAATTTTATTTACAAGAAAAATGATAATTCTTTTACGCCGGTTTCGAAGTTTTCAGCTGGAATTAACGATAAGTTAGAGTTAGCAGCTACTTGTCCCTCCTCTGAAGCTTCCGGCACCATCATTTCTCCTGTTTTTGGGCCGTCAAAAAAATGGTCAGCGCTTCATTGGAAATCTGTTGATTTGCACGCCCCGGCAGTTACCGATATTGTTTCATTAGATGTATATGGCATCAATAAAGCAAATGTACCTGTAAAGTTAGCTTCGGTTAAGAGTGCTACAGATACTACATTAAGTTTTATCGATGCGTCAGTTTATCCTTATGTTTATTTACAAATGAATAATACAGATTCAATAAATGGCGATCCTTCACAATTAAAATACTGGCGCATTAATGCCGATTATGTTCCTGAAGGTGCCATTGCACCTAATATTCTTTTCCAAATGAAAGATACCGTTGAGCAAGGTGAGCTTATTAATTTTAAAGTGGCCTTTAAAAATATCAGCCCATCTGCATTTGACAGTGCCATGAAAATGAAAGTGACAATCACTGATAATAATAACCTACCTCATGTTATAGACCTGCCAAAAGGTAAAGTTTTAACAGCAGGCGATACACTGACTGTGCAATATCAAATTGATACCAAGAATTATCCGGGTAACAATACCCTGTTCGTTGATGTGAATCCAAATAACGATCAGCCCGAACAGGCACACTTTAATAATGTGCTGTTCAAAGATTTTTATGTTAAGCCGGATAATTACAATCCATTGCTTGATGTAACTTTTGATGGCGTTCATATCCTGAATAAAGATATCGTGGCATCCAAACCACATATTTTTATCAAGCTTAAAGATGAAAGCCACTTCCTTGCACTAAATGATACTTCATTGTTCAAGGTGCAGGTTCGTTATCCTGACAATACCTTGCACAATTATAATTTTGGAGATACCATGCGCTTTAACCCGGCTAATCTTGCCAGTGGTGAAAATAGTGCCAGCATTGACTTTATGCCTTATTTCCCTCTTGATGGTGATTATGAATTAATAGTATCGGGCAAAGACGTGGTGGGTAATGCCGCAGGCGCACTGGAATATCATGTAATGTTCAGCGTTATCAATAAACCAATGATATCCAACCTGCTCAATTACCCTAATCCGTTTACCACATCAACGGCATTTGTATTTACCGTTACAGGAACAGAAGTGCCACAAAATATCAGGATACAGATATTAACGATAAGTGGTAAGGTAGTGAGGGAGATCACCAAAGATGAATTGGGGCCTATCCACATCGGCAGAAACATTACCGATTTTAAATGGGATGGTACAGATAGCTATGGACAAAAATTAGCGAATGGTGTTTACCTGTATAGAGTGCTGACCAACCTTAACGGGCAATCATTGGAAAAATATAAAACTGATGGTGATAAAACCGATAAGTATTTTACCAGGGGCTATGGTAAAATGGTGATCATTCGATAAGCGGAATAATTTTTTTACAAAGGCTGTCTTTAACAGGCAGCCTTTTTTATTTATTACCTTTGCGAAAAATATTTATTCAATGGCTAAAATAGCTATCAATATAGCCACAGGCAGTTTACAGCAAAATGAAATGATCGTTGGTATAGATTTAGGTACCACTAACAGCCTCGTTGCTGTTATACATCCCGAAAGTAAGCAGCCCGTGGCCTTAAAGGAACACAACAGCAGTTCATTAGTTCCATCTGTTATCCATTTTGAAAAAAGCGGGGATTTGGTAGTAGGTGATGCAGCAAAGCAATACCTTATTTCGGACCCGGCACGTACAATTTTTTCTGCAAAAAGACTGATGGGTAAAACTTATGCAGATATTGCATCCAATGCCTCGGTACTGGCATACAAGATCATTGATGACGAAGGGAAATTAGTTAAGGTACAGGTAGACGACAGATTCTATTCTCCGGTTGACTTGTCTGCACTTATTTTAAAAGAGCTTAAAAAAAATGCGGAGCATATTTTAAAAACTACAGTTACTAAAGCAGTGATTACTGTGCCCGCCTATTTTAATGATGCACAACGGCAGGCAACAAGAGATGCAGGAAAATTAGCAGGCTTAGATGTTTTGCGGATTATAAATGAGCCCACTGCCGCAAGCCTTGCCTATGGCTTTGGTATAAATAAAGATGAAACAAAAACCATAGCGGTATATGATTTTGGCGGAGGTACTTTTGATATTTCCATCTTAACAATTAATAATGGAATATTTGAAGTATTGTCGACAAATGGTGATACCTTTTTAGGAGGCGATGACCTGGATATGGCGATTGTGAATTACTGGATGCAAACAAATACTTTTTCGGGTAATGGAAATGAGATACGGCAGGAACTGAGGTTAAATGCTGAAGCAGCAAAAAAACATTTAACCGGCAACGTTAGCTTTACAACAGCATATCAAAATGAAAATTTAATACTCACCAAAGAAACATTTGAAGAAATAATACAACCCATTATTGATAAAACAATAACCTGCTGTGTTAATGCTTTAAGAGATTCAGGACTTACCAAAAAAGAAATTGATGAAGTGATAATGGTAGGGGGCAGCACCCGTACGCCACTGGTAAAAAAAATGGTAAGTGATTTTTTTGGCAAACAGGTTAATGATAATGTAAATCCGGATGAAGTAGTGGCCCTGGGCGCAGCGATACAAGCAGATATTTTAGCAGGTAATACCAAAGATCTTTTGCTGCTGGATATAACCCCGCTTTCATTGGGATTAGAAACTATGGGTGGATTGATGGATGTATTACTGCCCCGTAATTCTAAGATACCGGCAAAAGCAGCAAGACAATATACCACTTACAAAGATGGCCAAAGTGGAATGAAGATAGCAGTGTACCAGGGAGAAAGGGATATGGTAACGGATAACCGTAAACTGGCTGAATTTAATTTGTCAGGCATACCTGCTATGCCTGCAGGACTGCCCAAGGTAGAAGTAAGTTTTTTAATAAATGCAGATGGCATATTGGTCGTAAAAGCAAAAGAGTTACGCAGTGGAATTGAGCAGACTATACAGGTAAAACCACAATATGAATTAACTGATGAAGATGTTGAAAGAATGTTGCTGGATTCTATGCAGAATGCTGAAAAAGATATTGCCCACAGGGCATTGGTTGAAGCCAAAACAGAAGCAGAGCAGTTATTGCAAACAACAGAAAAATTCATTCAAAAAAATATAGCTTTTTTAACTACGGAAGAACTTAATGAAACTTCACTGGCAATGCAGGCATTACAATTATCGCTGCAGATGGAAGATAAAAATTTAATCCAGGTAAAAACAGAGGAGTTAAATAATATATCGAGGCCATATGCAGAGCGGATAATGGATTTGGCGGTAAGTAAGGCTATGGAAGGCAAAAGAGTATAAAATTCATAAATACGAAACAGCTTAAATGAAAACTGGGAATCTACTTTTTGAAAAAAAAATTCTACTAAGCGCAGGAATTTATTTTTTAATTAGTGCAGCATTGCTTTTAAAATTTGGAATTCAATTAGGAGGAGAAGCTGAAAAATATATTGAAAATGCAAATCTTATAATAAAAGGTGAAGAGTTGTTTAATGGTGTATTTGGATATTTTTATATCGTATACTCGCTTTTGGTTGCGTTGTTCATAAAGCTGTCTGTTAACTTTATCCTGGTAGCGGTAGTTCAAATCATTCTGTCCTTTACGGCTGCTTTGTATTTGTATAAATTATTACACCAGTGTTTAAAAAATAAGAATGTCGCTTTCTTTTTTTTTATAGCATACCTTCTTTGTTACCCCATTCAAAAATGGAATTTTTTTTTGTATAGCGAAAGTGTGCATACCAGCCTATTGGTGTTTGGGATTTACTTTCTTAATAAATGGAGCAATGATAAAAAAATCAATTCTCTTATATATTTTGGAATAGTATTGTTGCTCATTCTGTTTTCCAGGCCCGTAGGAGTTTTGTTTTTGATGACGTTTGGTATAGTGTTGCTGGTTTGGTTATACCAGAACAGAAAAAAGATACTATTTTATTTTTTTAGCTGCGTTGGCATAATTTCAGTAATACTCATTCTTAATTCTCCATTTACTGCGTTTATAAATCCCGATTCAATCAGGCGTATGGAAATAATTTGCCAGGTGCCCGAAACAGGAGGTAATATTGAATATCATGAGTACAACCGCCAGGGCTTGTATAAAGCCTTTGCTGTTATTAAAAACGAGGTGGGGGTTAGTAATTTTTTTAAAAATGGGTTAAAAAAATTGCAATGTTTTTTTGGGATGTATCGTAACTATTATAGTACACAAAACAACTTGTTGTTAATTTGCTTTACTGTTTTTTACCCTTTTGCATTGATCGGTATTTTTTCAAAACAAGAAAAATCTTTCTTTTACGTCAGGTTGTTTGCGGTAACATATATATTGTTTACTTCGATAGGAATATTTTTTACCTGCGACGAATGGAGTAACCGCTTTATCAGTCCGGTATTCCCATTTGTATTGATACTTGCTGCAGCAGGTAGCTCAACAGTTATTAAAAAGCTATTTCCCCTGGTGAAACAGCGAAATGATCAGTAGTTATTACGTGCCTTTAATTTCAGGAACTTAGATTCAAAATACTTAAAACTGAGATGGCTTATAAAGTAAGTGAGAAAAATGCAGGTAATTGCATTTGCAAAACCCAACCAATTTTCAGGAATATTTAAGTGCAGGTGGTTAAACAACTTGCCTAATAAAACAAACCCTGCAATATATACCGGCCAATGAAAAATGTAAATGCCGTATGAGATTTTACCGGTGTATCTTAAAAAAATATTTAGTGTTAGAGTATTTATAATATTGCTTCTTTTAGATAAAGCGATAAATATAAACCAGGCATAGATTATAGCAATAACGGTGTAGCCGAAAGCGGTAAAAAATGGAGCCCTTTTATCAGCGGTTCCGCCGATGAATATGGCAGCAATTAATAGCATCAATATGCCCGCTATCAGGTAATTGAGAATTTTTTTTATCCCGGCTTTAAAAAAATTCTTTTCAATTAAAAGAAAAAGGATACACCCAATTAGAAAGGAATCCATTCTGAAAAATGTATTCCAGTATACTTTTTCATATTCATTATTCATTATGAAGTAATGAAAATAAGCAGCCCTGTAAATCATTATCAATAAAACCAGCGTAGTGGCCGTAAAAAGTATTTTTTTTCTATGCTTGAGCAAGAGCACAAAGAAGGGGAAAAAAAGATAAAATTGTTCCTCGGTTGCAATTGACCATAAATGATTTAAATGAACTGCTGACGGC
>Ga0068859_100005870_pt1 | contig 12463 bp, 9 predicted proteins | sample KBSSwiS22_FD_66585 | JGI IMG/M metagenome (GOLD analysis project Ga0068859, IMG submission 66585) | Switchgrass rhizosphere microbial communities from Kellogg Biological Station, Michigan, USA - KBS Switchgrass S2-2 | ecosystem: Host-associated > Plants > Roots > Rhizosphere > Soil ... | reverse complement strand
CCGCGGCACCATCTTCATGGACGAGATTGGCGAGATGAGCCTGCAGATGCAGGCGCTGCTGTTGCGGTTCCTGGAAAGCGGAGAAATTCAGCGCGTGGGGTCCGATCGAGCCTCGACAGTGGTCGACGTTCGAATCATCGCCGCCACCAATCGCCGGCTCGTCGATCAAATCGCGGCGACCGAGTTCCGTTCGGATTTGTTCTACCGGTTGAACGTGATCCACATCGAAATTCCGCCGCTGCGCGCCCGGCGCGACGACATTCCGGCATTCCTCGATCATTTTCTGCAGCAGTTCAGCGAGTCGTACCGTGTCGCGGTACCCCGTCTCAGCGACGAAGCCCTCTCGCAGTTGACCTCGGCGCCGTGGCCTGGCAACGTGCGCCAGCTCCGTAACATCGTCGAGCGCCTCGTCGTGCGCGCTCATCGCGAGGTGATTACGCCGGCGGATCTTCCTCGCGAAGTGCTCTCCATGGGCATGGGCGCGGACCCGGCCGGCGGCCCGGCGAAGGCGCTCGGACGCGCGCCTGTGGATTTGCTGTTTGAACGGATGGTGCGCGATGGCGAGACGTTCTGGACCGCCGTCTACGGACCGTTCATGGCTCGCGACCTCACCCGTGACGATTTGAGGGCGTTAGTGCGGCAGGGATTGAGCCAGACCCGCGGAGGCTACAAAGCTGTGGCGGCGCTGTTCAACGTGCCCGCCGATTACAGGAAGCTGCTGAGCTTCCTGCGAAAACACGAATGCCATGTGCCCGACAACGATCTGCGGGCCGCGTCGGCGTACCTTCCGGAACACGAAAAACCACACCGCGTAATCGGAGACTGACCCTGGGCGCAGTGGCGGTGGCGCTGGCCTGCGCTTTATACGCCGCGTTCGTCTCGGCGTTAGCTCTCATGAATGCGCTCGGACCGGAGCGATGGTGGTTCGCGGGCGTGAACATGTTCCTGCCGCAGCTGCTGTGGGCTCTTCCCGGCCTGATCCTGCTACCGCTGACAGCGTTGTACGCGCGACGCTGGATCTGGCTGCCGCTGGCAACGGGTCTCTTTGTGGCTGGCCCGCTCATGGGCTTCTGCTGGAGCCGTCAGAGCGTACCCGCCAGCGTGCCCGATGGTGTGCCGCTGCGCGTGATGACCTACAACGTTCAACTGTGGCAGAGCGCGTATGCGCGCGGCGTCGTCGACGAAATTCACAAGGCCGACCCTGACGTCCTGCTGCTGCAGGATGCGCGCGCGGCCGGGCCGACCGTTCTGGACGAATTTCTCAAAACCTGGAAAGTCGCGTCATTCGGGCAATACATCATTGCCAGCAAATTTCCGATCCTCGATCGAGTAGTCGGCGACATTTCGTACCGCGGCGAAACGCACACGTTTCTGCGTGCGCGAATCAACGTGCGCGGCCGGAACGTCACGGTTTCCACCGCCCATTTCGCAACGCCGCGCGACGCCCTCAGCACGTTCCGCTCGCCGAAATTCCTGGCGTCGCCGGAATTCTGGGCCGCCGGTGTGCCGCGGATTCAACGGAATCTCTCGGATCGCATGGTCCAGGCGCGCGCTCTTGCCGACGATCTGAGGCATGTCGACGACCCGCTCGTTGTCGGCGGCGACTTCAACGTCCCGGCTGCATCGCTTGCGTCTCGCACGCTGACGGACCTCGGATTGGTGGATGCATTTGCGGCTGGCGGGCGGGGATACGGATACACGTTCGGTCACACACTGCGTTTGCGGCGATCGTTTCTTCGTCTCGATCGGATTCTCGCGAGCCGCCATTTCACCGTTGTCTCGTCGCACGTCGGCGGAGCCAGCGGATCAGATCATCGCCCTGTAATCGCCGATCTCGTGCTCGCACGCCAGCCCGATCGCTGATCGATCGCTGGCCGGTAATTTTTTCCGCAGCGCAGCGACTTGATGCAACCTGTTCCGGGAGCACGGTTTGTGTTCATAAAAGCTGTGACACTGGCGTCCTCATGTGTGGTCACCGCGATAAAAACATTCCACAATTCGAGGGTTTCGGTCGGCATCTGGTTTGCCTTTTCAAATGGCATCATGAACACCGTTCCCGACGTTCGATGTCCTCAGTGTCAGCAGAACACTGTTGAAGTCGTCATCACCGCGGCGTTGCGCTCTTATCGCTGTGTGTCGTGTGGGTATGCGTGGGCATTCCCGCACGTGCGTCCTGTACGCGATCGGCGGCGAACTCGGGAGCAGCCATGAAGCCATCCGCAGAACCTGCCAACAGGCGTTGCAGAAAATGAAACATCCGCGAAATTAATGCCAACTTGGTTCGGACCGAGTTGGCACTGTTCGCGCGTCCGCGTTGCGTCCGCGTGACCCTGCCGTTATAATCCGCCCGCTCAACAATACAATTTCCCGGCTGTCGGCTTTCCCTGTCGGCTTTCCTGGCCATCGGCGAAAGGAGCTGCGCAGAACCATGGGCCATATCAACTTCGGTCGCGTCGTCCTCGGCGGGCTGCTGGCGGGTCTGGTCATCAACGTCAGTGAGTCTGTGTTGAACGGTGTCGTGCTCGGCGAGGAGATGAACGCCATGATGGCGGCAATGAACAAGCCACCGATCAATGGCAGCATGATCGGCTTGTTCGTTTTGCTGGGATTTGGCCTCGGCGTGGTTCTGATCTGGTTGTATGCCGCTATACGGCCGCGGCTCGGACCTGGCATCCATACTGCCATTTGCGCGGGCCTTACCGTCTGGGGTCTGGCGTACCTCTATCCCAATCTGTTTGCCTTCATCATCGAGCTGTTCCCAAGACGAGTGCTCGTGATACAGACGGTGTGGGGCCTGGTCGAGCTGATCGTGGCGGCAACTGCCGGTGCGTGGTTGTACCGAGAGACCTAACCAGGTCGGTAAATGTTGAAGTGTCCGACGGCGATAGATAAGACTTGCGAGCGTGATCGATTCGCACTGCCATCTCGCCGACGACGCGTTCACTGAAGACGCGCGCGACGCCATCACTCGCGCGCAAGCCTCGGGGCTGACGCACGCGCTGTGCATTCTTGCGGCCGAGAACACCATCGAAGCCGGCCGAGCGAAGGAACTGTCCTCGATGTGGCCCGGCCTTCGGTTTGCCACCGGGGTGCATCCGCATCAGGCGGCACAATTCGCCGGTCGAGAATCTGACGTCACACAACTGACACGCAGCGGCCTGGCGAGCAATCCCGCGACGCGCGCCATCGGCGAGATCGGCCTCGACTATCACTACGCGTTCGCTCCCAGGAACGTCCAGCACGACGTTTTCAGAACACAGATCCGCCTCGCGCGCGAGCTCGATCTGCCCATCATCATCCACACGCGCGAAGCCGAAGACGACACGCTCACCATCCTCCGCGAGGAAAGCGGCGGGACCATCCGCGGCGTGTTGCACTGTTTTACAGGCACGCGAACGCTCGCCGAAGAGGGGCTGGCGCTGGGACTCCACATTTCCTTCGCCGGCATCATCACGTTCCCGAAAGCCGGGGCACTGCGTGAAATCGTTCCGCTCGTCCCTGACGATCGGCTGTTGTGCGAGACCGACAGCCCGTATCTGGCCCCGACGCCCTACCGCGGCAAGCGGAACGAGCCGGCGTGGGTCGTCCGGGTCGCCGAAGAGCTCGCTCGCGTGCGGGGCGTGAGCGTGGACCGGGTGAAGGAGCACGTCTCGGCGAATTTCAAGACGCTGTTTCGTCCGTAAATCTCTGCAACGCGGGACCCTATGCGTTGACACTCTGTTACGTAATATGGTCAGATCATCCCGCCTTGAAGAACGCCAACGCCGTCGAACAGGACGCTTCGCTCTCGACGCTCGTCCAGATGTTCGAACCGATCCGTGCGGACCTGGAGAAGGTCGAGACGGAGTTCTACCGGCACGTCGAGTCGCAGGTCGATCTCATTCCCAAAATCGGGCGCTACATTCAGAACGGCGGCGGCAAACGGATCCGCCCGGCCGTCCTGCTGATGGCGGCGCGGCTTACAGGCTATACGGGAGAGCTCGCGGTGCTCTACGCGACCGTGGTGGAGTTCATCCACACCGCCACACTCGTTCACGACGACATCATCGACAACTCGAAATGGCGCCGCGGCCAGCCGTCTGTTCACTCGCGATGGGGGAGCGATGTTACGGTGCTGCTCGGCGACTTCCTGTACATCAAGTCGATGGGACTGGCGCTGACACCCGATCGCCTCGACATCGTCCGGCAGCTCTGCGATGTCACGCTGCGCATGATTGAAGGAGAGTTGTACCAGCTGTCGAAAAAGGGCGATATCACCATCAGCGAGGACGAGCACCTCGACATCGTGCGGCGCAAGACGGCATACCTGTTCGGAGGATGTGCGCGCATCGGCGGCATGATCGGCAATACCACTCCAGAGCAGCAGCAGGCGCTCGAGCAATATGGCATCAGCCTGGGGATGGCGTTTCAGCTGATCGACGACCTGCTCGATTTTTCCGGCGATCAGACTGCGCTCGGCAAGCCCGTCGGCGGAGACCTCCGCGAAGGCAAAGTCACGCTGCCCATCATCAGGCTGCTGCAGCGCGCCGACCCGGCGACCACAGCGCTTGTGACGAGCGTCGTCCACGACCACGTTGTGACGCCGGAACGCTGGCGGGAAATTTGCCGGGTACTGCACGAGACCCGATCGGTCGAGTACGCCATGGACAAAGCACAGGAGCAGGCGGCGATCGCGAAGAAACAGCTCTACGCGTTTCCGGCGTCGCACGAACGGGATGCGCTGATGGCGCTTCCTGATTACATACTGGCCCGCGATCGCTAACACTGTCGCGCAAGTCGGCTCCAGGCTTCGGGCTCCAGGCTTCGGGCCTTGGGGTGTAGGCTCTGGGCTTTGGGCCTGAACGCGCGGATCACACTTCTTCAGTCGGCCAACCACCGTGGATTCCGCCACCCGCATTACCCAGCTTCGCGATCTCATACGTCATCACGAAGAGCGGTATTACGTTCTCCAGGATCCTGAAGTCTCCGACGCCGAGTTCGACAAGCTGCTGAAAGAGCTGCAGGCGCTCGAGCGCGACCATCCGGATCTCGTCACGCTCGATTCTCCAACCCAGCGCGTCGGTGGCCGCCCGGCGGAGAGCTTCGCCTCGGTGCGGCACGCCGAGCCGATGCTCAGCCTCGACAACGCGTACTCCGAAGATGAACTGAGAGCGTTCGACGAGCGTGTGCGCCGCGGGCTGGGGAATGCGGAAGGGCCGCTCGCGTACGTCGCCGAGCTCAAAATTGATGGCCTCGGCATCGCCTTGCAATATCGCGATGGCCGGCTCGTTCGCGGCGCGACGCGCGGCGACGGGACCACCGGCGAAGATGTAACCGCGAGCGTCCGCACCATCAAGGATATTCCTCAGGTGCTGAAGGGCGCCCCCTCCGGCACGATCGAAATTCGCGGCGAGATCTACTTACCGCGGAAGGAATTCGAGCGCACGAACAAGGAACGTGAAGATGCGGGGGAGCCGCGGTTTGCCAACCCGCGCAACGCCGCATCCGGCGCTATCCGTCAGCTCGATCCCGAGCAGGTGAGGAAGCGCGGTCTCCGCGCATTCCTCTATCAGCTCGTCAGCGCGCACGGGATGCCGGACACGCACGCCGAGCTTCTGAAGGCGCTGCAGAAATGGGGCCTGCCGATCGAGCCGCATTGGAAAGCACTCAAGGGAATCGATCAAGTGGCTGAGTACTGCCGCGAGTGGAGCGACAAACGCTCATCGGCGACGCGCGTGCTGCCGTTCGACACCGACGGTGTGGTGATCAAGCTCGACGACATCGCCCTTCGCGGCCGGATTGGGACGACGGCGAAATTTCCTCGCTGGGCAGTCGCTTTCAAGTTCCCGCCGGAGCAGGCGGAGACGACGCTCACAAAAATAGATATCAATGTCGGCCGGACGGGTGCAGTCACACCGTTCGCCGTCCTCGAGCCGGTGTTCATCGCAGGTACGACCGTGTCGATGGCCACGCTTCACAACGCCAACGAGGTTGCGCGCAAAGACATCCGCGACGGCGACCGCGTCATCGTCGAAAAGGCCGGCGACATCATTCCTCAGGTCGTGCGCGTCGTGAATCCCGACCGCAAGGGCCGCTCGCCCAAATGGGAGATGCCGAAGGCTTGCCCACGATGTGGAAGCGATCTGGTGCGCGCCGAAGATGAAGCGGTCTGGCGGTGCGAGAACACATCGTGCCCGGCCAAACTGCAACGCGGCCTCGAGCATTTTGCCGCACGTCATGCGATGAACATCGAAGGTCTGGGCGAATCGCTGATTGCCCGCCTGATCGCCGAGGGCCTGGTCGCGAGTTACGCCGACGTGTACAGGCTCACGACCGATCAGCTCGTGAACGTCGAGCGGATGGGGAAGAAATCGGCGGCGAACCTGGTCGACGAAATCGAGCGCAGCAAGACCCGCGAATTCTGGCGCGTGATTTATGGATTGGGCATTCGACACGTGGGCGAGCGCGGGGCTCAGGCGCTGGCGGGCGCGTTTGGCTCGATGGATGTGCTCGTGGCGGCATCGCGCGATCAGCTTCAGGCTGTGCCCGATATCGGGCCGGTCGTGGCAGCCGCAGTGCGCGAGTATCTCGACGAGCCGCAGAACCGGAAGCTTATCGGACAACTTGCCGCGGCCGGTCTGAAAATGGACGCGCCGCTCGCCGCCGCCAGCGCGCCTGGTCCGCTGAGCGGAAAAACATTTGTCCTCACCGGCACGCTTCCCTCCATGTCCCGCGAAGAGGCCACGGAAGAGATTCAATCTCGCGGCGGCAAAGTTACAAGTTCGGTGAGCAAGAAAACAAATTACGTCGTCTCCGGCGCCGACCCGGGCAGCAAACTCGCAAAGGCCGAAACACTCGGTGTTCCGATTCTGGACGAAGCAGGATTGAGGCACCTGCTGGGCTTATAATCAGCAACTGGAAGCTCATAGCCGATCCATGTCGCGTCCATTTGCGCTCCTTACGCTTGTGCTGACCGCGGCGATGGCCTTCATGATCGGGCTGATCGTCGCCGGCTCGCTGCGTCTCGCACCCGTGAGACCTGAGCCGCAGGCGCAACCAACTCTGGCCGTGGCATCGGCGCCCGTGATCCAGCCGGGCCTGGCGTCATCCAGCACTGCCGACGCCGCCTCGCGTCAAGCGGCTGGACTCGTGAATTTTGCCGACGTCGCACAGCGGATTAACCCTGCCGTTGTGAACATCGAAGCCACCACGCGCGGCGAGCCGACCCGCAGGCGCCGGCCGATCGAGCCGCCGCCGCTCGACGAGGGTGGCCCCGAGCGCCAGGGCCCCTCACCGTTTCGTCCGCAGTCGGGAAGCGGCTTCGTCATCGAGCCGAACGGCGTCATCCTGACCAACTACCACGTCATCCAGAACGCCGAGCGGATTGTCGTGAAGTTTTCCGATGGCCGCAGCCTCCAGGCGCACGTCCTCGGGATCGATCCGGACACTGATATCGCGCTGGTGAAAGTCGAGGCGGCCAATCTGCCGGTCGCGCCGCTTGGCAACTCCGAATCGCTTCGTGTGGGCGAATGGGTGTGCGCCATCGGCAACCCGCTGGCCTACGAGCACACGGTGACGGTCGGGGTCGTCAGCTATCTGGGCCGCAAGCTGTTCGACAGTAGCCTCGACAACTACATTCAAACCGACGCCGCGATCAATTTTGGAAACAGCGGCGGTCCACTGATCAACGGCCGCGGCGAGGTGGTCGGCATCAACTCGGCCATCAGCCAGCGAGCCAGCAACATCGGATTCGCGGTGCCCATCAACGAGGCCTCGGCGATTCTGCCGCAGCTGCGAACGCAGGGACGCGTGTCGCGCGGATACATGGGCGTGGGGCTGACCGACGTCGATCCGGATCTGCAGCGATCGTTGAAGCTGCATTCGCTGCGAGGCGCGATTGTGCAGGACGTGACGATCGGATCGCCCGGGGAACGCGCGGGCCTTCGCCCCTACGACCTCATCACCGGCATCGACGGCAAGCGCGTTGCGAACAACAACGAGATCATCCGGGAAGTTGCGCGGCGTGTGCCGGGAACGATCGCGCGGCTGCAGGTCACACGGAATGGACGCGAAGAGGAGCTCGCCATAAGGCTGGGAGAGCGTCCCAGCCGGCAGAGCGTGCCGCCCGAGGGCGCGCTGCCGTCAGCCACGCCGTCCGACGGCCTGCGGATGCCGCTGGGACTCGGCGTCCGGGATCTCGATCGGCAGGCCGCGAAGCGGCTGCGCCTGCCCGACAGCGTCACTGGCGTCGTGGTAACTCGCGTCGATCCGCTGAGCGCCGCGTGGGACGCCGGTATTCAGCGCGACTACGTGCTGATGGAGATCAACCGCCGGCCCGTGACCTCAGTCGACGCCTACAACCGCCTCGCGCGCGCGGCCCATCCCGGAGACGTGCTGGCCGTCTACGTCTACATCCCGGGCGTCGAAGCTCGCGCCATCCGCGCGGTCCGCGTCGACGCGCCGTGAAGTCCAAAATCCTGATCATCGACGATGACAAGGCTGTGCGCGACAGCGTGCGGCAGCGTCTCGAATATGGCGGCGCGCATCAGGTGCTCGACGCCGCGTCGGGCCAGGACGGGCTCGATCGACTCAACCGCGAATCGATCGACCTCGTCGTCCTCGACATCAAGATGCCGGGCATGGACGGGTTCGAAACGCTCGAGCGCATCAAGCGGCAGAACCCGCAAGTGCCGGTGATTATGCTGTCGGCCCTGAACGACGTGCAGTCCGGGTTCGAGGCCAGCTCGCGAGGTGCGGCGGCGTTCGTCGAGAAAGGCTCCGAGGGGATGGGACCGGCGCTGCAGCAGGCGATTGAGAAAGAGCTCGAGCTGCAGCGGACACGCGAGCGCCTGCGAAGCACCGAGGACGAGAACCGCAGCCTCCGCCAGGCTGTCGATCGGAAATACCAGATTGTGGGGACGAGCGCGGCGCTGCGCACGGTCGAAGACGCGATCCGCCGGGCCGCGCCGGCCAACGCCACAGTTCTCTTGCAAGGCGAGAGCGGCGTCGGCAAGGAGCTCGTGGCGCGCGCGATTCACCGCGACAGCCCGCGCAGCCGCGAGCGGTTCGTGCAGGTGAACTGCGCGGCGATTCCCGAAGAGCTGATCGAGTCGGAATTGTTCGGCCACGAGAAAGGATCGTTCACCGGCGCGACCGAGCGGCAGATGGGCAAGTTCGAGCAGGCCGATCGCGGCACGATCTTCCTGGACGAAGTGGGCGACATGAGCTTGAAGACGCAGGCGAAGGTGCTGCGCGTGCTTCAGGAGGGAGAGGTCGAGCGGCTCGGCTCGGCGAAAACCGCCACCGTCGACGTCCGCGTGATAGCGGCCACCAACAAGAACCTCGAGCAGGCGATCGAGCAGGGGCAATTCCGCGAGGATCTGTATTTCCGCCTGAACGTGATTCCTATCTACGTGCCGCCGCTTCGCGAGCGGCCGGAAGACATCCCGCTGCTCGTGAAGCATTTTCTGAACGTCCTGAGCCGCGAAAATAATCTGCGGCCCAAGCAGATCACGCCGGCGGCAATGGACGTGCTGAAGCGCTACCGGTGGCGGGGCAATATCCGCGAGCTGCGCAACACCGTGGAGCGGCTGATCATCATGAGCGATCGCGACCGCGAGGTGATCGACGTGATGGACCTGCCCGAGTCCTTGCGATCAGACAAGGGTGCCCCGCCGCGTCCGGGCGGCATCGCCCCGATGGGCGTTGGGGCGTCGACCGCGGCGGCTGGCGGTTCGGGTGCCGGGGCGGCCGCAGGCGGCGGCGACGGCACGCTCCGCCAATTCAAGGAATCGGCGGAGCGCGCGTATCTGGTCGAGAAGTTACGCGAAAACGGGTGGAATATCTCGAAAACCGCCGAGGTGATCGGCACGCCCCGCAGCAACCTCTATAAGAAGCTCGAGCAGTACGCGATCCGCCAGGAAACCGACGGTTAACGCACTTTGCGGCGCGCGCGCCTCGCCACGCCGAAGAGGCCGAAGCCGACGAGCGTGAGCGTTGCCGGTTCCGGGACCTCAGTGAGCGTGCGGTCAGACGTCGTTGCGCGGACGAGACCGGTAATGCCGTTCGAAGCAATGTCTGCAACGAAGATGCTGCCCGCGGCATTTGCAACGAACGAGTTCTCTGTTATGCCGGCAAGGGTGACGTGGAACTCCAGCGGCCCAAAGTTTGGGTGGCTGGCTCCGGGTCCGCACGAGGGACCAAAGTTGCAGTACAACGCAAACTGATAGGTGCCGTAGCTGTTGCTCATGGTGACGGGAGCGAGGTGCTGATCGTAGAACGTCCAGCCATCGCCGCCGTTCTGGACGACAGACACGGAAACTCCCGCCGGGGCGCCAAAGAGGTTCCACGCAAAGCTTGGATGGTTGCCTGGAGGCGCGCTGCCTGAGTCAACGAACCCGATTCCATCATTCAGATCGACCAGCACATCGACCGTGTCCAGGTCGACCTGCGATAACGTCACCGATCCAAACGGACCCACACCGCAGCATCCACTTTGATTCAGCGTGAAGCTGCCAGCCAGGGCGGGCTTGCTTGTCGCGAGAGCCGCCGCGAACACGAATAGTACGAACACCCTCTTCATTTCATCTCCACTAAGTCGTTTGTAACGAGTCGCTTGTAACGAGGCCCAGCCAGATGCCGTGCCCGGGCGATGTCGGGTGCCAGTGCAATTGAGAGGCCGACGGACAACTTTGTACGTGCCCAATTTCTTAGGAAAATCGCCGCGCGGCCAGACCGCCGCCCCAAGAAGTCTCCTTTAGGCCGACTACCCTCACCCCATTGACGGACAACGCCTGGCGCCTGAGACAGCGCCATTGTGGCCGGCCAGCAGGCGGGGGATAGGCCGGCTAGTGCCCGCGCGATAGGCCCGTGCGATAGACTGTTACGAGCGCCGCAGTCGGCCAGATGATCGCCGCTCGACTCGGCCCTTCGGACCTCGCCTCGCGGCAAGCCTGCCCCGAGCGAGGCTCGCAGAGCCGAGTCGAGGGGAGGAAAGTCCGAACTCCGCAGGGCAGTGCGCCGGGTAACGCCCGGTCAGGGTAACTTGAAGGACAAGTGGCACAGAAAACATACCGCCGTTCGACTCGCCCTTTCAGGGCTCGCTCACGGCAGGCCCATTCACACTAGGCCTGCCTCGCGCGAACCCCGAAGGGGTGAGTCGAGAGGTAAGGGTGAAAAGGTGCGGTAAGAGCGCACCGCGTCTGCTGTAAGGCAGATGGCAGGCAAAACCCCGCACGGAGCAAGGCCAAATAGGGAAGCGTTGTCCGCCCTCGCTCGCTCGCGCGAGCGACGGCGCGACGAGAGGACGGCCCGTCCGAAGCTTCCGGGTAGGTCGCTTGATTCCGCCAGCAATGGCGGAGCTAGAGGAATGATCGTCACGCCGTAGCTGGCGTAAGCCAGCGAAGGCGGACAGAATTCGGCTTACGGCCGGCTGCGGCGCCCTTTTTACGAAGCTCGAGCTTCCAGCTTTCAGTTGACTCGCGCTCGATGACTGCCGACTGGCGACTGCTGTACGACGACCGATAACTCATACATGCCCTCATACCTCGTCACGGGTGGAGCAGGATTCATCGGATCCCACCTTGCAGAAGAGCTCCTCCTACGCGGCGAGCGCGTGCGGATCGTCGACAGTTTCATCACCGGCAAGCGCGAGAACCTCGCGCATCTCTCCGAAGCCGAGTTCATCGAGGGCGATCTGGCCGACCTCCCGGTTGCCACGAAGGCGGTCGCGGGCATGGACTACGTGCTGCACCAGGCGGCAATCCCGTCGGTGCCGCGCTCGGTCGAGGATCCCATCACATCGAACCGCGCCAACATCGACTCCACGCTGAACGTGCTGGTCGCCGCGCGCGATGCGAAGGTGAAACGCATCGTCTACGCCGGTTCGTCGTCTGCCTATGGCAACACGCCGACATTGCCGAAGCAGGAAGACATGCCGAATAACCCACTGTCACCTTATGCGCTGCAGAAACTGGTCGGTGAGCAGTACCTGCAGATGTTCACTCAACTGTATGGACTCGAGACCGTGACGACGAGATATTTCAACGTGTTTGGGCCGCGGCAGGATCCGTCTTCGGCCTACTCCGGCGTCATTTCCGTTTTCTCGAAAGCGCTTCTTGAAAACCGCTCGCCGACGATCTACGGCGACGGCGAGCAGACCCGCGACTTCACCTACATCGCCAACGTCGTCGACGGCGTGCTTCGCGCGTGCACGGCACCCAACGTGTCCGGCGCCGTGATTAACGTCGCAACGGGCGCGCGCATCTCGCTGAATCAGCTGTTTGGCGCGCTCCGCGAGTTAATCGGCAGCGCGGTCAACGTGAACTACGCTCCAGTCCGCTCCGGGGATGTGAAAGATTCTCAGGCCGACATTACCCGAGCGAAACAACTGCTCGGATACACACCCCTCGTGTCCTTCGAAGAAGGTCTCCGCCGAACGGTGGAGTGGTATCGGAAGTAGAGTGACTCCTAACTAAAGTCGCGC
>Ga0068859_100005869_pt1 | contig 12463 bp, 12 predicted proteins | sample KBSSwiS22_FD_66585 | JGI IMG/M metagenome (GOLD analysis project Ga0068859, IMG submission 66585) | Switchgrass rhizosphere microbial communities from Kellogg Biological Station, Michigan, USA - KBS Switchgrass S2-2 | ecosystem: Host-associated > Plants > Roots > Rhizosphere > Soil ... | reverse complement strand
ATCGGCGTTGGTCAGGACCATTTCCGGATACGAGTGGCCGGTGCCCAGGATGCCTGCGTTGACTTGCGTCAAATAAGACCTCAAACGAAATAATTGCCGCTCAAAGGCGAGGCCGACTGAAAGGGACGGCGACGGGTCTAAGCGGCGTGATTAATCTTCCTTCAGGCGTTTTGGTCCACCCGAACGACTTCACGACCTTTGTAGTAGCCGCACTTGGGACAGACGCGATGCTGCATGCGCGGTTCCTGGCAGTTCTGACATACTGAAGTCTGCGGCACGCGCAGCGCATCATGCGCCCGGCGTTTGCCGGTGCGCGATTTTGAATGACGACGTTTTGGATTTGGCATAACTACTCCATCAATTTTGGATTTCCGATTTTTGATTTGTGATTGACAGCATCCCGACGCAATCGCAAATCAAAAATCTAAAATCTCAAATCCTTTAACTTCTGCCAGCGCTCGTCGACTTGCTTGCTCTCACAGCCACAATCCACCAGATTTCGATCGGCGCCACAATGGGGACAAATCCCTTTACAACTCTCGCCACAAAGAACATGACCGGGCAGGGCCAGCAGGATTTCCTCTTTCACCAGGTCATCCAACTCAATCGCTTCGTCAACCAGCCCGAGGTCCAGATCCTCTCTGCTCAGTTCGTGCTGCTCTTCGTTGCGCCAGGAGACACTGCCCGCAAATCTCTCGGCAAAATCCACATCGACTGGGAGTTGAACCTCCTGCAAACAACGGCCGCAGGGTATCGCAACCTTTGTATGCAGCTCGCCGCTGATTTCGACCTGGCCAGCGTCGCGTCGAACCTGCCCCTTGACCCGAACCGGTTCGACTAATCGAAGCTCTGACTCATCAAAAGCCAGCTCTCCATCCTTATAGACCTGTGAAAACCGGCCTCCAGGGTCTTCCGCGTTTTCCAGCTCAATCCGCATAAACCACCCTTACCCGACATAGGCAGCGTCAAGGGGTTGGGCGCAAAGTCGCCAATTATAACTGTGTGAGCGGCAGTTTCAAAATGCCGTCGACAGCTTTTGCGCCGGCACTGAAGCGCCGTTCGGGGGGATTGCAGGAAAACATCAGCCGCTGGTCGTGGCTTTTCTCTTGGCCTTCCGGCCCTTTCCTCTCTTTTTTACTGCTTCGCGCTCTATCGCCGCCTCTTCAAACTTCGTGCATTCCGCCCGCCACATGGTCTCGAGCTTTCCGTTATCGACGACGCCGCACTCGTGGAGCATCTCGATCAGGCTCTTCACCAGCGCGTGATTGCTGTAAGCAGTTTCCGAATGACGCAGCAAAAGCTTTAACGCCTGCTCCAGTCTTTCGGCCAGACGAGCCAGCGTATTCTCCAGCATTGTCATCCGCTCCAGCAGATGCTCCTCGTGCGGAGTCGTCGAAGGCACCTCAACGCGAACCGACGGCGGCTGCACCACGATCATCAGACGCGTACCGCAGCGCAGGCAGAATTCCTGGCCCAGCGGATTCGCCGCCCGGCACTTCTGGCAGTAATGAGAAATTGTTCCGCGATGCATTTTCTAGAGTAGAGCTTAGTCTTTAGGGCTTAGAGCTTAAACCAAGCTAAGCTCTAAACTCTAATCCCTAAGCTTAGTATTCATAAAAGCCGCGTCCGCTTTTCTTACCCAACCAGCCGGCATCGACATAACGCCTGAGCAGAGGACACGGTCGATACTTTGAATCTCCGAAGCCATCATGTAACACGTTCATGATCGCAAGGCAAACATCCAGGCCGATGAAATCAGCCAGTGTCAGCGGTCCCATCGGATGATTCATTCCCAACTTCATGATGCCATCAATGCTTTCGCGCGTCGCCACGCCTTCGTACAACGCGAAGATCGCTTCGTTGATCATCGGCATCAGCACACGGTTAGAAACGAAACCGGGAGAATCATTACACTCCAGGGGAATCTTGCCGAGCTTTTCGGTCAATCCGTGTACCGACTGATACGTCTCGTCGGTGGTCGCGGCCCCGCGAATAATTTCTACCAGCTTCATCACCGGCACCGGGTTCATGAAGTGCATGCCGATGACCTTGTCCGGCCGCTGCGTGACCGCGCCAAGTTTCGTAATCGAGATTGAGGAAGTATTGGAAGCAAGAATCGCGTTGTTCTTCATAATGCCGTCGAGCGCTTTGAAGAGCTCGCTTTTGACGCTGAGATTTTCCGTGACGGCCTCGACCACGATGAAAGCGTCTCGTAGATCATCCAAATCAGTCGTCGTCTTAACGCGTCCCAGGATGATTTGCTTCTCATCAGCCGGCAGCCGTTCTTTGTCGACATCGCGCTGGAGACTTTTATCAATTGCGGCCATGCCGCGGGCCAGAAATTCAGGCGCGACATCGCGCATTACGACCTCGAACCCTGCTCGAGCGGCTACCTGGGCGATCCCGTTGCCCATGGTTCCCGCGCCGACTACTCCGAAAATTTCACTCATAGGATTTCAGTGGCACAGACTTCAGTCTGTGAATGAACAGGATCACAGACTGAAGTCTGTGCCACTATTTCAAACGGTCTGCAAACTTCATTAGCGGTTGCGCGCCGTCCATCGCATCTTTCAATTCGCCTTCCGTCGTCGACGCGACGGCACCTCCATAAAGCTCCACGCCACCACTACTGCGAAAAAACTTGATTGTGTAAATCCCCAGGGCCGTGCCGATTGGGATGTTCACCAGCGAAAGCACCGCCAGAATGATCCCGGCAGGCTTTACCCAGCCCGCTCGCCGGCGAAAGCCGTAACCTACAATTACCGGCAGCAGCCCGACGACGATAAAAAGGGCAGCCATGGACAGGCCCCCGACCACCATCCAAAACGCCGAAATGTTCGCAGCCGCAGGCGTCGCGAGGACCACGACTAAAATCAAAATCAGAAGGCCAACCAGCGTCAGCCCGTGAATCGCGCCATAAATAAAGTGGAGCGTTCCGAGCGTCTTATTGTGCTCTTCAGCGGTCATCGTTCGACCGCCATCGCCACGGCGTTGCCTCCGCCCAGGCACAGCGCGGCAATTCCGCGATGAGCATTGCGCCGCTTCAATTCGTACAACATCGTCGTCAGAATGCGCGAACCTGATTGGCCGATTGCGTGTCCCAGCGCGACCGCGCCGCCGTTGACATTGATTTTCTCCGGATCGAGATTCAACTCGCGCGTGATCGCCACTGCCTGGACTGAGAACGCTTCGTTCAATTCGATTAGATCAACTTCGGCCAGCGACCAGCCGGTTTTCTTAATCAGCTTTTTGATCGCCTCTACCGGCGCCATCATCACCAGTTGCGGCTCAGTTCCCGAAGTTGCCTGGCCGACGATTCGCGCCAGGGGCTCGACGCCCAGGGACCTGGCGCGTTCATCCGACGTCACAACCACCGCCGAGGCGCCATCGTTTACACCCGGAGCATTCCCTGCGGTGACAGTGCCGTCTTTCTTAAAAGCCGGCTTCAGCTTTCCTAACGATTCGATCGAGCTGTCACCGCGGACCGGCTCATCCGTGTCGAAGACTATCGCGGCGCCTTTTTTTTGAGGGATTTCGACCAGTACGATCTCATCTTTAAATTTTCCGTCTTTGATGGCAGCCGCTGCTTTGCGGTGTGAATTGAGCGCGTACTCGTCCTGTTCTTCGCGTGAGACATGAAAACGGTCGGCCACGACTTCGCCGGTGCAGCCCATATGCTGATCGTCGAAAGCGCACCATAAGCCGTCCTGAATAATCGCGTCGAGCATCTGCCCGTTGCCCAGCCGATATCCTTCGCGCGCCTTGGGAACCAGGTAAGGCGCGTTGGACATTGATTCCATGCCGCCGGCGACGACGATTTCGGTGTCGCCCAGTTGCACGCCTTGCGCGGCCATCATGATTGCTTTCAATCCTGATCCGCATACTTTATTTACGGTGACCGCAGAGACTGTGTTGGGCAATCCGCCGTGCAACGCGGCCTGGCGTGCGGGATTCTGACCGAGGCCTGCCTGGATCACGCAACCCATGATTACTTCGTCTACGTCTTCAGGTTTCACACCCGCGCGACGCACGGCTTCGCGAACGACAATGGCGCCTAGTTGCGTAGCCTGGAAACCTTTGAGCGCCCCCAGGAATTTTCCGACCGGAGTACGCACCGCACTAATGATTACTGGCTGCTTGATTGATGACATGATGAAATGTTTGTGCTGGTGAACTGATTTAGGATTACTGTTAATTAGAATCACTGTCAAGCAAGCCGAAGAGTTAGCTGTGGTGATTTGGATTGATTCAAATACACGGGGGATTCAAATGCAAAGCGCGGTGTCCCCGATCGCGACAACGGAAAGGCCATGCTGTCTCTTTTCATGCTGTCTCTTTTCATGCTGTCTCTTTTCATGCTGTCTCTTTTCATACTGTCTCTTTTCATACTGGCTCTGCCACTCCGATGCGCGGCAAGTCTCTGACTTGCCGTTAACTAGAGATTTAATCTAAAGGTCTCTGACCGTGACTGGTCGGAGACCCTTGAAGAAGAAGGTTCGCTGCCGGCAAGTCTAACAGGCTGCTGAAAAACTATTTTGGAGTGCGGCGACTTGTCGCCGCTTTTAATTCTGGCCAAAGCGAATTCCAAAAACCCGAGGAGAATTCATCGTGCGTCCATAGCGGGACAAGTCGCCGCACTCCAAATTGGCGATGCGTCTGTCTCGCGCAGAGTTTTTCAGCACCCTGCTAAGACTTGCCGCGCATCAGAGTGGCGGAGCCATTGGAGTGGTCGCATCGAGTTTATCCTAAAACGTTCCTGCTGTGGTTGCTCGGCGAGTCAAGAACTTCATTAGCTTAGTTCGGAGACGTAACTTACCGATCAGAAGCAGAAGACCGCCATCAATTTACCCTGATTGAAACTCCCTGCGATCGAGTGTTAGACTCGCGCCTTGAAAGTCAATTCCAATCACACAACTTACCTAATCAACTAACATGCAGGCATTAATTCTGGCTGGTGGAAAAGGCACGCGGTTACGTCCGCTTACCGTTTACACCCCGAAGCCCATCGTCCCGATTTGCAATCGTCCATTTTTGCTTTACCAGATCGACACGCTGCGACGCGCCGGTGTAACCGACATCACGCTGTCGCTTTCGTATCAGCCGGAAAAAATCGAGCAGCAGCTCGGCGACGGCTCACAGTTTGGCGTGAAGTTAAAGTACACGGTCGAACCGCAGCCGATGGGCACCGCCGGCGCCTACAAATTCGCCGAAGAGTTGATTCGCGAGCCCACTGTTGTTTTCAACGGCGACGTGCTGACGGATCTTGATCTGAAGACGATGATTCGACAACACAAAGACAAACAAGCAATCGCCACGATTTTTCTAATGCCGGTCGAAGATGCCAGCATGTACGGAGTCGTTGAAACTGCGAACGATGGACGGGTTCAGCGATTCCTGGAAAAACCCAAGCCTGAGGAGACTACGTGCCGAAACATTAACGCGGGGGCTTATGTGCTTGAGCCGAGCGTGCTCGATCTGATTCCCAAAGGTGAAAATCACTCCTTCGAATATGATTTGTTTCCCAAACTTTTGGAAAAAGGCGAGCCGTTTTTTGCGCACATTCCGCTGAGAACTTACTGGATGGACATCGGCACGCCCGCGCGTTACTTGCAGGCGCATCACGATCTGCTGGCCAATCGCGTAACTCGGATTCACATGAAAGACCGGCGCGGTGATTTTGATTCGGCAACCCATTCCGAAATAGACGAACTCTCGATCATCGCCGACGACTGCACACTCAAGCCCGGCGTCAAGATCGTCAATTCGGTCCTCGGCAAAGGTTGCTATATCGAAGAGTGCGCATCCATCGAGAACTCGGTTATCTGGAGTCACACACGCGTCGGCACGGCGGCCCAGATCAAAGACGCCATTATCGGCAGAGGTTGTCACATCGGCCGTTCGACCCTCGTCGGGCCAGGCGCCGTGCTTGGTGATAAGACTTCGTTGACCGATTACACGAGGACCTGCGCGTGAACGGGTGGCACAGACTTTAGTCCGTGATTTAGATTCTATTTGGCGTTTGATTGGTTCGCGAGAAGACAACCACAGACTGAAGTCTGTGTCACAGAAGAAGGGCTTCACTATGAACTGGGACAGCTTTCGCGCTTACGATATTCGCGGTGTTTACCCTACTGATTTAGATGAAGATGCTTTCTATCGGATCGCCAGGGCGTATACCCTGCTCTTCCATCCGAAAACAATGGTGGTGGGAATGGATGCGCGTGAATCCGGTCCGGATCTAAAGAAATCTCTCACCGCCGGCTTTGTGGATGCCGGTGTGAACGTCGTCGACATCGGGGGCGTCACCACCGACATGCTGTATTACGCGGTCGGATCGTCGGAAGAATATTCAGGCGGCATCGTCGTCTCAGCCTCGCACAATCCCAGGGAATACAACGGCGCGAAAATGGTCAGGGAAAAAGCCGCGGCCATCTCTTCCGACACCGGACTATTTCAAATCCGCGACCTCATCAAAGCCGGAAAAGACAAAGAGGTCTCGTCTGAAACGAAAGGCACAGTCACCGAAAAGAACGTGCTCAACGGGTACGTCGAGCACGTCCTTAGTTTCGTCGATCAAGACAGCATCAAGCCTTTCAAAGTCATCGCCAACGCGAACTTCGGTTACGTCGGCGGCGCAGTCGATCTCCTCGCGAACAAGTTGGGTCTGGATTTGACCCGATTGAATTTCACACCGGACGGAACGTTTCCGAAAGGGACGCCCGACCCCATGCAACCTGCGAATCGCGCCGAGACGGAAGAGTTGATGCGAAACGGCGAATTCGAATTCGCCGCCATCTGGGACGCAGATGCTGACCGTTGCATGTTCCTGGATGAGAAAGGCGAGTTCATTTCCGGCGCCTATGTCACGGCCCTCCTGGCCGACGTCCTGTTAACCAAGGCTGGCGACAGGAACAAGAACAAAATCATTTTCGATCCGCGAGTTATCTGGCCGACGATAAAGGTCTGTGAACAGCATGGCGCCGAGCCGATCATTTCGAAGAGCGGCCACGCCTTCATCAAAGATCGGATGCGCAAAGAGAACGCCATCTTCGCCGGCGAGATGAGCGCTCACTATTACTTTCGCGAAAACTTCTACGCCGACAATGGCGTAATTCCCTTCCTCCTGATCCTCGATCACCTTTCGAAGAGGGGCCAGCCTTTCTCTGAAGTCATGAAGCCTTACATGGACGGGCATTACATGTCAGGCGAATTGAATTATCGAGTCGAAGACATCAACAAAGTAATCGCGGCCGTGAAGGAACGCTTCGCGAGCGATGGTCGTGAAGATCTAACCGACGGCTACTCGCTTAACAGCCAGGACTGGCGCTTCAATATCAGAGCTTCAAACACCGAACCGCTCCTGCGTTTGAACGTCGAAGCTCGCAAACCCGGACTCGTGGAAAAGATTCGCGACGAGATCGAATCGATTATCGGAAGTAAGCCTCACTAGGTACGCACGCGTCCCGCGTGCAGAGCGCGTCGGTACGCACGCCTCTGGCGTGCAGAGCGCGGGTCGATACGACGCGCAGGAGTTCGGCACTCCGGAGGAGTGCGTACCGACTTTCCGGCACAGCCCTTGCCAAACTCCTTTTCAAACGAATCACAGAAGGTTCGAAAAGGAGGCTATTCAAATGGGTTTGATCCTGCTAGTTCTGCTTATTATTTTGCTTTTAGGCGCAGTTCCTGCGTGGGGATACAGTCGTAATTGGGGCTATGGGCCGAGCGGGGGCATCGGCTTAATTCTGCTAATTGTGATTGTTCTGCTGTTACTCAGAGTGTTCTAAGGCCGAACGCCAGCGGTCAATTTAGAACAGAAACGAATACACACGCTTTGACTTTCGGGAGCCGGCTGATGACACTTTGGAATGCCTGAGCTCCCGGAAGTCGAACACGTGGTCCGCGCGTTGCGTCGTGCCATCGTCGGTCGCACCATCATCGCCAGTGAGATTAAGCTGCCGAAGCTAATCTCGCCATTATCTGTTTCATCCTTCAAACGAAAAATTAAGGGCACACAAATTACCGGTGTCTCTCGGCGAGGTAAGTTCATTCTGATCGAGCTTGATTACCGGGTTGCCCTCCCTCACGGGCGGGCTTCTGACACTGGGAGCGCGGGCGCCTCGCCCGCTCGATTCGCGACACGCAGGTTCGTGCTCGTGGTGCATCTGCGCATGACGGGAGCATTTCTGTATTTGAACGCCGACGAAGAGTTACCAAAGCACGCGCATGCAGTCTTCTACCTGGACAACGATCGCCGTTTAGTATTTCGCGATCAAAGAAAGTTCGGCGTGATGAAACTGGTTCCGGCTTCACAATTGGCCGCGCTCAGAGGCATTGCCGAGCTGGCGCCTGAACCTTTCACTTCCGATTTCAACTCTGACTACTTGCAGGACGTACTGAAGCGTTCCCAGCGCTCTTTGAAGACTCTCCTGCTTGATCAGACCAAAGTGCTCGGGCTGGGAAACATCTACGCCGCGGAGGCGCTTTTCCGATCGCGAATCAATCCATTCAAGCCGGCTGCTAAACTGTCAAAGCAACGGGTGGTTCTGCTTCATGAAGCAATCAAGGAAGTGCTGGAGTTCGCTGTGGCTCACCTCAGAGGCGGATTCAACCTCGAAGCAGGAGTTTCATACGGCGAGGCTTTTGAGAGGTTCTGGCAAGTCTACGAACGCGAAGGCGAGCCTTGCGTCAAATGCGGCACCCGGATTAAAAGGGCGACGCATGGTGGGCGATCGACTTATTGGTGTCCGAAGTGTCAGCGGAGGTAGAGACAGGGAAACAGCTCGACCTGTCGGCCCGCGCAGAAAGTTGAGGAGAGTTTGCTCTCTTATTCACACCCGGCTTCAGCCGGGTGTCAAAGCACTCACTCTAGTTTGCGAAACCGTTTCAACGGTTTTCCTCGTCTCGCCATTCCAACCCGTAACGCTTAACAAAGAGTTGGTATTCGTCTTCAAACGTCCTCTTGCGATGATGCGCCCCTTGATTCGCTATGTACTTGAACACCCGATCAGAATCCGAATGCGACACCGAGAATGCGCCGTAGCCACGCCCCCACGCGAACCTACCTCTTACTAACCGATTCTGATTGATCCAGTGTGACGAACTACCTTTAAGCAATTGCACGACCTGCTCGATCGTTTGATTTGTCGGCAGATCAATCAGCGCGTGAGTATGGTCGCTGTTGAAGTAATTGATTTTCATGTAGATGCCTTTTTCGAGTGAGTACTTTGACAGGTTATCTGAGACGATTGCTGCCGCTCGGGTATCAAGCATCGGCTCACGACGTAGCGTCTCCCAAATTAAGTGAAGCCAGCAGCGAGAGTACGAATGTGTAGACATGGTTTGCCTCCTTTCCGAGCAGGCAGTTTGGAGACTGTGAGAATCGCGTACAACAGAAAACCGTTGAAACGGTTTTCGCAAATCAAATCAAGTCCTTAGTCACCCGGCTGAAGCCGGGTGTGAATGAGAGTTCGCCATTCGGACTCCTGAAGACGCGAGATTTATTCTCGATGGGATTTGAGTATAATCCGGCCCATGAAAATCAAAGTCATCCTTCATGAGGCCGAAAAGGGTGGTTACTGGGCCGAAGTTCCCGACATTCCTGGTTGTGCAACACAAGCTGAGACCGTTGAGGAGTTAATTCACAATCTTTACGAAGCCATTGAGGGTTGCATTCTATCTCACGTCGGCGCGGTTTGATCTCCGAGCTGTTTTACTCTTTCGATTAAATCCGCTGCAAGACCACGAACAATTCAGCATCGCGATCTCTGGAAACAGCGGAAGCTCTATTGCCGAATCCAAGTCTGGAAGATTGTCTTCGGGCAACGGATCTCCTACAAATTCGCCAAAATCAAATCCGTCACCATCTGCCGCATGTGCTTATCTGTGGCGCCGCAAATCAACATACCTTGTCGTTCAGGACGCACCAGAGGCGTATTCAGTCCAAGCTGAATCCTCACTGCGAATGAATTACTTCACGGAACTACCCTTGCGGCGTTAGGTCCAACGCCTCGACCACTCGAGTGAATGGAATATTGGCCTTCTTATTAACCTCTTCAACCACCTCAGGGTTCCCAGCTTCGAACAGGCACATGCAATGGGCTTCGCCCGGCACGAAGGTAGTGCGAATGTAGCGCACTGGTTTTCCGTCGGCGGTGAATTGATTGCTTGTTTCAATGGCGGCCTTTTGCGCTGCCGCCAGCTGTTCCATTTCGATTCCTGGTAAGTCGCGTTCGACCATGTATACGGGCATCTTGAACCTCCTTGGATTTGCGCTCGTGTCAGAACCGGGAGCGATAGCGACCCGATCATGACGAGAGCCTAACAGAACTCATAACTGTAGCAGTTGCTTTGCGCCCATCCTGATCCGGTCGCTACCGCTCTCGGTTCTGACACCTACAGATTCGCCAAAATAAAATCCGTCATCATCTGACGCATGTGCTTGAGCAGCACCGGATCGGTTACCCCATGACGTGACTTCGGATAGACCATCAACTCCACTTGCTTGTTCGCTCGCTGCAATTCATAGAGAAACTGAATCGTGTTGGACATGTGCACGTTGTCGTCGATGGCGCCGTGCACCAGCAACAACTTGCCATGCAGATCCTTCGCGGCGCTAAGCGGTGCACTCTTCTTGTATCCTTCGGGATTGTTTTGCGGCGTCCCCATGTAGCGCTCGGTGTAAATCGAATCATAGTTGCGCCAGTCAGAAACCGTGCCGCCGGCTATCCCAATCTTGAATGTCTGGCTGTGCGTGAGCGCGTAGCTTGTCATGTATCCGCCAAAGCTCCAACCCCAGATGCCTATGCGCGAGCCATCGATGTAAGGCTGGGTCTTTAACCAGGTAAACCCATCTTCCAGATCGCGGAGCTCCAGCTCACCAAAGTTTTTATAGAGCGGCCAGGCTGAGCCGACACCTTTGCTGCTGGCCGTGCGATTGTCGCAAATCCAGATGATGTAGCCTTTCTGAGCCAGCATTTGATGCCACATGTAAGTCGTTCCGCCCCAGGCATTGCGTACCTGCGCCGCCTGCGGCCCGGCATAGGTGTATGACCAGACCGGGTACTTCTTCGAAGGATCAAAGTCGGGCGGCTTGATCATCATCGCTTCCATGTTGAAGCCGTCACGCGTCTTCACATTTACAAATTCAACTTTGCCAAGCTTGTATTGTGACAAAACATCGACTTTGTTCTCATCAATCACGCGCACGGGCTTGCCGGCGGCGTCCAGCAAACGGACCTGCGTCGGCGTGTTCACATCGTTCCAATTGTCGATGAAGTGAGTGGCGGTTGAATTAAACGACGAGCGGTGGTTTCCTTCGGTCATCGTGAGGCGGCTGAGGCCTGACCCGTCGAGGTTCACCGCGTATTCATGGTTCGCGATATAGCTGTGCTCGGCCGCGCTGAAATAAATATTTCCCTTAACTTCATCGACTTCATCCAGCGAGCGCACGTCCCAATCGCCATTGGTAATCTGCTTGATCAGTTTGCCGTCAGCGCCATAACGATAGATGTGCCGCCAACCGCTGCGATCGCTCAACCAGAGGAACGAGCCGTCCTTCAGCCAGTGAAGTCCTTCGTCAATCGCTTCAACCCAGGCCTTGTTGCTTTCACGAAACAGGGTCGTAGTCTTGCCGTCATCTGGATTCGCCCAGTTTAAATCAAGAAAAGTTTGTTCGCGGTTCTGCGCCTGAAACCAAACCTTCCGGCTATCCGGAAACCAGCCAACCCGCACCATCAATAAATCTTCAGCCGGATATTTGTAAGTATCGACCCAGCGCACGTCGCCGCCTGCGGCATTGACCACGCCGAGCTTGACCTTTGGATTCGGGTCGCCGGCTTTTGGATAGGGAGTCGATTCCAGTCTCTGGTCGAGCGGAATGTGATCGACAACCGGAAACTCCGGCACCGGATTTTCATCGATCCGCAGGAACGCAATCCTGTTTGAATCGGGACTCCACCAGTAGGCGCCGAAGTTCCCGCGGCCATAAACCTCTTCCTGATAAACCCAATCCAGGCGGCCATTCAGAATTTTCTCGCTACCGTCGCGGGTGAGCGCGCGCTCGCGCCGTTGCATGCTCAGGTCTTCGACGTAGAGGTTGCCGCCGCGGACAAAACTCACCATGCGGCCATCGGGACTGAAGGCTTCACCCACCTCTTCCTCCGGACCGCTGGTCAGACGAATCGCGCGGTCGCTGCCGAATTCGTAGTAAAACAAATCATTCGCGAATGTAATTAGGGCGCCTGTTTCATTTGGATTAAGTTGATAAAAAGCCTGATTGGACAGACGTCGGGCGTCTTCTTTGCCGACTCCGGGTAGCGCGGCGAACGCTGCCTGCATTTTGACCGCATCGTAGAACGGTGCGCCGGCGCCGGTGACCGCATTAACTTTCAGAAGTCGGGGAAACGCGTTCCGATCTTTGCTGACGACGAGGTAGTGCACACCGTCTTTCATCCAGCGTGGACTA
>Ga0068859_100005867_pt1 | contig 12466 bp, 9 predicted proteins | sample KBSSwiS22_FD_66585 | JGI IMG/M metagenome (GOLD analysis project Ga0068859, IMG submission 66585) | Switchgrass rhizosphere microbial communities from Kellogg Biological Station, Michigan, USA - KBS Switchgrass S2-2 | ecosystem: Host-associated > Plants > Roots > Rhizosphere > Soil ... | reverse complement strand
CCGGATCCGGCGCCGGGTCCGGACGAGGTGGTGATACGTGTGCGCGCGGCGGGGCTGAACTTCGCCGACATCCTCGCGCGCCAGGGTTTGTATCCCGACTCACCGCCGAAGCCTTGCGTCATGGGCTACGAGGTTAGCGGTGTGATCGAAACCGCCGGCAAGGATGTGAACAGTTCGTTTGTCGGCAAGTCGGTGGTGGCCATGACTCGCTTTGGCGGGCAATCGGAAATGATCGCGGTAAAGGCGACCCAGATGTTTGAGAAGCCGGACCAGTTGACGTTTGAACAGGCGGCCGCGATCCCGGTGAACTACCTGACTGCGTATGCGCTGTTAGTCGTGATGGGTTCGTTGCACGCCGGTGAGTCGGTGTTAATCCACAACGCCGGCGGCGGCGTTGGACTGGCAGCACTCGACATCGCGAAGAAGATCGGCGCCGAGACGTTTGGAACGGCAAGTCCGGGCAAGCACAAGTTCCTGGCGGAACGCGGGTTGGACCATGCGATCGATTATCGCAAGCAGGACTGGCTACCGGAGTTGCAGAAACTGACCAACGGCCGCGGTGTCGATCTCGTTATCGATCCGATTGGTGGGTCGCACTGGAAGAAGAGTTACGCGGCACTGCGACACACGGGGCGGCTCGGAATGTTTGGTGTATCGACAGCTTCTGCGAATGGATTACCGGGCAAGTTCAAGATGTTGAAGGCGGCGATTCAGACGCCGTGGTTTCATCCGTTTCCGTTGCTCAACAAGAATCGTGGCGTGTTCGGGTTGAACCTGGGCCACATGTGGCACGAGCCGGAGAAGGTTGCGGTTTGGATGCGCGACATTCTACGTGGCGTCGAGGAAGAATGGGTTCGCCCGCACGTCGATCAGGCGTTCGCATTTGCCGACATTGGCAAAGCGCATCGCTACCTCGAGGAGCGAAAGAACATCGGCAAGGTCGTGTTGGTCCCTTAAATGTCCTCAGATCTTCGTTTGGCGAGAAAGAACGAGATCAGCGTCGAGTAGATCAACCCGAACACGAGCGCGCCGATGAATAAGCCGACGAATGCTCCTATCATCACGCGTGACATTGGCGCCTCACCCGCGGTCGGCTCACTCGCGAGCCATGTCGTGCCGACCACCGCGATGACCCCGACAAAGAACAACGAAACAGTGAGCGCGTAGATAAAGGAGATCCCGATGCCTGTTTTCAGAAGTTCTTTGAATGTCGGTCTGTGGCCCTGCTCATGCTCCAGCGCCTTCAAGCCGAGGTAAATCACGGCGAAGTGGAAGATGTTGAAAAAGATCGGTGCGCCGAGTGTGTGAACAGTCGATTTCGGATCGGCGATTAGTGAGTGGGTAGTAAGCACCCATACCGCAACGCCGAGCGTGGCGATCAGTCCGTATTTGAGTGGTATTTTCATATTTATTGGCCGCGGATTTCGCGGATTGAACACGGGATCTGATCCGCGTTCATCAGTGTTCATCCGCGGCTCCAGGACGGCGCCCAGGCGAGGGTCACGAGTTTGACCGCGATGTTCGCTTTCGTCGGTTTAAGACTGACTTTTTCGAGCGGTTCTGTTTGTGGATCGAAAGTGTGTTCGAGGGCTGCTGTTTCAGCCTGAAACTCCGTCTCGAGATCAGCGATCTTCTGCGCCACTGCCGCGACATTGTCTTCCGCGCGGCTCACGTCCTGCGATTCTTTCATCGAACGACTCACGCCGCGCGCGGCAGTAGTTGCTCTGCCGAGCGTCGTAAGACTCGTTCGTTTGCGTCCTAAAAACGAAGAGAGCAAAGTTGCACCAAACGAAATGGCAGTCTGAACTTTTTGTCCCTGCGCCTGCTCCGCTTCACGCGCGGCTGCCTGCTCTGCGCGACGCTTCCGCTCCTCTAGTTGCGCAAACTTCGGCGCATACTTCCGGCGCAACTTCTCGACCGCATCATCGCGTTCTTCGCGAGCAATCTGTTGCAGCCGCACACGAAAGTCGCGTTCGTTTTCGCCAGGATTCGAGACGACGTTCAGAGTCGGACTTTGAAGTAATTCGAGTCGTTGATTCCTATAAACCCAATTCGCCAGATCCTTCTGCCACGATGCATAGCTCTTAACTTTCGTCGCCACGGCCGGCACTTCGACAAACTGAGCATTCGGCTGCGGTTCTGATTCCAGATCGCCGACAGGAAGATCCAGCGGCGTGGCCTGACTCCAGTCGAGACTGACTGGCCCATCGTTGATCGGAGCCAACAGCGTCAATTGCTGTGTTACGTCAACTGTTTTCGAACTGCTGTAATGAATCTCAGTCGCGCCGAGTAGCATTGGAGTATAAGTTAACGTTCCTCCACCACTTGAGCGAACCGGAATGTAGTATTGCGTGATTTCCGGCGGCAGCACCGGCCTTGCTGATTTGGAGGCAGCGGCAGGAGCAGGAGCAGTAGAAACAGGAGCCGGAGAGGTAACAGCGGGACTTCCTTTCAACGGATCCATCAACACCTTGATCTGCGCGCGCGTCAGTGGACCACGCAGATAAGACATGGCCCAACGCGTCTCAAACAGCTCGGGTGCATCGTCGTGGACGTTGTTCATGAGAAAGATCCGTTTATCGAGACCAGCCAGCAGTTGCTCCATCTGCTGTTTGTCAAACTTCTGTCCCGTGCTCGTCGCGATGCCTTCAAGTCCTTCCAACATGCGCGCCTTGTCGCGTTCCGTTTGCAGGCGGCCAATAAACCACGTACCCGCATTCGCAAGACCTTTGTAATCGAGGTCGACCGGATTTTGCGTTGCCAGCACAACACCGAGCCCAAACGCGCGCGCCTGTTTCAAGAGTGTGAGCAGCGGCAACTTTGACGGCGGATTCGCGACAGGCGGGAAGTAGCCAAAAATCTCGTCCATGTAGAGAATCGCGCGCAGGCTCGTCGTTCCTGACTGGCTTCGCATCCAGCCCAACACCTGATTCAACAGCAGCGAAACGAAGAACATACGTTCCGCGTCGGCGAGATGTGCGATTGAAAAGATCGAGAGACGCGGCTTTCCTGTTTCGGTGTACAGGAATTGCTGAACATCGAGTGGCTCGCCTTCCATCCAGCTTGCGAAACTCGGCGAAGCGACAAGGTTGTTGAGCACCATCGCGAGCTGGAAACGATCGCCGGCAGGGAAGAACGAATCGAGATCCATCACGCCGATCTTCGTGAGTGCAGGCGTCTGCACCTTTTGAATGAGCGTGGGGATGTCGAGATCGCGGCCGTTGGACCACTCCTGCTGAAGAATAGTCGACAGCAGAATGTGTTCACGACTGCGCACCGGATCCGCATCGACTCCAACGAGGCCGAGCAGGCTCGTAACGGTTGTATTAATACGTTCGGCGAGTGATTCGTTGTCCTGGCGAATCGATTCGGGGGGCGCAACAAACGATTTCAGAATCGACACCGGCAAGCCGGCGTTGCTGCCCGGCGTGTAGATACGAAAATCGGCCGTCTCGCGCAGGCGTTTGATGCGCGCGCCATCCTGCCCCCACTTCGCGAGACCTTCCTGCCATTGTTTTGCGACCTCGGCCGGATCGCCTTCGTTGACCCATGGCGCGAAGTCTTCCGGCGCGAGGTTCGGAAAGGTCAACAACAGGTTCGACAGATCGCCTTTCGGATCGATGATGATCGCGGGGATGTTATCGATCGCGGCTTCTTCGAGGAGCGTGATGCAAAGTCCCGTCTTGCCACTGCCCGTCATGCCGACGCAGACAGCGTGCGTGACAAGATCTTTTGAATCGTAGAGCAACAGGTCGTCGCTTGTTTTTGAACGACCCAGATAAAAGACACCAAGCTTTTCAAAGTCCTGCATAAAGTTCTATCCACAGATTACACCGATTCATATGGTAAATCTGCGTAATCTGTGGATAAGCTCCTATTCTGTATTGTCCGTGTGATTCGTAGCTGCAATCCAGACAGTCTTGATGTTCACGAACTCGCGGATGCCAAACTCCGCGAGTTCGCGGCCGTAACCGGAACTCTTCACGCCGCCAAACGGCAGACGCGGATCTGACGCTACCATGCCGTTGATGAACACCGATCCGGCCTCGAGTTCTTCGATGAATCGCGTTTGTTCCCCGTCGTCGTTGGTCCATGCAGCCGAACCGAGACCAAACGGCGTCGCATTTGCGATCCGAATTGCCTCGTCAATGTTTGCAGCCCGAAACAGCATCGCTACTGGTCCAAAGATCTCTTCGCAGGAGACAGGTGTGCTTAGATCGATGTTCACCAGGACCGTCGGCTCGTAGAAATTTCCCGGACGATTGAGCTTCTTTCCGCCTGTCAATACGCGTGCGCCGCTCGCGACAGCTTTCTTCACCTGTTCGTCGAGGTCGTTGACGATCTGAGCTGTCGCGAGTGGTCCGATGTCAGTCGACTCTTCCATCGGATCGCCGATCCTCAACGCGCGCATCTCATTGACAAAATGCCGCTCAAACTCGTCGTAGATCTCCTCCGCAACGATAAAGCGTTTGGCAGCGATGCACGATTGTCCGTTGTTGATGGTGCGTGCTTTGACAGCGGTCGTCACGGCTTCGTCGAGATTTGCGGAAGGCATCACGATGAATGGATCGCTGCCACCGAGTTCCAAAACCGTCTTCTTGATCTGCTTGCCGGCGATCGAGGCCACGCTGCGACCTGCGGGTTCGCTGCCGGTCAAGGTTGCCGCCACCACGCGCGGATCGTTAAGTATGCCTTCGACTGCGTCGGAGCCAATCAACAGAGTTTGAAACGCGCCGCCGGGAAATCCGGCGTCTCTGAAGATCTCCTCGATGGCGAGCGCACACTGCGGCACGTTCGAAGCGTGTTTCAGTAAGCCGACGTTGCCGGCCATCAGTGCGGGAGCGGCGAAGCGAAACACCTGCCAGAAAGGGAAGTTCCAGGGCATTACCGCCAGCACTGGTCCGAGTGGTTGAAAATGCACGTAACTCTTGCGCGCATTGGTCTCGACAACCTCGTCGGCGAGATGCTGCGGTGCAGTTTCCGCGTAGTAACGACAGACCCAGGCGCACTTTTCCGCTTCGCTGACGGCGGCTTTTAACGGCTTGCCCATCTCGGTTGTCATTACTTTTGCGAACTCGTGTTTGCGCGTCTCGAGAATCTCGGCGGCCCCCATCATCATTCGCGTACGTTCGGCGAAAGGTGTGCGGCGATAAGTGCGAAATGTACCCGCGGCGAGTTGGAGTTTCTCTTCGATCTGCTGTGCGGACAGCGTCTCGAAAGATTTCAGAGTTTCACCGGTAGCTGGATTAATTGAAGCTATAGCCATAAAAGGATTTTCACGCAAAGACGCAAAGGGTGCAAAGGCGCCTTTGCCTCCTTTGCGTCTTTGCGTGAAAATCCTTCTATGTCTCAGAAACCACAACTCGACCGCTTCGGAGTCGCCGCCGCGCTACAGGAGATCGCGCAGTTAATGGAATTAAAGGGTGGCCAGAATCGCTTCAAAGCGAAGGCCTACAACGCCGGCGCGCGCGCGATTCAAGCTGTCGCCGATCTCGATCGACTCGTGCGCGAAGATAGCCTGACGACATTGCCGCGCATCGGCGATGCACTCGCGTCACAGATCAAGCAACTCTATCTCACCGGCGAGTCTTCAGTTTTGAATGGCTTACTAAAAGAATTTCCAGCCGGTGTCATCGAACTTTCCGCCGTGCCGGGCCTGAGTGTTGAAAAGATAAGGCAATTGCAGGAGTCACTCGGAATAACTTCCGTCGCCGAACTCAAAGCCGCCGCGGAAGCGGGTCAGTTGCGAAAGTTGAAAGGCTTTGGACCAAAAACCGAGGAACGCCTGCTGGCTGCCCTCGCGACTCCGGTGCAGAAACCGAAACGACGTCTGCATCTTCATCACGCGTGGAACACAGCGGATCAGTCAGTTGAATATCTCAAAGCGATCGACGGCGTAGTTGACTTGAGCGTGGCTGGTTCCTTGCGGCGCTGGGAGGAGACTATCGGCGTCATCGACATCGTCGCGAGCGCCGAAGATCCGGCCGCGGTGATTGAGAAGTTCCTTCAGTTTCAATTGATCTTGTCGAGTCACATCGAGGATGAGAACACTTGTGTCGCGCAGTTTGCTGACGGCGCACAGGTTTGGCTGATGGTCGTGCCCCCGAAAGAGTTCGCGATTACGTTGTTTGTTAAGACCGGATCGCAGGCGCATATCGAGAAGGTGCAGAAGTACGCTGAGAAAATCCGTTTCGCGCGTTTGCCAAAGACCGAAGCGCAACTCTACAGCCGTTTGGGTATGGCTTACATCCCGCCCGAGTTGCGTGAAGACCAGGGCGAGATCGAAGCGGCACTCGCAAAGAAGCTTCCCGAGGATCTCGTAACCGTTGAAGACATCAAAGGGATGGTCCATTGTCACACGACGTATTCCGACGGCATTCACACACTTGAAGCAATGGTGCGCGGCGCCGAAGAGATGGGTATGAAGTACATCACCATCACGGATCATTCGCCCACCGCGATCTACGCGAATGGTTTGAAGGTGGACAGGTTGAAACGGCAGTGGGACGAGATCGATGAAGTCCAGGAGAAGGTGTCGATCAAGATCCTGCGCGGCACTGAGTCAGACATCATTGCAAGCGGCGAGCTTGACTATCCCGACGCGGTGCTCGAAAAGTTTGACGTGATCGTGGCCAGCATTCATGCGCGTTACAAAATGGACTCGGCGAAGATGACGCAGCGGATCACGACTGCGATGCGCCAGCCGGTGTTCAAGATCTGGGGACATGGATTGGGAAGGTTGTTGCAACGGCGGCCGCCGTTTGAATGTGATGTCGAACATATTCTCGATGTGATTGCGGAGTCGAAGGCAGCGATCGAGATCAACGGCGATCCGTACCGTCTCGATCTCGAGCCACGCTGGCTGCGCGAGGCACGCAAGCGAAAGATCAAGTTTGTCGTCTCCACCGACGCGCATTCGGTGAAGGCTATGAACAATGTGAAATATGGTGTGGCGATGGCCCGTCGTGGTTGGGTCACACGAAAAGAAGTTCTCAACACACTCAGCACCACCGCCTTCACCAAAGCCGTGAAACCCTCCTAAAACGACGAGATCCTGAAGTCGTCAAAGTTGAAGTTGTCGAAGTCGCCGCGGATACCGACACTGCCACTGGCGGTAATTGGCGGGTACTGCGACGTTGGATAACTACCCGGCGTGGTACAGCCCGATGTCCAACTCGGGTTCGTCCCTCCAGTGTCCGTGGCTTGAAGGAACGGCGTGTTTGGATTGCTGTCGTCGTCATAAACTTTGATCGTGACGCTTCCGTTGCTGTTGGTCTGGATCGTCACCGAGTAGTGCTGCCATGTCCCCACCGTCCACGCGTGCGTGACCGGAGAAATCAGATCCTTATAGAACCCCTCGTTGTCCGCTCCGCACGGAACTTTGCGCTTGATGGTCACCTTGTTGTCAGCACGGTTGAGACTGACGGCATAGAGATCATACTGCGTCAGATGGCGCAGCCAGACGTGGACGCCGTGCCAGCATGTGTTGTTCGCACTACAGTTGGAGTCGTGAATTTCGCTGTTATTCTTTAAGGCCAGCGAGACTTTGATGTTTCCCGCGAACGTCCTGAACGTGTTGAGTCGGAACACATCGGAATTGGTGTGATCGCTCGAATACTTATTTGGCTCGAGCGAATCAGGGAAGCCCGTCCACGCCGTGTTCGACTGCCGAAAGAGTGAGCCACTGGTCGAGTCCCAGTCGAGAGAGAGTATGCCGTCCGGGTTCCAATGGGCGTACTCGTTTGTAATCAGTCCGTCGTTTTCCGTGAAGCTATCCTGGAACAGCGTATTGCTGCCGCTGACGTTGAAGTTACAGATGCGTGCTGAGCCGGCAGCGCTATCAACGATAAGTCCATAGTTGTTCAGACTACTGACCGTTGACTGCTCGGTGCGAAATGCGTAGTTCGATCCGAGGACCTGCTCCGTGCCGCCGGCCGGCGTAACGTAGACGGAGTAGGTGTGGGTGGGCACGTTCACCGAGAGGCGGAAGTGGTACGAAGTATTGGCGGCATAAGAGATCGTAGACTGCGAGTGATAGATGCCTCCGTCGCGCGCGTCGATCTCGCCTGAGGAGTTAAAGCGCGTGAGGCAGGCGAAGCCTGTGAACAAGGTCTGCGCACCGTTCGAGAGTCCGACGACGGCGTCGATGTTATTCGCTAATGGTGTCGCGTCCCACTCGGCCGTAAAGGCAACGGCCTGCGAGGCAAAAGAGTTGTTATTCCAGTTCCCGCCAGCCGTTGCCGTGATACATGGCGCTGCGAACTCGCAGGCTCGCATCGAACCGCTGTCACTGAACAGCGACCAGTTGTTCAAACTACCTACAGTCGCCTGCTCCGTCCGGAACGCATAGTTGATTCCGACCGCTTGCTCGCTGCCTCCCGCCGGCGTGACGTAAACCGAGTATGTATGCGCCGGCACGTTCACGGCGAAGCGGAAGTGGTACGAAGTATTTGCGCTGTACGATATTTGGGAAAGCGCAGCGTAAGCGCCACCATTGCGCGCATCAATCTTTCCCTGATTGTTGAAGCGGACGACACACGCGAGACCGCCGAACGCTGTCTGCGCTCCGTTTGAGAGACCCACGCCCGCGTCGATATTGGTCCCTTGCGGGGTCGCATTCACTTCTGCGGTGAACGTACCTGCCTGACTAGAGCCGAGCGCGCGGTTCTGCCAGGTCACCGCCGCGCTGTCAACCGTGACGCAGTTCATTGCGCCGACCATCGCAACCATTAGTACCGAACTGTGAACCGCCGCCAACACAAATAGCAGTCCCCTTCTAAATCGCCGTCCGTTGATCATAAGCACCTCCATCGGAATCGCCGTGGCTAATTCCTTTCTAAAACTGTTCAACAAAAGGGGGTGGCTGAAAGGGAACTACTTCGAATCGATTTGTTGCCGCAACATTAGGGTGGAGATAAAATGAGTGCCTCCCTCTAAAAAGTCCTCTGAAACTTACAGGAAATTTCTCTGGAAATTCTCTGGTACCTCATGAGCAATGACTTATATGAGTTTGGTCCTTTCCGTTTAGACCCTGGCCAACGCTTACTTGTGCGCGCCGAGGAGCAGGTGCGGCTGCCGCCGATGGTCTTTGACTTACTGTTATTCCTCGTTCAAAGAAGCGAGCAATTAGTGAAGAAAGAGGAGATCATCAAGCACCTTTGGCCGGATAGCTTCGTCGAAGAGGGCAATCTAACCAATAACATTTCGATTCTCCGCAAAGAGCTGGGCGATACCGGGAAAAACCCTAAGTACATTAAGACAGTACCGAAGCACGGCTATCGGTTTGTGGCGAATGTCAAAGTATTGCATGCCGAAAAACCGGATACGGCACGCCGTAAGACAAGAAAGTTTAACGTCTTGTTGGTTGCGTCATTGTTTGCGTCAGTCGTTGTGGTTGTCGGTCTCTACTTTTGGGTAGGCGGCAACTCAACGAAGCGCTACACCCCGAGCACGGACGCGTATCAGGCGTACTTGCGTGGGCGTTACTTCTGGAACAAGAGAGACGCGGAGAACCTGAAGAAGGCCATCGAGCAATTCAATCAAGCGGTCGCGCTCGATAATAAATATGCTCTCGCTTACGCCGGGCTAGCGGAGTGCTACAACGTTCTCCCCTCGTATGGCAGCCTCTCGCCTGTGGAGGCTTATCCAAGGGCCAGGGATGCGGCAACGAAGGCGCTGGAGATTGATAACACAATCGCCGAAGCTCACGTGGCCCTGGGAAGGATCAAAGCCAATTACGATTGGGATTGGCCGGGAGCCGAGGCGGAATTCAAACGCGCCATCGAACTCAACTCGGATTACTCGAATGCGCATTACTTCTATGCACTTAATTATCTGGTCCCGATGGGGAAGTTGGATCAGGCTGCCGCAGAATTGCACCGGGCACTTCAACTTGAGCCAACCTCGGTGATCATCAACACGAATTTAGGTGTGATCTTCTACTACCAGGGCCGCTATGATCAGGCGATTGAGCAATACCGAAGGGCTTTGGAGTTCGACAAACACTCCGTCAGCGCTCGCTTGCGTCTGCTCGATGTTTACATGCAGACAGGCAGGTATGATGAAGCCATTGCGGAACACGAACTAATCGTAGAACCCCTGGGCACTGAAGATCCTAAGTTTCTAAAACAGTTAAAAGAAGCTCTGCGACAGTCAGGTCCTCAGGGCTATTTGCGGAAGCGTCTCGAGCAAGCGAAGCAAAAAGCAAAGGTGAACGAAGAGTACGTTCCACCCACCAGCGTCGCCGGGTTCGCCGCTCGACTTGGCGACAATGAGCAGGCGTTCGAGTGGCTCGAAAAAGCTTATGAGAAGCGAGACGAAGGGCTGACAAGGCTCAAGCTCGATCCACGTTACGAGAACCTTCGCACGGACCCGAGGTACGCAGATCTGCTACGGCGCATTCATCTTCTACCGTAAACTCACTCTCCGCCTTCTGGTCCATAGAACAACACCCACAGCGTCAGGTCGCCTGAAAAATTTTCAAAGCGATGTTCGACGCCGGCGGCGGCGAAGAGCATGTCGGTTGGTCCAAACTGTTGCCGATGCTCGCCGCAGACGTATTCACCCGTTCCGGCCGCCACAAAATAAACTTCGTCGCGCGTGTGTGGCTGCTGTGGATCGACACCGCGAGGCGCATAGATCTCAACCAGCAAATTGCCGTGCTGAAAAACAGTTGCGAAGCGCTGGCCCTCTGGTCCCGGCAAACGCTCGAGCGCTTCGGTCACCGTCGCGGTTATACAAGGATTGTTTGATTTCATTCAGTGCCCCTTTGGACTCGCTTTCTGCACATCGCAAGTAGGCGGCAGATTGGGGTTCGTCGTTTCATAGTTCTTGATTTCCTGTTCAAATTTCGCTTTTGCCTGCGGGCGTTCGTCGTCACCAAACAACTGAGCATTACCGCTTTGCTGACTTACTCGAGCGCGCAGCGTTCGTGCCGCGGCCATGATCTTTGCGCGCAGATCTCGATCGAGGTCGATGATGTAGATCGAGGTAGTTCCACCTGAAGGCACCAGCGTTCGAAAGGGAATACCGGCGCGCTCCAATGAATTCGTAAGCGCCACCAGATTTCTCGCGCCTTTACGCGGCCGCAGAACATAAAGATCCGCCGGGCCTTTCGGCTGTGGATGAAAGTAGATTACGTACTTCTGCTCAGCACCACGCCCCATGCGCGATAGCACGTAACGCAACGTCGCCTCATCCCCATTGATGCGCAACAAGACTGAATGTTCCGCGCCGTCGCTCCATGATCCGAGTGCGCGAAAAGCCCTGATCCGTGATCGCACCACGCAACTGAGATTGATCGCCTGGTTCAGTAACTTTGATTCTTCGGTGGAGCTCATGCCGGCGATCGCGTCAGCGAGTTTCAAATCAGTTTTGGTGTTAGGACTGACGATGCCGTAGTTCTGCTGTGCTGAGATGGCAGTGGTCCACCCAACGATCAGCACCAGCAACAGCGATCGGAGTGTGGAAGAATTGGCGTTTACTCTGCGGCTTAACATGCTAGAATGCGGACAACCTTAATCCTCATCAAGGAGACAAATCAATGCGACGAAGAACCCTCACCGATCTTGCCAATAATCCCGATCTGATCTCAGGCATTTACAACTACTGCGATCGTTGGTGTGAACGGTGTCCTTTAACCTCACGTTGTCTGGTCTATGCTACCGAGCAGGAAGACAATGATTCATTTGAAAATCACGACCTTCGTAACGAAGTGTTCTGGCAAAAACTCGGCGCCGTCTTTCAGGAAACGCGCGAGCTGATCGTCGAATGGGCCAATGAATCGGGTTTCGATCTCAACGGCCATTCAGACGATGACGACACGCGTCATCCGCGAAAGAAACAACTCGTCGACAATCACCCGTTGACCAGGGCAGGGAAGAAGTATGCGAATGCCGCCAGCGACTGGTTCCGTGAACTCGATCAAACGATCGATAGCGAGAACTCGGAACGTTTGGAGGATGCGCGAGAAGTGATCCAGTGGTATCAGTATCAAATCGCTGTGAAGACAATGCGCGCGCTTTCGGGCCGCAAGGAAGAGTTTGAAGAAGCTCCGGATTTGGCGGAGCTTCCCAGGGATTCCGACGGCTCAGCTAAAGTGGCGCTGATTGGCATCGACCGTTCGATTGCGGCCTGGCGGTTGATGCAACTATCGTTGCCGGACCGCGCCGGCTCGATCGTGCCGCTGATTTTACAACTCGAACGCTTGCGACAGCGTTTAGAGAGGGCATTTCCGGAAGCGCGAAGTTTTATGCGACCCGGGTTTGACGAAGTGCTGGTGGCGCCGGGTTAGAGCAATAACAAGGCATTTCACGCAAAGACGCAAATTATGCAAAGGCGCTGAGTGATGCTTTTGATCTCTTTGCGCCCTTTGCGTAAAACTTTGCGACTTTGCGTGAAATATTATTAAGAGGGATTTTGTGATGGCTGACAACTGTCTGTTCTGTCGAATTGTGTCCGGCGAAGT
>Ga0068859_100005863_pt1 | contig 12469 bp, 11 predicted proteins | sample KBSSwiS22_FD_66585 | JGI IMG/M metagenome (GOLD analysis project Ga0068859, IMG submission 66585) | Switchgrass rhizosphere microbial communities from Kellogg Biological Station, Michigan, USA - KBS Switchgrass S2-2 | ecosystem: Host-associated > Plants > Roots > Rhizosphere > Soil ... | reverse complement strand
GACCGAAGCCGGGGCCCACCGAGCCACGCGAGCACTGAGCGGCGGAAAAATACCGCTGATTGCTGACTCCCACGGTGGGATACTCCCGCTCGCCCCAAGGAGCACCGATTCGATCAGGGAGGTTCGCCGTGACCATCGCCAGTCATCGGATCCGCTACATCGTGCTCGCGCTCGTCCTCACGTGGATGGCGCTCATGCTGCTCACCCGCCCCGCGCACGGAGCGTGGAGCGCCGACCCTGTCGAGGTGCACGCAACCAGCGCGCTCTGCCCGGCCGTGGGCGCGATCGAGGATGGCCGCTACGGCGCCATCATCGTGTGGCAGGAGAACACCGCCAGCGGCGGGCTCCTGAAAGCGCAGCACCTGCTCGCGAACGGCGATCTCGATCCGGCGTGGGGCGGGCCGACGGCGGTGAGCGACGTGGACGCGTCGCGCGTCGACGTGGGTGGCGTGAGCGATGCCGCGGGTGGTGCCTATATATGGTGGATGCAGGGCGCGACGCTGTTCCTCACGCACGTCACCGCGGCGGGGACGATCGCCGGCGGCTGGTCCACGCACGGGCGCACGATGGGATCGTTGCCCTCCGCGCAGCACCGGCCCACCGCGGTCGCCGACGGCGCGGGCGGCGTCTACCTGGGCTGGCTCACGCGCGCATTCTTCTTCGATCCAACCGTGAGCGCCCGCATCGTGCGCGTCGGGCCATCCGGCGCCGGGGCGGGCAGCTGGCCGAGCGGCGGCCGCGCGTTCGGGCTCGTGGGCGATCCCGGCGTCTCGGTGTCGGCGTTCGGTATCGATGCCGCGACCGGTGACGGGCTGTGGCTCGGCTGGCAGACGTTGATCGCGAACTCGGACGGAACGCAGTCGCCGGGCGACCTGCGCGTGCTCCGGCTCGGGGACGGCGGACTGCCCGCGTCGGGCTGGACCAGCGATGGCGTCGAGCTGGCGTCGTACGACCCCACGTTCCTGAACCTGGCACCCGGCTGGCAGGCCGCTCCAGCGGCTTCGCAGACCGCGATCGCGCGAGCCGGCGACGGCGGCGCCTACGTGCTCGCGAGCCAGGGCATCAGCGACGGCCAGGGGCTCGTGTTCCACAACGCTCTGCGCCACGTCGATGCACTCGGGGCGCCGGCGGAGGGCTGGGCACCGGAGGGCGTCAACCTCGGCGACGTGTACGCAAGCGGCATCCCGGACCTGGGTGCGCAGGCGTCGCTGCGCGCGGTCGCGGACCAGCACGGCGGTGTGTTCACCGGGCTGCCGTATTACGCCAGCGAGGCCACGACCGGCATGTCGTTCTCGCGGCGCTCGCCCACGGGCGAGCCGCTGCCGGGCGGGGTCGGCGGTGACCAGCGCGGCATCGAGTACGCGTCGCGCCGCGACGGCGGCATGTTCATCGCCTCGTTCAAGCCCTCGGGCGCGACCGGGCCCTATGAAGCGGACGCGTACATCTCGGTGATGCAGTCCGATCCCGGCGCGGGCTTCTACGAGTCGCAGAGGTCGTACTACGCCACGCGCTACGGCGACATCGGCCTCACGGCCACCGGCGACGGCGGCGCGGTCTTCGCCTGGTCGCAGCTGATGGACCGGCAGGGTATCTACGCGATCCGCATCGGCCAGGCCGGCGCGGTGACCGGAGTGACGCCGACGCCCGTAATCGGCCCGCCATCGTTGCGCGTACGGTTCGTGCGCGGTGACGGCGTGCACGCGGTGGCGAGCTTCTCGGGCTCGCCGCGGCTCGCGCTCTCGCTGCACGATCTCGCCGGCCGGCGCGTGGCCGCGGCGAGCAGCGACGCCACGCTCGGCGCCGACGTGGTGATGCCGGGCACGCGAGACCTGCCCGGCGGCGTCTACTTCGCGCGCGCGAGCGACGGCACGCGCGTTCTGAACGCGCGGGTGATCATCATTCAATAGATCGAACCCCGCCGCAGGCTCGATCGGGAGGTCCCCATGCCGATCGCCAGCCATCGGATCCGTCGGTTCGTCTCAGGGCCGACGCTCGGCCTGACGGCCCTGCTGCTTGCGCGTGCCGCGCAGGGCGCCTGGGGCCTCGACCCCGTGCAGGTCCATGCCACGACGGCGAGCTGCCCTGCGGTCGCCGTCTGCGACGACGCCCACTATGGCGCGATCGTGGTGTGGCAGGAGAACACCGCGACGGGGGGCCTGCTCGAGGCGCACCATCTGCTCGCGAACGGCGATCTCGATCCCACATGGTCGGCGCCCGCCGTCCTCTCGACGATGGACATCGCGCGCACGGCGCTCGGAGCCGTTTCCGATCGAGCGGGCGGCGCGTACGTGTGGTGGATGGAGAACGCGCAGCTCTTCCTCACGCGCGTGTCCCCAGCCGGCGCGGTGGATGCCGCGTGGCCGGCGCGTGGGCGGAGCCTCGGCACGCTCGCGACGCCGAACCTGCGTCCGCGTGCCGCAGCTGACGGCGCCGGGGGCATCTATGTCGCATGGCTCGGAGGAGTCTTCGCCGATGCCGCGCCGCGGGTCGTGCATCTCGGACCCGCGAACACCGGCGCGGGAGGCTGGCCGAACGGCGTCAAGGTGCTGGGCACGACGCCCGGGGTGTTCGAGAGCGTCAACAGCTTCGCGATCGACGCCGCGCCCGATGGCGGACTCTGGCTCGCGCTCGCCACCACCGATCTCTCCACGTTCGAGCCCGCGACCGGCGAGGTGCGTCTGGCGCGCTACACGAGTGCCGGACTCCCGGCTTCGGGATGGGACGCTCGCGGGGTCGTTTTGGCCGCCTTCCGGGGCGACCTGCTCACCAACTCGGGGGAATGGGGTCCGACACCGAAGATGGGGCTCGTGGCCGTCGCGAACGACGGTGGCTCCGCGGCGTTCGTCATGCGGGCCGTGGTCGCGGGCGATGGTGCAGGCATGATCCAGCTACCGGAGTTCCAGCTGGTGCGCGTGCTCGGCGACGGCGCGATCGCGCCCGGATGGGCGCCCGAAGGTCTCTTCGTGGGCGGGCTGGACCTCTATGGGTGGTCGGACCTCGGCTGGTTCGGGTCGTTGCGAGCGCTTCCCGACGGCAGGGGCGGTGTGTTCGAAGGTGTTCCCGTCTACGCCACCGAGGGATACTCGGCGATCGAGTTCACCCGACGGTCGGGGAGCGGAGGGGTCGAGCCCGGTGGCATCACGACCGAACAGTACGGACTGGAGATCGCGAGCCGGGGAGATGGCGGAATGTTCGCCGCAACGTTCTTCCCGAGCGGGCCCTACGGACCCTACAGCCCGATTGCCCACATCACGGCGACGCAGTCCGTTCCCGGCGGTTACTTCACCGAATGGCACGACCAACCCGTTCTCGACTGGTACGGCGACGTCGGCCTCGCCGCGACCGGTGACGGCGGTGCCATCTTCGCGTGGTCGCAGGTGCGCGAACGGCTGGGCGTCTACGCGATCCGTCTCGGACCCGCGGGTGCCGTGACCGGCGTGCCGCCCACACCCGTGACGGGCCCGCCCACGTTGCGGGTGCGGTTCGTGCGTGGCGAGGGCGTGCACGCGGTGGCGAGCTTCTCGGGCTCGCCGCGGCTCGCGCTCTCGCTCCACGATCTCGCGGGCCGTTGCGTCGCTGCGTCGAGCAGCGACGCCACGCTCGGCGCCGACGTGGTGTTGCCGGGCACGCGAGACCTCCCCGGTGGGGTCTACTTCATGCGCGCGAGCGACGGGACGCGCACGTTGAACGCGCGGGTGATCGTACTGCCGTAAGGGCGCGGGTGCTCCCGGGCGGAAGGGCCCCTGGCACGAGCGTGCTGAACGCAAGGGTGTCGGTGATCCCTGGCGAGAACGGGCTCGCACGACACGAGTCATGCGTCGCCCGCGCGTCGCGCGGCGCTCGGCCGTTGACAGCGCTTTCGCGCTGCCGATAACCTTGATGGCCTTCGGACGTGCTCGTTCCCCCCCCTTCCTCTGCGCCACAGGAGCACGCGCTGGCCCCGCCATCCGCCGTTCCCGCCTCAGCCGTCGAGCTCGAGACCCCGCTGTTCTTCGAGTCCGCCGGCCGCCCGCTCTATGGCGTGTTCCATCCGCCCGCGCAGGAGCGACCCGGTGCCCCGGTGCTGGTCCAGTGCCACGGGCTCGGGATCGAGCAGATCACGACCTATCGCGTGGAGGTGCTGAACGCGCGCGCCGCCGCGGCGGCGGGCATCCCGGTGCTCCGCTACCACGCCCGCGGCCACGGTGATTCGGCCGGCGACTTCTCCGCGGTGGACTTCGACGGACTGGTCGAGGACGCGCTCGCCGCGGCGGCCGAGGCTCGCCGGCTCGCGCGCCGCGAGCACACGGCGTGGCTCGGCGTGCGCTTCGGCACGCTGGTGGCCGCGCGCGCGGCGTGCAGCGATCCCACGAGCCGCGCGCTCGCGCTCTGGGAGCCGGCGCACCGGTCGGCCGACTATTTCCGCGAGCAGCTCCGCGGCATGCTGTTCTCGCAGGTCGCCCAGGGTGAGCGCCCCAGCGCCACCGTCGACCAGCTCATGGAGCGGCTCGGGCGCGACGGGACCGTCGATGTGCACGGCTACTACCTCCACCGTCGCATCGTCGACAGCTCGCGCGAGCAGGACCTCGGGAACACGCTCGCGGCGTGGACCGGCCGCACATTGATCGTGCAGATCGAGAACCGCGCCCGGCTGAGCCCGCGCACCGCGGCGTTCGTCGCCGATCTGGAATCGCGCGCGGTGAAGGTCAGCTCCACCATGGTGCATGAGGTGCCGGGCTGGACCTTCGTCCAGAACCCCGCGTGGGAGTGTGGGTCGCTCGTGAACGAGACCTCGAGGTGGCTCGATGCCGTGGAGTGAGACCCCCGCCGAGCTGGCGCGCGCGCGCGCCGAGCGGCCGTTCGTGGTCGCGGCGCCGCGCGGCCGTTTGTTCGCGGTGCTCACGCCGGCCGCGCCCGAGGCGCCGCCCGCCGGCCTGTGCGTTGTGTTGCTCACGCGGCCGCGCTCGCACCGGAACCGGATGTGGGTCGAGGGCGCACGCCGGCTCGCCGCCCAGGGGTTCAGCACGATCCGCTTCGACTACCACGGATGCGGCGACAGCAGCGGCGACAGCGCGCCCCTGGACCCGAACCGTCCCTACCGTGACGACGTGGTCGCGGTGATCCGCCACGCGCGGCAGCAGCTCGGCATGCAGCGGTTCGTTCTCGCTGGCTCGTGCTTCGATGCGCGCACGGCGCTGTCCGCGTTCGCCGAGGAGGGCGCTTCCATCGCCGGGCTCGTGTTCCTCGCCGCGCCGGTCATGGAGCTGGACACGGTGGTGCAGGTGCACGCGGATACGAAGGACTGGGCTCACCTCTGGCGGGCGCTGTTCAAGCCCGACAACTGGCGCGCGCTCGCCCAGCCGAAGCGGTGGAGGTACATGGCGACCGTGGTGGATCGCGTGTCGCGCCAGGGCGGCAACGCGGGCGACCTGCCGCTCTCCAGGGGCTTCATCGAGGACTTCCGCGCTCTCGTTCGCTCCCGCGCGCGCGCGCTGTTCCTCTATGGTCTGGAGGACGCGGAGTACGCCTCGTTCCGCGTCGCGGAACGCACCGTGTTCGCGGAGCTTCCGGCCGAGGTGCGCGCGCGCTTCGAGATCGAGGTGTGGCCGGGCACGGTGCACGGCTTCCTCGAGATGACCCGCCAGCGCGAGACGTTCGCCCGCTCCCTGGGCTGGATCGAGGCGCTGCACCCGAACGCCAAGGCGGCGCGCTCGACGGACCGGACGGGGTTGCCGGCGGCGAGCTGAGAGGTCGCGCTGGGCGAGCACGAAAGCCCGCGCCATCCTTGACCCGCCTTCGCACCGCCGCGTACGCTCGTGGTGATTTCTGCGAGCGCCACGCACGCGTTTCCAACGCTGCGCGCGGCTCGCCCGGCACCGACCCGCTGGCCTGGAGCGATCCCCATGGCGGCCCGAACACCTGGAGTCGCGAAGTCCCGTAACCCGTCGCGCGGCCGCGCGCAGCACCCGAAGCGCCCCAAGCCCACGCATGCACGCGAGACCTCGTCGCGGAACGGCTCCGCCGGGCGGCCGGCCGCGTCGGGCGCCTTCACCCAGATGACGCGCGAGTACCGCGCGGGCTACCCCGCGTCGCGCGAGCGCAAGGACCTCTACCCGTTCACCATCTCGGGCGAGCCCATCCAGCCGCTCTACGGGCCGGAGGACCTCGCGGGTATCGATCTGGCGCGCGACATCGCCGTGCCCGGCGAGTACCCGTTCACGCGCGGCATCCATCCCACCATGTATCGCGGCCGCATGTTCACCATGCGGCAGTTCGCAGGCTTCGGCACCGCGCGCGAGTCGAACCAGCGCTACCACTACCTGCTGGCGCACGGGCAGACCGGGCTCTCGATCGCGTTCGACAACCCCACGATCATGGGCTACGACAGCGACCACCCGAAAGCGCACGGCGAAGTCGGCAAGTGCGGCGTCGCGGTGGATTCCCTGCGCGACATGGAGATCCTGCTCGACGGCATCGATCCGGGCGCGATCTCCACCTCGATGACCATCAACGGCCCGGCGAGCATCATGTTCGGCTTCTACCTCGCCAACGCCGAGAAGAAGGGCGTGCCGTTCGCGAACCTGCGCGGCACGCTCCAGAACGACATCCTGAAGGAGTACATCGCCCAGAAGTGCTGGTGCTTCCCGCCCGAGCCCTCCCTGCGCATCATCGTCGACCTGATCGAGTTCGCGACCCAGCACGTGCCGCAGTGGAACCCGATCAGCGTCTCCGGCTACCACATCCGCGAAGCGGGCTCGACCGCAGGCCAGGAGCTGGCGTTCACGCTCGCCGACGGCTTCACCTACGTCGAAGAGTGCATGAAGCGCGGCCTCGACGTGGACGACTTCGCGCCGCGGCTGTCGTTCTTCTGGAACAGCCACCTCGACTTCTTCGAGGAGATCGCCAAGCTGCGCGCGGCGCGCCGCATCTGGGCGCGGCACATGCGCGAGCGCTACGGCGCCAAGCGCCGTGAGAGCCTGCTCATGCGCTTCCACACCCAGACCGCGGGCTGCTCGCTGTGGGACAAGCAGCCGGAGAACAACATCGTGCGCACGGCGTACCAGGGCTTGGCCGCGGTGCTGGGCGGCACGCAGTCGCTGCACACGAACTCGATGGACGAGACCATCGCACTCCCGAGCGACAAGGCGGTGAAGATCGCACTCCGGACGCAGCAGATCATCGCCCACGAGCTGGGCGTCACCGAGACGATCGATCCACTCGCGGGCTCGTACTATGTCGAGCACCTGACGAACCGGCTCGAGGAGCAGGCGGAGGACTACTTCCGCCAGATCGAAGGGCTGGGAGGCGTGGTGCGCGGCATCGAGCACGGCTTCTTCCAGCGCGAGATCGGCGCCGCCGCCTACCAGTACCAGCAGGAGATGGAGAAGAAGCAGCGCGTCATCGTCGGCGTCAACGACTACGTGGAGCCGGACGAGAAGCTGGAGATTCCCATCCTCTACATCGGCGAAGAGGTGGAGGAGGAGCAGAAGCGCTGCATCGCCGAGGTGAAGCGCACGCGCCACGACCGCGCCACCACCGAGGCACTGCTCGCGCTCACGGCCGGCGCCAGGAGCCGGCCCGGCGAGGTGAACTTGATGGCGCGCATCCTCGACGCCGCCCGCGCCTACGCCACCGAGGGCGAGATCCGAGGCGCCATGCGGGAAGTATTCGGCGACTACACGGAACCCGCGGAGTTCTAGTGTCCTCGAGCATGATCGGCGGCCTGGTCGCGGTGGCTGCGGTGATCGTCGTGGCGCTGGCGATGCGCGCGATGGGCGGGCAGAAGCCGGAAGGCGTCACGCCCTCGATGCCGCCCGCGCCCCCGACGCCCGAGCCCGAGCGCGCGCGCAGCGAGCCGGACGACGACGACGAGGACGGGGATGGCGAGGACGACCGCCTCGTGGTCGCGGTGACGAGCGACGGTCGCGCATTCGTGCCCGACCATCACGTGGTGCGCGTGCTGCCGCCGGCCGAGGAGGGCGAGGAGTGGAAGGTGGGCGCGCGGCTCAAGGCGGCGCTCGAGACCGTGGCCATCGGCGCCGGCTGGTCGCCGGGAGACTTCCGCGGCGCGCGCGTCGTGCGCGGTGAGTACGAAGACGGCCCATGGCTGCTGGAGGCCCTGGGCCGCGACGGCGAGTACATCACGTTCAGTTTCGAGAGCTCCGAAGCGGCGAACGCCGCGAAGGACCTGTTCGAGCGCCTCGACATCGTCGAGCTGGGCGAGGACGAGGACGGCCGCCCGATGCCGCCCTCCGCCGAGCACTTCGCCGAGGCGCGCCGCATCTACCTGGAGACGGCCGCGCAGCTCGAGCTTCCCGACGAGAGCGACGCCGAGCGCCGAGAGGGACCGCCCTGAGCCACCGGTTCGAGACGCGGGCCGGCGCCGGAGCGTCGCCCGCGTCGATCGCGCCGATCGCGTTCGTCGCTCTGGCCGTCAGCGGACTCGCATTCTGGTTCGTCGTCGGCATTCCCTGGGGCCCGCACAACGAGTCGTTCGACTGGGTGGTCCGCCTCGAACAGCGCTCGATCTGGCCAGCGCTGTTCGAGCCCTTCCCGAGCGTCATGAGCGTGCGCCCGCTCGCGATGGGCCTCGCGTGGCTGCTCTATCGCCTCGGCGGCCACGAGGTGGGCCTCGCCCAGTTCTTCAACGCCGCCCTGGCGTTGTTCGCGTGGGGGTGGGTCGTGCGCGACGCACCCCAGCCGCGGCTGCACGCCGTGCTCGCGCTGCTCGTGGGCGGGGTGCTGTTCGCGGGCTACATCTGGGTGTTCCACATGCACGGCATCTTCTACGGTCCGCTGCTCGTGTTCGTGGCGGCGCTCGTGCGCTGTGCACGTGGTCCGATCGACCTGCGCACGCTGCTCGGCGTGTTCATGGGCGGCGTGGTCACGTCGCTCGCGCACCCTTTCGCGCTGCCCCTCGTGCTCGCGTTCGCGGCCGGCGCGGCAATCGAGACGCCGGAGGTGCGCACGCGGCAGGGCGCGGCCGTGCTCGCCGTGCTGCTCACGGGGAGTCTGGCCACCTACCTGCTGCTCGTGCCCCCCGGGTCGCGCGGGCTCTCGGCCGATCCGTTGGCCGGGCTCCTGGCGTCGTTCCGGACGAGCGAGGTGCGGAGAGCCGGCAGCATCGTCGTGCTGCAGCTCGCCGCGTGGACGGCGTATCGCACGTGGGGGGGCACGGGCGGGTTCGCCGCGGCCCTCCTCACGGAGGTCGTTGGAGCGGCGGCGATCGCCATCGGGCTTCCGGCGATGCCGATGTGGCTCACGTGGGCGGCGCTGAAGAGCGCGCGGCACGGTCGCTGGACGATGGCGGCGCTGATCGCCGTTTGCACGTTGCTGCCGCTCGCCAACCCGACCGGCTCGCCCACGTATGCATTGTTCGCCATCTTCGTAGCGCTGGCGGCGAGCGCGATGGACGACGCGGACGCCGAGGCACGGCTGCGCTCGCTGGGCTCGGGCGCCGCGATCGCCGCCTCGGCCGCGCTGCTCGTGGTGGCGCTCGCCGTGCGCGTCGGCTGGCCGGTGCCCGTGGTCTCGGCCGTGGCGCGGCCGGTCCTTGCCGAGGGCGAGCGCACGCGACAGCTCGAGGTGCTGGCCGGGCAGCTCATGGATTCGAGGTGGCGAGGCGAGCCCGTGCGCTTCGCGACCGCGACCGGCGACCCGGTCAAGGTGAACGCCATGGAGCGCCAGCACCGGCCGCCCACCAAGGATGCGCATCTCAGGACCTGGCTCGACTGGAAGCGCGGCGGCCCGGCCACGGGCCGCGACACGCTGGTGATGGCGTTCGGCGGCGAGACCCGCCCCGGCATGGACACGCTGTTCATGGCGCATGGCCGATACGCGGGAGACGCGCTAGTGTTGCGGCCCTCGTCCACGCCTGCCGGCGCGGACTGACGTCGGGCCGGAGGGAGCATGCAACGCAAGATCCGAGTGCTGGTGGGCAAGCCCGGGCTCGACGGGCACGACCGGGGCGCCAAGGTCGTGGCCGCTGCGCTTCGCGACGCCGGCATGGAGGTCATCTACACCGGGCTCCACCAGACGCCGGAGCAGGTGGTGGACGCGGCCGTCCAGGAGGACGTGGACGTGGTGGCGCTGAGCGTCCTCTCCGGCGCGCACATGACGCTCTTCCCCGAGATCCTGGAGCTGATGCGGGCACGCGGCATCGGCGACCGGCTGCTCACCGGCGGCGGCATCATCCCCAACGACGACATGACCGCGCTGGCGGGGCTTGGCGTCGGACGGCTGTTCGGCCCGGGCACGAACACGCAGGACATCGTCGGCTACATCCGCTCGTGGTACGCGGGTGTGCACGGCGAAGCAGCCCTGCCGCCGCTGCCTCCGCCGCCCAGCCGTCCGGAGCCGATGGTGGGCGCGGGCGAGCGGCCCACGCCGCGGCCGGCGGGGCCGCGCGCGGTGGCAACCGCGCGCACCGCGCGGACGCGCTCGGCTTCCCGCGCGAAGCCGGCCAGAAGGTCACGCGCGGCCGCGAAGCCCGCGAAGAAGCGCGCCTCGGCGAATGGGACGCGCGCGAAGGCGAGCGCGCCCAAGCGCCGTACCCGGAGCACGGGCCGCAAGCGCGGGTAGCGTGACGGGCCAGAAGCGGCTGCTGGTCGCGCTCGACGGCAGCGCGCTCGAGGGCTCGAGCGTGCACAAGCTGCTCGTCGCCGCCTGCGACGGCGCGCGCGCGGCCGGCGGCGACGCCGAGCACGTGCGCGCGTACGCGCTCGCGATCAAGCCCTGCATCGCCTGTGGCCCCGACGCCACGCCCGGCTACTGCATCTTTCACGACGACATGGACCGCGTCTACGCGCTGCTCGAGCGAGCGCACGCCGTCGTGGTCGGCTCGCCGGTCTACTTCGACACCGTGAGCGGGCCCCTGAAGCTGCTGATCGACCGCTGCAACTGCATCACGCCGCTGGTGACGCTCGGCGACGGTTCCCAGGACTGTGTCCCCAAGTGGGCGCGCACGCGGCGGGCCGCGTTCGTGACCGCCTGCAGCACTGAACATCGTTATGACCTCGCGGAGCGCAGCGTGCGCGGGTTCCTCAAGTGGGTGGGGGCAAAATGGGAGGAAACCCTGGCGTGGCAACATGCCGATAACGACCTGGGCTCGGCGCCCGCGGAAATCCTCGCGCGCGCGCGTGAGCTCGGGCGCCGGCTGATCGAGAGCGCACCTCTCGAGGCCGTGGTGCCTGGGAAGCTGGAGGCTCGATGAGCAGGCGGATGTGCGGATTCGAGGCGGCGTTGCTGCTGCTCCTGTGCGCGGGCGGGGCGCGGGCGGCAGAGAGCCCGACGATCGTGGTCACGCTCCAGTCGTTCACCGGCGCGCCCGCCGACTCGGCGAGTCGCGACGTGTTCATGGACGCGTTCGAGCAGGAGTTCGACGCCGCCGAGCTGATGTGGGAGCGGCGCGACGGCGAGTCGTGGAGGAGCTCCGGCGAGCGTCGGAACCATTTCCGCCTCGTGGACCTGGCGGACCCCGATGCGTCCTGGGCCCTGGACATCACCATCGGGCTGCCGCCGCCGGTGGTGATCACGCTGAACAAGCAGAAGTCGTCGGACCCGACGCCGCGGCCGCGAGCCACCGACTACCGCGCCTCGCGCGGGCTCACCATCGTCGCCGCGGCGACCGCACCCGGCGACGCCGACGCGCGCCAGCCCGGCGCGCCGCTCAAGTTCGCGGTCTATTTCCCCAATGCGAAGCGCGTCGTGGTGCCGAGCCACAAACTCCCTGGCGGCGCTTACGCCTACCCGTGGGAGGAGGCGGGGCGGTGTGTCGCGCGTGCCGCGCTCGAGGTGCTGCACCGCGCCAACGGAACCGTGGACGATGACGAGCGTGCGGACCTGGCACCCGCCGTGCGCGCGGAGGCCATACCATGACGAATCGCATTGTCTTCGCCGCCCTGCTGGTACTGCTCTCGATCGCCGGCTGCTCCGGGCATTCGTCCACGCCCAGGCCGGCGAGCACGCTGACCGAGGCCCAGCGCGACTCTGCGATCGCCCGTTCGTCGCTTCCGGGCGCCACCACCGTGGGCCGTGCGCTCGAGCTCTCGGGCAAGAGCACGAGGTACGCGTCGCAGATGGATTCGTTGAGTCGGTAGACATCGCCGGGATCGCGCCCCGGTTCGCCGGGTGGCGGTGGAATCGGGTAAGGTCTTCGCCGCTTCCCGACCCACGCACATTGCGGCGCCCGCTTCCCGGGTGCCGCCACGGCGCGGCGCCGCGCGCCCTCCGGAGTCCTCTGCATGCTGCTGATGTTGAAGGAAGAGCACGTTCAGGTCCGCGACATGGTCCGGCGCTTCGCCGAGGACGTGGTCGCGCCCCGGGCGCGCGAGCTGGACGAGACCGAGACGTTCCCGCACGAGGCCGTGAAGCAGATGGCCGAGCTGGGGCTCCTGGGCCTGCCGTACCCTGAGAAATACGGCGGCGCGGGCATGGACACGCTGTCCTATGCGATCGCGGTCGAGGAGGTGGCGCGCGTGTGCGCGTCCAC
>Ga0068859_100005861_pt1 | contig 12470 bp, 10 predicted proteins | sample KBSSwiS22_FD_66585 | JGI IMG/M metagenome (GOLD analysis project Ga0068859, IMG submission 66585) | Switchgrass rhizosphere microbial communities from Kellogg Biological Station, Michigan, USA - KBS Switchgrass S2-2 | ecosystem: Host-associated > Plants > Roots > Rhizosphere > Soil ... | reverse complement strand
TTGCGGCCCTTCGGACCGAGAGTGATCTTCACGGCATCGGCGAGCTGATTGATACCGCGCAAAATCGCTGCACGCGAATGCTCACTACGAATGATCTGCTTCGCCATTAGTGTTCTCTCCGATTACTTAAGAATGGAAAACAACTCTTCACGTTCCAATTGAACAGTGGATAGTGTCGTTCTAGAGATGATGGTGAAGGAGTGAACATATAGGTCTTCAGTGTAAGGACTGCCCCACTTCCAGGGATCTCGGGTGCGTAGCTGAAGATAACGGCTGCTAGGTTAAGAAACTAGCTCTTTGGTTGTCAATCAAACCGCAACGTTTGCTGTGCGTCCTTGAGCCAGTAATAATCTCTCGCTGTATATAGACACCTGGCGGAGCGGTTTTTCTGTGATATGGAATCTGATCCGAATCTCAGCCTGACACTTGTGTGCCGGTAAATTATGACAAAGCATATTGAGAAGCATCCTCGGTTTTACAGTCTAATAATACTCGGCTGCGCCTTACTGATTATCGTATCGGTATCTGCAGCAACAAGCTCCACGCATTCTGCCGCGCAATTTGGACCGTCACCGTCGCCGGTGACAACTCCTCAAGGGCAGCCGAAAGAGCGACCGAACCCGGTGCGACGGTTCTTTTCCTGGGTGACGAAGGCGGTTCGTCGTCCATTTAGAAAGCGAGTTTCGCCGATTTCTGATCCACCGATCGTCCGCATCACTTCGTCCACCTCGTTGATTAATTTCTGCCCTTCTTGGATGGACTCTCTGGACAACTGCTCGGCAAGTCGCGACGTGGAGCTTTCGGCAACTGCTGGTGGTCCAGATTTAGATGCCAAACTGCTATATGTATGGGCTGTGTCGGCGGGTCGTATCCGCGGTAAAGGTCAAAAGGTGATCTGGGATTTGAGTGGTGTCGCAGATGGCACTTACACAGCGAACGTTGAGGTGAATGATGGTACGGGACTCACAGCCAACACCTCAACAAAAGTCACGATTGCACTGTGTCAGAGATGTTTTATAAGAGAATCGCCCTGCCCTACTATAATGGTCAGCTGTCCGGACAACGCTAAATCAAATCAGTCACTGACATTTCAAGCGGATGTTTCTGGCGGTGATCCTACCGTAAAGGTAACCTACACATGGACAGTCACCGCAGGAAAGATTAGCGGTGGTCAGGGAACCTCTATGATCACAATTGACGTCTCTGATGTCACGCGCGAATCAATAACGGCGATGGTTTCAATAGGCGGCCTTGATCCGGCGTGCCCAAATACTGCAAGTTGCACCACGCGAACAGCCGGCAGCTCAAGCGCTGTTAGTTACCCGTGCAATGCAAGATGATGGGGTTTCTCTTTGCGGTCTCTGTGACAATCTCTGCGGGCTCTGCGTTGAAATAAGTCCTTTAACGCAGAGCCCGCAGAGAATTTCCACGTCAATCCGCGTCGCGGTTTCGGAACGCAGCTTCCCCAGCGTCGGAAATCTGGACCCACTTCGGATCGGGTGAGGTCTCGGCGTCGTAGTTGTCGTGCCAGTTCCACCATTTGTATGGCGGCGTCTGCGGATAACCCTCGGGCGAGTCTTCCCACTCCTCCTGCCGTCCCAGCGCAGTTATGTCGAGATAGTTCCAGGTGTTTCCCATCTGCTCATCGCCGCGACTGTTGATGAAGTAGGTCCGAAAAACCTGCTCGCCGTCGCGGATGAATGCATTCGTGCCGTGCCACTCGTCCACGCCAAAGTCTTTGTCGAAGCTGTCCGTGATGGTGTACCAGGGCATTTGCCACTCCATCCTCGCCTTCACGCGCTCGATGTCAGGTTGCGGCGCACGCGAAGCGAACGCGAGCGTCGTGTTGCGAACGTTCAGATGCGCGAGGTGTGCAACCTGGTCAGCCACGAAGGAACAACCGCGGCAGGCATGCTCGGGCCAGCCAAACACTCCGGGCTCGAAGAACGCGCGGTAGACGATGAGTTGACGTCTGCCTTCGAATAGATCGAGCAGACTCACTTTGCCGCTCGGCCCTTCGAACTCGTATTTCTTCGGCACCGCCAGCCACGGCATTCGCCGGCGCTCGGCGGCGAGCGCGTCACGGGCGTGGGTCAAAGCCTTTTCCTGCACGAGAAGCTGCTGACGCGCAGCCTCCCACTCTTCTGCCGATACAATAGGGGGCGTCTTCATTACGACACGCTCGGCCTCGTTTTTCTCGTTGTTCTGCTTCACGTTTTTCTCCTCGTTCTCTGTTGACTCGTTCATTGTTTACTCTTGTTTGAATCCCGTTGCACTGTCCGTGGCTCGCGACGATGCCGCCGCAAAGCTCGAACCTTTACCGCCACCAAACCGAGCACGCCGGCGCCCGAAGTAGCGCCTGCAACAACAAGCGCTGCGTTTGTCATGCATAAAGGACACATAGTCTTTCACTCCTTTGTGATTTCTCACAGTAGTGACGGGCCAAGTGAACTGATTTCTACAGGGCGGACAAACGATCGCTTACTGAAGCCTCAAACAATTACGACGTTCGGTCAGGAAAGCACGGATGGCGGGGTCATCGCTGAGGCCGATAGCGCGATCGTACGCCTCGGCAGCAGCCTGCGGGCGGCCGAGTTGTCGCAGGAAGTGCGCGCGAACGGCCCAATATGGTTGGTAGGAAACCACGGCCTGCGAGTCGATCTGATCAAGAAGAGTCAGCCCGGCTTCGGGTCCGCGAACTTCGGCGTGCGCCGCGGCGCGTGCGACCGCACCTCCGATCGAAGGCGCGAGTTGCATGAGTTGATCGTGGAACGCAGCAATGGCGGCAGAGTCAGTGCGACCTGTGTGAGCACGTTCAGCGTGCACTGATTGGATGGCAGCTTCGATCTGGTATCGTCCTGGTCGCCGCATTTGGAACGCTACGGTGAGTTCACCTTCCGCTTCTTTGATCACAGACATGCGCCAGTCTTTTGGATCCTGCTCGGAGAGCGGCACGAACTTACCGCCGGCACTGCGACGCGCCGGACGTCGCGCCTCGCAATAAAGCATCAACGCCAGCAGACCGCGGACCTCCGGATCGTCCGGAATCTGCTCACGCAGCACGCGCGCAAGCCAGATTGCCTCCTGACCGAGCTCCGTGATGCGTTCGTCAGCGCCGGTCGCGTCCTCCCAACTATTGCCGTACGCAGCGTAGATCGCGTTCAGCACTGCTCCCAGGCGCTCGGGAATCTGATCTGCCGAAGGAATTTCAAACGCGATCCGCGCTTGCCGGATCTTGGTCTTCGCACGCACCAATCGTTGTCCAATCGTCTTCGGCGCGACGAGTAAGGCCCGCCCAATCGCCACCGCATCGAGTCCGAGAACTGTTTGCAACATGAGCGGCGTGTGTATGTCCGCATCGATGGCCGGATGCGCACACACGAACAGGAGCTTGAGACGCTCGTCGGGCCACCTGTCAGGATCTGCCGTCTCATCAAACTCGCGCGTCATGAGTTTCAAAGTCGGAGTGCTGTGTTCATGTACCTGCTGATGTCGCGCATGGTCGAGGAGGCGGTTGCGCGCGGCCGTTAAGAGCCAACCTTGCGGATTCTTCGGAATACCATCGCGAGGCCACGTCGTCAATGCGGCCAACAGCGCGTCGGCCAACGCGTCTTCAGCGGCTGCGACATCACGCGTGCGCGATGCAAGCAACGCCACGAGGCGCCCATAAGATTCGCGCGCTACCGCTTCGACCGCGCGGTGCGCCGGTTCATCGGTTCGAGTTTGCAACGGTGACGCGTGGCTCCAATTCGACGGCTATTGGCCGCACTTCCACGACACCGTAGGAAGCCGCCGGACATCTTGCCGCCCATTCCAACGCGGCATCGAGCGAAGGCAGCTCGAGCAGCGTAAACCCGCCCAATTGCTCCTTCGTGTTGGCAAACGGCCCATCCTGAATCTCGCGCTTGTTCTCGCGCAACCGCACTGTCGTCGCGGTTTCGGGCGCGTCCAGTGGTTTACCGCCGGCAAAGATCCCGGCGTCGAGCAAGGCACGGTGATACGCGCGCCAGGCGCCGGCGTATGCTTCCGACTCGACCGACGATTCGCGGCGCGCAAAGTCGTCCGGTCTCTCATAAATCAATAAAACATAGAGCATCTTGTTCTCCTCATCGTGGTTGAACCACGCTCGTTAGTATGACGGACGACGCACAGCGATTTCGACAACTGTCGAGTCAGTAACCATAAAGATCCGGTGGAATCAGAGGCGTAGAAAACTATTGAAAGCGCCGGCGCCGATGATCCCGGCATTAGGTGCGGTCGGCCGTTAAGGAACCTTAACGGAAACTTCCTCGATTTCTCTTTCAACTGCCTTCAAACCATTAAGTAGAACGTTGCGATGTGCCGGGTGCCTGGCGCGCTCGAGTTGTTGAAGCAATCTCGATCTGGAGAGCTTCAGCGAGTTGAGGCGCTCCTTCAGCACTCGTTGTTCCTTTGTGGCCTCAGTTTTGGAAGGTTGCTGTCGACGTGATTCACCTTCCTCGATTTGATCGGCAACCGCCTTGCTTTCCCAGCCGCGAGCCATAGGTTTAAGCCATCCACATCTAATGTTGATGGGGCAAGTTTATACTAAAGCAGCGGAACGAGGATCATTCCAGCTTTGCCCGTCACTATCATAAATCCGTCAGGGTTCGGTTGAAGTTGTAAGAGATATGGCCTGCGCGCGCTCTTCCACTCAGTGGTACCTGACGATGACACCTGAGTTGCTGCGCGAGGCCAGCCTCCGCTTCGCACAATATGCTTTCGAGGAGGTGTGCTATGAGTGACAAATCACTACTACTAGGACCATGGGTACGACGCTTCATCCTTGAGTATGTAGTGAGCGCTTTAGGCTCTGATTGCTCGCGGACGAATGGCAAACCGCACTCAGTATCTTGCCCGATTCCGTTCTGCTGATTTCGTTATGGACGGAGCGCCTTTGCACAAAAAGTCCGAGACTGATAGTAATGCGGGGAAGTATCACCTGCGGTAGCGGGTGGTACTCGACTCAACGCTCCTGCTAGCAGTGTGCTGATCGAGTTGAGGCGCCTTATAGAGTTGTTGAGAAAGTCTCAAAGCAAATGTTTGGTTTGTCACCGCCTTGCAAGGCATAAGCACATTCTGATTGATGTGAAGTCGTTCATCATGCCCGATATACCTCCTGAAATGAGCTTCGTATAAATTATTATCTGCTAGACCGACAAAAAAGGACGCATTAGACTTTCACCATCTTCGGCCTCGGAGGATCTTCATGCTAAACCTTAAACCTGCCTTTACTCTTCTCACCGTGCTCTTCGGATTCTTGTCGTACAACGTGACCGTCCTTAGTCAGAGCACAGATCCCTCGCCACAAACGATAATCAAGAACATGGCTGAACGCTATGCGGCAATGTCGTCGTACGAAGATGCCGGGGTGGTCGAAACCGTGAGTGAAGGTTCATTTCCCCGGCGCAATACCGACATTGGTTTTAAGACCTACTTCACACGGCCCAACAAACTCCGTTTTGAATGGCTCGACTATTCACCTCTTTCCACGGCTGAGAGAAACGTCATCTGGCGCGATGGGACAAAGGTTTTTAGTTTTTACAGCATTGAGCCGGAGCGTATTGAAACCAAAGAAGATGTCAGTCTAGCAGTGGCCGGAGCCACGGGAGTATCACGGGGCTCGGCGCATACGATCCCCAGGCTCCTAATGAGCGAGGTTGTCGGCTTTTCGGTGACTGAATTAACCAAACTTAGCTTGAAACGACAGGAGGCGTTTGAAGGTGAGGAGTGTTACGTGGTTGAGGGTTATCACCCGAATGGTGAAGCCTGGCAGCTTTGGATTAGTAAGAACAACTTTCTCCTGCGCAAACTGACGAATCCAACGACGAATGGTGAACTTGAGGAGCAAATCCACAGGGATATCAAAGTTGATGGCAAAATCGCTGACGCAATCTACCATCCGAAAGTGGCTGGTGGTCGCATCGCCGACGTTATTCCCAAAGAGAAAGAGGATGATATCCGGCGGCTCGTCGAACTGGTTGCGCCGCGTGACAGATTAATCATGAACTGAATGAAGTTCTTGAGCTGGTGAAGAAAGCGATGCCACAGGTGCCGGAAAAGACCTGGAAAGAAGTGATTACTGAATTACGTTTCAACTCTGACATGGTGCTCCAGATCTACATACCTATTTACGATTGGCATTACACCGGCGAAGAGATAAAGCAGCTTCTCGCATTTTATGAATCCCCAATGGGGCGGAAGGAGATAAGAAGCTCCGAACTCATGAAGCTACAAGCTATTGCTCGTAGCCGGAGGATCGTTAAAGAATTGATTGAGCGTATACAGGAGAAGCTACGAGCTAAGGGTTACAAGTCCGCGGCATGACACGAAGATTAGGGCTGTGGGAGTGCAGAAACATTCATGCGACTGAGTCGAAGTTGAACAAGGCACCGCTCGACTCGTCGGTACTCGTTCAGGCTCAATACTTCTTCTGATAGTCTCTGTGCACCCACAGAAATCCTTTTGCCTGTTTAGCACTTTGCGCAGATCGCCAAAACCGCTCCCTTTGCTAGCTTCTCTTCAGTCGAGCGCGTTGGTTGGCCGGCCGGCTGCGGGGCAGGGGCGTGGAATGGCTGCAAGGCCTTATGGAATGAGAATGGTGTGTTCTACGCCGGTGCGAGAAGCGCTGTAGTCAGACAGTCGATCAGCTTTCTGACTACGAAGGTCAGTTTTAATACCAGATTGAACTCCTGGTTGGAAGACAGCGTTATTTGAATTAAATGCGGTCCACCCAAGCAAAATTTCTCAATCGTTTATGTGCTATGACAGCGATCTTCCTTAGCTGTCTCGGCCCACATTGCCTAGCCCAGGAACTGACCAACGACCCTCCCGGACGAGAGTGGAGAGATATGAGCGGCACGGATCTTTGGGGGAGAGATTGTAAGCCCAGCGAGAATCCCAAGGATCAGGGTGCCCGCATCTGCAAGGGAGTCGGAGGTTATTTGCTCCTGGTAAAAGGTGATGAGGTTGAGCGGGAGATTTTCTTAGCAAAACCGGAAATTTATTTGATTACCCCGAATGGACGACATTATCCGTTGCGCTACTGGAATACCAGCGATCCAAAATACGAGGGGCTCCACCGTTCAGCATTATGGATTATAGTAAATACACCCAGAAAAACTATTACCTTAACATTCCACTTGAAAGTTGCGCAGAGGCAAGACTATTCATACAGCGACTCGTACGACATCATCGTAAGAGTTTCTCCTACTCCTGTTTGCATTGTTGGAAGTGTCCCCGGCAGCTCCACATCGGCCGGTGAAAGTGTCGGGATCGCAAGCTCCCCCCGCGGACGGTCTTGTCTCAACCTGAACGAGTACGAAAAGCGAGATTGGTTTCTTACCGCGCGAAGACTTGCAAACGAAGGACAGATTGATGCTGCAAGGCGCTCGCTCAGGAGAGTTCGCGAACCCTCTGATCGCTTCATCGTCTATCGTGAAATGGCGAGCAGTCAGTACAAGGCAGGTAATTCGGAAGCTGCCCGACGGATACTAGTCGGAGCGCGTGCGGAGGCGCTCAAGAATCCTTTTCGTGACGGTCTAAACTACACACTGGGTCAAATCGTTAGCGGTCTGGCAGAGTCGGGATTCTACGATGCCGCAAAGGCAGACATCAGGCTTTTTCCTGAGACCGATAGGCTGCAAAAGTATTTGACTATTGCTTATATTCAAGGCGAACGAAACGATCTCGACGCGGCCAGGAAAACCTTTCAAGAAGCAATTCAACGGGAAGTGAAGAAACACGATCCACGGGCTGACGGAAGACTATATGAAATCGGTATGGCCCAAGCGCGTATGGGACTGCTCGACGAAGCAAGAAAGACTGCTTCAATGATCAGTGATCCTTCACTTCGGCAGATGGTTGAAACCGACATCAGGGAACGATCGCCAAAACCAGAATAGTTAGGATCGCTGCTTGTTCATGGCGCTTATGGCGTCTTGAAGCACAGTTCCGAATAGAATCGGCTTGCCAATAGCGGGACTCGGAAAGAAGTAAGTCGAAGTTGAACGAGATCCCCGTGATTATCCAAAAATCTATAGGCCAAACCTGAAATTCGGATCTGTCTATCGAGTTATGTTGCTCGATAATCGAATTCATCAATAATTAGCACAGTATTTACGTCGCCCTTTCCTCGGATCATCTGGAATAGATTCTGCAAGCGGTTTTTTCCGAACGTTCTATAAAAAAATCGAGAGTCGCTTACGCGACGAATTCGCGACTCCAACCACTCGGGGCGTTCGTCCTAAATTTGTATCAAGTCAGTGAACCTTGAATAAATCCCCAATGGAGGACCGTATGAAAACAGCCAGGCTCTCTAAGGCCCTGGTCATCTTCAGCATATTTGCTTTTACGCTGCTGATGTCGAGCGTTGCCTTTGCCCAGACCGGCACTTCTTCACTGCGAGGAACTATTACAGATTTACAGGGACGCGCAGTGTCAGGCGCACAGGTCACAATCACAAACGAGGAGAAAAATTTCACCCGCACGCAATCCACTAACGATGACGGCGCTTACACCTTCACGTCGATTCCGCCCGGGTCCTACCGGCTGGAGGTCGAGGCCAAGGGATTCAAGAAGGCAGCCATCTCGGAGCTGCGAGCCCAAATTGATACTCCCGGTACGCGGGATGTCCAAATGGAAGTCGGCAACATCACCGAAACAGTCAGCATCGTGGCTGGTGCGGATGCTCCAGTTAATACCACTGACGCAACCATCGGTAACACATTCGAATCCCGCCGGATCATCGAGTTGCCGCTCAACGCCAACAATGTTGTCGGACTGCTCTCGCTCCAGCCCGGCGTAACGCGCACTGGCTATGTCAACGGCGGTAGATCCGATCAGGCAAACATCACGCTCGACGGCGTCGATGTGAATGAACAACAGAATGGTTTGGACGTCGTTACGAATCAGGCCTTTTCAAGCGTGATTCGTGTAATTCGGGACTCAACGCAGGAATTTCGTGTAACCACAACGAACCCTAATGCCGATACCGGTCGATCTTCAGGCGCGCAGGTCTCATTGGCAACCAAGTCCGGTACGAACGATTGGCATGGCTCGCTGTTTTACTTTCATCGAAACACAGTAACGAGTGCCAATGACTTCTTTAATAATGCTGCAGGACGCTTTACCCCAACCGATCCCTTGGTTCTTTCCGGGTCGGCGAAGGTTGGCGACGAGCGAGCGCCACGACCGCCACTACTCAGAAACTTCTTTGGTGGCTCTGTGGGTGGTCCCATCAAACACGATCGCGCTTTCGTCTTCTTCGCATATGAAGGGCTGCGGGAAGCCACTTCGGTCCCCGCCGTGCAGGTTGTGCCATTACCGCACATTGCCCAGGGCATTATCCGGTATAGAACAGCGAACGGCGCCAGCGATTCTTCGTGTCCAGCAGGTACTCCTGCGGGGTTCAACTGTTTGACTCCGGCCCAAATCAACCAGGCTTACCTTAACGCGAATGGAATAACTCCCGGCGTTAGCCAGCCCGCTTTAGACTTTCTCAAAGACATAGCACGGCGCTTTCCCGCGAATGACACAATCACAGCCGGCGATGGGGTCAACACAGGCGGCTTTCGTTTCAACGCCTCTACGCCGAGCACGCTGGACAGTTATGTCGCCAAATTCGATTTCAACCTGACCAACAATCAAACCCTTTTTGTTCGTGGTAACTACCAGGACGACAACATCGGCCTCGCGCCAATTTTGCCTGGTTTCGGTGCCCCTTCGATCTGGTACCACCCGAAGGGCTTTGCGGCGGGTCACTCCTGGACATTGTCTAACCGCGTCGTCAACCGCTTCACCTACGGTCTGACTCGCGCGGCATTCACGAGGCAAGGTGATCAAACTGGAAACCAGCTTTCATTTCGCTTCATCTTCGCCCCGGCATTGACCTCATCGCTCACGCGCGTAACGCCCGTTCACAACTTCGTTGATGACGTTACCTTCGTGAAAGGCAACCACAACTTGCAGTTTGGCGGCAACGTTCGCTTGATCAAGAACACCAGGGAGTCGTTTGCAAGTGCATTCGACTCGTTGACAACCAACCCGTCGGGCTACGCGGCTTCGGCAGCTGTGCTCACCTCCGCAGGCGCGGATGGCGCGGGTGCAGCAATCTTTCCGAATGTTGCCGGTAATTCATTAACGCCGCTGCGCAACATCCTTTCCGCAGTTATTGGTCGTTTTTCTCAATACACTGCGAACTTCCTCTACGATCAAAATGGCAAGATACTGCCGCCTGGCTCGTCTGCAGATCGCACTTTCGCAACTCAGGAGTACGAGGTTTACTGGCAGGACCAGTGGCGCATGCGTTCGAACCTGACGTTAACCTATGGTCTACGCTGGGGCACTTCCACTCCCGTTTATGAGGTAAATGGTTTCCAGGTTCAACCGACGACCAGCCTCGGTGGTTACTTCGAACAACGTAAGGCGAGTGCGGCTGCGGGCGTGCCTTTCAACGATCCGATCTCGCTCGATCTTTCCGGCAAAGCGAATAACAAGCCCGGTTTCTATAAACAGGATTGGAATAACTTCGCTCCAGTCATTGCGGTCGCATGGCAGCCTGAACTCCCGAATAACTTCTGGGGCAAGCTGATCGGACGTGAGGGCAAAGCAGTATTTCGCGCTGGTTTCCGCACGACCTACGATCGCATCGGCAGTGCCTTGACGGTCAACTTCGATCTGAATAATCAGCTCGGTTTCGCGTCAGCACAGACGATTGCGGTAAATACTTACAACGTCAGCACGCGTTTGGCGCCGGCCTTTAATGGTACGATACCCGACGTACGCACGTTGCCAGGCATTGCCGGAAACTTTAGCAACACGATCGCCTTCCCGTTAACACAGCCGGCAAATGGCGCCGAGCGAATCGAAACTTCACTCGACGACACGATTACCACACCCGTTAACTACAGCTACAACTTTTCCTACGGCCGTGAGCTGAGCAAGGGACTATCGTTTGAACTGAGCTACGTCGGCCGCTTTGCGCGGAACCTCCTGGGTCAAAGAGATATCATGCACTTCAACAACCTGGCTGACATCAAGTCAGGTCAGACGTTCTACGAAGCCATGCAGGCCCTGATCGATTTGCGTTACGCGGGTGTGCCAATCACATCGGTTGGTCCGATCCCGTTCTTTGAGAACGTGCTTCCCGGCATCGCTGGTACTTTCGGTGTGTTGGGCGTTAATCGCGCATTGACCGCCACACAGAGTGCATACCGTCGAATCGCTTTGCCTGCGGTCGGTGGGCAAAACGTCACAGATTACACGTTCCTGCAATCCGGGGCGCGTTGGGACGACAAGCCGTTCTCGATCTTCAACAACACTTTCGTGAACCCACAGTATGCAGCACTTAATACGTGGTCCACGTTCGCGATTTCCAATTACAACTCCGCGCAGGTAAGTGTTCGGCAGCGTTTGTCCAACGATGTTACGTTTGATTTTAACTACACGTTGTCCCATTCGCTGGACGATGCTTCCGGTCTTCAGAATGCCGGTAACTTCTCGACCGCCTCGTTGATCTTCAACCCGCTGGATCCAATGTCGAACTACGCGAGTTCTGATTTCGACATTCGTCACAACATAAATGCGAACTGGCTGGTGGGTTTACCGTTCGGCCGTGGTAAGAAGTTCCTGAACGACTCCGGCACGATGATGAACGGCATTTTGGGTGGCTGGGACATCACGGGAATTTTCCGTTGGAACTCTGGATTGCCTACCGCTACGACGCGTCCTTTCGCGTTTCAGCGTTGGGCCACCAACTGGCAGATCTCGTCCGGCATGGTCGCAGTTCGCCCGGTTGCAACACATTTTGGAGATGTCAACGGTGTGCCGAACCTGTTTGCCGATCCGAACGCCGTGGCTCAGAGCTACCGCGATCCGAAACCCGGTGAGGGTGGTGATCGGAATACTTTGCGCTACCCGGGTTACTTCACGATTGACATGGGTCTGCATAAGACGTTCAAGATGCCCTGGGAAGGACATGCACTGACCTTCCGCTGGGAAGTCTTCAATATCACAAATACGCAGCGGTTAACCGGCTTCAACGGTTCAGGTATTAGCACCTCTGATCCGTTCATTGCCGGTGGATCTGCGCCAATAGGATTTGGAAACTTCACCGGCACGCAGGCGCCGCTCGGCGAGGTTAGAGCCGGACGACTCATGCAGTTCGCCTTGCGTTACGTGTTCTAAATCTTAATCACGCCGGTTAACCTAAAGAGCTGGGGCACCGTCCCCAGCTCTTTTTCTAGGCACATCTTGCTGGAGGGATAGACAGAAAGAGAGCCTGTCTCTCGCCTCCTTCGTGAGTGGCGTCAGTTAAGGGTCCGCCGGTTACCTGTAACCCTCCCCAGTTTAGGTCCGGTCATTAGTAGAGATTTCCGGCCGCGGGGTTAAGAGATATTCCCTGGGTGTCATATGGCCCAGAGACTCATGTGGTCGTTCTTCGTTGTACTCCT
>Ga0068859_100005858_pt1 | contig 12471 bp, 9 predicted proteins | sample KBSSwiS22_FD_66585 | JGI IMG/M metagenome (GOLD analysis project Ga0068859, IMG submission 66585) | Switchgrass rhizosphere microbial communities from Kellogg Biological Station, Michigan, USA - KBS Switchgrass S2-2 | ecosystem: Host-associated > Plants > Roots > Rhizosphere > Soil ... | reverse complement strand
CGACTACTCAGGCATCACATACGAACGTCTTGACAACGAGGACGGCGTGTTCTGGCCGTGTCCGGCGGAGGATCACGCGGGTACGCCCCGGCTGTTTGTGGATCGTTTTCCGACCCCGACCGGCCGCTCCGAGTTCGTTGCGGTCGAACACCAGCCGCCGGCCGAGCAGCCTGACGAGGAGTTTCCGCTGCACCTCACGACCGGACGAGTCCTCGCGCATTACCAGTCCGGCACCCAGACCCGCCGCACCCCTCAGCTCATCGAGATGACGCCAGAGCCGCTCGCGGAGATTCATCCCCAGCAGGCAACGCGCTTCGGCATCACCGATGGCGGACCGATCACGCTACGCACGCGCCGCGGGACCGCGCGATTCACAGCCAGGATCAGCAGCGGAATCCGGCCGGACACGATCTTCGTTCCATTCCACTGGGGAGGCGATCAGGCGGCCAACCGTCTTACGAATCCGGCGCTGGATCCGGTAAGCAAGATGCCAGAGTTCAAAGCCTGCGCCGTTCGCATCGAAACCGCGGAAGAGGCTCCGAATGCGAAGTAAGGAGCGCCTGGCGGTGATCGGCAACGGGATGGCCGGAGCCCGTCTGGTGGAGGACGTGATTACGCGTGGAGGCCGTGATCGTTTCGAGCTGACGGTGTTTGGAGACGAGCCTCACGGCAACTACAACCGCATTCTCCTTTCGAGCGTGCTGTCGCGCAGCCATAAACCGGACGATATTTTCTTGAACCCACTGTCGTGGTACCGATCAAACGGCGTCACGCTTCATGCGGGAACACGGGTCGAGTCGATCGACGTCTCGGCTCGGAGGATTAGCGCGTCGAACGGGGTTTCCGGCCAGTACGACAAGCTGGTGATCGCCACTGGCAGCAGCCCTGTCGTTCCACCTCTCGTGAATTTACGCGATGCCGGCGGGTCGCTGAAGGACGGCGTCTTCGTGTTTCGGACCCTCGACGACTGCGATCGCATCATGCGTTACGCGGCCAAAGCCCGCCGCGCAGCCGTCATCGGCGGCGGACTGCTCGGATTGGAAGCCGCTCGCGGTCTCCTGAACTGGGGACTCGACACGCACGTCGTCCATCTGATGCCGCACCTCATGGAGGCGCAGATCGACTCGGCCGCAGGCGGTGTTCTGCGACGCCGGCTCGAGGAGATGGGCCTGCACGTGCACCTTGAAAAGCGCACCACCGCGATCGTGGGGAATGGTCATGTGCAAGGGCTCGAATTTGCAGACGGCACGCTGCTCGATTGCGATCTGGTTGTCGTCGCGGCCGGGATCCGGCCGAACGTCGGAATCGCCTCCGCCGCGGGCCTGCAGGTGAACCGCGGGATCGTCGTCGGCGACGATCTCGCATGCGTGAACGCACCGGATGTGTTTGCCGTGGGAGAGTGCGCCGAGCATCGCGGCCGTGTGTATGGTCTGGTCGCGCCGCTGTGGGAACAGACAGCGCGGTTAGCCGATCGGCTCACCGGGCGTAACCCCGCCGCGTTGTATTCGGGATCGACAGTGTCGACCAGGCTGAAGGTGATGGGCATCGATCTCGCCGTAATGGGCGATAAGGAACCTGTGGACGAGGACGACGAGGTCGTCAGCTACAGCGAACCGTCCCGCGGCATCTACAAGAAACTGATTCTTCGCAAGGATCGGATAGTCGGGGCCATGGTGATTGGGGACGGTGCCATTGTGCCGTCGCTGCTACAGGCGTTCGCCGAAAGCACGCCTGTAACAGAGAACCGCGCCGACCTGCTGTTCCCGACGATAAGGGTGCCGGCGGCTGGCGCAGAGGCGATCCTCGATGCGGCTCGCATCTGCGACTGTAACAACGTTTCGAAGGCAGACATTGTCGAAGCCGTGCTGAAAGGCGCGCGCAGCGTACAGGCGGTCTGCGACGCGACGCGTGCATCGACCGGGTGCGGCTCCTGCCGCCCTGAAGTCGAAGCCATCGTCGCCCTCGCGTGCCAAGGGCTGGAAACACCCGAGTCGGCGCTCCCCGATTACGGAAGCTTCGTCACGTTGCTCCCAGGGCCCCCTGTCGAACCGTCGACGCCGGCGCCCGGGCAGCTGGCGGTCACTCTCAACAAGATCGAGCGCGTGAAACAGGAGAAGGACGGTCTCGATGTGGCCGACGATGTGCCGCGCTTCGTCCGCGACGGATGGGAAACGATTGACGAAGCCGATCGCGAGCGCCTGAAGTGGCTGGGCGTGTTTTTCCGGCGCCAGACGCCAGGGCGCTTCATGATGCGCATCCGAATGCCGAACGGCTTCACCAACGCCGCCCAGTTGCGCGCGATCAGCGCGTTGAGCGGCGAGTGCGGCACCGGGTTTGTCGATATCACCACGCGTCAGCAGATTCAGTTGCGGGGTTTTGGCATTGGCGATCTGCCGCATATATGGGAACGGTTGCGCGCTGTCGAACTCGTATCGCTTCAAACCGGCATGGACAACATCCGCAATGTCGTGGGATGCCCAGTTGCCGGTCTGACGTCACACGAGCTCTTCGACGCATCGCCGGTCGTCCGCGCGTTTAACGAAACGTTCTTGAATAACAGAGCGTTCACGAATCTTCCTCGCAAATTCAACGTCGCGATCACGGCATGCACGGAAAACTGCACGCACGCCGAAACGCAGGATTTGGCGCTGACGCCGGCGATCAAAATCATCGATGGCGAAGAGGTGAAGGGATTCAACGTCGCCGTTGGCGGAAAAATCGGATCCGGCGGCCTTCGCATGGCGTCCCCGCTGAGCGTGTTCGTGCGGCCGGAGGACGCAGCAGGGCTTTGCAGTCATGTCACGCTGTTATTTCGCGATTACGGCTCGCGCCGCGCGCGGAATCGCGCGCGGCTAGCCTTTCTCATCGAGGAGTGGGGCATCGAGCGGTTCCGCCAGGAATTGGAACGGCGCCTGGGCCGCCGGCTGCTCACGCAGGGCAGGGACGTGAGGACAAACAAGAGTGCGGATCATATCGGCATCGTCCGCCAGAAGCAGCCCGGCCTGAACTCGGTCGGGCTCGCTGTGCCGGTTGGACGCATCACGGCTCCGCAGCTGGCGGAATTGGCGCGCCTGTCTGAAACGTACGGCAGCGGCGACGTGCGGATCACGACGGGTCAGAACGTGATCATCGCCGGCGTCGCGGATACGAATGTCCCGGCCCTCATCCGCGAGCCGTTGATCGGCGAGCTTCCATACGATCCGTCTGGCGTGATGCGCGGGCTCGTCAGCTGCACTGGAATCGACTACTGCCATATGGCACTGATCGAAACCAAGGAACTGGCGCTGAAAACAGCGATCGCATTGGAAGAGTCGCTTGGTGCGACGAAAAAATTACTCACGATGCATTGGTCCGGCTGCCCTGCGGGATGCGGCAATCACGCGGCGGCCGATATCGGATTTCTTGGCAAAAACGTGAAGCTCGGCGACGAGGTCGTCGACGCCGTCGACATCTTCGTCGGTGGGCGGTCAGGTCCCAATGCCAAGGCGGGGGTGAAGGTGCTCGAGGATGTGCCTTGTCGCGATCTGCCCCAAGTGCTCGCGCAGGTCATGCCTTACATCTCCGGCAAGCGGCTCGTGAAAGAGGTTGCGTGCGCAGCGGTCTCGAAGGCGTAAGCGTCGGCGTGCTCGAGACGAGAATGAGCGGCGCGCTTGCCGAGTTGGTGCGCCGCCAGGGCGGCGTGCCGCTCTGCGCACCCGCGCTCAGAGAGGCGCCTCTCGACTGCACCCGCACGGTCGCGTCATTTCTTGACGAACTCGATCGCCGAACGGAACGGGTAGTCGTCTTCCTCACAGGCGCTGGTGCGGCCGCGCTATTTCAAGAAGCGGAAAGACACCGCCGTCTAGTACCACTGGTAGAAGGGTTGAACCGGGCGGCAGTTGTCTGTCGGGGGCCTAAACCGACGGCCATCCTTGCACGGCACAATCTCGAACCCGCCGTTGCGGTTGCCGAACCCTACACCACGCGTGAACTACTGAACAGCCTCGAGCAACTCGATCTCCGGGGAACAGATCTGACGCTCGTGCATTACGGAGAGCGCAACGAGGTGCTGGCGAACGCGCTGATCGCACGCGGCGCGCGTCTTCATGAACTCTGTCTTTACGAGTGGCTGCTCCCGGAGAATCTGCAGCCACTGCAGCAGATGGTCACCGATCTTGTTGCCGATCGCATCGATGCGCTGATCTTCACCAGCCAGATTCAGTGCCGCCATCTCTTCCAGGTCGCGTCCGATATGGGTCTGGGTGTGCCGCTCCGCGATGCGCTGAATTCCAGAGTGGTCGTCGCCGTTATGGGCCCCGTCTGTCGCGAGGCCGTGGAAGGGTTCGGTGTCGCGCCGCAGGTCGAGCCCGAACATCCGAAGATGGCAGCCGTCGTCCAGGCGCTCGCTCGTCATTTCGCGGTATCGCCAGCGAGTGGAACGCGAGGCTAACATCCGCTGCTGTCGCTCACTATGGAAGCGACAGTGCAACCACCTCGGCCGGGAAGTTCGCCGCCCCGACGGAGACCGCGATGTACTGCTTGCCGTTGATCATGTACGTCATCGGATTCCCGCAGGTGTTCGCGGGGAGCTGAAGTTCGTGGACAACGGCCCCGGTCATTTTGTCGTACGCATAGAACATTGGACCGCCGCCGCCGCCGCCTCTGAACAATCCGCAGCCCTGGCCCGCAAACGCCAATGTCTTGGTCAGGAGAATCCCGCCCTCGTCGGCGCGGCCTGTCCGCGGAATCGTCAGTCCCTTCAGCGCCGGGTGCGTCTTGATCCACTCGTAGGTATCGCCGTTGGCGACCTGCCAGACGATGTCGCCGGTGTTCATGTTGTAGGCGGTGATGCGCCCGTAAGGCGGCTTCACCAGAGGAAGTCCCTGCGGGCCGATGCCCCACGGACCGCGGCCCACTCCCGGGCCCAGGACGGGCGTGCCCGCTCCACCGCCACGGCCGCCGCCGCGTCCGCCCCCGCCGCCACCGGCTGCAGGTGCGGCAGGTGTCCCAGCGCCCGCTGGCGCTCCCGGCGTGGTGCCGCGTGCGCCGCCGGCCCGTCCCGGCGCATCCGGTTCGAGACCGCGTCCGCCGCCTCCGCCGCCGCCGATGAAGTTCATGTCAGACCGGCCTTCACCGGGTTGCAGCGCGTTCACCGTCATGTTGGTCACCGATGGCACGTAAAGCATGTTCGTTTCAGGATCGAACGCCGCACCCTGCCAGAGCGCGGCGCCCTGCGCCGCCGGGATCTGCAGCGTCCCGCGCAGACCATTCGTGCCCGTCACGATCGGCGGCGTAAAGAGCGGGCCGATCTTGTACTCCTTGAGCATCTGCCGGGCCTCGGCATTCAGCTCGGGCGTGAAATCGATCAGATCCTGTTCCGACACACCTTGACGGTCGTAAGCCGGCGGCCTCGTCGGGTGCGGCTGCGTCGGCGAGTACCACTCGCTCGGCACGTTGCCGGCTTCGACCTTACGCTCTTCGATGGGCCACACAGGCGCGCCGCTGACGCGATCGAACACGAAGAGATATCCCCACTTCGTGGTTTGCGCCACGGCCCGAATCGGCTTGCCGTTCACCGTAATGTTGATGAGCGTCGGCGGAGATGCGAGGTCGTAATCCCAGATGTCGTGGTGCACGAGCTGCTGGTGCCACACGCGTTTACCCGTCCGCGCATCGAGGCAGACAAGGCTCCCGGCAAAAAGGTTGTTGCCCGGACGATGCCCGCCGTAGAAATCGCCGGTGGCAGATTCGACAGGCAAATAGACGTATCCCAGTTCTTCGTCGGCCGAAAACGGCGACCAGACCGCGGTGTTTCCCGTGTACGCCCACGAATCGTTCTGCCACGTGTCGTTGCCGAACTCTCCAGGATTCGGAACCGTGTGGAACGTCCACAGCCGCTTGCCGGTGCGCACGTCGTAGCCTCGAACGTACCCTTTGGTGTTTTCCCTCGATCGCGGCGCGGTGCCGCCGACCATCGCCGCTCCGCTGATGATCACGTTCCTCACGACCACGGCGGGCGACGTTGAGCTGATGACGCCATCCTTCGGCGCCGGCTGATCGAAATCCTCATAGAGATCGATGACGCCGTTCTTTCCGAACGCCGGATCGGGGATCCCCGTCTTCGCATCGAGGGACACCATCCGGTAACCGCGCGTGATGAAGATGATGCGCGCCTGTTTTCCGTCGGTCCAATATTCAACGCCGCGCGACACGCTTCGCGGAGCGATGTCGCCGCGCTGGCCTTCGTCGAACCTGTAGGTCCACAGCGTTTCGCCCGTCGCGCCATCGATCGCGGCCACGTTGGGCCGGATACCTGCGGTCGTGTAAAGCACGCCGCCAACCATGATCGGCGTGGCCTCCATGTTGGTCTGCGGGCGGGGACCAAAGTTCTCGGTCTTCCAGCGCCACGCGACGCGCAGGTTCTTCACGTTGTCGCGGTTGATTTGATCGAGAGGAGAGTATTTGTTGCTGGCGAGATCCTTGCCCCAATGGGGCCATTCACCACTTGTGGCGCCGCTCTGCCCCGACACCAGCACCGATGCGGCGATCAGGATGGCGGCGAGCGGAAGGATCCCGACAACGCGAAGATATCTTGTGTGCATGGCGCCATTATATCCGTGCGCCAGACAACTCTCAGCTAGTGGTCACTAATGCAATGTCCAGCCGCCGTCGACCATCAGCACGTGGCCCACGACCATATCGGACAGGTGACTGGAGAGAAAAAGGACGGCGCCGACCAGATCGTCAGGCTGATTCCACCGGCCTATGGGAAGCATTTGGGTGGTGGCCCATTCTTTGTAGCCAGGTTTCTCGAGAATTACCTTCCTCGAGTCGGTTTCGGTAATGGCCGGTGCGACCACATTCACCGTCACCCCTTGCTTCGCCCACTCCAGCGACAGTGCTCGAGACAGATGGTGTACCGCGGCTTTGGCCCCGGCGTACACCGCTCGTCCCTGGAACGCGACAACTCCGAAGTTCGACCCGAGGTTGATGATCTTCCCGCGGCCCTGTGGAATCATGATTTTAGCCGCGGCCTGACAGGCGAAAAACACACTCTTCACCGACGCGTCCATCGTCTTGTCGTATTCCTCTTCGGTGACGTCGAGCGCGGGACCAGTGCCAGTCCAGCTGGCATTGTTGACGAGAATATCGATCCGGCCCATGGCGTCTTTTGTTTTCTGCATCAGGGCCTGCACCTGCGCCACATTCGACACGTCAACCGGTACGATCAAGGCCTTCCGGCCGAGCGCTTCTATCTCGGCCTGCACCTGTTTGATCTCATCGTGCCGTCCGTCGGGATGCTTGCCGAGCACCAGGTGCGCGCCGGCTTGCGCCAGGCCAAGCGCGAGCGCTTTCCCTATGCCCTGAGATGCCCCGGTGACAATGGCGATTTTGTCCTGTAATCCAAAGCTCGAATAATCTGCGCTCATTAAATCAGCCCTCGAATCGTGCCGCCGACGTCGAGGCCGGCACCGGTGATGAATTTCGCCCTGGGCGAAGCAAGAAAGACGACGGCGTGCGCCACATCATCGGGATTCCCGATGCCCATGGGCATCTGCCGATCTTCCAGGAATCGTTTGACCGATTCGTCGCGGCTCAACCCGTAATGTTTCACCAACTGGTCGACGATGCCGCCTTCGCGTGTCCACATTCGCGACCAGATCGGACCCGGCAGCACCGCGTTGACGCGAACGCGCGGTGCGTACTGCTTCGCAAGTCCTTTAGTGAGATAGAGCAGCCCGGCCTTGCAGCTGCCGTAGTCCATGAAGCCGGGCTCGGGCTGTTTGGCGAGATCCGACCCCGTGTTGACGACGGCGCCCGAGCCGCGCTCGGCCATCTTGGGCACAAATGCGCGGCACGTGCGCACCGCGCCCATCAGGTTAATCTGGAATGACTGCGCCCATCGTTCGTCTGAAATTTCTTCGAACGGCGTGGCATTGCCCACGCCGAGGTTGTTGATGAGGATGTCGGGCGGCGCCTTGAACGCGTCGAGCACGTAACTGATTGCGCGATCCATGCCCGGGCCGGTTGCGAGATCTGCAGCCACCGTCGCTTTCCAACGACCGCCTTTTTCTTTCAACGCGCCCTCGTCGTGATCGGCCACGATCACGCTGGCGCCCTCCTGCGTCAGCAAATCGGCGATGGCCTCGCCGATGCCGTGGGCTCCCGCTGAGACAAACGCCGTCTTTCCCTGTATCTGATAGTCCACGCTCGCTCCTCTCAGAAGAGTTATTTTGTCGCTCTCCACTCTTCCGAAAGCCTCTGCAGCAGGGCGGTCGGCGTGTCGCCGTCGTGCACGACCACGCGATATCGCAGCGTGAACGTCTCGCCGCGGCGGATCGTCAGAGGGGCACCGGCCGTAATCACCGGATTCAGCATCCACAATCGCGTGGAATTGTGCCACGAGGTGGAGGGGTTCAGCGGGTGGTCGAGGACCGCGGCGCCCACCGTTTTTCCACTGGCAAGCTTGATCGAGTAGTCGTACCACGGCTCTGGCGGCCAGTCGAGGTCGGGCAGCGAGTAATGGGGATCGGGCAGGGTTACCTTGCCCGCCGCATTCGCATAATACGACTCGCCATCCTTTCGCATCTGGACGTCGAATCCCGAAAACGACTGGCGATCGAGGAAGTAGTCGGCGAGCGGAACCAGACCGAATTGGAGATCGATCACGAAGACGCCGTCGCGCTCGGCGATCGTCGCCGTCGTCGTCTCGTCGAGATACTTCCGGTTGTTCACGTTCCAGTCGTTGTGGAGCTCGATGAGGGCGTGCTTCCCGTCGGCCTTTGCAAGCTTGATGTCGCGGTTCTGAATAATGCGTCCCTCGCGCGGCGCGTATTCGCCCCAGCCCCAGAAATCGGCGCGCCGTATGTTGAATCCACGAAGAGGGTGGTTGGGGTAATTGGTGAACACCGCAGGTTCACGGAATTCCGAGTCGTGCCAGGCAAGAAAGATCCCGCGATGATGCGGATGATCGTCGGGAGCGATATTCGTCGCGCGCTCACCGGTCGGTGTGTAGACCGGATGGAAGCAGGCAGCGCTCGGCGACGTCAGCCCGATGTTGTCTGGCTTTTTTGTCATGTACTCGAGCACGACGCGGCCGTCCGGCGTTTTCAGCTGAACGCCGTGTGTGACAGGCGCCAGCGTGTAGGCGCCAGCCGAAGGAGTCTGTGCGAGCAGGGAAAACCCGGAACTGATTGCGGCGCCGAGGGCCGCTGCCGCAATCGCTGCCGTCATTTTCATGGTGGTACTCTGAAATTACCCGCGAGTGGCAAGCAGGACGCCGGCGATCATCACCAATGTACCCACGACAGTCATCAAGGAAATGGGAGCGACAGGCGAGCCGAGCCATCCGAAGTGTGACAGGACAAGGCCGCCGATAATCTGGCCCGACAGCAGATACAGCGTCATCGGCCCTGCGCCGATTTGCGGAATGAGCCACGCGATTGCGAACACGAGCGAGGCGCCGATCGCGCCCGCGGTCAATAGAATCGGATTCACCTGCTTCAGGGCGGCAAGGGCGCCGGCATGCCATCCGCTGAGGCCGATCATGATCGCCCACACAGCGCCAATACACCAGAAGAGCGCGTTCCCCACTCGCGGATTGCCCAACACGGCGCCCACCTTGCCGTTCATCGACAGATGGACGGTGAGCACAACCCCGAGAAACATCGTAAAGAGATACAGGTACGCTTTCATCTCGGCTCCTTGTCAGTGTGAGCGTGACTGCTCAGTCCGGGAAGTCGATACCTTCGTGGAGCTTGTAGTTGTCGAGGCCGGTCGGCGGCGCGAAGAAGCAGATGACTTTCATCTCTTCAGTCCCGGAGTTATGGAGCATGTGCACGGCGCCTTTCGGAAACAGGACCGTTGTGCCCGCCCGCACCGGCTTCACGTCGCCCTCGACCAGCACCCGTCCGGACCCGCGAATGACGTAGATGACTTCTTCACCGTTCGGATGGGAATGCGCCGGCGTCACCTTGTCGCCCGGAGCCACGCGAATGACGCACGCCGAGCAGTACGACGCGTGGAGCGTGTTGTCCTTGTCCGACACCAGCCATCGCATGCTGCGTCCAGGCAGCCCTAATTCTTCGACGTCGTTCTCGTGCAGGGCGGGGACGGTCATGGTTAACCTCGATCTCGAGTCAACTCGCGGCCGATCGCGTCGGCGAGCTGCGCGCCCGACAGCCGAAAGGCGGCGATCAGCTCTTCGTATGTACCCGAGTGAATGAACTGCGGACGGCTGCTGGCATCGAGCGTATTGACGGCGACAACGCGCGCCAGCCCCGCCTGGGCATGGTCCGGGCGGCGGCGATACATCAGCTTCAGCAGGTTTTGCAGAATGTATCCGTTGTTCTGTTCGGCCAGATAGATCAGCTTGCCCGACTCGCACAGCCCGAGCAGCAGGTCCTCGTCGATCGACGGCATGTCGACGACTCCGACATCGATCCCGCGCTTGCGGCATTCAGCGGAGGCCGCGAGCGCCTCGTGCACGCCGCGCCCGCTGCTGACAATCACCGCGCGTTCGTTGTCGGGCCTGGTCAATACGTGCCCCTTGCCGAACTCGAAGACGTAATCGCTGTCGTACAGCACGGCCGACGGCGTGCGCATCACGCGCACATAGACGAGACCGCGGTTGCCGTCCATGATCCATTTCATCACCGCAAGCATCTGCTGCGGGCACGAGACGTTGACGATCTTCAGGTGCGCAATGCCGTCGAAAATCGTGCAGTCGTCGTTGCCCATGTGGGTCGCGCCGTTCGTGCGCGTTTCGAAGTCGGCCCCGGTTGCGAGCATGGTGAGGTCGAGGCCGTGCCCTTCGCTCAGCCACCCGTCGGGAGCGCCCATCGCTTCGAGCCGTTCCTGATGACCCACCGCGATTCGACGCATCACCTTCCAGTCGTAGAAGGGGCAGAAGGTGCTGATCCACGTGTTGCGGCCAAGCACCGCGAACGCCTCGCCGATCCCCATCATGTTGGCCTCGGCGACCCCCACGTTCAGCGCGCGCCGCTGATCGACAACGGCGACGCCAGCCTCCAGGCCGCTTGTGGTGGCGAGATCGGAATCGATCGATGCGACCCTCGGATCCCTGGCAAACACCTTCATGGCCTGCGTGACAATCTCGCTTGCGGCGTACTCCTTCGAGCGATCCAGACGAGGCAGCTGCGACGCGTCGTAGTCGATGCGCGCGTTGCGGCGAGGCACGCGAGTCGTGACGACGGGCCCGATAGTCTGCGCGAGGGCGAGATCGCCGGCACCGCTGCGCTCTGGTTCGAGACGCATCTCTCTCGCAATCTCGAGCAACGCGTCCTGCACAAGACCGCCGTCCGGGTACTCGGCGAGGGCTCGATGAAACCGGCTGAATTCATCGACGCGATCCTGGCGCTGAGCCGCCTGCAGCAACATTTCCTGATCCAACAGCTTGTCCGGCACGGTCACCTTGTGCTTGTTCAGAAAGTCTGAGAGCGCGCCGTGACCTTTCATGCCGTGACAGATGATCGCCGTCGGCTTTCCGTTGCGCGGTCCGAACCGGAAGGCCTCGAGTGCCGCATAGACACCGTCGTACTGCGTCGCCTCGACGCTGTGCACTTCCCAGTTGAACGACCTGAACACCGGCTCCAGGTCCGGCATTGGGAAGACCATGCGGTTGGCCATGTCGAGCTGACCGTTATTCCGATCGACCATGACGCAGAGATTGTCGAGGTGTTTCTGTCCCGCGTACATCACGGCTTCCCAGATGGGACCTTCCTGCAGCTCGCCGTCTCCGCATATCGCGTAAGAGTCGAAGCGTGGAGAGGAGCGGCCGACAATCGCGAATCCCTGCGCAACCGAAAAACCCTGGCCCATCGGACCGGTGGCCACGTGAACGCCCGGTAGAACCGGACCGGGATGGCCGTTCAGGATGCTCGTGAACGAGCGCGAGTTGTGCAGGACCGATCGATCGAAATAGCCAAGCTCGGCGTAGATCGACGCAAGCGCCGCAACAGCGTGCCCCTTGCTGAGCACGAAAAGGTCCTGACCTGCGCGCGTGGGATCGGCGACGTCGATATCCATGAAGCCGCCGTAATACAGCGCGACGAGTGGAATGGTTGCCGAAAACGCGCCGCCGGCATGCAGGCTTTTGTCGACCGCCTCGCGGCACTGTTCCAGCGTCAGGAGACGGATATCGGAGTCCTTGACCGCCAGAAGCCGCAGGATGCCCTGGCGCAGGAGGTAGTCGTGGTTTGCCGCGGGCGCCCGAACGCCGCTCCGCCGCTTCGCAATCGCGCTATGAGGATTCATTTATTTCTGCGGCAGCGCGAACGCGACATACGCGCGTGCGAGCGGTGCCGGAGCCGAAGACGCCGCGCCGCGTCCGCGAGCGGCGACGATCGGCGACGTGGCGTTCACGACGAAAAATTGACGGCCATCCACTTCATACATCGCGGGAATCCCACGCGATCCGGCCGGCAACGCGAAGGTCGAGAGAATCTTGCCCGTTTCCGCGTCGTAGACGCG
>Ga0068859_100005857_pt1 | contig 12472 bp, 10 predicted proteins | sample KBSSwiS22_FD_66585 | JGI IMG/M metagenome (GOLD analysis project Ga0068859, IMG submission 66585) | Switchgrass rhizosphere microbial communities from Kellogg Biological Station, Michigan, USA - KBS Switchgrass S2-2 | ecosystem: Host-associated > Plants > Roots > Rhizosphere > Soil ... | reverse complement strand
CATCTCTGTGGCAACAATGATCATCGGAAATCTATTTGCATTGCGACAACAGAATATGAAACGCTTTCTGGCGTTCTCCTCAATCGCCCAAATTGGTTTTATCCTGGTGGGGTTTAGCTCTCAATCAGTAGAAGGAAGTTCGTCTGTGATCTTTTTTATCCTCATTTATATCTTCTCTAATCTCGGCGCATTTGGAGTTATATCCCTGGTAAGTGCGATAACAGGAAAGGAAGATATGAATGACTATAAGGGATTTTACAAGACCAATAAGGTATTGAGCTGGGTATTCGCGATATCTTTATTTTCATTGGCAGGTATTCCCCCGATGGCCGGTTTTTTCGGAAAATTCTTTTTGCTTTTTGCCGGTGCTGGTAAAGGGAACTATTCACTGATCGTGATTGCCGCATTGAATATGGTCGTTTCATTATACTATTATCTCAAAGTGATAAAGTTTATGTTCATGGATGCAAATGAACATCCCATAGAAAAAATTAAAACTCACTGGCAGCCAAAAATTGCAATGGGCATTTGTGTGGGAGGGATCTTAATTACAGGCATCGCCAGTGGCGCGTATAACTATATTCATTCTTTGCTTAAGTAAAAATTAAAGCCAAAAGTAAAAATGAAAAAAATCTTTTTCATTGCCGCACTTCTTTTGTCATCTATGCTTTTTGCACAGCAGCCACAGGAAAATTATCCCGAAGATTCAGCCAGTATGCTAAAGCCAGGGGTACCAAGAGGTGAGATCATAAAATTGAAATTTAATCAATCAAAAATTTTTCCGGGAACATCAAGGGATTGCTGGGTCTATGTACCCGCACAATATGATCCGGCAAAACCGGCTTGCGTATATGTTAACCAGGATGGCATTCAATGGAAGGCGCCGAATGTATTTGACAACCTCATCGACAAAAAAGAAATGCCCATAACAATCGGAGTATTTGTAACTCCAGGAAAAGTTTTAGCTGATAGTGGATCCAATGCCTTGGATCGATACAACAGGAGTTTTGAATATGATGGTTTGGGTGATGCTTACTGCCGTTTTATTCTCACCGAAATTTTGCCCGAAGTTGAAAAACAAAAAACGAGCGACGGACGTGAAATACATTTATCAAAAAGCGGGAATGACCGTGCTATTGGAGGATCAAGTAGCGGGGCGATCTGTGCTTTTACCGTGGCATGGGAACACCCGGAGGAATTTTCAAGAGTGTTCAGCGCTATTGGTACTTATGTTGGATTACGCGGCGGTGATCGCTATCCTATACTTATTCGCAAATACGAGCCTAAGCCTATTCGTGTTTTTTTACAAGACGGCAGCAATGATCTGAATATTTATGCAGGTGATTGGTGGAAAGCCAATGAAACGATGGAGCGTTCGTTGATTTTTGCGGGATATGAAGTTAATCACGTTTGGGGTGAAGGTGCTCACAATGGTAACCATGGCACTGCTATTTTCCCACAAGCGATGCGCTGGCTATGGAAAGACTGGCCAACGCCGGTGGTAAAGGGAAGTTCTAAGAATGATTACCTGAGCAATCTTTTGATTCCAGGCGAGGATTGGGAATTGGTTGGACAAGGTTACCAGTTTACAGAAGGAACGACCGCAAATAAAACCGGGGAAGTATTTTACCAGGACATTCCTACATCCAAAACTTATAAGGTTGATACAGATAAGAAATTGATCACACTGAATGTGGATGCAAAACGGGCAAGTGGTACTTATTTCGGGGCCGATGGAAAAAGATATACCGTAGCAGGAGGAACAAAACAAATTTTAAGTTACGATTCAAAAGAAAAAGAAACTATCGTCGCTGACAGTATCTCCGGTAACGACCTTGTTATTGGGAACAATGGAAATATCTACGTAACATCGCCCGACGGAGCAACAAGACCTGGCAAATTATATCTCATTCGACCTACCGGCGAAAAAATTATAGTAGATGAAGGGATAAAATTTCCGAACGGCATTACTCTTTCACCAGATCAAACTCAATTGTATGTCACAGAATCAGCTACACATTGGGTATGGATCTATAAAATACAGGAAGACGGAACACTTGGTTACAAACAACGTTACGGATGGTTGCACTCACCGGATACAGAAGACAATGCTTGGCCAGATGGCATACGATGCGATACGGCGGGAAGAATGTTTGTGGCTTCACGCCTGGGAGTCCAGATACTTGATCAATTAGGCAGAGTTGAAGCCATACTTCCAGTTCCCCCATCAAATGGACAAGCTTCGAATGTTTGTTTTGGCGGTGCAGACTTTAATATATTGTATGTATCTGCAGGTGATAAAGTATTTCGGAGGAAATTAAAGACGCGTGGGGTCAATTCTTTTGATAAGCCAATTAAGCCTGCTAATCCAAGACTATGAATGGCATTGGAAGTTAGTGTACTTTGGTGTCTGCTTTTTTCTAATGGCCAAAAGGTGGGTCATAATGGACTGCGAATCACGATGAACACAAAGTATTTTTAAAAAATTATTTCTTAACCATGGCAATAAACAAAAATCATGAATTTGAGGAATTGAATGGAGTGAAATGCGCTATCGTTGAAAAAAATGCTTCAGCGGAACGAGTTGCTTTCTTAAAAGAATTGCTCGAGTTGAATAAATATACGGTTGTAGTCGTAGCCTCCCCGCCTCTGAAACCAGCTGCCGGCGCTACTCCTAAGCCTACTGAGGCAGCAGTAACAACTATTCAGACAACAGAAGAAGCTCAGGCACCCCTGCCTCCCGAAACATTTACTTTAGGAGTAACTGATGTAACATTTAACCCCACAAACGCCATATTTGGAAGATCACTCCGTACAAAAAATGGGCATGTGGTTACTCTTGCGTATTGGAATCAACAGGAATCAATATCGCATGATGAAGTTCCTTATTATGAAATTGGGCAGTGATTAAACAACTGGTAAATCAAACCCAAATTCACTTCCTTCTCCGTGTGTACTTTTTACCCAGATCTTTCCACCTTCCGCTTCGATGAATTCTTTTGAAATAGCGAGACCTAATCCAGTACCCGTTTTAGTTGAACCAGGGACTTTAAAAAAACGTTCAAATATTTTTGGTAAATATTCTCCAGCTATGCCTGTGCCCTGGTCTTTTACGGAGAATTGCAGCGAGCCATCAATAAGTTTTATGCTCACGATGATCTTGCCCCCGGCCGAAGAATACTTTATTGCATTCGATAAAAAATTATTCAACACCCACCCCGTTTTTTCTGCATCCGCCTGTACTGAAGGCAGCTGGTCATCATAGTCTCTTTCAAAATGAATTTCTTTTTCTTTCGCTGCTGCATTGACAGTATTTATAGCGTTATTCGCAATTGAAGCTGGTTTGACAGCCTTTATTTCCAATTGAATTTTTCCTGCCTCAACCTGGCTCATGTTCAGGAGTTCACTCAAAATTCGCAGCATACGTTGATTGTCTTGTTTCAACTGGTGTACCAGTTCCTTTTGATCTTTTGTAAGTTTTCCGTTACGCCCATCTTCGAGTAATTTCAAACTAAAATCAGAGGAGGCGAGAGGAGTTTTTAACTCGTGGGAGACCGTGGCAATAAAATTTGTTTTGGCGACATCCAGCTCCTTAAAGGAGGTAATGTTTCTCACAACGATCACGGTATTTCTTGAATCCTCCTGTTGTACTTCTACGATCTCTTTTGAAAAATAATTTTCTTTTCCGTCCACAACTATTTTGAAAGGGATGTTATTTTTCTCATTGAGCAGGAACCGGAAAAGGTCGTTTCTATCGGCTACCTCGTTCGCAGGCCGGCTTACGATGTCTTTTGCTTCCAGTCCCAGCAATTGTAAGGCCTGGTTGTTGGCAAACAAAATGATACTGTTTTTATCGACACCAATGCTCGCGTCTTTCAAACTATTGATCACCGCTTCTGCCCTGCTTTTTTCAAACATCAATTTATTCAAGTTGCTGCTTTCAAAATATTCAAGTCGCTCAGCCATGGCATTGAATGAATCTGCCATTTGCCCAAATTCATCCTTATTCTTTATATGGATGCGGTATTTATAATTTTTGCGGCTGATTTCCTGTATGGCTTCGGTGAGTTTACGAATAGGCGCAGTAAGTACAGATGGAAAATTAAATGAGAAGGTAAACGCTACAACAAAGATAACGCCTGCAATGAGCGAGATAAGAGTCAAGGCATTCTCTGCCTTAGCTTCCGTTTTTGCGTTCTTTCTTTCAATCGCATTCATATTTGCATTAAGTATAAAATACAGTTCCTTATGCATATCCCTGATAATGGGAGTCGATGTATCGCCTTTCCTTAACTTATCAAAGTCAGAGCGCAATGCGGCTGTGGCGTCATATTCGCCCGGTTCAGTGATATTATTTTCCTGCTCCCGCAATGCGTTATCAAAATTTCGTAAGGCGTCAGGACGATCAATATTGAAACTATCCAGTTGCCGCTGCATAATATGGCAATAATCCAGGGACTCGTAATTATTCTCCAGGATCATCTTTGCATCATTCTTTAATCTCACCAGGTTATAAATACCCAAGCCTCCCGATAAAAGCAATAGAAGAAAAAGAAAAAGTGTTCCCAGGCGTATCTTATTTTTTACACTCGTTGCCATCATGATAATATTACAAGGTCCACATCATTTCTTGAAAGAGTTTTTAGCAGTTGGTTGAATACACTTGTGCGTAATATGATCTGAAACAAATTTAAATGAGGCTTGCCAAGGCACACGGTAGTTATTCCCTTTTCAAGGACAATTTCCATGACCGCGTGTGCCACATTATCCGATTTCTTCTGGATGACCTCCGCTCCAAGTTCCGTCGCATTCTTAAAGTTATTGATAAGGTGTCGCTGATCAGCCAGCGGAATTTTATCGGATGATTCTCTGGGTGTTTGCACATATAAAACGTACCACTTGCTATTGTAATAAGAGGCCAATCTTGCAGTTTTACGAATGATTCGTTGCGCTATCTCGTGGTTTGAAGAGATACAGGCTAGAAAATGCTCATGCCTCCAGGCTTTTTCTTTTACCGTTACTTCGTAGTCAACCTTCCGTTCAACCTGGCCAGCTACTTCTTTCAATGCCAGCTCACGCAACTGCAGGATCTTTTCCGGCTGAAAAAAATTGGTTAGTGCCTGTTGCACTTTCGTATGATCGTAGATCTTTCCTTCCTTTAGCCTAGTGATCAGTTCCTTTGCTGTCAAATCAATATTCACTACCTCGTCGGCTAGTTGCAAAATCTTGTCTGGGACTCTTTCCTTCACTTCAACACCCGTGATCTGTTTAACGTCTTCATTTATGCTTTCAATGTGCTGAATATTTATGGCCGTAACCACGTCAATTCCTGCTTCCAGGATATCCAATACGTCCTGCCATCTCTTTTCATTTTTACTTCCGGGGATATTTGAATGCGCCAATTCATCCACAATAACTGTATCAGGGTGTAACAGCAAGATGGCCTGCACGTCAAGCTCGTCCAGTTTTTTTCCTCTATAAAAAACTTCCCTGCGTGGTATAATAGGTAGTCCGTCGATCAGTGCCTGCGTTTCTTTTCTTCCATGAGTTTCCACATAAGCCACTTTAATGTTTACACCTTGTTGCAATAGTTCATGCGCCTCCTCCAGCATACGGTAAGTTTTTCCTACACCGGCGCTCATGCCAATGTAAATTTTCAGCTTGCCCCGGTTATCCGCCTGGTTCAATTTCAGAAACTTCTCAACCTGTTTTTCTTTATCGTTTAAGTCGCTCAAAACATTATTATTATAACATCTGTTTTCAAATATTTTCTCAAAGTTCAAAAATGATAGGTTGCCGCTAAAAGAAATGTACTCGTATTTTTTACTGATCCCCCTGAATTTTTGAAGAAGATCGGTTCTTCGGCGGAATCCGCTCTGAATTCCGGAATTATCGTAAGATTGTCAATGCGAATATTACCGGATAATGTAAAATCGAAAACCTTGTTCTCACCGAAGCCACCTACGTTAGCAATCGCATGCTCATCGCTAAAGTATTCTCCCCTTGCCGTTAGACCAAATATTGCAGATGGATCAAAATTGAGATAGAGTGCAGAACCCCACCATGAGTTGCTGCCTCCACCATCCGGTTTGACAGATTTGACCGAGCCGTTATAACCGATACTGAATTTGCTGGAAACCGTTCCCGTCGCCACCAGGTCAAGCTGATTGACCATGGCATCAGACAAATCTTTTCCTCCCACATAATTCAGGTAGACATTTACTTTAGTGTTTGTAGTAACGGCATGGATTTGAGCAAGGAAATTTTTCTTTGCGAAACTTGCCGACGAAAAATCAGTAGGATTGGCAACGCCCACCATGAATCCAAAATTGCTATTCAGAGCAACATCCATTTTTAGCCCTGTATGAAAAAATGGACCATAAGAAAACATATAATCCATGCTGTAGTTCCGGTTGACATATGCATCGGGAACTTCATAGCCAACATGAGTAAACCATTTACCCATTGTAAATTTTACATTGGTTGAGGGAGCATAGGAAATATAACCCTGCTTGATAGCGGCCAATGAAGTAAATCCATTTTTATTTTGATCAACGTCGCCATCGTTATAGGAGAATTCTTCGGCTCTTCTTCCAAACCCAAGATCAATGACGCCATCCACTTTTCCGATGCTGTAATCAGCCTTAACAGAAGCCATTCCGAGTTCAAAAGAATTTTGCGAATTGGTGAAACTCGTATAATTGTTCGTTCGACTCGAGTCTTTTGCATTTTGGAAATTATAACGGTAATATGCGTCCACCGAGCCTGTAATAGTTAAATTTCCCTTGCTTGTGGAATCCTGTCCACTTGAGATGATGCTCATCAAAAGAATCATTCCACTCAACAAATACTTCATAACTTTTGTTTTTATTAATAGATAATTTGAAGATCTTAATAACCCCTGCTTAGAAAAGGAAGGAATTAATGAATCAAAGTGAGAAATTCTTATTTTAGTTCATCTAAAGCAATATTTAGTTTCAACACATTCTCCTTAGAAGGTCCCATTCCTAAAACTGGTTTATCTAGATGTTGGTCAACTAAAGCTTTTACCTTTTCCTCTGATAATCCGCGGATCTTTGCGATACGTTTTACCTGGACATAAGCAGATGCCGGTGAAATATCCGGATCCAGACCACTGCCGGATGCTGTGACAAGATCGGCAGGGATCTCTTCTTTTTTTATTCCCGGATTGTGAACAAGAAATGTGTCTATTCTGTCCTGTACGATCTTTAGATAATCAGGATTTGAGGGACCCTTGTTACTACCCGCTGAACCTGCCGCATTATAATCGACGGCCGATGGGCGACTCCAGAAATATTTGTCTTCGGTAAATTTTTGGCCGATGAGTTCATAGCCCACGACTTTCCCATTCACAGAAAGAGTCTTGCCTTTTCCATTTCCTGGTGTGGCTTTGCCAATAGCAGCGATGAGCAAAGGATATAGCACTGAACATAAAATAAGCATCACCAGTGTCAGCTTCAGAGATATTGTCAAATTCTTTTTCATAATTGTAAGATGTTATATGTGAAATGTGAGATGTAAATTTTAATTTCAATGAAACCTTATTTTATGAGTGATAAGCCACACAAAACACTTGACGCATGGAAATTCAGTTTTGCATTTGTCAAAGAAGTATATTCAGCAACTGCCTCTTTCCATCAGATGAAAAATTCGGATTAACATCCCAGATCAGGAGGGCCGCCGTCTCTTTACCTTGCAATATTGCTGAAGGAGCAGGCCGGAAATCTTCAAAAGAATTTATAAACTTTCTCAGCATCGCATTAGGATCGTTGGCTGAATTAGATACTTTGTTGCTCCTTTCCAAAGAACTTAAATATCTCAAGGAGCAAACTTGTTCTGACCTGCTGCAAAAACTTAGTATCATTGGTAAACTCATTTACGGTTTAATGAAAAAACTTGGCTATAAATCGTGATATGAAAAAATGTGAAATGTGAAAAGTCAGAGAACATCTTACATCTTACCTTTTACGTCTTACTTCATAAACAATCCAAGCAATAAATCGATCGCCTTAATTCCGATAAATGGCGCAATGATTCCCCCTAATCCATAAACCAATAAATTCCTTCTGAGCAATGCAGATGCACCAATTGGCCGGTATTGAACTCCTCTTAGTGCAAGAGGAATTAGCAGCGGGATGATGATGGCATTGAAAATGATCGCTGAGAGAATTGCTGATTGCGGGCTTTTCAGGTCCATAATATTTAAGGCCTGCAATGCCGGGATCGAGATTATAAACAATGCGGGTACGATCGCAAAATATTTTGCTACATCATTTGCAATGGAAAAAGTAGTAAGTGTGCCTCTAGTGATCAGTAATTGTTTTCCTATTTCTACTACTTCGATCAGCTTGGTGGGATCACTGTCAAGGTCAACCATGTTGCCTGCTTCTTTTGCAGCCTGTGTTCCGCTGTTCATGGCAACACCAACATCTGCCTGTGCGAGAGCCGGTGCATCATTTGTTCCATCACCCATCATCGCGACCAGTTTACCGCTCTGCTGTTCTTTCTTTATATACCCCATTTTATCTTCCGGTTTAGCTTCTGCAATAAAATCATCCACGCCGGCTTTATCGGCAATATATTTTGCAGTGAGAGGATTGTCACCGGTAACCATGACTGTTTTTACGCCCATTTTTCTTAATCGTTGAAACCGCTCCTGGATGCCGGGTTTAATAATATCCTGCAATTCAATTACTCCTTTTACATCATTGTTAAATGACACCACTAATGGAGTACCTCCGTTTTGCGCAATGGCTTTTACGCCTTCTTCTGTCTCTTTTGCTATTGAGTTTCCGTTTTTAACTACCATATCCCGAATAGCATCAAAAGCTCCCTTCCGGATTTTTATTCCATTCGGCAAGTTGACGCCGCTACTTCTTGTTTCTGCGGTGAAATTGATAAATAACATTCCGGTTCTATCCTTTGTTCCTTTCACTCCCTTTGTTCCGGCCAGTTCTATAATTGATTTTCCTTCCGGGGTTTCATCTGCCAGTGAACTTAGCACAACCATCTCGGCGAATTCTTGTTCACCTATACCATCGGTCGGATAAAAGTTTGTGGCTTTACGATTTCCGATCGTGATAGTTCCTGTTTTATCGAGCAGCAACACATCCACGTCGCCTGCCGTTTCCACGGCCTTGCCACTTTTAGCAATAACGTTTGCTCTCAATGCACGGTCCATTCCTGCAATACCAATAGCACTTAACAAACCGCCAATCGTTGTAGGTATCAAACACACAAACAGGGAAACAAAAGCCGCGATCGTTATCGGTGTGTTGGCATAGTCAGAGTAAGGTTTCAATGTCACGCAAACAATAGTAAATATCATTGTAAATGCAGCCAACAAAATAGTTAGTGCGATTTCGTTGGGAGTCTTTTGTCTCGAGGCGCCTTCCACCAATGCGATCATCTTATCCAGAAAAGTTTCGCCGGGCGCCGTTGTAACTTCAACAACGATGCGGTCGCTTAATACTTTTGTTCCGCCGGTCACGGATGATTTGTCACCGCCGGCTTCGCGGATGACCGGGGCTGATTCGCCGGTAATGGCTGATTCATCAATTGTCGCGATCCCTTCAATGATCTCACCATCCATGGGAATAATATCGCCGGTTTCACAAACGAAATGATCACCCAACCCAAGCTGGGATGAAGGAATGACTTTGATTCCATTTACCGTCATTTTCTTGGCGGGAGTTTCCTCCCTGGTTTTTCTTAAACTTTCCGCCTGTGCCTTTCCTCTTGCTTCAGCAAGTGCTTCAGCAAAATTTGCAAAGAGTACAGTAACCAGGAGAATAAGGAACACGACAATATTATACCATAGTACTCCTTGCGATGTATCGCCCGTGGCCGCCTGGTAAATGCATACTGCAAGCATTACTGCAGTTACAATTTCCACAGTAAACATCACCGGGTTTTTGATCATCAATACTGGGTTCAGCTTTACAAAAGATTGTTTTATTGAAACGCCGACCAGTTCGGGATCGAATAATTTTATATAACGTTTTCTCGTTGTCATGGTCGATCAGAATTATTTATAAAGTGAAAAATATTCAGCTAATGGACCCAGCGCCATTGGAGGAAAGAATGATAGTGCAGTAACTATTACAATGACTGCAATTGTCATTACGCCAAAAGTGATCGAGTCTGTGCGTAATGTGCCCGGCGATTCGGGGACATATTTTTTGTTGGCGAGCAACCCCGCAATCGCAACCGGTCCAATGATTGGCAAATACCTTCCTATGATTAACGCAATGCCGGTTGTTACGTTCCAGAAAATATTATTGTCACCCAAGCCCTCAAAACCGCTACCATTGTTAGCATTGGCGGAAGAATATTCATACAACATTTCAGAAAATCCGTGATAGGATGGATTGTTTAGCCATGCTGATGGTTTTACTGCCCATGCTATATCTGGATGATGCGCCACCATGTATGCAGCCAATGCTGTAAATCCCTTTACAAGAAATGCGGAGAGCAGCGTAACAATCATCGCAATCTTAACTTCCCTTGCTTCGATCTTATGCCCCATGAATTCAGGCGTTCGCCCCACCATGAGTCCGGCAATGAAGACAGCGACAATAATAAAGATGTAGTAATTAAGCAACCCAACACCCACACCTCCGTAAAGAGAATTGATCCACATGTCAATCATGACTATTCCACCGGAGATCGGCGTAAGGCTATCATGCATCCCATTTACAGAGCCGTTTGAAGTAGAGGTGGTGATGACGCTCCACAATGCTGTTGCGGCCGAGCCAAGACGAACTTCCTTTCCTTCCATGCTACCCAGGTGCTGCGCAACTCCCAGTCGATCTATGGCTGGATTACCGTTTGTTTCATAATAAATATTGATTGTTACGAAAATGACACAAAAAAAAGTCATCACACCAAATATGATCCAGGCCAGTTTTTTCCGGTTGATATAAAATCCAAGAGCAAATACAAGAGCAGCAGAGATCAAAAAGATAGAAATTGATTCCACAGCATTTGTAAAATAATTCGGATTCTCTAAGGGATGTGCAGAGTTGGCGCCAAACCAGCCGCCTCCATTTGTACCCACTTGTTTAATGGCGATCATTCCTGCAGCAGGACCTCTTGATACCTGTACACTATCGCCTTGCAATGTCACGATACTGTCTTTTGCATCGTAACTCGTCGGCGTACCATTAAATGCGAGAATAATTGCCACAATAACTGATAAGGGGAACAATATCCTGGTGGTGCTTTTTACTAAATAGTTCCAAAAGTTGCCAAGGTTGTTAGTAGTCTTTTCTTTTAAGCCATTAAACAGCGCAATCAAGCAGGCTATCCCGGTGGCTGCACTTAAGAATTGAAGAAATGTAACTACAAACAGCTGCGTCAGGTAAGTTAGGCCTGATTCACCCGAATAGTGCTGGAGGTTACAATTCACCAAAAAACTGATTGCTGTGTTAAAAGCCAGGTCCGGTGTTTGCCCCGGGTTGCCATCAGGATTTAATGGCAACTTATCCTGGAAGATCAGCATAAGCATTGCATACACCAACCATAGAAGATTTATGGTGAGCATTGCTTTCAGGAACTGCTTCCAGTTCATGCTTTCATTTGGATTAATGCCACAGACTCGGAAAATGAACCTCTCCAAAGGGTTCATAAAATCCATAAAGTTTTTTTCTCCTTTGAACACCTTTGCAATGAACTTGCCCAATGGGTAGGCCAGAACAATTGTCAAAAGAAAAATAATTACTGCACCTAGAATTTCGCCGGTCATACAATCAGAATTTTTCGGGTTTAATCAATACATACAGCAGGTAACAGAACACTGCTATCGATAGGATGAATAATGCTAACATCATAACATTGAATTTTTGCTGAGAGGTCAGATTTTTTCGAACCAGTCAACACATTTAAAAAAGAACCAGAAGCAAATGAATCCGGCCAGGATCAAAATAACAGCTAACATATTTTTTGATTTATCCGTGAAACAAAACTTTAATTTTTACTAAAACCAAAAACAGGATAGGCAATGCGACTAACCACACGAACAAAACGAAAACCCCATCAAGAAAATCTCTTTTGGCATTCATATAGTCAATTATCGGCTCCCATAATTCTTGTATTCCTATTATGACAATCCTGTACCAATTCACGAGCTGTTGCGCCAGACGTGCCGAAACCCTTGTAGGTATTGTGTTTACAGATTTAAAGAGGTAGTGAGGAGCCTTTACTCCATTTGAAAACCGTATTAAAATGAAAAAGTGATTTTCAAAATGGAGGGGTTATTCGCCTGCAGAGATTTTGTAGTCTTCAAGTTTTCTATAAAGAGTAGTTAAACCGATACCCAATAATTCAGCAGCCCTGGTTTTATTGCCCTTGGTGTGGAGAAGTACTTTTTGAATATGGGAACGCTCTATATCGGCAAGATCAAAGGAAGATGACGCATTGGAAAATGATTGCTGTATATCAACGGGGAGAT
>Ga0068859_100005855_pt1 | contig 12473 bp, 14 predicted proteins | sample KBSSwiS22_FD_66585 | JGI IMG/M metagenome (GOLD analysis project Ga0068859, IMG submission 66585) | Switchgrass rhizosphere microbial communities from Kellogg Biological Station, Michigan, USA - KBS Switchgrass S2-2 | ecosystem: Host-associated > Plants > Roots > Rhizosphere > Soil ... | reverse complement strand
GGGAGGATTGTGGATATTATCTGCTGAAGGAAAACTATTGGGAAAGATTGTGACACCCGAACGTCCGGCAAATATGGCCTGGGGTGATGCAGACGGTAAGACATTGTACTTAACTGCACATACCAGTTTATATAAGATAAGAGTGAATACAGGCGGCAAGTTCAGCTGGCAATAACAAAACTTTTCAATTGCCAAATGTGTATATAGGTAAACCAAACTATATTGTATGAAACAAATCACATTCTCTCTCTTTGTTACCCTTGTTGTTGTATTTACTGCCTGTAAGAAAAATAATACGCCTGAAGTAATTTTAAATGAGATGACAGATACCACTGCTGTATTAAAATATAGTGGTGTATTTGCAAGCGGGCCTTATGGAACAGTGAGCGGCGAAGCAAAAATATTTAAGACAGGAACTAAGTACGAACTGAAACTGATGAGCTTTAGCGGAAGCAATGGCCCCGACCTGAGAGTGTATTTATCAAAAGAAATGTACCCGGTAACGTTTATAGATTTGGGTGCTTTAAAAGCAACAGGTGGGAACCAGGTATATGAAATCACAACAACAATTGATTTTACACAATATAAATATGCATTGATACATTGCCGCCAGTACAATCATTTGTTTGGATGGGCTTTGTTGCAATAATTTAAAAGTAACGAACAATGGCAAGCAAAACAGCAATCGTAACCGGTGCTTCAGGCAACATGGGGCAGGCTATAATAAAAAAGTTTTTGGCAGAAGGATATAATGTGGTGGGAACAATAATACCCAACGATCCTGTGCCATTTGATATTGACGATGAAAAATTAGAGAAAATAATTGTCGATTTAATGAGCGAAGATGATGCAGAAAAATTTGTGCAAAATATAATTACAAAATATGGCAGCATTGATGCGGTGATTCTTACAGTAGGTGGTTTTGCAATGGGTACAGTTTCCAATACTAAAACATCTGATATCCAAAAGCAATACAAACTAAATTTTGAAACGGCCTATAATGTTGCCCGTCCTGCTTTTGTACAAATGCTGCAACAAAAGACTGGACGGATATTTTTGATCGGCTCAAAGCCTGGTTTAAGTGCTGACAATAGCAAGGGAATGATTGCTTATGGTTTGGGTAAGTCATTAATTTTCCGTTTGGCGGAACTGATGAATGCCGAAGCCAAAGCAATTAATGTAGTTACCAGTGTAGTTGTACCAGGCACGATTGACACAATGCAAAACCGTAAAGCTATGCCTGATGCAGATTTCAGCACATGGGTAAAACCTGAAACCATCGCTTCAGTTATTTATTATTACTGTACAGATGAAACTGCAGCATTAAGAGAGCCTGTAATCAAATTGTATAATAATGCATGAGAAAGGATTCGATAAATGAATTGTGCAATCTTATTCTGCACAGATTTCATCAACGTCATTCAGGTAGAGTCTTTACCGTTGCTGTTAGCGGAATAGATGCTTCAGGCAAAAGCAGCTTTGCGGCTGAAATAAAGTATTTACTGGAAGAAAATAATTTGAATGTTGCATTGCTTGGTATTGATGATTGGCAAATGCCGAAATCAATAAGTTTTTTGAAAGAAAACGCAGCCGCAAATTTTTATCATAATGCATTCCGGTGGAATGCTTTTTTTGACTCGTTATTGATACCCTTGCAAAATACACAGTCAATTAATCTGGCAATTAATCTTGTTGATATTAAAAACGATAAAGTAAAGTGTAAGCAATACAGCTTTAAAAAGATTGATATTATAGTGGTTGAAGGTATTTTTTTGCTTATGAAGGATACAAGGGCATTTTTTGACTATAAGGTATGGATAGATTGTTCTTTTAAAACAGGCCTGCAACGTGCTTTAAAACGGAATCAGGAAGGTCTGCCTCAGCAACAACTATTAGACGATTACCAAACGTATTATTATCCTGCTCAGAAATTTCATTTTGAAAAGGATAAGCCACTGGATATTGCAGATTTTATTTTCAACAATAATATATGATGTTGTTAATACGGAGTAAATATCTTGCAAGTGTTACACTTACATATTTAACACGGAGTTACAATTGAATCTTAAAGCTTCCGAAAATACCAAAGCGGTTGGCTTTGATTGCTGGTAAGGGCCTTGGGGACAATCTCCAAACCAAATCAAGACGTAATACTTTTAAAATGTTATCAACGCCAGTGCCTGCCTCCAGGTACAATTTATTATCCAGTGCAGTGAAACTATGAGCAGGAGTATAGTTTAATAATTTGTTGGCATCACTTAAACTGCCTGTAACGCCCTTGATATTCCAAAACTGACGAAATTTTAATTTACGCGTTAACGGAATAAAACGAAACAAGCCATTTCCCACGTAATGCTCTAATGAGAAACCTGCATATTTATCACTAACATATTCGTATTTGCTCATCAGGTTAAAAGCATACTTGTTGTAAAAATATGTTTCATTGCCAGGATGTACTTCAAGCAAAGGATACGGCAGTGTGCCGAATATTTTCCCTGCAAATACATTATAATTCAATTTGCCCAATGGCGCAATAGAAAACTGGTGACTAATATTACCCGAAATCTTTTGGTAATTGTAACTGCTGTTCAATATGCCTCCAATACCTTCGGTAAACTCAACTTCTCCTATAGGAAACGGGCTGCCCAAACTGTAGCGAAAAAAATTAGTGCTGTAAAATTTTTCAATGTAAGCAAAGCGCAACTTTACGGATGCTTCTGTAGTAGTTAACGGATCTCCGGATGTAACAGGGAAAAATGTTTTGTCTGGAATATTTTTTAGCGGATCATATGATTTGTGCGACAAAGTTAAAGTAGTTGATAAACCAATCTTCGTATCTCTTACATATTCTATCTTTTCCTGGGTGAGATCAATAAATTTTATTGGGATGCCGTTTTTACGCACTGCAACGGCCAGCACGTTATCTGCAGAAATGTCTGTGTTATAGTGTTGTGTTCTATCCAGATCGTTTAAATAAGATACATGTAATGTTTGCCAGGGATCCTTTTTTAATAGCCACAATGCTTCACCCATGCCTTTAAATTTTTGATCTGTTGTGCCATATGCCAAATAACCATGCAAGTATATTTTTTTACTGAAGTTTACATTGGTACCTAAATCAAACCGCAATCTTGTTCCTTCCCATGCATTACCGCTTATCCATGTAAACCACGGGCCAATTTGAAACTTTCCAATATTCTTATAGCCAGTCGTTAAAAAATACAAAGTGCCATAATACTTTTTATATGCGGGTGAATGTTGCAATGAGTCAATCATTACATAAATGCCATTTTCTATTTTGGTTAATGGCTCAGTACGGGCACTATCCCAATTAATGTTTTTATCCCGAACTGATTCCGGCACTTCTACTTCTTCCACTACTTTATTTTTTGCGATGATTGGTGCCACTGCATTAGTGTTTACCAATACGTTATCGTACGTGGTTGTTTTGCGTGCAATAAAACCGGCGCTCTTACTACCGACGGGGTTAAGGTTAACGATGAATTTATCTTTACTTAAAAACCAGGTGCTGTCATCAATCAATTTAAATTCCTGTACCAAACTTAATTTATCTACATAGTTGATATTGGCCTCCTTGTTGATGTGCAATATAACTTTTTGTACAGCAAATGTGGTATCATGTATCCAGCAATCCCCGCTGAAAGTATTTTCACCTGCGTGTTTGGGAATAAAAACAAGATGCAATAATCTTCTTCCAGCCACCCGTTGTGTATCCGCTAAGCGATAGTCATAATAACTATCACCGTTGTCGCTGATAGGGCTTATAAATTCCTTATCGAACACAGGAATAAAATTAGCGTAGATGATTATGTTTTGGTAAAGGCCGCCAAGGTATTTGGTAATACTTTCATTTTTTATACCACTTACTTTGTTGGCTAATATAATTTCTCTTGTACGATGTGGATTCTTTTGGAAATAATAATTAGAAAGCGTTTCAGAAAAGAACGTCGGGAGAATGGGCTTTTCTTCAGATACGGTATCAATGTTGTTCGCAATAAAATTAAATGGTTTTAATAATCTGCTCTTCTCAATTTTATGTTTGTTCACATTATTGATGTCTAACTCCAGTTTATTGTAAACACGGTAGGTGAAATTATCATTCCTAAAAATATTATTGCTGTCCTTATGCGCCACTACCTTTTTCCATAAGTACCAACCACGGCTATGTCTTTGTTTGGATCTTATGATCACTTCGGCACTGGCGTTGCCGGCTTCAAGTGAGGCTAAGACATCAATGGTGTCTCTTCCTTTTGGAATTATAACAACAAAAGGCTTGTAACTGATGCTGGTTATTATGAGTGTGTCAGATGGCCATTTACTTAATCTGAAAATAAACGCACCTGATGAGTCAGTGGTTTTGCCTATGCCGGTGTTCTTAAACTGTACACTTGCAAAGGGTAAAAACTCATCTGAATGTCCGTCTTTTACAAAGCCTTTAATCACTTTTGTTTGTGTAAAGGCGGAATGAAATACTATAACAGAAAGTAAAAGTAATATGGTGTGTTTTCTCATTTCTATTTTCTGTTCAATAAATATTTTTGTTGACATTATCCCATTGCTATCCAGTACACCCACATTATGAAGCTTAGCACCAGTGCTGTCCATGGGCTGACGAATGCGACAGCCATAATAGCGCTGTTGCAGACAAGACCCAGATTTTCATTTTTCGTAAAAGCTTTTATCTCCTTTTCTGTAATGCTCTGCACCAATTGGTTTTTATTTTTAGCTGCCGCATACCAGAGCAATCTAAAGGCAACGCTTACTAAAACGAAATAGCCAGTATAAAAAATCACCGCCGTTTTAAAAGCGCCGGTCAGTAAAAATAACCCCAGTGTTTTTGTGGGAAAAGGAACGAGCGCTATCAGCATTAACAGTAATCCATTAGCAATCATCACAAAGCTATTGGTGGTATTTATTTTTTTAAAAAGACTGTGGTGCCCGATCCATGCCAGCAACACATTTATAAAGCTGATCACGTAAGCAAGTAGTATTGGCCATTTATGAAATAGGGCTGCAGCAAGACTTTCATTTGTCATGCCTTCTTTTACTTCGATGCCAATTTCTATCGACAATAAAGTAACTGCAATACAAAAAATGCCATCGCTGAAAGTTTCAATGCGTATGGTTTCCTTTTGCTGTTGTATGCCGGTTGAAGTATTCATCAGCCTTATGTAAAGAGGATGTCGGTTAATTCAAAATGATTTGCTGATGACTGTGTCTTTAAGTTTTTACCATTGTGCTGCTCTTTGATCAGCTTTACATAGTTGCTGCTTTCTTTAAACATATTTTTGGCAGCAGCAAAACGCATATAAGGTATTTGTTGTTGCTGGTGATTCATACGGCTGATCCTTGCTAAAATTTTCCAGTGCTTAATAATTTCTTTCCAGGCAAAAAAGATAGAGTGTTTTGGATCGTACATGTGCGTGGGCTCGCTGCCTGCACCGTTAAGCTCAATGATTGAAATATTCTTTCCCTGTTCCAGTTCTTCCCAGGTATTGTAACGCAGATCCATGCGGCCAAAGTAAAAGCCGTTTACCTGTTTGCAGATAGTATCAATGGCAGCCTCTAATTTTTCAGTGATGAGATGGCTGACATCAATAAATTTGGCGCCTCTTGCATGATTACCATAAGGAACTAATAGTTTGATTTCTCCTTTTGATAAAATCTGCAGCAATAAATTACTATTCGTAGTTTTAAGAAAAGGTATTTGTAAGATGAAGCGTTGATCTCTTTGTAGTAACTCTTCAATAGTTGCAACACCATCTCCTGTCACGGTTAAAAATTCTTTGCTCACAATCCCGGAAATGTGACCTTTTTCTTCTCCGGGATACCGGTAATAGAATATGCCGACTTCATTTTCCAAATGAATAAATTCCTGCACTAAAAAATCCACCTGTGATGATTTGGCGTAAGCAATTACATCTGACTCATTTTCTAATTTTTTAACAGCAATACCCTGCATGCCAATATCAGGTTTACCAATTAGCGGGTATTTAAAATTGTCTCGTTTTATTTGTTCTAAAATTTGGGCGGCGTTGGTAGCATTATTAAATAATAGTGTTCGTGGATAATATTCCTTTGGCAGCAAGTCATAAATCTCTTTTTTTGATTCCATTAAAAAGCCACCATTCTTTATGGTGGGATTGGCTGCATTAAAAAAGAAAAAACTTTTATTGCGAATGCCTAATAACACCCAGTAAAAATATATAGGGCTATAGACCACAGCAAAAGGCCAATATTCCCAATTAAACAATTTAATAAAAAAGCGATGCTGAAATATTTTCTTCCAATTATTCATGTTGTGAAATTTTAAGCCACTTTTTGTAAAATATCGAAAGAAAACTGTTGCAAAGTGGTAGTGTTTGTTTTAAGGTCAATGTATTTCATCCTGCCTGAGTATTTATCCAGTTCAATACCAGTAACACTTACAGTTAGCATTTTTCCATCACGATTCATCATCAGGTCATTGTTAGAATCACCGTCACCTGTAAACTGATGGAAATGCAAAATATCTTCCTGTGTTGGATTGGGATTTTTGTTGAGCCATTGCATAAACCAATTTTCTCTTTTAAGCACAACATCCTGTTCATACAATGTTGCAGAACTCCAAATATGAGGCCTGTAATTCTTTAATTGCTTGCAATGTCTTTGCTGCCCATCCCATCGGCATTCAAACAAACAATTGTTTTCAAAAATGATAATGGTAAAGGGTTCGATATTGTGAAGGTTGATTTTTGTAAACATAAAACAAGGCCTTGCTGCACCGATTATATCTAAAAAAATAATTCCCCTGCTAAGGCGATAAGGTGGTTGTGTTATATGTTTAGTGAACGCACCATTCAATAATACTGCTGCATTACCATTTTGTTGTAAACTGATCCACGTACCACCAGCCTCAGCATCTTTTGGATAAAGCAACCCACTACTATTGCCCCAATAAATTGCGGGCGGAAATGCAGCTTTGCGCAACACTTTCTCATCCCTGTTGGAAGTGAGAAAGAATTTATCTTTTACTGGTATAAAACTTACTGTGCACATGCCTGGCGGTATTTAATAGTGGATGATGCAACTCCAAAACTGCCGGGTAAATCAATATTGGATACTTCTGTAATGCCAACCCGTATCAATGCCATGTGATGCACTGTATGTTCAAGATTGTACGCAATCTCCCGGTAGTAATTGGTATTAATAGAAACACACTCTTCGGAATGATCATCAAAACTTGCTTCCAGTATCAGGTCTTTATTGGTTTTATCCAGTGTTAAGTAAATAGATTTTAATAAGCTGTTGGCAAAACCTTTATCGGTTTCAATAGCATAGTCCCTTTTTCTTTTTTCATAATTCACTACACCGGTATTGTAGCCATTATCCAAACAGATGAATAGCTCGATAATATGCCTTACGTGCTGACCTATAGTTGCACCAAATAAAATCTTACTTGGTTTACTGTATTGTTCACAGGTTAGTTGCTCCAGCGATTCACTGATTTGCACAAATACGTTTTGAATAGATTGTTGCAGTTGCATATAGTTGGCTTAGTTAAATTTCAAAATTGATTTTGTTGTTGCTAACAGTTGCTGCCTGAAAATGACCAGCAGTATTATCGATGATAGCAAAACAATTAGCCCATATACAAATAATTGCCCGCCATCGTTTTTTACCACGATCCCTAATTTTGTAAGATGAAAAAAAATTGCTCCGGCCATTAACCCAACCGCAAGCAAAGCACCATAAGGAGTAGTCTTAGGATAGAGAAGAAGCACTGCTGCGATTAATTCCATGATACCAATACCAATTCTACCCCAGGGCTCCATGCCAATCTGCGTAAAAATGTACACTGATTCCTCTGCTGCGGAGAATTTAAAGAATAAGGTTTGCAATAAGATAACAGCAGCCAGCAAACGTAATACCCAGGTGCCGATGGTTGAAAATGTCATAACAGTTGTTGTGTGATTTGATTAATGAAATAATTTTATCCAGTTAGCATCTGCATTCTTCTTCAGGTTAGCTTCATCCTTATTCCAGTCTTTAAGCGTGTTAGTAAAAAACCTGTTATAAAAAAGATAGAGTTTGCCATTTACTATTTTAAATGTTTCGGGGTCGATACTTACTTTTTCTCCTTTGGCACCCATTGCATAAGCACACCAGCCACCATACTCAGGTAAATATTTAGAAGGATTTGCTTTAAACAATTCTTTATTTGCAGCCGATGAAAAATAATATGTAGCACCTTGTGAATATACTGCGAAGTCTTTGCTGCCTTTTACAGCCTTATTGGTGATGAAATAAGCTACAGGGTCGTAACCTTTTATTGCTAAGCCATCATCAAGGTTAAAATGTTTTTTTGTTAATGCGGTTGCATCCTGTGCAAAGCCGTTTACTGAAGCAACAAGAAAAAATACTGTAAGTACTACGATCGATTTCATTTTTTAATTTTTTATAACACAAATGTAATTGGCGGTGCTACGGACTGCTGTCGTGTACATGACAGAAAAACAAATTCGTTGCACCGGTTGAATAATTACAAGAAAAAAGGTTGTGGAGTTTCGCAGATTAAAAAAATGTATGCTTTTAAAAACCGCCGGAAATGTTTTAAGAAGTTCTTCCCAATATGTTGTGAACCTCCCAATATGTTGTGAAAAAAAGTAAGGGAAAAGTGTTTTTTAAAATCTTTTATAAAATTACGAAACCCGTTACTGCAAAGGGTTTCATGGCGTAAAAATGAGGTTAAAAAAACGTGGCATCCCGTTTGGCTATAAGAATTGTGCCAAACAAAAAAAACAATATGAAAATAGTAAAGGACAAAAAGAGTTTTACAGAAAAGGTATTAAACGAACAGGGAATACAGGTAGTTAAATTTTATGCAGACTGGAGTGGCCCTTGCCAAATGATGGCACCAATTTATAAGGAATTGTCCGCTTATTATAGTAGTAGTGTCGGCTTTTTTACAGTTGATGTTGAGGAAGTACCCACATTAAAAACAGAATTAGGTGTTATAGAATTGCCAACAATACTATTTTATAAAAACGGAACAGTGATAGATTTTGTAAATGGGATGATATCAAAAAATGCGCTGATCGCAAAATTAGAGAACGCCATAAATCAAAAAAACTAACAATAGTTTATTCAACCAAACTTAAAAACATCAAGCCATGTACACAGAAATTAAGTATTTGTATTTAAAGCAACATGAAGTTACTACCGGTTTAACCGATGCACAAATTCTGGAAATGACGGAACATGTAAAAGTAAAAAATGTAAATAAGGGAGAAAGTATTTACATGGAAGACGGCTTTGAAAACAGGGTGTACCTTTTAGTAAAAGGAAAAATTAAGATCTCCGAAATTGACGACCGCGGTGACGAACTTATAAAAGAAGTTCTAACTGCTACAGATATTTTTGGTGATGTAGCATTTAATGGTGGCATTTCAGATGATGAATTTGCCGAATCATTCACTGATAATACAGTGATCTGCTCTTACCGGTCATCTGAGTTCAAATTACTCATGCAATCTAACCCTGTGCTTGCAATGAATTTTGTGCAACACATCAGCGCAAAATTCCGCCGCCTGGAAAGTCGTCACTCCAACCTGGTATTTAAAGATGCTAAAAGTCGCCTGATCAGTTTTTTTAAAGACTGGGCAAATCGAGAAGGCAGCAGAGATGGTGACAAGATCAAACTCAATAATTATTTAACTCATAGTGATATTGCTGGCATAATTTCCACCTCTCGTCAAAGTGTTACCACTTTACTAAATGAATTGAAAGATACTGGCCTGTTATGTTACAACCGCAAGCATATAGAAATTAACAGTCGTTACCTGGTAAATTAGTTTTTATGTAAGCTGCCTTACAAAAAATGTTTAGCATAGCAATTAGTTTTGCATCATAGGTTTTAAAACAGTTTTTCCTAATAGCCACTTTTGGTAAGAGAAGATCAATTATGCCATCTATAAGTTTTTGTTTCAGGGTGCATCAACCTTATCGGTTGAAACAATATGAGTTTGAGGATATCGATGTGTTGCATTGTTACGATGACACAGTTGCTAACGCGGCGGCAATAACCAAAGTGGCCGATGAATGTTATTTGCCTGCTAATAAAATTATTTTACAGCAGATAGAAAAAAGCGCTGGAAAATTTAAGGTTGCTTTTTCAATAAGTGGTACAGTGCTGGAATTATTGCAACAATATCGAATGGACGTTATTGCTTCGTTTAAGGAATTAGTGGAAACTGGCTGCGTGGAAATATTGGCAGAAACATACAATAACTCGTTAGCGTGGCTGCATTCAAAAAAAGAATTTACAGCGCAGGTAGAAAAACATAGCGCCTTAGTTAAGAAATTATTTGATGTTGTACCAGTTGTATTCAGGAACACAGAATTAATTTATAATAATGAGCTGGCAAAGCTTGTGGCTAATGCGGGATACAAGGGGATAATTTGCGAAGGATTGTCGAGAATATTGAAAGGAAGAACAGCCAATCAAACTTATGCAGTACCTGGTAATGGAGATTTTGGTGTACTGTTGCGCAATGTTGAGCTATCAGATGATATTGCATTTCGCTTTGGCGAAGCAGGGTGGAGCCAGCATCCGCTGACTGCACAAAAATTTGCAGAATGGATACATGCCCATTCATCAGCTGACACCTGCAATATTAATTTGTTTTTTGATTATGAAACATTTGGTATTCATAAAGAAGCAGGCACGGGTATCTTTGAATTTTTAGAGTATTTACCATCTGAAGTATTATCCAATCCTGACTTTTGTTTTAAAACGCCTGCAGAAGCATTGTACAGTTGCTATCCAAAAGATGTTTATGATGTACCAGAGATCATCTCATGGGAAGATAAAAATAATGACTGCTGCTTATGGGGTAAAAATGTAATGCAGCATAATACCATAAGAAAAATTTACAGCCTGGAAAATATGGTATTGAAAAGTGGAGATGAAAAAGTGATCAGCACATGGAGAAAATTGCAGACGGTAGATTATTTTTATTACATGTCCGCACATCAGCGTTGTGAAGGGGATACCTATCATTTATTAAATCCATTCAACTGTTCTAAAGAAGCTTTTAAAACTTACAGTAATATTCTGACGGACTTTGAAATTTCGTTGATCAAGTCGAGTATAAAAGATAACCCTCATAAATTTTCAGATCAGGCGCATTCAACTCTTTATTAAATATAATTTATTAAAACAACAACATGAATCAAAAATTACAAGGCCAGGTGGCTATAATAACCGGCGCAAGCAGTGGCATTGGTGCCGGATGCGCCAAAGAAATGGCAAAGGCTGGTGCTACGGTGGTGGTAAACTATCCCATAGTACAGGGAATGGCAATGGCAGAATCCGTTGTGGAAGAAATTGTTGCCAATGGTGGCAAAGCCATTTCTTACAAATGCGATGTAAGCAAGGAAGATGAGGTGCAGATGATGTTTGCAGATGTGATCAAACAATTCGGTACAGTGGATGTTTTAGTAAATAATGCAGGCCTGCAAAAAGATGCACCCTTTACAGAAATGACTTTAGAGCAATGGAATTTTGTATTAGGTGTGAACCTTACCGGACAATTCTTATGTGCGAGGGAAGCTATTAAAGAATTTTTACGCCGAGGTGTAAATGGCAAGTCAAAAAGTGCAGGCAAAATTATTTGCATGAGCAGTGTGCATGAAGTAATTCCATGGGCAGGTCACGCAAATTATGCGGCAAGTAAAGGTGGTGTAATGCTGATGATGAAAACCATTGCGCAGGAATTTGCTCCCAAAATGATTCGTATCAACAGCATAGCACCTGGTGCAATAGCAACGCCAATCAACCATGATGCATGGGATACACAGGCGCATTTGCAGGAGTTATTAAAATTGATTCCGCAAAAGCGTGTAGGCAAGCCCGATGATATTGGTAAAGCTGCTGTATGGTTAGCAAGTGATGATAGTGATTATGTAAATGGTACCACTTTATTTGTAGATGGTGGTATGACTTTGTATCCGGGGTTTGAAGATAACGGGTAACCCCCTCCGCCGCGTAAAGTGACCCCACCTATCCTCCCCTTGAGGGGAGGGAAATGGAGAAGAACTTAGCGAAGATTGAGAAGGAGATTGTGCTTTAGCTCCATAGGAGCGATATTTTGGTAGTAAAAGAAAAGTGATGAGTTTCGCAAAGCCCCAGCGGGGCGACATTTTAAAGCAAATGGTCATAAGCAAAACATAATTAAAGCTCAGCAATGGTATGTCGTTCAAGTGTGCGACGCAACGATGATGCCATGGAAAACAAATGCTCGTAACAAAAAGAAAATCATTAAACATGAATGCAGAAGAAAAAAGATTACCTGATCCTTCATGGAAAAAATGGGGACCATACCTAAGCGAACGCCAGTGGGGTACTGTACGGGAAGATTACAGCGAACATGGTGAAGCCTGGGATTTCTTTCCGCATGATCATGCAAGGA
>Ga0068859_100005852_pt1 | contig 12479 bp, 11 predicted proteins | sample KBSSwiS22_FD_66585 | JGI IMG/M metagenome (GOLD analysis project Ga0068859, IMG submission 66585) | Switchgrass rhizosphere microbial communities from Kellogg Biological Station, Michigan, USA - KBS Switchgrass S2-2 | ecosystem: Host-associated > Plants > Roots > Rhizosphere > Soil ... | reverse complement strand
ATTATTGATAAGCGTAATGGTAATAAAGAAGTAGTGGCAACCGGTGGGTATGTAAACGACCTGGGTACACATGGCGGAACTTCGGGCAGCACTCCAACGGTTGAAAGTAATGGTCCTGTTTCTGTAACAATTTTTACCACCACTGCTGCTGTTAGCGGTGTTCCGGCACACACCACCAGGATTACTTTATTTAAGGATATTGGTCGTATTGAAATTGACAACCAGATAACACAGAACTTTACTACTACCAAAACCTGGACCTATTCATTCAATATTGCCAACAGGGAAATATGGCATGAGGAAACCGGGGCGGTCATCAGGGCCAAGCTAACCAACCATGGCGGACATTATGCAACAAATAATGCACGATACGACTGGAGCACATTCAATCATTTTGCCAGTGTAAACGATACCGTTACCAACTATGGCGTAAGCCTTTCCAACCAGGATTGTTATTTTATGAAGATCGGCAGCAGCACTGTTGGATCGCTGGACGAAAGTACCCCGCAATTAAACGTTTTGGCAGGCGGCAAAATAGACGGGGCTTCAGGTTCTCCAATGGGTATTTCAAACCAGGGTGGCGATGTGCTTTTTAACCAGCGTTTTGCTATCACCACACATACTGCCTACTCAGCCGCAACAGAAATGATGAAAGCGCTGGAACACCAGGATTCAATGGTATGCGGCGCTGTAACTAACCCCATCAACTTTTTGTTGCCTAATCAATATTCATTTTTAAGTAACGATGATCCGGGCTCTGTAATATGGACGGTAAAACCTGCAGAGGATGGTTTCAACAGCGGTGTTATTACTCGCCTTTGGAACCTCGGTAATACTGATGCCATACCAACGCTGGGATATAACTTATTTATTAACCAGGCTTTCAGGGCTACGCATGTTGAAACCGATATCAGTAACCTTGGCATTCCTTCGGGCTCTACAAGAAATTTGACAGCGGCTATTGGCCATAACGAAATGAAAACCTACAGGGTTAAATTACTGGTAATTCCTTTGGCTTTAAAACCAATGACTTTTGAAGGAGATAAAGTTCAGGGATCTAACATTTTAAGATGGAAGAATACTGACGAAGCTAATTTAAAGGCATACGAACTGCAACGCAGTATTAACGGCCAGCAGTTTACTGCAATTGCAACAATACCTGCAACTGCAGTTATGCTTAGCAGTTATATCTATACAGATAAAAATATCAATATTGCCACACCCTATTATTACCGGTTAAAATTATTGAACGCTAATGCCACATTCAGCTATTCAAATACCATCCTGATAAAAGCAGCCAACGAAGCCTCTAATATTATCCTTTTTCCAAACCCGGCAAATGAGGTGTTGAAAGCCAATTTTATACTGGAAAAACAAACCCGCTGTGAGGTAGCCATCTATAACCTGGATGGAAAAATGGTAAAAACTGTTGCACCGCCATTATTTGAAAGAGGTAATAATTATTATACCATGTCAATTAAAGACCTGCCTGCAGGCGAATATATTTTTTCTGTTACAGCAGATGATAAAAAGTATGTAAAGAGTTTTGTAAAAGGAAACTAACAGGCGCCATACCGCTTTATGCCGGTAATTTCAATGCCCCGGCCATCTTCTTTTATGCCGAATTTCATTGTTATTTAATGCGGAAAGCCGGTTTAAATACCGTACCTTTGCACCTTGAAAAAAATCGGTAAAAACTGTAATCCTGCTGATTTTCAATATTTTACCACAATAATTATATAATGAATATTCGTAACATCGCCATTATCGCTCACGTAGATCATGGAAAAACCACCCTTGTTGACAAAATTTTACACAGTACTAATGTGTTTAGAGATAACCAGGAAACTGGTGAGTTAATAATGGACAACAATGACCTTGAAAGAGAAAGAGGGATCACCATTTTTAGTAAAAACGTATCAGTAACTTACAAAGACATTAAAATTAATGTAATTGACACCCCTGGTCACAGTGATTTTGGCGGTGAAGTGGAAAGGGTTTTAAAAATGGCTGATGGCGTTTTGCTGTTGGTAGATGCCTTTGAAGGCCCCATGCCGCAAACACGTTTTGTGTTGCAAAAAGCATTACAGTTAGGCTTACACCCAATTGTAGTTATCAATAAAGTAGATAAAGAAAACTGCAGGCCTGATGAAGTGCATGATGCAGTTTTTGAATTATTCTTTAACCTTGATGCTACTGAAGAACAATTAAACTTTCCTACTATTTACGGTAGCAGCAAGCAGGGCTGGATGAATACATCTGTTACACCTACAGACAGTATCCTTCCTTTAATGGATGCTATTTTAGAGTTTGTACCGGAACCTAAGGTTAATGCAGGCACTACTCAAATGCAGATCACTTCTCTGGATTATTCAGCATTTTTAGGCAGGATTGCCGTGGGTAAAGTTGCCCGTGGCAGCATTAAAGAAGGCCAGAATATTGTAATGGTACAGGCAGATGGTAAATTGGTGAAATCTAAAGTAAGAGAACTCTATACTTTTGAAGCTTTGGGTAAAAAGAAAGCTACAGAAGTTTTTGCAGGTGATATATGTGCAGTGGTAGGATTGGAAACTTTTAATATCGGCGATACTATTTGTGACGCAGAATTTCCAGACGCATTACCGGTAATAAGTGTGGATGAACCAACCATGAGCATGATGTTCAGCATTAACAACTCTCCATTTTTTGGCAGGGAAGGTAAATTTGTTACCAGCCGCCATTTGCGTGACAGGTTAATGAAAGAAACAGAAAAAAACCTGGCACTTCGTGTGGAGGATACCGATGGTGCGGATAGCTTTTTAGTATTCGGTCGCGGTATTTTGCATTTGGGCATTTTGATAGAAACCATGCGCAGGGAAGGTTTTGAATTAACAGTAGGCAATCCGCAGGTTTTAGTAAAAGAAATTGATGGTAAAAAATGCGAGCCTTATGAAAATTTGGTTGTTGACGTTCCATCAGAATATAGTGGTAAAGTAATTGACCTTGTTACACAGCGCAAAGGTGAAATGATCATCATGGAAAGCAAGGGTGAAATGCAGCATTTGGAATTTGAAATTCCATCAAGGGGATTGATTGGTTTGCGTAGTACCATGCTAACCGGCACCGCTGGCGAAGCTGTAATGGCACATCGTTTTATCGAATATCGTCCATGGAAAGGTGTAATTCCGGGTCGCAGCAATGGCGTATTATTATCAAAGAACACAGAAAAAACCACTGGTTATTCTATAGATAAATTACAGGACAGGGGAAGATTTTTTGTTGACCCGGGTGACGAGGTTTATGCAGGCCAGATAATTGCCGAGCATATTAAGCCAGGCGATTTAAATGTAAATGCTACCGAGCCAAAAAAATTAACCAACCACCGTGCAAGCGGTAGTGATGATGCCAGCAAAGCGGCACCTAAAATTATGATGACGCTGGAAGAATGTATGGAATATATTCAGCAAGATGAGTGTATTGAAGTAACACCCAAAAGCATTCGTATGCGTAAAGTGATACTGGATGAGAACGAGCGTTCAAAAGTATCGAAGCAAATGAAAGCCGAAGCGATGTAAAATATTTTTAAAGTAATTATAGATCGATCCTCCGTAAGTAACGGAGGATTTTTTTATTTTAATCTTGATCTGACTAAGGTTCAAAGTTTGCTATTTTCATGTTCCAGATCTTCAATTAATTTTCTCCCGAAATTTAATCAAAGGTTTTTTAACTTAGCACCATCGCAGCAGCATTAACAGATGGTAGTTCCAATAGTCACCGGTATTATGTGTAATAACTTATCCGTGATATTATAAAATAGCTTTTCTTACTAAGATAAAGTGCGTCGATAAAGTGCGCCACCTAATATTTAGAAAAAAGTTGTAATATAGGGTGTCGTTTTTTGCGTTGCCTTTAATCAAGTTTAAATTATTTCATATTATGTTTAAAATGTTCAAAAAGATCAAGGAAAAACAACTTGGAATTCAGCAGTTGGAAACGATGAAAAGATTGCCTTTTGGTACTAAAGGCAATGTTGACATGAATGGCAAAAAATTCCAGTTTAACGATGCAGGTTGTTTTTATGTTACTTATAAAGAGATCATACAGGATGAGATCTACCAGTTTAAGCCATCAACAAAGAACCCTGTTATCATTGATTGCGGTGCCAATATGGGATTGAGTGTCCTTTACTTTTCAAAAAATTATCCAACAGCAAAGATCATTGCATTTGAACCCGAAGAACCAATTTTTAATGTACTGGAAAATAATGTAAGATCGTTCGACCTCAAGAATGTTACTATTTATAAAAAAGCTGTTTGGGACTCGGTTACAACATTAGATTTTTACTCTGATAAAGGAATGGGTGGAAGTGTTATCAACGTTTACAGCAACCAGGAACCTGCAAAAGTAGAAACTGTTTTACTGTCAGATTACTTACACGAAAAAATCGATTTTCTTAAAATGGATATTGAAGGTGCCGAGTACCAGGTTTTAAAAAGTTGTGGCAACCTTATCCAGAATGTAGAACACCTTTTTGTAGAATATCATAGTTTTGTTAACCGGGAACAAAAACTGGATGACTTATTGTTATTGCTTAAAGAAAACGGTTTCAGGTATCATTTAAGACAATCTTTTTCAAGAGAACATCCCTTTATCGATAAGGGTACTGCATGTGAAAATATGGATATGGCAATAACTGTGTTTGCGTACAAAAACTAAAATACAACAGCTTAGATCACCAACTCAGTAGTTTGGTTTAAAAAACATTTTCAGGGAGTACAGTATTTTTCTAAACCGCGATTTATTTTTAATAACCAGGATCGTATCAATATTTTTAAAGAAGAAGCGGCTGCGTTTTAAACTTGGTTTGCGAGTGAATAATTGTATCATTTGATGCAATGCCTGTTTAGTTATCGTATTTGAGATTGGCGCCTTTTCCATTAGCTTTAGCTCAGATAACTTGATTTCAAACTTTTCTGCTTTTGTCTTCCGTTTCTTCCTGTTTTTTGATTTGCTTGTACCAATGGTGTTGCTTTCGTGCTGGCGATATTGCACTAAAGTTTTGTCAACATATTTAATGCCATTGTTTGCAGCAGCACAAAAACTGATCCATCTGTCAAACATTATTTCTGAAGGCAATGGCAATATCTTTTTTAAAAAAACGGCTTTCATTAAAATAGTATGTCCTGGTACACAGTTACCCATTAAAAAAGGGCTGCCTTCGTAATAAGATTGGAGATTCATTAAAGACTTGAAATCTTTATGCAATGATTGTCCGTTTTTATCTACTAAAAGTGAATTGGAATAAATGGCATCTTCCTTTTCGATCTGGCTTAACAATGTTTCAATTTTATTCAATTCCCAAATATCATCCTGGTCGGCTATTGCAACGAATTCTCCTGAAGTATTTTTAAAAGAATGTTCAAAGGTTTTGCCAACACCGCTGTTTACAGCGTTTTGAAATAATTTTATGTAACTATATTTACTTTGAAAATTTTTAATTATTTCCACTGTATTATCAGCGGAAGCATCGTCTGTTATTACGATCTCAATTTTGCGATAAGTTTGATTGACGATACTTTCTAATTGCGTCGTAATATATTTTTCTCCATTGTAGGTTGCCATTGCCACAGATACTAAAGGACTTGTGTTTGCCATAAAATGGAGGTTAAAATAAATTTTGGTAACGATAAAGAAAAAATGCTGCGGGCATGGCTTTTAGCACCATTGTGCCGTTTAAAAATAATTGCAAATGGTCATCTGCAATTGTATCTTGCCTTTAAACCTGTAAATTACTAATTGCTGGCATCCAGCTTTTTCTTAAGCGCACCTGCCATTTTAGGATTTAGCTTATTCAGTTCCTCGTATATTTTTAAGGCGTTTTCTTTCTGATTCAATTCCATATAGCAATAGCCGCTGTATAATAAGGGTAATTCATTTACCGAAATGGCCAGGTTCTTTTTAAACTGTTCTATACATTCGTCGTAAGCCTTTAACTGGCGGTAGGCGTGCCCCAGTTCATTATAAGCAGGTTTGTAATTGTTATCAACTTCAAGAGCTTTAATGCCATATTTTATTGCCTCCCTGTAATTTCCCTTTTGGTTGTTGCACCATGCCAGGCTGTACAGCGTAACTTTATTGGTACTGTCCAGTTTAAATGCGTTTAAATAATTCAGTATCGCCGAATCGGGGTTTGCTTTATAATCCCTGTAAATAATACCCAGGGTTTCATATCCTTTAGTAAAAGCGGGGTTAGCCTTAACTGCGGCATTAAGTGTAAGCACGGCACTGTCTGGCTTATTTGTTTTTAAATATAGCTGCGCTATTTCCAGGTAAGCCGAATCATATTTTTTATTGAGCTTTATTGCTTTATTAAACGAGGCAATAGCCTGGTTTAACATCCCTTTGTCTCTCAGGCTGATTCCTGCTTTAAAGAATACTGTTGCCTGTTTTGGCGGCTGAGCACTTACAATTGCTGTAGTTAAAATGCCGATGAATACAGTACAAAAATATTTTACCATGTAGTAGATAAGTTTAATAGCAAAGTAAAAGCAAGTTTGGCTTTTAGCAAGAGCTTTTTTTCAAATTTTTAGTTAAACAAAACGTTTGAAAGGCTCGATTGTTTAGTAACTTTGCCGCAATCAATGAAAGTTTTTCTAACTATACTATCCTTTGTATGCTGCATGTTGCTGGTTAATCCGGCAGCAAAAGCCCAGTGCTCGGTTTGCACTAAAACTGCCACCCAAATGGGCGAAAAGCCAGCCAAAGGATTGAACCAGGGTATTTTATATTTAATGTTCGCTCCTTTTGCCATAGTAGGTGTTGTAGGTTACCAATGGTGGAAGAACAATAAAAAATACGAAGAAGAGTGATCACTCTTCGGTTTTAGGCAACCTCTTGTGGCTGCCATCGCAAAATGGAGGTGTTTTGGTTTGTTTGCACTGGCAGAACCATACCTCTTCCTCTTTTTCAAATTCAACTTTTAAACTCCTGAAAGGTAAAACCGGTTCGTTATTTTCATTGATAGTATGTTCAATCCGTTTGTGTGTGCCATCACATAAAGGTTGTTTCTCACTAAGGCCACAGGTGCACCACGAATAAATTTTACCCGGCTCCACTTTTATCATGGCGGGTTCGCATTTTGCAATATGGGGCAGGTTTTTGTTGGGGATCATCTCCATCACTGGTATTTTTTTATAAATTGATACAAATTAAAATTATTGCCTTCGGCAGCTATTTTGTTTTTTAGTTCTTCTTTGCTAACATTCTTCATCCGCTTTTGTTCTATAAGCCTAAAGGCCTTTTCTGCAAGCAGCCAATGCCGCTTAGGGTTAATGGTTGCCCGCAGGGCCCCGTGGGATGGTTGATAGTTGTTTGTAACTACAGCAAGCAATTCTTCAATTCCTTTTTTTTGCGATGCGGTGGTTTTTATAACAGGCACCGGCGTAGTGTGATTACTAAACGCAGGCGCCAGCATTAAACGCAAATTCTTTACAAAAACGTCGGCATCGGGCCTGTCTGCCTTGTTTACCACAAATACATCTGCAATTTCCATCAGGCCGGCTTTCATGGTTTGCACTTCATCACCGGCTTCGGGTACCACCACCACTACCGTTATATCTGCCAATCCTGCAATTTCAATTTCACTTTGGCCCACACCAACAGTTTCAACAATGATATAATCAAAAGCCGCAGCTTTAAGCAAGTCGCATATTTCAATGATCTTTGGATGCAGTCCGCCCAATGAACCTCTTGTAGCCAGGGAACGTATGAATACAGCAGGGTTATTATACCATTCGCTCATACGGATACGATCGCCCAGTAAAGCCCCTAAGTTAAAAGGAGAAGAAGGGTCCACGCAAAGTACGCCCACTTTTTTATTTGCAGCAACCAGTAATGCCGTTAGTGCATCTACCAATGTGCTTTTACCAGCACCCGGTGGGCCCGTAATGCCAATAACTGGTGTGTTGGAAAAAGGCAATTGTTCCAGCAGGTCTTCGTAGCCGGGAGCTTCGTTTTCAACCAATGAAATACAACGGGCCAGTGTTTTTCTGTTTCCTTGTTTTATTTCATTCAGCTGTTGTTGCCACATACGGCAAAGTAACAAATTAATAGGTGCATTCCCAACATAAGGCTGTTGCGGGTTATTTTTGTTACGGGTTGCGGGTTATTTGATTGTTTGCGAAGAGGTGAACTTCCATATCAAAACAACAATCAAATAACCCGCAACCCGTAACCCTTCCAACCCGTAACTTATAACCAAATTAGTTTTTAACAGGCGTTTAAGTTGTTGCTCTTTATTGTTTCTTTGCAATTAAGAGTTGCGGTTTAATTTTATTTGCTTAATGCCACTATCAGTCGTCATCATAACCAGGAACGAAGCCCATATTATTGGTAAAACATTGCAAAGCCTGCAGGGTATTACTGATGATTATGTTATTGTGGACAGCGGAAGTACTGATGATACCGTTGCCATTTGTAAAAGCTTTGGAGCAAAAGTTATTGTAACCACCTGGGATGGTTACGGGCCCAATAAAAACAAAGGTATTGACGCAGCCAGATACAATTGGATATTGAACCTGGATGCAGACGAAGCAATAGATGATGAACTTAAGAGCGCTATACAACAACTTGAACTAAAAGATGAAAACACCGTATATAATTTCAAGTTCAAAAATTTTTTTCGCAACAAATGGATACGGTATGGCGAATGGTCTGGCGATAAACATATCCGGATGTTTAACCGCAATACAATAAAGTGGAATAATGCCGCAGTGCATGAGGAGTTAACAACAGGTAACAAAACAAAAGTGGTACAATTGCCCGGAAACATATTGCATTACACCACGCAAAATATTGATGACTACATTGGCAAAACGATCAACTATGCTAAGTTAAATGCTGCAAAATATCACTCGCAGGGCAGGCAGGCGAGTTTTTTTAAATTACGGCTTGCACCTGGGTTAACTTTTTTTCAGCATTATATTTTACGGCTTGGTTTTTTAGATGGATGGGAAGGCTATCTTATTGCAAAGACCACTGCCTGGTACACTTTTTTAAAATATAGTTTTTTAAAAGAAATGAATAAAGAACCTTAACTATTAATTACACCGGTTATAAAAATTACGTTATTCTTTTCTGTGTAATTTGTATAATCTGTGGCCCAAAAGTAAAAGAATTGACAAACTTTATCCCCATATTTCCACTAGGTATTGTTGTGTATCCCGGAGAACAATTGAACCTGCATATTTTTGAACCAAGGTACAAGCAACTAATAGCAGAATGCTTTGAAACCAAAAAACCTTTTGGCATTCCGCCGGTGATTGATAATGCAATGAACGAAACCGGCACACTGGTAAAAGTAGTGGAAATTACTACTGTGTACGATGATGGTAAAATGGATATCAAAACAGAAGGTATCCAGGTATTCAATATTTTAGAATCGATAAGAGAATTGCCGGATAAATTGTACAGCGGCGCCATTGTAAATTATCCTGCCAATGTTGAAAGTGGTAACCGGGCTTTAATGCTTACTATTATTGCAGCCATACGGCAGTTGCATAAACTGCTTAAAATAAGTAAAGAATTTAAAAAGCCTGATGAAGAGCTGTGGAGTTACGATGTAGCTCATCATGCCGGCCTTTCGTTAACAGAAGAATATGAACTGCTGCAATTGCTGCATGAATTGCAGCGGCAGGAATATTTAAAACGGCACCTGAAAAAAGTATTACCCGTAATTGCAGAGATGGAAACCCTTAAGGAACGGGTACAACTGAACGGGCATTTTAAAAACTTGAAGGGATTTGATATTTAGTTGAAAGTTTTTTTGCCTTGCAAGATAAATAAATACTGAAAACACATCAGATCTCTAACTGCCAGAACTGCTAAACTTCTAAACCAAGTAAAATGAAAACACTTTGCCTCGATTTTGGAAATACCCGCCTTAAGGCCGCAATTTTTATTGGTGATCAGTTTACCGAGGAAATTGTTTTACCCAACGATGAAATGTTTACCATTGAGCGATTGATGACAGTGCATCAACCGCAAAAAACAATATTAGCTTCGGTAGTAAATCATAACCCGGCCATTGAAAGTTTCCTGGCATCCAAAACAAAATTTCACAAGCTTTCTCATCTTACAAAGGCCAATTTTACAACTGCTGTAGGAAAACCAGAAACCATTGGAGCCGACAGGCTGGCGTTAAGCGCAGCGGCGGTTCATTTTTACCCGGGAAAAAATAACCTGGTTATTGGCCTGGGCACCTGCATTACCTACAATTTTATTAACCAGTACCACCAGTTTATTGGTGGCGCCATTTCACCAGGGATGGAAATGCGCTTTAAAGCCATGCAGGTTTTTACTGCCAAATTGCCTTTGGTACAGGCAGAATGGAACTTTCCGCTTATCGGCTACGATACCAAAACCAATATGCAGAGCGGTGTAATAGCCGGAATTGCTTATGAAATGGACGGATTTATTGATGAATATGCCGGAAAATATGGCAACTTTAACGTGGTTTTAACCGGGGGTGATACTACCTATTTTGCTCGTCGGCTTAAAAACAAGATATTTGCCGACAGTAATTTTTTATTTAAAGGACTTTATGCACTCAGCGAAACTAACAATGGCTAAATTTTTACCCGTATTTTTTGTGGCATGTGGGCTTCAGACAGCGGTTTTTGCACAGGAAAACTCCCCTTATTCTCGTTACGGACTGGGTGATTTAACTCCTAATCATAATATTTCATCCAGGGGAATGGGCGGCATTGCCGCCGGCCTTTACGATTACCAGAGCAACTATACCGGCTTTGGTAGTGGTAACTTTGTAAACCCCGCAACACTGGGCAATTTACCATTTACTATTTTTGATATCGGCGCCGAAGTTGATGCCAGAACTCTAAAAAGCATTAACCCGGTTAAAAAGTTTACCGAAATCAACTCCATATTTTCCTACCTGCAATTGGGCCTTCCGCTCAGTACCGCAAAAATGCGTAAAAAAGGAAACTCCTGGGGCATGAGCTTTGGAATAAAACCGGTTACCAAGATCAATTACAAGATAGGTACATCATCAAGAACAACTATAGACAGTATGTACACTTTATATGAAGGCAGTGGTGGTGTAAACCAGGCCTTTATTGGTACAGGATTTAAAATTAAAAACCTTAGTTTCGGCGTTAGCGCCGGTTATATGTTTGGCAATAAAGATTACAGCAGCAAACGTGAATTAATTAACGATACCATTGCTTATGCCAAAGCAAATTATGAAGAGAAAACAAATTTTAATGGCATAGTGGTAACCGGCGGCGTGCAATACGACATTCCTTTAAATAAAGATAAAAACAAACTTTTTCCAAGATTGCGTTTAGGCGTTTACGGTAACCTGCAGCAAACACTCAGTGCAAAGCGTGATAAATTTGTAGAAACGTTTAGCTACGATGCTACTAATGCTGTTTATCGTATAGACAGTGTGTACCAGGAAAATGAGGTTAAAGGAAATATTGAATACCCTTCTTCATTTGGTGGTGGCTTTACTTACCAGGATGACCATTGGTTGTTTGGCGCCGATTATGAAATGACTCAATGGAGTAAGTACAGGTATTACGGCCAGGCAGACCAGGTGCAGAATAGTTGGATAATACGTGCAGGCGGCCAGTACTATCCTGCAAAAGTTAATACACCGGTAAAAAAATATTTTAATTTTGTAAAATACAGGGCAGGGTTTTATTATGGCCCCGATTATATTAAGACCAACAGCAAGCGCCCCGACTACGCTGTTACTTTAGGAACCGGTATGCCATTAACTTCTTTACAACGTTTAAATTATTACAATACGGAGTATGTAATGCTGAATACTGCTTTGGAAATTGGGGGCAGGGGCGATAAAAATACCAACATCAGGGAAACCACCATACGTTTTAGTATTGGTATTTCTATGAATGCAAGCTGGTTCATTAAACGTAAGTACAATTAAAAATGACTTTTAAAAGTGTTTACATAAGATTAAGTGCAGCCTTTATTTTGGGCTGCATTTTTTTATCCGGTTGCGAAAATACCCAGAAAGAAATTGACGATGTTACCAAAAAAAAGTTGGGTGTGGAAGAAGCAACTAAAGTAAGCGTGAATTATACATTAGCCGGAAAAACAAAAGCAATATTATCATCGCCATTAATGCTGCGGGTGCAGGATACCATGCCCTATGTGGAATTTCCTAAAACTTTGCATGTTGATTTTTATAACGATTCATCGGTAATTGAAAGTATACTGGATGCTAAATACGCCAGGTATATTGAAAGTCAAAGCAAAATATTTTTGAAAGACAGTGTGCGTTTCATCGGGTTAAAAAATGGGGATACACTTTACTGTGATGAATTATACTGGGACAGGAACCGCAGTCCGTACCAGTTTTACACCGATAAACCTGTTCAGATAAGAACTAAAATGCAGACCATCTACGGCACCGGTTTTGAAACCAGCCAGGATTTTAAAGACAAACATGTGATCAA
>Ga0068859_100005848_pt1 | contig 12489 bp, 10 predicted proteins | sample KBSSwiS22_FD_66585 | JGI IMG/M metagenome (GOLD analysis project Ga0068859, IMG submission 66585) | Switchgrass rhizosphere microbial communities from Kellogg Biological Station, Michigan, USA - KBS Switchgrass S2-2 | ecosystem: Host-associated > Plants > Roots > Rhizosphere > Soil ... | reverse complement strand
CACGATGCCTGTCTGGTCCTCGACGCCATGGGCTATGACATCGTGATCGTCGAGACGGTCGGGGTCGGGCAGGACGAGATCGATGTTGTCAACCTGGCCCATACCACGATCGTCGTCGGCGTCCCCGGCCTTGGCGATGAGGTCCAGGCGGTCAAGGCCGGCCTGCTCGAAGCCGGCGAGATATTCGTCATCAACAAGGCCGACCGCGATGGCTATGAGGCGACCTGGCGCCAGTACGAGTTGATGCTGCATTTGCGCGAAGTCTCGCGTGGCGCAGCGGCAGGCAGCTGGCCGGTTCCCTTGTTACGTGCGGTCGCCACCGCGGCAGAAGGCGGGGTGGAGATCGTCGATGCGATCCTGGCGCACGGCACAGCGCTCCGCAAGGAGGGCACATTCGCGCGCCGATCAGGCTTGCGCGACCGCGAACAGACCTTGGCCTTGTTGCGGGACCATCTTGCCCGCCGCGCCCTGTCGCCTGCGGGAGAGGCGGTGCTGGCCGAGGTCGAGGCGCGCCGCATCGATCCCTATAGCGCGGTCGAGCGCCTGCTGGCCGAGCTCGATGGAAAGGCCCTTACGACATGACCAAGAGCATCTGCGCCCTCGTTCATCGACCGGGTTCCACGCGGACCGCGTTTCAGGCTTATTACGAAGAATCCCACGCGCTCCTTGCCGAGCGGCATTTTCCCTTCACCCGCTACGTGCGTAATCATCTGATCGCGGGCGAAGATTTTCCCTACGACACGATCACCGAATTCTGGGCCGACGACATCTCGGCTGCGGCGGCTCTTATGGACGGTCCGATCGGCGAGATCATGCGGGCCGACGAGGAGAAGTTCATGGACCGCGCGCGCATCGCGCCGGCCGGGGCGGAGGAGCATGGGCTCTCGGTAGGCAATCCGGCTATGGCCGACGGCGCGCGGACAGCCCTGCTCGTCGAGACGATGACCGGCGAGGGAGGCTGGCGCGACGATCTTCTGGCTTGGGGAGGAATCATCGCCTCGGAGCTTGCGGGCGTCTCGCTGGATTTCGCATCGGCGTGGGGTCCGCTTGGGTTTCCCGCTGCCGCGATAGTGTGGATACCGGGTCATCTGGACCTCCAAGTCCCCTCCCCGTCCAATGCACGGGTCCGCCGCCTCTTCGTCCGTCGGGTAGAGACCCCGCCGGATCGGCTGATGCTGGTCCAGACAAGCGCATCGTATGAGACAGGGGAGGGGCGCTCACCGGCTGAGCAAGGCTCCGGATCGGGGTAACCGCTTATGCGGCGCAGGTGGTCCTTTCGGCACGAAAAGAGGCTCTCGACCAGGGCCACCGACCTTGGCCGGTTCGGAGTGCGCGTTGGCGCCCTGACGAAGCCGGCGTTGAATGTTCGCGGTCGCCGCAAGCTCGTAACGCAAATAGACCCGGATGCCGCATCCGGCGTTGCGCCATACCCACCAAGGAGAAAGTGATGGAAATCCGTCCCGGCGTCCTGCGCACGCAAGACTCCTGTTTTACCGATCTGCCCGACTGGCCGTTTGCGCCACACTATGTGGAAGTGCTCGACGAACGCCTCGGTCCCTTGCGAATGCACTATATCGATGAGGGGGAGCCCAACGCGCCCGTGGTGTTGATGCTCCACGGCAATCCGACCTGGAGCTACCTTTACCGCCATATGATCGGACCGGTCGTGGCGGCCGGGTATCGCGTCATCGCACCGGACCTGATCGGCTTCGGCCGCTCCGACAAGCCGGCGCGCCGAGAAGACTATGGCTTCGACCGGTTCGTGATGTGGATCCGGCACTTCGTCGAAGCGCTCGACCTGACCGGCGCGACGCTGGTCTGTCAGGACTGGGGCGGGCCGATCGGATTGCGCGTGGTGGCCGGCGATCCGGACCGCTTCGTGGCCGTGTTGGCAACCAACACCTTGCTCCCGAATTGCGATCCGCCGCCGCTGGGTCCGGCTGATTGGCCAGGCGAGCAGATTGCGGCATGGATCGAGACCTGCCGCACGGTCGATGACTTACCGCTGGAGAACCTGGTGTCGCGCGCATGCGTGAAGCGACCGGCAGACGATGTGCTGGCCGCTTACGCCGCACCATATCCGGATAAGAGCTATAAGGCGGGCATGCTCCAGATCACCTGCGGCATTCCGATCGCTGATGGTCAGGAAGGCCTGCAGGCCAACCGGGCTGCTTGGGATTTCCTTGAAGGATGGGACCGGCCCTTTCTGACGGCATTCAGCGACGGCGATCCGGCAACCATCGCATGGGAGGCCCTGTTCCAAGCGCGCGTCGCGGGCGCGAAGGGCCAGCCACACACACGCATCGCCGGAGCAGGGCATTTCGTACAGGAGGAACAAGGAGGCGCTCTGGCCAAGGTACTGGTCGAGTTTCTGGAACAGAACCGGGCATCGGTATAACGCGCGGGCATGTAAGGGAGGATCCGACCTGCATGTTTCACCGGACGCATTGTCTGCGAGAGACCGTGCGGTGTTCGAGTGCAAGCCGCGGCGCTCTCCAGTTTTGACTTGCCCTCGTTCTCCAAGCGCCTGGTCTTGATGGCTCGTTTGTCGACGATCCGAGGTGCGTGCCGTCCGGCTCGGCGAGGATCAGATAGGTGGCGTGGATATCATCGAAAAACGGGTCGACTTCATAGCGGTCGTCGAGGACGGGTACGTCCCATTTGAGCAGGTCGGCGAATACCGATTTGCGCGCGGCGGATTGAACAACTTGCAGCATGTATCAGGCTCCTTGACTGCGATTGGCCAAGAGTCGCCCTGCTGCGAGTCAGCCCGCTATTCCGGAAAAGGGTAATATCGGCGGCGAAAGATATCGGAAAAGGGCCGTCCGGTGCGTGAGGCGCACGCCATGGCGCGGAGCGGCTATCGTCAACTGATGCGGCCCAGGCGCTGGTGGATCCGCCCAGCCTCGTCGGCCATCCGGTGCTGGGGACAGGAGCGGCGAGCCAACGGGCACTACGTCCATGCGGGCAAGCGCTGCAACGGTTTCCTCGAGACCTCAACCGACGCCTGCGGGTCGCGTGCCTCAAGACGGCGCTGTCGTCAGAAAGCCGCACTCGATCCCGGGCTGCAAAATAAGGAAAAATATCAGTCGGCTAACTGTTCCAGCAACAACCAGCATAATATTCGGGAGTGACGATTGCAAAAAGATTAACCTGTTATAATAATGGTCCATTTCGGTTTATTAACCAATTTGTCTTTGACAACCCATGTATTCATTTGATTAAAATGGATCAGGTAATGAACAGGCGATGATATGTCCGATCTTAGCGTCGACGACGTATTACTCACAGAGTATAGGCGTCTGTTTCGCGACCGGGGTTTTGCGTTTTCCGAGCCGGACTCTCTTTGGAGAGAGGTAGGAATGGCCGGTAATGATAAGGCGCCAAAAGCTATTTGCCTGTCAGGCGGAGGTATTAGGAGCGCGACATTTTCTCTCGGTGTGCTCCAGGGGCTAGCACGCGACAGTGATCCCGAAAATTCAGAACCAGATCAACTTGCGCAATTCGACTATATTTCATCGGTTTCCGGTGGTGGTTACATTGCGAGCTGGCTTTCGCGCTGGCGCACCGGCGAACTTGCGGATCCGGAAGCGAATGTGCGGGTGCCCGCTGGCACGATCGGCGAGGCGCTGTTCGAGACGCCGGACACGATGGAAGCTCCGAACCACCCGATCCGCCGGTTGCGCAGCTTCAGCAATTATCTCGCGCCGCGGCTCGGCCTTTCGCTCGATACGATCACGCTGGCCATCATCTTCCTGCGCAATCTGCTGTTCAACCTGCTGTTCTGGATACCCCTTTTCCTGGCCGTGGCGGTTGTGCCGCGCCTCATCGTCCGGCTGGTTCCCCGGGACGCGCAGCTGCCCCGGCTGAAGGGGCAGCTCGAAGTCGCGGCCCTCGGGCCGACATTCGTGATTGTCGCGGGCTGCCTGGCGGGAATGCTGCTGGTGTTGCTGCTATCGCGCTTCATGCTGGAGCAGCGCCGCGAGTTCCTGTCGCGCTGTGCCGCGATCTTCGTCCGGGTGGCGATCGCCTATGTCCTGTTGTTTGGACTGTTCGTCTATCTCCCCATGATCGTGCTCTCCTATGCTTGGGAGCATTTCTACACGACGCTGGCCGCGGGCGGGACGCTGCCGATCATCACTGCGCTGATGGGCTATTGGAGCCGCTACGGCCCAGACCTTAGAAAAAAGGCCTATGGCGTCGCGACCAAGCTCGGCGTGCGCCTTCTCGATATCTGCGCGGTGCTCGCAATCCTGGCGATGTGCGCGGCCGCTAGTTTCGGTGTCCATGCGATCTTGGGCGGTGCCCATGACATTAGCGGATGGGAGCCCGACAACTTCCGCGCGTTCATGCTGACCGGGCCGCCGCCGCCCAGGATAGTGCAGCTACTGCTGCTGCTGGGCGGCCTGGCGGTCGCCGCTTCCTATTTCGTCGGCGCGAACCGCTTCTCGCTGCACGCACTCTACGGCAACCGGCTCGTTCGCGCCTATCTCGGCTCGACGCGCAGGGAGCGCCCCCGCCGGTCCAGCTTCACCGACTTCGATCCCGAGGACAATGTCGCGATGTCCGACATGCCCGGCGGCTGGAACTGGAACGCTGGCCAAGCGGATCGTCCTTTCCATGTCGTCAACATGACGGTCAACCTCGCTAAGCCGCTCGGCTATCGGCTTGACTGGCAGGAGCGTAAGGGGGCCTCCTTCATCGCCACGCCGCTTCACTGCGGCGCGAACGTCGAGCGCATCGGCTATATTGACAATCGTCAATATGGTGGTCGCTGGGGCATGACGCTGGGCCGGGCGATGACGATCTCGGGCGCCGCCGCCTCACCCAATATGGGGTATCACAGCTCGTTCCCCGTCGCGCTGGTGATGTCGGTCTTCAACGTCCGCCTGGGCTGGTGGGCGCCGAACCCCAGCCGCTGGCAATTCTTGCGGCCAGCCGGTGGAGTGGTCATCCCGCGCGACGGATCGGAGCCGCTGTTCGGGCTGCGATATGTGCTGAAGGAGGCCTTCAGCGGCACGAGTTCCTCTTCGCGCTGGCTGTATCTGTCCGATGGCGGTCATTTCGACAATCTCGGCCTATATGAAATGGTTCGCCGGCGCTGTCGACGCATCGTCGTTATCGATGCAGGCTGCGATGGCGAGTTTCAGCATTCAGACCTTCACATGGCGGTGCGCAGGATTCAGGTCGACCTCGCCGTGCCGATCGATCTGCCCTCGGTCCTGCCGGGGCAGAAGGGCAAGGCCGCCAGACGGCGCATCCTGATAGGCAGCATCCGCTACTCGGAGCTCGGCGACGGCTACCCGGACGGCCAGCTGATCGTCGTCAAGCCGATACTGACCGGCGATGAGCCTCCCGCGCTCACCTATTATGCGGAGATAAGCCGCAGCCGCGGCAACACCTTCCCGCATCACAGCACGGCCGACCAGTTCTTCACCGAAACCCAGTTCGAAAGCTATCGCCGGCTTGGTGAGTTCTCGGCCAAAGAACTGAAAAGGGCGATGGCCGCTTTTCCCGACCTCGAGGAGACGCAGCCGGCGCTCTTCCCGCTGATCGATGGCGCGGACGACAGGGATCGCGATGCGAAGCCCGACCCGACCCCGGCGCCGGCCACGCTTTCCGGGGTCGACGGACTCAAGGCCAGCGTCGACACGATGGGGCCGGGCAGGATGGCGGCGGCGCTCGTCGCGGGGCTGGCCGGGATCGGCGTGGCGAGCGGTGCCGGCACGTCGATCACCGAAAAGTTCATCAAGAACGTCTCGGGTGTTGGCGACCCGCCCGCCATCGAGCTTCGGCTGAACAAGAAGGATCGGGCCCTGCTAGAAAAGAGGTTCGAAATTCGTGCCTCGGCCGACGCCGCGATCACGATCCGTCGGCTTAGTGCGACGCTGCGCGTCCTCGCGGGCGGACTGGCGAAATGCGGATGTTCCGGGGCGGGCCGGCAGGACTTCACCCCTCTGATCGTGCAGATCCAGCGCATGACAGCGTCGCTGAACCTCTATCTGCAGCGCCAGCGTCCGCCCTATGACGTCCGCTTCGACCAGGACAATCTGCTCAGGATCCTGGCGGTGCTCGAAGGCCCGCAGGGCGCACTCGCGACGCGGCATGCACAGGTTCGCGCCGATCTCGACGCGATCGCCCGCAAGCTCGATCTTATTGCCCGACGCGTCGAGGCGACGGGCCCGCGCCGCAACATCCGGGGCAGCGAATGAACGCCGGGCGGCTTGCTCGTTTGATGCTGGTGCTTGGCGTGGTCACTCCGTTGACGGGCTGCGCCTCGGCTCCCAGCCTGACCGCGTCCTGGTATTTCGTCTACAAGCCGGCCGGCGCGAGCGGCCAAGCGGGATCGCCGACCGCCTCGCCCGATGCGTCGTCGGAACAACTGGACGACATCGTCGTGGCGCTTCTCAACCGGGGCACGCGATCGACCACCATCAAAAATATGCGGATCAACGATCGTCCGTCGCGCAAAGGCGCCGGCATGGATCTGATCGGCGAGGACAAAATGATCGGCGCCGGCCAGCTGGTCCTGCTCCGCAGCGGCCTCGTGGCGCAGCGCTGCATCGTTCCGCTGCGGCTGTGGGTGCGGGTCGAGAAATATCCATTTTGGCAGGTCGTGCCGGTGCGCGGCACCACGCCGACCAGCCTTCCCGACGACTGGCTAAGCGGAAGCCACGCCTGCCGTGTCTTTTCGAAATGATGGCGCGTCGGGTTCGCCGACGGAGAGGATGCGTGGTTGGCGCAACGGATGAGACCAATTCTTGGGGGGCGCGCGATGAGATTCCATCAGCTACGAACATCGGTGGCGCTTTTCAGCCTCGTGCTGGGCACAGCCTGTTCTGTGCCCAATCACATGCACGTTACCGAAGGCGTCGCGCCACAGAATGTCGACCTGAACGTCCGGTTCCGGACAACTTATTATTTTCGCGTATTCGATTTTTGCTGGCAGGCTGATCTGCCGGTCGAAGGGGGTGTGAGCTATCGCGACATCATCCCGGCAACCGATACCATTTATCGCTACCGGATGACCGGCAAGGCATCGGCATTGGGGAGCCAGATTAAATTCGAATCAGGCACGATCAACGCCGATCAGATCGATCCCTTCGGCAGCGACGTCGTCTATGATCGGGACGCCGGCGGCTATATTCATCGAACCCAGGAGGAAGCTAAGCAGGAAGCGAAGGACGCGAGGTCGGCGAGGGAGGCCAGCGCGGCCCGGACCGCTGCGCTCGAGCGCTATCAGCATCTCGCCGAGCTCTACGCGGCGGTCGCGGCGCGCGAGGTCGTAGCTCCCGTGGCGCCCGCTACGTCCTCGCCCGAGGAGGTAGCGCAGAAGGCCGAAATGGCCACGATTGCCACCGCAATGGGCAATGCCCTGTCGGCCTATATCGGGACGATCATCGCACCACTGAACAGCGCCGATCACGACACGCTGGTGGCGATGGCGAACTCTCTCGAGGCGATCGAGACCGACGTCGCTAAGCTTGCGAACCCGCCCGCGCCCGCACCGGGCCCTCCGCCTGCGCCCCAGGAGATCGCCACCGACGCGGCGACCAAAGCGGCCAAGGCGGTGCTCGGGGATGTCACCGAGCAGGTCAAGACGCTGCTGGCCGCGCCGGGCGAAGGCAAGGCACTGAGTTCGCTCTGCCCCGCGGGCGCGATTGTCAGAAAGGGCTTTCAGATCATGGGGCCCGAAGGGATGCAGAGTTTTGACCAGAGCAAGCGGCTGATCATGGCGATGCACACCAGCGCCAAGCCGCTGATCGATACGCTGCAGGAATATTCGGGCCGCGTAATCCGAGCGCGAGTCAACCCCTCCGAGCAGCTGTTGCCGCTGGTCCGCGAATATATGCGTGTGGTCGAGACCGATCGCACCGTCGACCAGCTGGCCTATAAGGCGAGCGGGGACGCCAAGCCGACGATCGACGAGGTTTTCGACGGCGCGCTCGCGACCTTTCAACCCGCGGCCGAGGAGAAGGCGCAATGAGCGTCAGGCATCTGATCGCATGGCTCGCGATACCGGCCCTCCTTCTCACCGGCTGCAGCACCTATGAGCCGCTTTCGCTTCATGGTGCCGGGTCAATGCGGGTCGAGGTCGAGGTCTATAAGGGGCCGGTCGCCTTGAGTCCCGAGGCCCAGCTCGGCCAGGCGACGGCCGTCCTCGGCGAGCTCGTCCGCGCCATGGACGTCTGGCGGAAAGAGGCCACGGCGTTCTTGGGAAGATATGAGGGCAAGCCCGCGCGGCCGGGAAAGCTCCTCATCGGCAGCCAAGTCTGCGACATGGACGGCGCGGCCGCCCAAAGCAATATGTCGATGGACGAATGGCGAGACTGCCAGGCTCTTGACGCCGCCATCGCCAACAGTGCAACCGCGATCAATGCGGCCTGTTTCATCATGAATGCCCCTGCTTTCGCGGACATTCGAATAGGCACCTATCTGCCCACGGAGTTCTGTGATCCTGAAATATTCAAAGAAACGCAGATAGGAAAGGGCCCAGATTGGAAGAAGTTCGTCGAGACTCCGAGAAAGATCGTCATATTCGATAGCGCGAGCGGCCAATTCAAGTCGAGTTCTATCCCGATCGGGGAATTGCCCGCGACCCTGACCGAGGGATGTCATGACGCTGCCGCGAAGGCGGCGGAAACCTCCATGTCAGCGATGCAAATCAAGCTCGCGCAAAGCCAGATGACCGAGACGCTGAAGTGCCAGCACGAGGTCGTGGTAATGGCTCTTGAATATTTCGCGACCCTCCTGCGATCCTCGGCCTTCCGCGTGAGCGACGCCCAGATCCGCTACGTCCCGCACAGCCGTGATATTCGCGGTCTGCTGGCGTCCTACAGCTATATGGCGTCCGAATATGGCAACCAGATCTCGTCGCGGACCGACACGTTGCGCAAGCGCCTGTTTGAAGGAGTCGACGGGAAATTGCAGCCCACCAGCGATTATCTGCGCGGCGCCGACAATACCGACTTCATCCATCTGTTCGAATGGCTGCAGGGCGCCGACAAGCGCTACCCGATTGGGAGTCCAGGAAAGCTCAGCGCGCCCGAGCGCATCCGCATGGCCGAGCGGCTGACCTCGGATTATTATTGGGATAAGGTCAACGAGGTCTATGCGAGCGGGCAGGGCGAGGTGTCGATGGCGTTCGTCAAAGATGGGCTCGGCAACTGGGATCTCAAATCCTTTAGCAACGATCCAGCCGAACTGCTCGCAGCCTATCGCAAGGTGACCGACGCCGCGCTCTCGACAGCGGCCAAGCTCGCGAGCCGTGCGGCGGGGGCTCCCGCCAGCAAGATCAAGGACAAGCTGCTATCGGCGAAAAATGCTGCCGCGTTTGCCAATCAGCTGGCCGGCGGCGAAATCGCGGCCGACAACGCTGCAGATGTCGACAAGATGCACGAGCGGGTGGCCGATCGCCTACGTGCGCGCAAGAAGCGTTTCGCGGATCTAAAGGCCCAGCTCGACAAGGAGGAAACCGGCTTCAAGGACCAGATCGCCAACCTCGACGTCAAGCTCCAAAACCCGGCCGCAAACCCGGAACCGGCGATCGGGCCCGGCTTCGCGGCACAAAAGGCGGAGGCGCAGAAGAATCTGGGGGTGACGCAGGCGCGGCTTGCCGCCTTGCCGTCCGACGCGATTCTCGCCATTCGCGACATCCTCGACGATCACCAGGCTGGGATCGTCGCGTTGCAGGACGGCATTGTGTCAGCGACCGAGAAACCGGCGGGCAAGGCGATGAAGTGACCGTGCGTTCCGGTTGACCCGCCCCCCTTGCACCATTGCCGCTTAGCTCGTCACGACCTGTCAATCACGTCCATGTCCACCTCCGATATTGTCGCCGCGGCTCGGGAATAACGTCGGTCCGAAATCATCACAGTCGAGCATCTGCGGCCATTGCGTGCCGCGATGGCGTTGTTTGAGGCCTGACCTGGGCCGGGGGTGGGGGGTGCTCCCTGCTGGGCCCGCCGGCATCGCCCAACATGTTGTCGGCCGACAGCCTCATAGCCGCGAGCCTGATCACGGGCCTCAGATCCGCCCTCCCCGGTCTTGTCATCGCCCAGGTGACCGAGCGCGTATTCGACAGTGAGCGGAAGGATCCTGCTCATCCGTAGGGTGCGCGGCTGATCGGCATCTATGACAGCGTGGGCCTTCGGGCAGAAGCGGGCAGTGATCGTCTGGCAGCGGATCATATGCCCGACGGCAGCTCGATCCGGCCAGGTGCCCCGGCCCGGCTCGTCGTTCATCGCGATCTCGTTTTGACTCGCTGGAAAGAATAGAGGAAAGTCATGGCCGAACTGAAACTCGGCAAGCTGCTCGATCGCACACCCGTGAAGCTGCGAGCGCGCGGGCAGGAGCATTGAAGATCTGGAAAACCGCTTTCCCCGCCTGGCGCTGTGGGAGAGTGGGCAAGCGCAGCCCACGATCAAGCAGCTGCAATCCTTCGCAAACGCGGTTCACGTCCCGGTCGGATATCTGTTCCTGCCCAAGCTACCGCAGGAACAACTGCCAATCCCCGATTTCCGCACGATCGACGGCCGCAGCGTGCATAGGCCCAGTCCGAACCTACTGGACACGATCTACAGCTGCCAGGAACGCCAGGGATGGTTCATGGACTATGCCCGATCCGTTCGCTTGCCTAAGCTTCCATTCGTGGGAAGCGCCACGCTCAACGACAAACCGGCTGCCGTGGCGAACGCAATGGCGGAGGCGCTCGGCTTCGATATCGCTGCCCGCGCGGCTTGCCGCACGTGGGAAGAGGCGCTGCGCCACTTCATTGCCCAGGCCGACAGCATCGGCGTGCTCGTCATGGTCAGCGGCGTGGTGCTGAGCAACAAGGAGACCTCGTTGCCGATGAGCCTGTGGACGAAGCCGTCGCCAGGCTGACACGAAGGTTCAAAGTCAGCAGCCTGGTGATCCTGCGCCGGTTGTTGGATGCCGGCTGGCTCAGGCGTCCGCAGTTCGATGCGGCGTGGGCGGCATAGCGGGCACGTCTGCGGGAGATCGCCGAACGTGGCGGCGGTGGCGGCGACTTTTATCGGACCACCCTGGCGCGCGTCAGCCGGCGCTTTGCGCGGGCGCTCATGGAGAGTACGCTGGAAGGCCAGACGCTCTACCGCGACGCCTTTAGAATGCTTGGCGTCGCGAAGACCGAGACCTTCAATCATATTGGACAGGAAGTGGGAGTCCTGGTTTGACCACCTACCTGCTCGACGCGAACGTCTTCATCCAGGCCAAGAATCTGCACTATGGGTTCGATTTCTGCCCGGCCTTTTGGGACTGGCGCATCGCTCGTTACGCATGAGATTCAAGATGGACTCTTAGAGGCCGACCCGCCGCTGAATTGCGCTGCGAACTTGCGTCGAATTGTCAAACGCGGGACGCCTTACACACCCATGATGTGGCGCGCTGTCGCGTGCCATGCTGGCTTGTCCCACAGGAAGTCGACGACGGCACACACCGGCACATAGATGGCAAGCCAGATCCAATATGCGTCGTGCACCTTTCTGTTCCGAACCACGTCCCAGATGAACATGGGTGACAGCGCCACCAGGATATAGAGATCGCTGGCCCAGGGATTCGCCGGCATGCTTGACGGCAGCCAGTTCATCCGGTCGATCGAAGCGGCCAACGGCACGGCGGTCGCGAGGAACATCATCCTCTTGTGCAACCCGTAATTCCGTAGTCGCGCGCTGAGGGCGACCCAGATGAAGATCGCAAACATCACACCAGACGTGATTTGCAGGAGCAGAATGTCTTCCCTGATGTGAAGCACCCGCTCAAGCCGTGCTCGCGCGGAGGCAGGAGCAATCTGCAGCGCGTGCCACGTCTGATAATACATGGTCGGCACGAGCACGATGCCGATGACGACCAGCGCCGGAACGAGCACGAATGCAGCTATCCCCAATTGTTTGTGCAGTGCTTCGCGGCCGGTCGCGACCATTATCGTCTGGGCCAGCAGCAGCAGCAGGAATGTGCCCATCGCCACCGCATGTATGTGCAGCACGGTTGGAAACGGCAATCGGACGCCGGCCTTCACAGCCTCGACCTCGCCAATCGAATCGGGGATGAATCCCACGAGCACAATGACGATGAACCAGGCCGCCATGAAGACAAAAATCCAGCGGTCTATGAATGTTGCGCGGGGTGTGCCCGATAATGCGTCCGAATGCGGCTCAGGGAGCGACAAATTGGCAGCTACAGTAGCCATAGACTCACCCCCTGCAATATCATCGATTCGAATTTTATACATCAGCCAAGAACGTTGGTAAACCATATCTCCTAATGTATCAGCTCCGTTCGTCGTTCATCCCGTATGTTAGACTATCATTTCACTTGGATTTAGATCGATGATCTGATTGCCTGCTTCTCTATGCGAGGGCAACGCTACCGGATTCTTACTCGATGTGCACCGAGTTACGGATGTTGGCCGGTCCCTCGGGCGATGTTCCCTAGGTGTTTAGTCCCACGAAGCGGCGTTCCGCTTCCGGC
>Ga0068859_100005847_pt1 | contig 12490 bp, 19 predicted proteins | sample KBSSwiS22_FD_66585 | JGI IMG/M metagenome (GOLD analysis project Ga0068859, IMG submission 66585) | Switchgrass rhizosphere microbial communities from Kellogg Biological Station, Michigan, USA - KBS Switchgrass S2-2 | ecosystem: Host-associated > Plants > Roots > Rhizosphere > Soil ... | reverse complement strand
CGCCACGAGGCAAAGAATCAGAATTTAATCAAGGCGGACAGTCAGTGCTCATTGCCGGGCGCAAATTATCGGTCGTATGAGAAGCTTTGGAAGAGGGCTCCAGAGGGGATGTTGTTGCAGCTCGAAAATGGACTGCCGGTGGTGGTGTACAAGCAGGCGCTCGCGGAGCTGGCGGTGCGCGGAGGCGGAAAGTTGCGGAAGGATTCCCAAACGGGCCGCGCGACGAGCAAGTCGCCGGCTGAGCGCGAGAAAGAGGCGAAGCATCGGGCGCGGTGCGCCGCCTTTCGGAGCTCGATCGAGTTGATCGTGAAAGGGGAGGAGTCGAAGGGGAATGAGACGGATCGCGAATTTTGGACGGTGTTTTTCCGGACACTGCAGGCGGCGGCCCGGCAATCGGCGTGGAAGCCCCTGTGCGTGCGCCGTGGATGGCCGTATAACTCGCGAGCCTGCAACTGGATCGAGGGAAAGCTGGCCGCGATGAGCGGGGCACAGATTCGCGCGGCCGCACTTGAGTTGTTGCTCCAGGAGCGTGGGCCTTCGAATTGGGGCAACGGTGAATGGGACGCGAACTTGCTGAAGGCGTGCGGCCGTCACCGGATCGACCTGGAGAAGCTCGCGAAAGGCGATGTCCAGACGGCTGGACAAAAGCCGGCGAAGGCGAAGGGAGGGAACCGATGAGCGAGCGGACGCTGCTGGAAATGTTCATCGAGCTCAACTCCGATTCGATCGATGAAGAGGGGATCAGGTTGCCGAATTCGTTTTTGAAGACGACGGACGAGAAGCTCGTGGTGATGGCGCTCGATATGTCGTCGGGTGTGACGTTTCTATACCAGGCGATCAGGCGCACGATGGCGGCACATCCGCCGCGCGAGCTGGTGTTCGGCTTCGACCGTTTCGCCAAGCCTGACCAGGGAACAACGCTCGGAGATCTGTTGTCGGTCCATCACTTCGACGGGAAGGCATGGAGATTCGGTGTGATGGAGTATCGCCACGAGCCGCGGCTGGTGTTGCCAGTGAACTGGTCGAACGAATGGTGGGGTCCGCGCCTGGCTGATGAAACCGCAAAATGCCTGAGGATCACGGTATGAGTCTCGACGAGAGAATTCAGGCGATCGACGAAGGGGAGCGGCAGGGCATCTTGCTTGCGTTGGCGCTCTGCGAGCTGCAACGGCCGGGTTGGCATTATTTCCTCGGGAAGATCGCGCACAAGCTGGGCGGGGTGGCGATGTATGAGGCGTTCAAGAAATACAATGGTCCGCCGGAACTGGATATTGTCTGGAAGTGCCACGCTTGTGGGGAGGATCGGCCGGACGCACTGATCCAAGTCTACACGTACGATCTGACGCCGCCCGGGCTGCCCGACGGAAGCTTGAAGCTGAATCTGCGATATTGCGCCGATCGGCCGGCTTGCTTGGAGGGGGCGCAATTGCAGGCCAGGCAATGGAGCCGCCGGTTCTCGAAGGCGGATTCAGACACCGAATAGAGGTTGTGGGGTCGCCGGTAACGTGTTCGCTTCAAGGATGGGTGAGCAAACGATCGATATTTTGCCGTTCCGCTTCGGATGGAAGACAATTAAGTGCCCAGGCGCGGAGCCAGTCTATCTAGAGGAAAAGGAGGCGATTACCTACGCGACCTTCCGCGCGCAGAGCGAGTCCATTGAGAAGGTGTGTGCGATCCGGATTTTCGCGCCGGACGGGGTCACGGTCGAACGGATCATTCCACCGCCGGCGCCGACTGAGCCTGGCGGCGCGCCCAGCGCGTGAGGACTTGAGTAGCGGCGGTTTCGCGGTAGTATCGCGCCCGGATGGTCCACCTCAGCCTGAGCGGCGATACCCCGGAGCAGATTGACCAATGGTGCGTGAAGCGCCTGCGGATGAGGGGTTATCTCGTGATGCAAAAGTGGACGTGGGAGCGGCCGGGGCAGCTTTGCGAGCGCTTGGGGATTTCGCGCGATACGCTGGAACGCCGGATGGCAAGCCGGTGGTGTCCGGAGGTGAAGCAGGAGAGGGGGCCGACGGGGAGATTGATCGCGGTGGCGAGCAATCCGGCGGCGGATGAGTTTTTCGCGGTGAAGGTGCGGAGACCGCAGGATTGCAGGGGTTTTCGGCGCTTTGTCGGCAAGAAAGGAGGGCGAGGGGCTAGTCAGAGGCATCCGAGGCGCTGAAGAATGGCGATCATGTCACCCCACGAGTTTAACGACGCGGCCGATCGAGCGACCTATTCATCGGATATGGCAGGGCAGATCGATTCGATCGAGGATCGTCTGCTCGAGCTGGTGGAACTGGACGAAGAGGGGATGGCAGAGCTGATTTCGAGGATGGAGGAGATGACGCCTGGCGTACGGCGAACCGTAGTCGCGCTTGCGGCCGGTGTGCTGCGGAAGGCGGACGATGCGGGAATGGTGCGCGAGTTGTTCGGGTGCGCGGCGCCGGTGAAAGAGGATCTGGCGGAGTTCGCGGAGATGATGAAGCGGGAGATCAAGGGGAACAACAATCCGGCGCTGCAGGCGCGGTGCATTGATTTCGTGTATCGACTGGGATTGAACGGCGGCAAGAATCAGACGCAGATCGCGGAGCAAAGCGGGGTGGGGAAGGCGGCGGTGAGCAAGCGGTGTCGGAATTTGGTGAAGCGGCTGAGGCTGAAGCTGCCGAAGGGAATGAAGTCGGAGACGGCCGTGCGAAATTACGAGGAGCGGCAGAAAGGGCGACAGCAGCGGCCACCGAAAGAGCCGTGGCCGTTTGCGGGGTTTTTCACGCGGGCTCTCTCGATTCCCAATGCGCTCACTTGAATCCGCGTGTGCCGCCGGGCGGCTGAAGAAAGCAGCGGCTAAGGCTGAGATCGAGGTCGTGAATGAGCAGGTGATCGAGCTGCAGGAGGCGTGTGACGAGGCAATGGATGCACTGAGCCAAGCGGTCGCGGGATTGGAGCATGCGGTGGGGAAGGTGAGGCGAGCAGGGCAGCTATTGCGGGAGCAGTTCGAACGCGTGGAGTATGGGGAGCGGGCCACGTGGGTGGAGCTCAACTTGCCGAGGATCAGTCTGCGGACCGCGCTGAATTGGAGGAAGGTGGCAGAGTTCTTCGAGCGAAACCCATTGGAGACGCCGTCGACGGTCCGTCAGGTCTACAAGCTGTGTGGCGTGATACCTGAAGAGGAGTCGTCGAAGTCGGGAGGGCAGGAGTCTGGCGGCTCGATCACGCAGATCGCCCAGGCGTTTACGTCACTCGAGCAGAAGCTCAAGGCCCGCGACGTGGAGAAGCTCGACCGCGAGGAGCGGCTCATACTTCGGGACAGGCTCATTCCCTTCGTTCGCCTCTACGAACGCCTCCACGAGGCCTAGACGGCCGCCAGGCCCCCCCAGGGAAGGAATCTCTTCCACCGGGGGCCATGGCAGCAGTCTAAACGACTCAAGGCCTTTTTCTACGTATGACCCCAAAAGCTAGTTCCCATGAAATTCGACGGCCCAAGCGGAAGCCGGCCGCCCACGTCCAAGCGTCTGGAATTCCGGTCTACTGCTCCTTTGAGAAGATCGTTCCCGCCTCCGATCTGGAGCCGCACCCAGAGAACGCCAAGCTCCATCCGGCCGCGCAGCTCGACCGCTACGAGACCGTCGTAGTCGGCAACGGCTGGCGTCGTTCCATCGTCCTCTCCTCCCTCTCCGGGCGCATCGTGAAAGGTCACGGCGCCTGGGCCATGGCCAAGCGCCGCGGTTGGGATGTTCCCGTCGAAGTCCAGCCGTACAAGTCCGTCGCCGAGGAGCGCCGCGACATGCTCGCCGACAACCGCCTGGCCGAGCTCGCCGAGACCGACGACGAAAAGCTCGCCAAGCTCCTCACTGGCCTCGGCGAACAAATCATTCTCGCCGGCTACGACCCCTCCGAACTCCAGCGCCTCCTCGAGGACGCCGCCGTCCCCGAAGCCGAGTTCCCCATCACGGCGAAACTGCACGAGCAGTACGACTACGTCCTCGTCTTCTGCACCAACGCCTCCGACTTCGTCTTCCTTCAGACCCTCACCGGCGTTCGCCAGGAACGCTCCTACAAAAAAACCGGCGCCGGTCTCGGCCGCGCCATCCCGTTCGATCGCTTCCTCAAAGCTCTCCGTGAAAATCGTCATTCCCTCGATGTCCAGGGCACAAACCATGACCACGCACCGGCTCCTGCCCAGCGCGATCGTGTGCGTCCCGAAAAGCCAGCTAGCCGAGTACGCGCGCGTCGTCGGAAGTGACCGCGTCGTCACGCACCCGGACACCGTCAAAGGCCTCACGCCTAAACTCAATTGGTGCTTCGACGCCTTCGGGCCGACGGAAGACGCCGTAGTCTTCGTGGACGACGACATCACCAGCGTGCAGCGCTGCTTCGTGCAGCCAGGTGAAAATGCGACGGTCCGCGATCCGGAGCTCATCGAGTCAATCGTCCGTCATACCTTCCTTCTCGCGCGCGACGTCGGCGCCTACTTCTTCGGCTGGGAAGCGAGCAACGGCGCGCTCCGCTACTACACCGGCCTCAAGCCGATCGCGCTCACCGGCTACATCAACGGCTGCGCCATGGGATTCCGCGCCGGCCACGGCCTGCGCTTCGATGAGCGCATCGTGGCGAAGAACGATTTCGACATCTCAGCCGCGAATGCCTGGAAGCACCGCCTTTGCGTGAAGGATTGCCGCTACACCTTCTGCCAGAAGGAAACCTTCGTCGGCAAAGGTGGCCAGGCCGCCTATCGTACCTCAGTCACCGAAAAGCGTGACGTGGAGCTCCTCCGCAGGAAATGGGGCGACCTCTTCCACATGGGCGGCCACAGCGGCACCCGCAAGCGCGACTACGCCGGCGCGCAAAAGATCACGATGCATCTGCCGTTCTAGAATGAGTCTCAAAGAGCTGATTAAGGGGGTCGCGGCTGCGTTCGCAATTATCTATCTCCAGACTGCATTTACCCTTCTATTTGTGCTGCTCCTAAAAGCAACTAGCCAAGAAATGGTCGTGAAGGTTGACCCAATTGCATGGCCGCTCTGTATCATTAGCGGACTGTATCTTGCCTGGTATGTGAAGCACCGCCCCTGCCAGCGCCAACAATAATTTTCCGCCGCTGGTTTCGCTAGACGTACGAACTCCGGACGGCGAATCTTCACACGTCGGCAGGCAATTCTGCCGGCGCCAAAACCTAAACGGGGACGAGCTCAACCCCTCCAAAAACGGAGCAAGTGTTACATGTCACATTGCCTCTCTATTCAAAAAGGCCGCGCGGAAATGTTCAGTGGTCGCGGCATCAATCCCTGGCACGGGCTCGGGACAGTCGTCGAAGGCCTTCTCACCGCCAAGCAGGCGCTTGAAGCGGCGCACCTGGACTGGCGCGTCCTACAGCGCCCCGTCTTCATTCAAGCGGGCGACCGTCACCAGCAAGTTGCCGGTTACAAAGCAATCGCTCGGGAGGATTCGGGTGCCGTCCTGTCCATCATGAAGGACACGTACCATCCTATCCAGAACGCCGAGGCCTTCGAGTTCTTCGATGCGGTGGTCGGCGAAGGCCAAGCCGTTTACGACACCGCCGGTGCACTGCACGGCGGGCGCCGCGTCTGGATCATGGCGCGCCTTCCTCAGCGCCTCTTCATCGACGACAGCGACCAGCTCGAACGCAACATTCTGTTGAGCACGTCGCACGATGGATCGAGCACGTTGAAGATGATGCACGTCACCACGCGTGTCGTTTGTCAGAACACCCTCACGATCGCGCTTCGCGGCGCCGCCAATTCGATCAGCATCCTCCACCGTGGCAACTACAAGGACCGCGTCGCCGAGGCTCAGCGCGCGCTCAAAGTCTCGTACGGCTACTTCGACCAGCTCGGCGAACTGATTAAGTCCCTCGCCAAAGCTCCGTTCGCCCGCTCTGAAATGCAGGGCTTTACGGAGAAGCTCCTGCCCGGCCGGGAAGGGGAGAAGTCCCCCAGGACGGAGAAGGCCCGCGGCGAGATCGCCGGCCTCTTCTCTCGCGGTCTGGGGAATCACGGCCGGACGAAGTGGGACGCGTTAAACGCGGTCACTGAGTACGTCGACCACCACCGCACGTACGGGAAGACGAAGGACGGCACTGCGCAGGAGACCCGCTTCGCCTCCTCGCTGTTCGGATCCGGCGCCGATCTAAAGGCCCGCGCCGTTGATCTCCTCCTCTCGTAGGACCGGCGCACCGACACCGCGGGCGCTCGCCAAATGGCGGGCGCCCGCTCGTCGTTGCGCAATCCCGCGCGCGAGCACCGGAAGAGCCAACCGCCCAAATCGGCTCAAGCCCCACAATTGAAAAAATCACCAAACGCGGAAGCGATGAAGCTTCCCGACTCCCTCCTCGTTCGTTACTTCCGTTCCGGCGAGATTGATGAAATCCGCACGGTCGAGTTCCCCGAGGGCCGCTGCCTCGTCACCCTCCCTGATCGACGCGATGCCTGGCGCGATCTCGGCGGAGGACTTGGCTACGTGCCTGATCAGGCCGAGGACTGACGGCTTGCCTTCCCGCGAGACCGTTTCATTGTTGTCGGCGTGAGCGCCGCCAACGCCAAGGACGCGGCCGCAAAGTGGATCGAAGGGGCGCAACTCCCCGAAGATCTGCGCGGCCGTAAAGTGCAGCTCGTCACTTTCGAGAGTGACGAGCATTGCCTGTTTTTCTACCCGCGCCGCGTGTTGAAATGGCAGCAGCAGGTTACGACGTACCGGTCCCGCGCGATCCGAACGCGCAAGGGTCGGGTCATCCGGTTGCTTATCACTCCAGAGATGTACACGGCTTGGCTGGAAGCGGAGGGGAAGACCGATTCCGCGAGCGTTCGCAGAGCCTATGCGGACGGGTGCGAGCGGTTGCTCGCGCCGGAAGAATCAGCCGAGGCATAGCGGTGGCTACTCAGCACCGGCCTTGCCAGCGTCACGGAAAGTGACTGTTCGATTGGTTTAGCGCGACGTCACGACTGGCGACGGCGAAACTTCTCGTGTCGATGGGATTACCTCATCGGCGAGAAACCAAATCCGGGACGAGCCAACCCGACCAAAAACGGCGCCTCACCAAATGAAACCAGTCACTCAGATCCGCAGCACCGGCCTTTCGCGCATCAATCGCCTCGTGAAAGCCCACCGCCATCTCGAAGCTCTCCGCCCCGCCTTCGCCGAGTGGGCCAGCGGTGAAGTCTACGTCTGCAAAAAGACCGGCGATTACCGCTATCGCTTCGGCGATCGCAGCAAATCCATCACCCCTTGGAGCGCGATCGCCCGCCAAGTCTTCCCCTCGCCGGAGGCGCTCGCCTTCGCCGCCATGGTCCTTGCCGATCAGCAGCCGGCCGCGCTCGAGCAGCCCGCGCCCATCACGGCGCTCCCCGCGCCGGCGGCGCCGTCCAGCCGCGTGAATGTCATCGCCCTTGCCAATCAAGCCGCCGCGTAATCATGCGCACCCTCACTGTCACCAAAATGCACCGCGCCAGTGGCCACATCGCCCGGCCGCGGTGGACCGCAGTCCCGCAAATCCGGATGTCTGGACATTGGCTCGCCTCTGCCGGTTTCAGCGCCGGCAGCCGCCTCCAGGTCGAGATCCGCGACGGCGCCCTCGTCATCACCGCCAAATGAGCACGCCACGCTTCCCCCTCATCGGCCCCGCCGCCCTCGTCCTGCAGGCCGCGCGGCAACTCGCCGCCGGCCAGGATCGGATTGCCCTCCTTTTGGAGGGCAATCCGGGCGGCGGCAAGACTCACCTTGCCGACCAGCTCGCGCTGGAGCTCACCGGCTCCGAGTTCGCGATCGAGCGCGTCAACGGTCAGAGCCTCGGCATCGAAACCGTGCGCGCCTGGCGCGACTCCGCCCGTCTCGGCAATCTCTTCTCCGACTGGACCGTCAAGCGCGTCGACGAGATTGATCAGGCGAGCAGCTCGGCCATGTCGGAGCTGCTCACGTATCTGGACTATCTCCCCGCCCGCGCCGCCATCGTGGCCACCACGAACGAATACGGCAAACTGCGAGCCCTTTGCAAAGGTCGCCTCGAGACGCGCTTCGTCCGGTACCGGGTCGATTCCCCGTCGGTCGACGACACCGCCCGCTTCGTCCGGAAGCACTTCGGCCTCCGCGCCGATCAGGCCCGCGCCATCGCGGCCGGTTCCGTGCCCGACGGCTCGCTCCCCACCGAGGGCTGCAACGTCCGCGCCGCCATCAATGACGCCATCGCGCTGCGCGCCGTCGCCTCCATCACCGCCGTTGCCGCATGACCTTCGCCGAAATCATCACTCCGGGCGGCTACAAAGTCGGCGAAGTCGCCAGCGCCATGCAGAAGTCCATCCGCCGCGGTCTCGAAGACGAAGCTCTCTTCTGGGCCACCGAACTCGATCTCGCGAACTTCAGCGAGTACGTCTGGAAGCGGCTCGCCATCATCGCCAGCGAAGACGTCGGCCTCGCCGATAACTCCGCGGCCGTGCTCATCGAGTCCCTCTATCAGCGTTGGGCCCGGCAGCGGAAGAAGGACGATACGAAGCACGCCCCCGAGCGCCTCTTCCTCGTTCACGCCATCCTCTACCTCGCGCGGGCCCCGAAGAGCCGCCTGGTCGATCACGCCCTGATTGCCATGTACGAGGCTCCCCGGCTCAAACGTGAGATCCCCGACTACGCCCTCGACCTCCACACGGCCCGGGGACGGGCCGCAAAACGCCGGTGGAAGCACTTCTGGGAGGAAGGAGCCAAGCTCAACAACAAAGCCCCGTTAATCGACCCTTACGAAGCCACCGCCCGCGAAACCCGCCGCGAGCAACAACTCGACTTGGATTTCTAGCCGTTATCAGCGGCGTGCTCACCCGTCGCGGTTGATTCGTTCTGCGCGGTGGGAGAGCCGGCGAGGTCGGGTACCCACCAACGCTTAATTCCAAGCGGCAACTTGTCCGAGAGCTTCAACCCGTATTCCTCGGCTACTGTGGGAATTTCGCTGACGTGTGCGAATCCTAAGAGGTTCCCATGTGAGTTGTGAATGACCATAAGTGACCCGTCATTCACCCGGACAGCCGCGCCGATTTCGTCACTGAACTCTACCTCGCCGTCAATCACAAGCCAGCCAACAACGGGATGGATTTGCGCCGTCTCCCCTTCGTGAAATACAGCAAACCAGTCCTGACAAGGTGCAATCGATCTGACGTTATCCAAGGTTTTCCGGGGGTTCTTAATAGCCATCTCAAGGATCGTAGGACAGAACTGCACCTTAGCAAGCCTTTGACAGTCCGCCCGCCGGCGTGCAGCTCACGCCCGAAGACCTGGCCAAGCTGGAGACGAAGCAGGTCGCCAACATCATTCGCAAGCTCAACGCCGGGAAGAGCCTCACCGCCCGTGAGGAGGCCATTCTCTCGCGCACCCGCACGTCGGAAGTCCAGACGCCCGGACAGACCGCCGCGGCGGCGCCGATCACGAGCGGTTTTGCCAAGACGTGGGACGAGCTCGCCGAGATCCTTTCCGTCGATCGTCGGACCCTCACCAATGCGCGCGCCAAATTCGGCAAGCTCTGTCCCAAGGACAAAGCCGACGGGCGCAAGGATATCGCCCTTTGGGCAACGTTCGTGGAAGAGAAGGGGATCCGCGGCCGAGGCGTGAACAATCAAGAGATCGGCCTCGATGAGCGGGAACTCCGGTTGCGCGAATGGAAGAACAAGCTCGAACGATCCGAGTTCGAACTGGAAAAGGCGAAGAAGCTCTCGCTGGCCGTCGCCGAATTTGAAGCCGCCCTCGGCGACATGCTCGGCGCCTTCCGCGCCAATCTCAATCGCCTGCCCGGGCGCGCGGCCAGCAAGATCATGAGCCGCGCCAAGGGCACGCTGCTCCGCGTCCTCAAAGACTCGCTCACGGCCACCGTCTACAAGAAGGTGGAACTCTGCCTCGATCGTTCGCCGGCGCTCGACTACGCCGATATCGAGGAGGCGCTGCAGCGGGAGGTAGACACCGTCCTCTCGGTCCTCCACTCCTGCGAGTACCTGAAGGCCGATCCCGATCTGACGTGAACGTACATTCTTAAAACCCTCGAAAAGGGGGCGGGCCGAAAATCGCGTCCGTTGCCTGGGTGCAAAAATCCCTCATTTCGCGGGCCAGCTCTGCCCTTTGCGAGAGGTCGGTTAGGAGGGAAAAGTCGAGAACTGGGGTCGAGTAGGAGACATAGCGTCCGCCGTTGTTGCCTATGAACGAAATTTTGAAGCCGCCGGTGGCCTCGGCGATGCAGATTTGACCTTCGGTGCCCGTCGGATTCCACGCCTCTGCCAAATGCTCGATAGTGATCGCATTTTCGTGCCGCAGCCCTGGAAGGAAGACGAGCTCCATGTGTGGCGCTCACCGTGGGGGCGCCGACCGCAATGTCCACGTTAATCGAGCCTGAGCTTCCCATAATGCTTTGGCCTACGGCGTTATAACCGTCGGCGATTCGACACCGCCGCCGGGGCGATGTCCTCGTTCGGTCAGAAGTGTCACCGTCTCTTCGTCAGCCTCATCCAGGCCGCCCTCCTTCCGGCGCCGACGCTCCTGATTTGGCAGTGGCTCGATCAAAACGTCGTCGTTCCGATGATCGTCGGCAGCCGGGAACACGGTCCGCTCGACACCGGCCGGATGCCGCAATGGCGCGGACTCCTGGAGAAATACGCCGATCGGCGCTGCCATTTCTTCACCCTCTGTAAGTCGGCCCGCGTCGGCGGCACGCTCTTCTTTGGCATCTGCCTCGTTCTCGAAAAGATCGCCCGTTGGCCCGGTCCCATCATCTGGATGGACCCCACGCGCAAGACCGCGATCCGCGTCTCGCGCGCGGAAATCGAGCCCTACATGCTGGAATGCAAGCCGGTCCGCGAGCTGTGCATTTTCACGAAGACGTTTTGGACCGTCTTGGAGAAGCAGCTCAAGAATTGCCTCTTCTCCGTCATCGGCGCTGGCAGCAACAACGACATGGGCGGCCGGCAAGGAGAGCTGTTCGTCATTAATGAGCAGGACCGGATCCCGAACCGGTCCACCGACGCGCCACCTCCCAGCGAGGAAGCGATCGCGCGCACCTCTCAGTTCGAGGAAACCCGGAAGATCGTCCGCAACTCCACGCCCACGCTGGAGAATGGCCTCACCTGGGGCGAGTTCCTCGCCGGCAGTCAGGACTATTGCTACGTCCCGTGTCCGGAGTGCCAGCGCAAGCAGCGGCTCACCTTCTGGAAGGAGCCGGCCGATCCGGAGCGGTGGATCCGCCTCGACTCCGAGCCCGACGCCCTGGAGCGGGAGCAATTCAGCGACGTGAAGGAAGCGCCCGACGGCCGCGGTTGGCTCTGCAAGGGCATCCCTCAGACCGGCCGCATTTGGTGGCCACCGGAATGCAAAGGCAAGAAGACGAAGCTGTGGGACGTCGACGCGATCGCGCGCGGCGCAAAGTACGAGTGCGCCTTCTGCGAGGCGAAGATCAGCTACGATCTGCTGTGGTGGATGAACGATCGCTACGAGTGGCGCTCGCATAATCCGGACGCGCCTCGAGATCACGTCAGCGCCCAAATCTCCGCGCTCTACTCGCCGTGGCAATCCTGGGGCGCGATCGCCAAGCGTTACATGCTGGCCATCGGCAGCGCCACGAAGCTCCACGCCTTCTACAACCTGATTTTGGGTCTGCCCTATATCGCAGTCCCCACGCGCATCACCAAGAAGGCTTTGGAGCTGCTGCAGCAGAACAGCCCGCGTTATGCCCGGCAGTTCCCCGACGATCCCGAGGCGGAGCTCATCCTCCCCGCGCGGCCGGTCATTCTCGATATGGAGTGCGACGTCCAGCAGACGGAGCTCTGGTACACCATGCGCGCGGTCATGGAGGATGGATCGCGTTACGTCATCGCCTGGGGGACGGCCGGCTCCTTTGCCGAGCTGGAGCGCCTCAGCAATCGCGTTTGGAAGTACGACCACGGCCCCGACGCGCCGGCCGAGGCGCGCTATGAGGAGTTCACCGTCTTCATCGGGATCATCGACACCGGCTACAAGGCGAAGCGGCAAAGCGGCGTCTACGAGTTCCTCCACACCCAGGGCGGTCGCTGGCAGGGCGTGAAAGGCGGCGCCTACTCGCTCGCCCGGGAAAAGCCGATCACGGAAACCACGGTCACCTTCAACTTCAAAGGTCTCGGCGCCGTCGACGTGCCAGTCGTGCAGTTCAACGACTTCATTTTGAAGGAGGAACTCTATCGCTTCGTCATCAAGGAGCGCCGCCCGCCTCCTCTCTTCCTCCCCGAAAATCTCGACGAACACTTTGTGACGCAGGTCACGAGCGAGCATTTGACCAAGCGCAAAATGCAGGACGGCCGCAACGAAGACGTCTGGCAGGTCACCGACGGCATCGATCCGCACCTGGGCGACTGCCTCAAATACGGCGAAGTGCTCAGCTTCATCTTCGAGCCGCCCCTGCTCCAGAAGATCCGCGTGAAGATGGACGAACAGCGCGCCGCCATCGTCGCCCGCCTGCAGCGGAACTAATACGGGATCCGGGCGACGATCCTCCCGGACT
>Ga0068859_100005846_pt1 | contig 12490 bp, 11 predicted proteins | sample KBSSwiS22_FD_66585 | JGI IMG/M metagenome (GOLD analysis project Ga0068859, IMG submission 66585) | Switchgrass rhizosphere microbial communities from Kellogg Biological Station, Michigan, USA - KBS Switchgrass S2-2 | ecosystem: Host-associated > Plants > Roots > Rhizosphere > Soil ... | reverse complement strand
CGATGTCCTGGGGAACGTTCCTCGGACTTGTCCTGCTGCTATTTTTCCTCAGTAACGTCTTCTTCGGAATACTCTACGCCGCAGTTGGTGCGAGCGGTCTGGTCGATGTAACGTCATCGGCCGGGGACGATCTTTTCGTTCGAGGCTTTTTCTTCAGCGTGCAGACGTTCGCGACGATCGGATATGGGACCATCCATCCGGTCGGCCTCATTCCGAATCTGATCGTAACGATCGAATCGTATTACAGCCTTCTTGCGAATGCTCTTATAACCGGCGTCGTCTTCGCGCGTTTCGCACGCCCGACTGCGAAGGTCATCTTCAGCGATGTCGCCGTCGTCGCACCTTATCGCGGAATAACCGGACTGATGTTTCGCATCGTGAACGGGCGCAACAATCAATTGATCGAGGTTGGCGCGGTCGTGACGTTCGCGAGATTTGTAAATGAAAACGGAAGAGTCGTCCGAAGGTTTGACGTGCTCGACCTGGAACGACGCAAGGTGACTTTCTTTCCGCTGGCGTGGACGGTAGTACATCCGATCAACGAGAAGTCGCCGATGTACGGATTGACCGAGCAGGACATCAAGGCTACCGACGGAGAGATCCTGATTCTGCTGACGGCAGTTGATGAGACGTTCGTCCAGACCGTACACGCTCGCTCGTCGTATAAGCCGCAGTCGATAAAATTCGGACAAAAGTTTGCGAGCATATACAACGAGGTCGAAGATGGCGAGCCCATCTCGATCGATGTAAGGAAGCTTTCGAAAACTGAGCCGGCTTAAATGCCTCGTGTGGTTGGTGTGCTTCGTGGTCCGGTTTTGCGAAGTTGATAACCACGAGACGCACGAAGAAGACACGTAAAAAGAATTAATGTTCACCGGAATAATTGAAGAGCTCGGCACAATCGAGTCATTCACTCCGCATGACGGCGGAGCGAAGATGATCGTGTCGGCGGATCTCGTCACCTCGGATTCTTCGGATGGCGATTCGATCGCAGTGAACGGAGTCTGCCTGACCGCGCTCGATATCAAACGCGGATCGTTTTCCGCAGATCTATCGCAGGAGACGCTCGACCGCTCGACACTCGGAAATCTGCAGAAGGGTTCGCGCGTAAATCTCGAGCGTGCGGTCACTCCTTCGACGCGTCTCGGCGGACACATCGTTCAAGGCCACGTCGACGCTCGAGGCACTTTTGTGTCAGCCGAGTCGCACGGTGATTTCTGGACGGTCAGGATCGGTTATCCGAATGAGATCTCGAAGTATCTCGTCTTCAAAGGTTCGGTCTCCGTCGAAGGCATCAGTCTGACGATCGCGGATCTGACCGATTCAACTTTCGACATCGCGATAATTCCCAAGACGTGGGAGATGACGAATCTCTCGACCTTGAAGCCCGGCGACACGGTAAATCTCGAAGCAGATGTCATCGCGAAATATGTTGAGCGAATGATGTCGGGACGATCGGAGGAATAACATGAAATTCGCGCGAATTACATTCATCGCCGCCGGCACCATCGGCATTCTCGTCCTCATCCCATTATATTTTCAACTCGAAAAGATGGGTGCCGACAACCCGCCGGCGATCACCCATCCGGAATACTATTACGGCTTCGTCGGCGTCGCACTCGCGTTTCAGCTCGTCTTCATTATCATCTCTACCGATCCGTGGAAATATCGTCCACTGATGCTCGCCGCCATCTTCGAGAAACTCGCATTCGTCATCCCGACTTTCTATCTCTTTTCGCAAGGCAGTCCGCTCGGTACGATCATCATCGGCGCATTGCTCGATCTGATGTGGGCGATATTGTTCGTTGCGAGCTATTTCAAAGTCGGACCGGGAAACTCCGACATCAACCTCGCGAGCGAAGCCGAACACTAGCTTTTGGTTGGAGCTGTTAGATTGGCCAGAACATCGGAAACAAGCTAAGAGCTAATAGCTAATCGCCATTTTTTCTCCCAGTTTGAATTTTATTGGAGAACTAACTCCAGGATAAAAAGTGAAAGGCGGCCCAGACTTCGGGCCGCCTTCTTCTTTTCTGATTGACTGTCGAGTGTTACTTGCTTCCGCTCGCGAGTTTTCCGATGAGCGTGAATAGCGGCAAGTACATCGAGACGACGATCGAACCGATCGTGATACCGAGGAAAGCGATCAGCACGGGCTCGATCATCGCGAGCAAGTCGGCGATCGCGGTGTCGACTTCTTCTTCGTAGAAGTCGGCGATCTTGCCGAGCATCGCATCGAGCGCACCGGTCTGTTCACCGACGCCGATCATCTGTCCGACCATGTGCGGGAATACATTCGTCGCCTTCAACGGATCGACAAAGTTTTCACCGCGTTCGACGCCGGCCCGGACTTTCAGGATCGCGTCTTCGATAATGACGTTACCAGCGGTCTTCGCTGTGATGTCGAGCGACTGCAGGATCGGAACACCCGAAGAAAGAAGTGTCGAAAGGATTCGCGAAAAACGCGCGACACCGATCTTCCGAAGTATCGAACCGAAGATCGGAAGCTTGAGCAACAGCGCATCGATGTGCCACTTTCCTCTCTCGGTCTTGTAATAGAACTTGGTCGCAACGACTGTCGCAATGATTCCCGCCAGCAAACCGAGACCGCCCCAGCCGGCCAGGAATCTACTGATACCCATGATGATTCGAGTCGGGAGCGGGAGCAATTCACCCGGACCGAGGAGACCGATGAAGATCTGCTCGAACTGCGGAATGACGACGATCATGATCGTCGCGATCGCGGCGATCGCGACCAGCACAACTGCTGCCGGATAGATCGATGCCGATACGATACTTCGCTTCAACTTAACGACCTTCTCGATCAACGTCGCAAGACGCTGCAGGATCAGATCGAGCACACCGCCCGTTTCACCGGCTTCAACCATGTGTGTGTAAAGCGAGTCGAAAACTTTCGGATGCTTTTCAAGCGCCGCGAACAGCGTCGCGCCTTCTTCGACGTTCTGCCGAACTTGGCGGAGCACATCCTTGAAGAATGCGTTCTGCTGCTGCTCAGCCAGAATGTCGATACATTGCACGAGCGGAAGACCTGCGTCGATCATCACCGAGAACTGACGTGTGAACACGGCCAGTTCTTTTGCTCCGACCTTCTTACGACGGCCGAGCTTCGGAATTGAAACGACGCGTCCCTTTTCGGACGCCTGTGTCATCACGATCTGCTCGCGCCGCAGCAATGCACGCAGCTCGTCGGGACTCGCTGCTTCGCGCTCGCCATCGACCATTTCGTTCAGGCGATTTCTTCCTTTAAAGGCGTATGTAGGCATCTCTTTTCTCTAGCTCCTCTCGAAATTTGTATCAGCGGACTGGCGGACGCGTTCCGATGCTTCGTCCCTGGGCGTACGGACTGTTGTGGTTTTGCGGCTGAACGACGGGCTTCGAGCTACCGGCATAACTCTGGTTGATACCGGATCCGCGCTCGATGAGCTCTTTCAGCTCGTCTGCATTCGACGTTCGCTGCATCGCGACATCGACCGTGATCTGTCGTTTGTGAACCAGTGTGGCGAGTGCCTGGTTGAAGGTCTGCATACCGAACTTGTCCTGACCGGTCTGCATCATCGAATAGATCTGGTGGATCTTGTCTTCGCGGATCAGATTTCGAATAGCGGCGTTCGGAATAAGGATCTCGAGTGCCATTACACGTCCGTCACCCGAAGCTTTCGGCAGCAGCGATTGACACATGATCCCTTCGAGCACGAGCGAAAGCTGAGTGCGAACCTGAGACTGCTGTGCCGACGGGAAGACGTCGATGATACGGTTGATCGTCGAGTAGGCTGAGTTCGTGTGCAGCGTGGCAAAGGTCAAGTGGCCGGTTTCTGCGATGCGGAGCGCCATCTCGATAGTCTCGAGATCGCGCATTTCGCCGACCAGCACGATGTCGGGATCCTGACGAAGGGCTGTTCGAAGGGCAGCTCCGAACGAGTGCGTATCGGCCGCGACTTCGCGCTGATTGACGACGCAGTTCTTGTGATTGTGTAGGAACTCGATCGGGTCTTCGATAGTCAGGATGTGATCGTGTCGATCGATGTTGATCTTGTCGACCATCGATGCGAGCGTCGTCGATTTACCTGATCCGGTCGGGCCGGTGACAAGCACGAGGCCGCGCGGTTTTTTGCAAAGATCCTGAACGACAGTCGGAAGGCCGAGAGCCTCGAACGATTTGATCTCGTAAGGGATCGAACGAAAAACTGCGCCGACGGCTCCCTTCTGATTGAAGAGGTTGGCACGGAATCGGGACATTCCTTTTAAGCCGAATGAAAAGTCCAGCTCGAGATTCTCTTCGAACCGGTGCTTCTGAGCATCGGTCAACACCGAGTACGCGAGGCGCTTCGTGTCGGCCGGCGTAAGAGCGCCGAACCCCGGAAGGGGCGAGAGATGGCCGTGAACGCGAACCTGCGGTGCCGAATTGGTCGAGAGGTGAAGGTCAGATCCGCCTGCGTCCGTCATCTTCTTGAGAAGTTCGGGCAGTGTGATCTGCATTTCTGCGCTGGCGTTTGGATCGAAGCTCATAGTGTTGCTCGTAGTTCGTTGTTAGTGGTTCGTTGTTGGTCGTTCGTGGTTCGTCGTTCGAGATTGCCCGCATCACACGGACAACGAACAACGAACCACGAACTACGAACTAGTCTTCGCGGACTGCGGCCTGCTGGACAGGACGCGGACCTGACTGGAGCGAGAAGATCACCTTCTCGGACTCTTCGGCGATGCGGTCAGCCGCTTCGGTAGCCGAGTTTGTTGCGACGCTGTAGATGCGTCCGTCAGCCTCGGTGAAGTAGAACATGCGTGACTGAAGACGTCCGCCGTTCTGCGACTGTGCGACGACGACATACACCGATCGCCCGCCGATCGATTTTTGGTAGTCGTTAACAACCCAGCCGTTCTCACGGATCATGCGATTGATAACTTCACGCCGCAAAGCGTTCGTCGCGACACCGCCAACGGTACGATTGCGTCCGGTGTCGACAGTCTCACCGGTCGCCGGTCCGACGATCGAGATCGCTGCCGATCCGTTTCCGTTATCGACGCTGAAGCTGACTTCGCTGCTCGTCGATGCGCTTCGTCTCCAGCCTGCCGGTGCAGCCTGTCCCGAAGGAAGCATCGCGACCGCGGATTCAGTAGCGGCCGGCTTCGCTGCCTTTGCAGCAACGACCGGTTTCGCCGGGCGATTGCGTGCCTTGTGCAGACGTGCGAGACGCAACTGTCTCAAGCGCATCGCTCGGCGACGTGCCTGAAGAGCGCGTTTGCGCTTCATGCGAGCACGATACTGCCGCCACCAGCGCTTCGAATACTTCTTATACTTTTTGTGCTTTTTGTACTTCTTGGATGTTCGAGAAGACGCTTCCGCGAAATCAGTTCCAAAAGGAATGATCGTCCCGATTCCTATCAATAAAGCTAGCGTCAATGCAATTGCCCTAAATAGCATATTTCCTCCAAAACTAGAGAACCGTTTCCTTGACAACCTCTTCGACCGTTGTAACTCCATCCCTCAGTTTGCATAGCCCCGATTCACGCAGAGTTATCATTCCGAGCTCGATCGCTTTACGTCGCAACTCGATCGCACTCGCACCGATGATGATGAGCTCGCGAAGCTCATCCGTAACTTCCATTACCTCGTACAGACCGGTTCGACCCTTGTAACCAGTGTTCAGACAGATGTCGCATCCGCGGCCGCGATACATCGTCAGCGTGCGAGCTTCATCCTCTTTGAAACCGATCTCGACAAGTCCCTCAGGCGGGAAGTGGACTTCTTCTTTACAGTTATTGCAGATGCGGCGGATCAACCGCTGCGCCTGAATGATGTTGACGCTGGTCGCGACGAGAAACGGCTCGATACCCATGTTGACGAGACGAGAGATCGTCGACGGTGCGTCGTTGGTGTGGAGAGTTGAGAGAACAAGGTGGCCCGTGAGCGCGGCTTTGATGGCGATCTCAGCCGTTTCGAAGTCACGGATCTCACCGACGAGGATGATGTTGGGATCCTGACGCAGGAACGAGCGAAGGGCGGCGGCGAAGTTCAGGCCGATCTGCTCCTTCATCTGCACCTGGTTGATGCCTTCGAGGTTGAACTCGACCGGATCTTCGGCCGTCATGATGTTCGTCTCGCTCGTGTTCAGCGATTGAAGGGCGGAATAGAGTGTGTTCGTTTTACCCGAACCGGTCGGTCCCGTCACGAGAACCATGCCGTACGGATTGTCGATATTGCGCTTGAACTTCTCGAGGCTCTCCGGCTCGAAACCAAGCTTCGACATGTCGAGCATGAGCTTGTCTTTGTCGAGCAAACGAAGCACGACCTTTTCACCGAACAGCGTCGGCAATGTCGAAACACGAAAGTCGAGCTCGCGCGAGCGGTCGTCGATCTTGACCTTGATCTTGATGCGTCCGTCCTGCGGCAATCTTTTTTCCGCGATGTCGAGCTTCGCCATGATCTTCAGACGCGAGATCAAAGGATCGCGAAGACTCATCGGCGGATGCATGACATCGTAGAGCACACCGTCGATACGGAAGCGGATGCGGAAATCTTTTTCGTACGGCTCGACGTGAATATCGGAAGCTCCGCGTCGAAGCGAGTCGACCATCAGCACGTTGACGAGACGGACGACAGGAGCATCTTCGCTCTGACGCTGCAGGTCGGCGAGATCGATCTCTTCGTTCGTCTGAAGCAGCTCGAATGCTTCGCCGTCGTGATCCGCAAAATTAAAAGTTTCGAGAGAGACGTCGAGGTCAGCGTCCGACAGACGATCATCGCCTTTTACGGTTCGCTTGCCGTGGCCGTTCTTTCCGTTCTTGCCGTTCTTTCCATTCGAGCGGTCGGAATCGAAGGCGATAGCGGCTTCGAAGATATCGATCTGCGTTGAGCCGCTGTAATATTTTCCGATCGCCATCTGGATCGATGCTTCGGAGGCGATCACCGGCTCGACGTTGAGGCCGGTCATGAACTTGATATCGTCGGTTGCGAAGACGTTCGTAGGATCCGCCATCGCGAGCGTCAGTGTCGCACCGACTTTCGAGATCGGAAGCACGGTGTACTTCAACGCGACTTCTTGTGAGATCAGCTTTACTACTTCAGCGTCGATTTGGAAGAGGTCAATGTTGATCGAGGGCACGCCATACTGGCGCGACAACACGGCCGTGATCACGTCGTCGGAAAGAATTCCGAGCTTGACGAGATTTGAGCCCAGTCGTCCACCGCTGGTGCGCTGATAATCAAGAGCTTCGCGGAGCTGTTGAGGCGTCACCAGGTTTTCGCGGACAAGAATTTCCCCTAGTTTTGCTGACATTTGTTATCTGTATGGATTCCCGTTGCTAGAAACACCGAGAGAGGGTATTTGAAGAGATTTAAGAAGGTTACTTCTTAAGAGAGGACAAGGAGTCAACCGGTGATTAACACCGTTGGCATTAATACTAAAGGTTTAACCCGTTAGGTGTCAAGAATTCTTTTCGAGCAGAATCGCGGTATTTCGAGCATTTTGACCGATTTGAGGGCGAACGGAGCTCACTTCTGTTGAGCCATCTGCTTTCTGATCTGAACGATGAACGACTGGACCGCGGTCGCCTCGCTCGAGTCGGGAAAAAGCCTCAGAAATTCTTCGTAGAGCGCGATTGCTTCGTTGAATTTCTTCTGTCGTTCGTAGACGAGCCCGAGCAGCTGAATAACGACCATCGCGTCCGGTGAAGTACCGAGCTGCTTCGCCGCGACCGATAAATATTTCGCGGCTTCGTTGTAGCTCGCCGTCTCATTCGCGAAGTCTCCGGTGCCGCCGAAATTCTCAGCCCGGTCTTTGTATAAAAGTCCGAGCCCGGTGTAAGCCTCGGGCTGAAAACCTTTGCCTTCGGTTATGGAGCGCTTGAACGCTGCGATCGCCTTCTCCTCGTCGTCCGTATCCTTTAAAAGACGGCCCTCGACTGCCGAAGCCTCGGCATACGCAGGCCTCAAGCGCTTCGCCGAACGAACCGCCTGGAAAGCCTTCTCGATGTCGCCCGTTTCGGAATACATTCTCGCCATCCCGAGATACGCCGCCGGGAATTTTGGACGAAGCTTGATCGCGTGTTGATATTCGGCGATCGCCTTCTGCCGGTCGATCGTTGAGGCGGTCTCCGCAGATTGGTATGCGAGCTCGGCCTCATCAGAAGTTTTCGTTAAGGCGATCGTCACATCGCCGCGGGTTGTCGCGGGCAAACTCTTCGTCACTTCTGCAAATCCATTCGCGCGAACGCGCAGCGACCGAATCCCCGGCGACAGACTTGCAATCGTGAGACGTCCGTTCTCATCCGTCTCGCCGTATCGGACATCGTCGATCCAGATTATCGAGTGCGGTTCCGTGATGACCGTGATCGGTCGAAGAGATGTCGAGGCGGGCTTAGAAACCTGAGCCGTTATCCAAACAGTAGTTAAAAGAATGACCAATGCGGGGATGAGATTTCGATCAACGCTCAGGCGATGAGAACTGCAGTTGCTCATTGTGATTCCGACATCGATTTTACCAAATCGATCAGCCGATGCGCGTGTAATCTTCCGAGACGTCGATGTCGGCGATCACGTCTTCGGTTCCGTCATTATCGCGATCTTCGGAGTACAGCATCTTTATTAATGGGGGTGCGATCAATGTCGTCGCCACCGCCATGAAAAGCACGGATGCGAAAAAGTGTCCGCTGATTACGCCGAGTCCAAGTCCGATCTGCGCGACGACGATCCCGACCTCTCCGCGCGGGATCATTCCGACTCCGATCTGCGCCATCTCGCGTCGTGACATTCCCCACGCCCCGAGGCCGCATCCTACAAACTTCGTGACGACAGCCGCTACGGTGATGATGATCGCGAGTACGATCACCGAGCCATCGCGAAAGATCGCGAGGTCGAGCTGCATTCCGATGTTGACGAGAAAGAACGGCACGAGGAATTCAGTGATGCCGCTCGTCAGATTGTGCATCTTGTGATTTGTCTCGGTCGCTTCGGCGAGCGCCATTCCCGCGAGGAACGCGCCGATGATCGCCGCAACGCCGACGTAGATCGATGCAACGGAAAGTCCGAGACAGAGTACGAGTCCGATGTTGAAGAATGGTTTGCTGAGTCGCAGACGTTCGAGCCTCGGTGCGAGCCGGTTTATGATCCGCGATCCGATCAACGCCACGAATAATGTGAACAGGATTGCAGCGGCCGCGGTCTCCGCAAGTCCGACATAGCTCACGCTTCCCTGGCTCACAGCCGAGACGAGCGACAAAATGATCAGCCCGAGAATGTCATCGATGACGGCGGCTCCGAGAATGATGCGCGATGTTTCGATGTCGAGCAATCCCATTCCGCCGAGCACTCGTGCAGTGATCCCGACGGATGTCGCGACCATCGCCGCACCGATGAACATCGCTTCGGCGAAAGATCCGCCCCATGCTTGAGCAATAAAATATCCGGCGACGAATGGCAGAATGACGCCGAGAACTCCGACCATCACCGCGCGTTTGCCGACCTGAAATATCGATTGTGGTTTTGTCTCGAGACCGACTGTGAAGAGGAGAAATATGACACCGATCTCGGCGAGTATCGATATCACATCCGACGGTGCGACCCATCCGAGTAGACTCGGCCCGATGATGACACCGGCGAGGATCTCGCCGACGACTGCGGGCTGCTTGAGCCGCTCAAACACCTCGGCCATCAGCTTCGCCGCCGCCAGCATGATGAACAGCGAAAGGATTACGCTCGAATGATCGGTCGCAGCTGCGGCGAGAAGAACTGGCATAGAAAATCTGGAATCGATGCGGATGAGAACTGGATCAGATTTTTTTTAGGGTCATCCTCTTTCGTGTTCTTCTTCGTGTGGTTCGTGTGTTTCGTGGTTGGGTTTTCGTTCGTGTTTGTTCGTGTGATTTAGTGGTTCCAGCGCCGGGATGCCAGGGACTGGAACCACTAACACACACGAGGCACACTAAAAAAGCCAACCACGAAACACACGAACCACACGAAAAAGAACACTAAGAAATCTTTCCGTTCAGATCCGCCCCATCCGCCTGATCCGCCAAATCCGCGTTCAAAAAAAATTGTCCGCACGGAAAGCGCGCGGTTCAGTCGTGACGTGATGATAACCGATAGCTGCCCTGAACCTCGAACTTGATTTTTCGCGACCTCAAACTATAATCTTACCTTCGTGGCTGGGTAGCTCAGATGGTTAGAGCGTGGGATTCATAACCCCAAGGTCGGGAGTTCGATCCTCCCCCCCGCCACCAATATGATTGGGCATTTTGTGAGTGTTTCACGAATGCCCTTTTCTAATTTTATGTGCTTATGGTTTACCTGCCCGCGAGTCGTGCCAAATCCGAACCGTGAGAATAGGTAAAAAAAAGCATAGAAGAGTTCGATTGAATCTTCTATGCTTTTTACAATCCAGCCTCGGCATGAAATCTATCGATAAATAACCGATGTCGGTACATCGCCGTTCAAGCCCAAGTGGACGGCACCGGTTTGGTAAAAGTGCGGGTCAAAGAAATACCAGTTTCCGTCTGATGGCCGGAAGACCACCAGTTGGACCCGCGGATCATAACTGTTGTAATTGGCTGGGGCCGGTTTATCGCCGGGCAAGCCGAATTGATAAACAGCGACCGATTGGTCAAGGCTTTTCAGGATCCACCAAGTACCGCCACGGTAGATAGCAACATCGGCTCGACCATCGCCATCGTAATCCGCCGGCACGGGCACGTCACCGGATTGACCGAAGGTGCGAACAATCACGCCGCCGGTGCTGCTCTTGCGGATATACCACGTGCCGCTCTGCGGACGAAACACTGCGATATCGGTCTTATTGTCGCCGTCGAAATCGGCAGTGACCGGCGTGTCGCCGGACTGGCCAAATTGGACGTACATGGGCTGTGGCGTGTTGATTTGCCACGTCCCGTCAGACTGCCGAAAAACCGCCGCGTCCATCAGGCCATTACCATCGTAGTCACCCGCAACGGGAGTGTCGCTCGACAGGCCCCAGTTAATTACACGCCACGTCTGTGTGCGGCTTTGAAAAACGTACCACGCGCCTTCGGCAGAGCGGTAGACAACGAGGTCGGTTTTGCCGTCGCCGTCGAAATCGCCGGGCTGCGGACGGTCTGTCTCAACGCCCCAGAGCGATGCGGTAAAGGAACCATCGATACTGCTGAGGTTGTACCAGGCACCTGTCGACGGGCGGAAAACGGCATAATCCGTCTGCCGGTCGCCGTCGAAATCGGAGGCGATCGAGCCCCTTGTCTGGCCCCAAGTCAGGACGATGTTTCCAGTCGCGGCCGGAATATTCGGACTGCTGAAGCCGTCAATGGCAATGTAGAACGGGCCCGCTCCGGCGTTGAGGGTTACGGTCACCTGGCTATGTCTCGTTGTGCCGTTAAGATCGTCGTTGCTTCCCAGCAGCGTTAATGCGCCGACGCTGTTTCCCGTATAAACGGCAAGCAGTGTGTCCATGTTCGAGGTGCCATTCTGATAAGTGCTACCGCGTGTGCTGAATGTATAGCTGGTGCCCGGTCCTGAGAGAACAGGATTGATCTCAAACCAGACGGATTTGCCGCCCGGGCTGCCGGCGATGTTCGGTTCGCCCGCTTCTCTGGTTGCATTGACGTTTGAAATGACGGTCGTCCCCTCGGGATTAATAAACATCGGGACCGCAAAGTTATCGCCAAACGCGCTGTGCGAAAAATTCCAATTAATAGCAATGGCGGTCGTATAAGGGACATAATTTATAAACTTTGAATCAACGGCTATCTGATAAGTCTCGCCGGCATTCGTACCAAAGATCAGTTCGCTGCCGACGATGGCGTCGGCCTCGTCGTTCGTCGCTAACTGCACCAAATTATTCAGGCTAGAGCCCTTGTAAATGGTTAGAACGCTCGTGCCCTGCACATACACGCGCATATTGCCGGAATCGGGGGCAGTGAATCGATACCAGACGGAGTTGCCGCCGCTGACACCGCCGTGGCGCGGTTCGCCAGACTCTGTTGTAGCTTGAACAGTTGTACCTTGTATTTGTCCAGACGCTCCGCTGATAATCACGGCGTTTGCAAAATTATCGTTTACGGGCGCGCTCGCGATGACGCCCGGCTCTCCGGAAGCCAACGGATCGGCCTTCTCCTGCGCTTCTATCGTCGCTCCGGACGAACAGAGCATGAACAAAATTAAAACGGCTACTAGTTGCATAAAGTTTATTCTTGAAAAATTGAGTTTCATTTCTTGTTACCTCCTGATTTCTGATTCATCCAATACATAATGCTGACATCGCAGTTGATCCAGTCGTCACCGCGGTGATACTGATAATCACCCAATGTAGCGGCGAAGTAACCAGCCATTCGGCTAGGTATCTTCCTTGAGTAAGTCGCAAAGAAAAAAGCGTGAGGATTCACGCTTTTATTCCTGTTTAGATTGCTAAGAGTTGCTGCGTTAAGTTACCAGCCGATCGCGGAGAGCTTTGGCGACTGCTTCGGATTTCGAGTGGACCTGCAGCTTGAAATAGAT
>Ga0068859_100005842_pt1 | contig 12495 bp, 8 predicted proteins | sample KBSSwiS22_FD_66585 | JGI IMG/M metagenome (GOLD analysis project Ga0068859, IMG submission 66585) | Switchgrass rhizosphere microbial communities from Kellogg Biological Station, Michigan, USA - KBS Switchgrass S2-2 | ecosystem: Host-associated > Plants > Roots > Rhizosphere > Soil ... | reverse complement strand
TCGGCCTGGTTTGGGAATGTGCGCGCGGTAAGAGCAGGTCCCGGCGGACCGCCGGGCTTGGAAATCTCCAGGTCTGCTGCCGACTGGCGAGACAGCCGGGAGGATCGGCGACGATAACGAGACCGACCCCCACGCGGCGAGGAGCGAGCATGCCGAAGCTGGAGCACGACAGAGGCGTGTACGTGCTGGGTCTCGGCGACGGCGAGAACCGCTTCACCAGGGACTGGCTTGCCGAGGTCAACGCGCTGCTGTCCGAGGTCGAGGCGGACGACGGGCCAAAGGCCCTGGTCACCGTCGCGCACGCTGCCTGCCCGAGGTCGACCTACGCCTTCGGTTCACGGTCGGGATGAGCAGCCTGATCGCCGCCCGGCTGCCGGCGCGGACCGCGGGCGAGGCGATGGTCACCGGCCGCAGGTACGGGGGCACGGCCGCGCTCGCCGCCGGCATCGTCGACGCCGTGACCGCGACCGGCGTCACCGAGGCCGGCGAGGCCGAGCGCGCGATCCAGACGGCCGCCGACGACATCGCCCGCCCGCTCACCGACAAGGCCTGCCCGGCCCTCGGCGTCATCAAGTCCCGCCTGCACGCCCAGACCGTCGCCGCCCTGCTCACCGCCAAGCCGACCAGCGGCTGAACCCCGTCACCAGCGCGTCTCGTCCGGCGGCTCACCTGCCCCGACCGGACGGCCCGCGACGAGTGAGGACCGCCCGGGCCGACAGCCGGATGGCCAGGCGACGGCGGCGCGACGCCGTCCGCCAGGCCGTCCGCTCCACCACCAGCGCGAGCCGGCGCGCCTCGTCGGCTACGGCGGCGGGTCCTAGCCCGGCGGCCCGGTCCCCCGGGCCGAACAGGACGAGCTCGGTGAGGTTCGCCAGGCCGCGCAGGGCGCTCACGCCCGCGCCGTGGCCGGACGCGCGGGGCCGGCGGTCGCTCACGCGCTCCCCGACCGCGGCCGAGCCGAGCCGGACGACCTCCGTCGGGCTCGCCGACGCCGGTATCGGCGCGCCCACGGCGAGCAGGGCGTCGACGGCGTGCTCCCAGGCGAGCACGACGCGTTCGCGCGCGCCGCGCCGGCCGGAAAGCCGCCGCCGTCGCCGCGCCACCGGCCGCGCGAAGGCGACCGTCAGGTAGCCGGCGGCCACCACCGCGGCGCCCGTCCCGACGGACGCGAGCAGCGCGCCCAGCTGGCTCGCCCGGCCCGACGGCGCCACCGCGCGCACGACCGGACGGTCCGCCGCCGCGGGAACGGCCAGCGGGCCGCGCACCGCGGCGGTGACGAGAGCCGCCTGCGCGGCCGACTCGCCCTGGGTGGAGCCGGCGAGCGCGGCGCCCTCGCGGTCGGCCGCGGCCGGGGTCGGGAAGAACGGCAGCCAGCCGGCGCCGTCGAACCGGACCTCCGCCCAGGCCAGCGCCTGGCGTCCGGTCACCGCCACCGTCGCCGGGCCGGCCGGGGCGGTCGGCGCGAAACCGACGACCAGCCGGCTGGGCAGCCCGAGAATGCGCGCCGCCAGCACGAAGGTGGCCGCGAACTGCTCCGAGGTGCCGCGCCGGGTGTCCGCGACGAAGTGCTCGACATGCGCGAGCGAATGCCCGGGCGGCACGCTCGGGTCGAACCGGAAGTTGGCCGCCAGGTAGTGCTGCAGCAGCGCGGCCCGCTGAAACGGCCCGGCGCCCTGCCCGGCGGCGACCAGGGCGAGCGCGCGCAGCACCGGCGGCACGTTCGGCGGCAGCGCCAGGTACTCGGTGTCCTGGGCGGCGGTCGCCGGGGTGCCGGTCGTCAGCGCGGCGAGCAGCGCCATCGAGCGCGCCGGCGCCGGCGCGGACACCACGGTGAACCGCTCGCCGGGAGCGAGCGGGCTCGAGCGCAGCAGCAGCCCGTCCGTCAGGTCCGCGGCGAATCCCGGGTCGCCGGCCGGGCCCAGCTCGACGGGCCGGTCCACGGAGGGCAGCAGCGCCCCGGTGAGGCCGGCGACGGTGAGGTCCTGGGTGACGCGGGCGCCGATGTCGGCTCGCCCGGTGCGCAGGGGCTGCCCGGCGCGGGTGTACCGGGCCGACGACGTCCAGCTCGCGCCGTCGAAATCGGAGAGCACGGCCAGCCGAAGCGGGACCGGGCCGGCCGCCTGGCCGGCCAGGCGCAGCGTGAACAGGCGCTCGTCGGGCCGCGCCGTCCAGCCCGCCAGCTCGGACAGCGGGTTCAGCCCATCGACCTGGCCGACCGGCGTCGACCGATAGGCCCGCGGGTCCACCGGCCCGCCCGTCCCGAAGGCGCCGGGCAGCAGTGCGCCGGCCGCGAGCGCCGCGGCGACCAGCACCGCCAGCGCGACGATGGCCCGCGCCGCGGCGGGCAGCCGGGGCGGCCGGCCAGAGGCGATAGTGATCCGCGGCTGCTGCGCGCGCCCCACGCTGACGGCCTGGCCCGGCGCGAGCGGCCCATCCGCCGAAGCCGCGGCGGGCGGCACTGCGGTCCCGTCCGGCGACCGCGGCGACGGCGGCCTGGTGCGGGCCATCCCGACCCGTGGCGCGCCGGCTTCCACCGCGATCGGCTGGCGGGCCAGCACCAGCAGGCCGGCGAGCGCCGTCAGGGCGACGGCCGGGCCGAGGTTCGAGCCGGTGGCTGGCACCGCGGCCGCCGTCGCCGCCAGCAGGCCGGCCAGCGCCGGGGCCGCGGGCAGCAGCCGGGTCCTGGTCCGCACGACCAGCTCCGCGCCGAGCGCCGCCGCGAGCCAGCACACCGCGAACGGCACAACCAGCAGGTCGGGGTCGCCGGGCGCCGGCACCGCGACGTCGAGCAGCCTGACCGGGCCGTCCAGCACCCCCGCGCGGACCCCGGCGAGGCGGGCGAGCGGCCCGCCGGCCCCGGCCTCGACGGTCACCGCCGCGACCAGCACGAATCCGACCACCCACCCCAGCATCGACAGCGCGGGCGGCGGCGGCCGGCGCCGCCACGCCGAAGCCGCCGCGACCAACAGCACCGGCGCCACCGCCGCGACCGGGACGAGTGGCCGCAGGTCAGCCACCGAGAACAGCCGGGCGAACCCCCACCCGTCGACGGCGGCCAGCGCGGCGACCAGCAGGAGCGCGAGAGCGCGCCGCGCGGCCGGCTCCACCGCCGCGGCCCGCCCAGCGGACCGGGACCGTTCGCCACCGCCCGCGACTTCTCGTGGTTCCGGTCCTGACGTTTCTGGTCCCAGCGGTTCTGGTCCTGGCGCGGCTGGTCTGCGCGCGTCCGGCGCCAGGCCGGCGCCGTCGGCCGGCATCGGCCGGCGGAAGCGGCCGACCGGCCGGCGCGGCCCGGGCAGCGCGGGCACCGGGACACCGACCGTCTCCGCGTCGGACCACGGGATGATCGGCATGGTCGGCGTGGTCGGGCCGTCCAGCGTCCGGACACCGGACGCCGGCCGCCGCGCCCGGCCGGCAAGCCGCTCCCGGCGACGGAGGTTCTCCAGCAGGTCCGGCGGTTCCTGCCCGCTCACACGCCCCCGCCCCCGAAGTAGCCGGCCCGGGTGTTCGAGCGCACCCCGGCGGCCCGGCCGCGGCGAGCCGCGGGCCAGACCTCGGCGAGCCGGGCCGCGTCCGGGATGTCCACGACCCGCAGCCGGCCCGCCACGCTCGTCCCGACCTCGCTCGGCCGTCCGATCAGGTCGAACCGGCCGAGCAGCGTCGCGGCGTCCGGACCGGCCGGCGCGCGGCGCAGCCGAGGCCGGTCCGCCGGCGTCCGCCGGGACCGGGCCCGCGCCGCCGCGAGGCTGCGGGCGCCGACCCGCACGACGACGACCTGGCCGAACCGGTGGACCACCGGGGCGACGGCCCGCTGCTGGCCGTCCTCGAAGCCGCCCGTGACGACGACCAGCGTGCCGACGCCGCCGCGGCGCACCGTCCCGAGCACGTCGAGTGACCCGGTCGGGTCGAGGGTGACCTCGGCGAGGTCGTCGAGCAGCGCCTCGGTCTCGGGCGTCCGCCCGCGTCCGGTCCGGTGCGCCCCATCCGTGGTGAGCAGAACGACGCCGAGCGACTCGCGGGCGCAGCCGAGCACCACCGACGCGGCGACGTCGACCGCCTCCTCGAAGGTGTCGGCGCCGACGTCGCCGGGCGGGTAGGCCTCGGGTCGGGTGTCGAGGACGACGGTCGACGCCGGCTCGCTCGGCTCGACGTGCTCGCGGACCATCAGGACACCCGTACGGGCGCTGGACGGCCAGTGGACGAACCGCAGGTCCTCACCACTGACGTACTCGCGCAGCCCGTGGAAGAGGACTCCGCCGGCGGCACCGTCGGCCGTCCTGCCGTCCGGGTCGCGGGACGGGGCGGCCGGTGGCGCTCCCAGCGCCACGGTCTTCGGGCGGACCCGCAGCACGTCCGCCGCCGCGAGCCAGGCCGTGGAGCTGACCAGGCCGAACGGATCCGCCCGCCGGACCAGAACCGGGCCGAAGCTGACCAGGCCGCGGCGCGAGGTGTCCAGCGGCAGCTGGACCGACCGGCTCGCGCCGCCGGCCAGCCGGCGCACGTCGGCGGCGATCGTCCCGGCGGCGTTCGCCCACCCCTGCCGCCACCCGACCTCCACCCGGACCGGGGGTGACGGCCGCCGGTGCGGGTTGCGTAGCTCGACGACGAGCGTCGCCGGCTCACCACGGCCGACGCCGGCCGGGGTCACCCGCAGCGTCGCCCGCAGGCGCGGCCCGCGGGCGACGGCGAGCCCGGCGATGACCAGCGCACCCGACGCCCCGCCGGCGAGCGCCGCGAGCTCCGTGTACCTGAGAACGAACGCCCCGGCCGCCAGCACGGCCCCGGTGACGAGCACCCCGCAGCCCAGCGGCGTGACCCGGCGCACCACCACCGGGCGCGGCTCGGGCGCCTCCGTCGCGGTCGGGCCCACGCCGCCGGCGCCGGCCGGCGGCGGCACGGGTCCCGCTGCTCGCGCGGCCACCGTCACCGGCTACACGCCCACGAGCCGGCGCGGCGACGGCACCGCGCGCACCACCTCGGCCACGACATCCTCGGCCGTGACCCGCTTGAGCTCCGTCTCCGGGCTGAGCACCAGCCGGTGGGCGAGCACCGGGGCCGCGAGCGCCTTCACGTCGTCCGGGTTGGCGAACTCCCGGCCAGCCGCGGCGGCCCGGACCTGGGCGGCCCGCAGCAGCGCGAGGCTGCCGCGCGGGCTCGCGCCGAGGCGCAGCACGTCGGGAATCCGCCGGGTCGCAGCGACGATGTCGACGATGTAGCGGCGCAGCGCGGGCGCGACGTGCACGGACAGCGTCCGCTCGCTGTGCGTGACGACGTCCTCGGCGCGCATCACCGGCGTGAGGTCCTCCACCCGGCGCCCCACCTGGCGGCCCTCCAGGATCTCCAGCTCGGCCTCGGGGCTTGGATAGCCGAGCCGGAGGCGCATCAGGAACCGGTCGACCTGGGCCTCCGGCAGCGCGTAGGTGCCGTCCATGTCGACCGGGTTCTGGGTGGCGACGACGAGGAACGGCAGCGGGACCGGGTAGCGCGTCCCGTCGACGGTGACCTGCCGCTCCGCCATCACCTCGAGCAGCGCGGACTGCGTCTTCGGGGACGCCCGGTTGATCTCGTCACCGATGACGAGGTTCGCGAAGACCGGCCCGGGCCGGAACCCGAACTCGCCGTGACGCTGGTTGTAGACCGTGGTGCCGGTGATGTCGGAGGGCAGCAGGTCCGGGGTGAACTGGATCCGGTGCGAGGTGGCGTTGACCGACGCGGCGAGGCTGCGCGCCAGCGTCGTCTTGCCCAGGCCGGGCACGTCCTCCACCAGCAGGTGGCCCTCCGCGAACAGGCAGATGACCGCGAGCTCGATCGCCTCCCGCTTGCCGCGGATCACCCGCTCGACGTTGGCGACGACGTCGGCGAATGCCGTCGCGAACGGCTCCGGCTCGGTGCTCACCGCGTACCGCCGCCAGGCCGCGCTGACCGGGCTGTCCCGGTGACGGTTTCCCCGTCGACCAGGTCTCGGTTGGTCCCCTCGGCCCCGCTGGGGCTGGGAATCGTCACGGTGCGCTTTCCCTCCTGACAGGCACGGCGGCCTGCCGTGCGGTCCGGCCCGGGAGCTCGCTGGTGGGCGCGAGCGCGGCGGGGCCGGCGGGAGCGTTCTGGCTTACGGACGGTTTCGCGGCGGCCGCCGCGACGCGCGAGCCTCCTGATGGCGGGCGGGTCACACCGTCCGAGGGGGACGGCCGGCGCGACCCGCCCGCACGGGCGGCGGGGGGAGCCGCCCGGAACCGAGCCCGGTGTGCGCGCCCATGGAGATGTCCCCACGGCCCGAGTCGGCTCGCCCATTCCAGACGTGGGACTCACCGAATCCGTTGTCCAAGGGCCCGAGAAATTTGGCCCTTCCGTGACTTTTGGCCAGTCGGACACTCAATGGCAGCCAACCGGGCACATCCACCCTCGATCGCGGCGCAACTCGTCCCGACTCCAGCACGTCACACGTGCCGTGACGCGAGCACCGCGCATCGGAGCCCCGCCCCCCGGTCCGCTCGGCGCCGGCCAGCCGGCCACGCCCAGCGGGCCGCGCGGCCCTGCCAGGCCGGCCGACTCCGCGGGGCCGGACGACGACCGGGGCGACCCGGCGCCGCCGCCGGGGCCGGGCCGCGGCCGGCGCGTCACCTCGATCCTCGCGGCGCTCGCGCTCGTCGCGGTCGGCGGCGCGACGGCGGCGTTCGGCCGGGGCTCCCATCCGGTCGCGCTGGCGCTGTCCGACGGCGGCGGCTGGCTGACAAGTGAACGCCTCGGCCTGCTGTTCCACGTCAACGGCCCGTCCGGGCAGGCAGACGCGGCGGTGACGCTCCCCGGCGCGGTCGGGCACTCGCTGACCGTGCTGACCGACTTCGCCCGGTCCCAGGACCCGCCACCCACCACCAGCGATCCGACCTCGGTCGCTACCACCCCGCGGCCGGCCGGTGCCGACCAGCCGCCGACCGCCGCGGGCGCCGGGGACGCCCTCGACCCGGGCTGGCCGGCGGACGAGGCGGAGGCGGTGATCGTCGTCGACGACGTAGCCGGAACCGTCTGGCTGGTCGACCCGTCGCTGTTGACCGTCGCCGCGTCGGTGGCCTACCCGCCGGGCACCACCGTGCGCGCCGCCGCCGGGGAGGCCTACGCCGTGGAGGCGGCGACCGGCCGGGTGACCCGGCTCGACCCGCGCACGCTGGCCCGAGTGGGCGCGCCGCTGACGTTCCCCGCCGGCCTGGGCACCGCCGCCCAGACGCCGGACGGAACGCTGTGGGTCCCAGTGCCGCGCACGGGAACCGTCGTCCCGGTGCGCGGCGGCGTCCCGGGGGCGCCGGTGCCGGTGGCGCCCGCCGGGGACCGGATCGACGTGGTGGCTCTCGGCGGCTCGCCCGTCGTCGTCGACCAGACGGCCGCCACCGTCGCCGGGCTCGCCACCGACCGCGTCGGCGCCACGATCCGGCTGCCCGCGGCGGCAGGGACTGGCGCCGCGGGGTCCCCCACGGCGAGGTCCGGGGCCGGCGGCGAGCGGCTGCTCGTCCCCCCGAGCACCGACGGCGCGCAGCTCGCGCTCACCGAGCCGGCGACCGGCCGCCTGATGCTCGCGAACCTGGCGACTGGCCAGGTGAGCGCGACGCCGCTGCCGGCCGTCGACGAGTCCGACGTCGACGTCGCGGCCCTCGCCGCCGCGACCGGCACCGGCGGATCCGGCGCGCCCGCGGGCGGCGCCGGGCCACGGCTCGGAGCGCCGGTCGCGCACGACGGCCAGGTCTACGTGCCCGATTCCGCGGCCGGCGTCGTCTGGGACTTCGACCCGGCAGCCCGCAGGTTCGCCGCGCCGGTGCCCGTCGCCTCCGTCGGCACCCCGGCGTTGATCTCGCTGGACGTCCAGAACGGCCAGCTCTGGATCAATGACGAGACCGGCCCGACCGTGGTCCTCGTCAACGGAACCAGCCGGCGGACCCTGGTGAAGTTCGGCGTGTCCCTGCCGGGCGGCGCGGGCACGGGAACCCCCAGGCCACTGCCACCGGGCCCGACGGCAGCCGGCGGGCAGCCCTCCACCACAGGCACTCCCGGCGCGAGCACCGGCCCGGGCCCGGTCTGGCCAGGCTGGATCCGGCCCGGCGCCGGCGACTCCGGAAACGGCGGCCGCGGCAGTGCCCAGAACAGCGGCGGCCAGAACAAGGGCGGCCAAGGCGGCGGCCGGCGGAACGACGGCGGCCAGGGCGGGGACCACGGCGACCACCGGCCGGGTGGCCAGCCCCAGGGGCAGCCGGGCCCTGGCCAGCCGCAGGGCCCCGACCAGCCCGAACCGACCTCGGGCCACACCGTCGACCCGCCCCAGCCCGAGCCGACGCTGACCCAGCAACCCCAGCCGACCGGTCCCGGCGGAGTCCTCGGCCGCCCCGGCCAGGCCGGCGGGTCCGGGCAGGGCAGCGCGGGCGGCGCCGAGCAGGCATCCGGGGACGGCCCGAGCGCCCGGTCCACGGACCTGCCGACCGGGCAGACACCTGGCGCGGGCGGGCCGCCGGCGGCCCAGCCCACCACGGCCCCCGCGCCGACCGGGCCTCCCAGCGGATCGGCCGGGGCACCCGGCCCGACGGCGAGCCCTGGCCACGCACCGACCCCTCCGGACCATGGCTCGCCGAGACCGCCCGGCTTCTGGCTGCTCACCGCCGACGGATCGGTGCTCGCCCAGGGCGACGCGGCGGCGGTCGCGAGCGGCCCGGCCGTCCCGGGCGCGGTCGCGATCGTGCCGACGGCGACCGGCCGGGGCTACTGGCTGGTCGGCCCGAGCGGCGCGGGCGAGCCGGTGGGCGACGCGGCGGCGTGGCCGAATCCGGGCGGCGCGGGAACGGTCATCGCGGCCGCCGCCGCGCCGACCGGAGGCGGGTACTGGAGCGTCACCTCGGCGGGCACCGTCGTCCCGCACGGCGGCCTGCCCGGCTACGGTTCGCTGGCCGCGACGGCGCCGGTCGTCGGCATCGCCGCCACGCCGACCGGGGGCGGCTACTGGCTGCTCGACGCGGCCGGCGGCGTCCACCCGTTCGGCGACGCGGCCACGATCGCCCCCGGCGCCACGCCCACCGGCCAGGCCTCGGAGCCGAACCGGGCCGTCGGCATCGCGGCGGTGCCGACCGGCTCCGGGTACTGGACGGTCACCGCGGCAGGCGCGGTGACCGCGCACGGGTCGGCCGGTCAGTACGGCTCGGCCGCCGGGTCACCGGCCGCCGTCGGCATCGCGTCGACGCCCACCGGACGCGGCTACTGGGTGCTCGACGCGGCCGGCGGCACGCACCCGTTCGGCGACGCAGTGGCCGGCCGTGCCGCCGTCCCCGCCGGCACCCGGGCCGTCGCGTTCGCGGCCGTTCCATGAGCGTAGGAGGACGCGAGCGGACGGGGTCCCTGCCAGATTCGCGAAGCGGATCTGGCAGGTCGTCCCGTCCGGAGCTTGCGGAGGACGGGGCCGTAGCTCGCGGCGGACGGAGCGAATCGGGGACTCTGAGCGCGGGATCCGGTACGAGACGCCCCGGCAGGCGACGACCTGGCAGGCGAGAGATCAGTCGGTGGCTGGATCAGCGGTCGGGGTGCCGTCAGCATGGGGAGGTCCCTACCGATCGGACGCCGCCGGAGGCGTACCGTCAGCGCTCCCGGAGCCGGCCGAATGGCGGACCGGGCACCAGGTCGGAGGCCGTCATGCCGTCAGTCAGCGCACGAACCAGCACCCCGGCAGCCACTTCGGGAGCTCAGGAGACGGGCGGTGCCCGCGCGGCGCGGCGGCGCGCCGGCGGTCTGCTGTCCCTGGCGATCGTGCTCGGCGTCGCCGCCGGTTGCTCCAGCGGCGGCAGCCCAGCGCCCGCGCCCGGCACGCCCACGGCCACCGCTGGCGCGGCGTCGCCGAGCCCGCTCACGGCGCCCAGCCCCAGCGAAGGGCAGGCGCCGAGCGCGCCCGCGTGGCCCACCGGCCCGACCTCCCTGGTCCGGGCCCCGGCGCCACCGCCGCGGCTGGTCGGCGTGACGGCCGCGCACGACCTCACGGCCGGGCTGAGCTTCGACCGAGTGGTGCTCACCTTCAACGGCGGGGTGCCCGGCTACACGGCGCACTACGTCAGCAAGGTGATCAGCCCGGGCGAGGGCTCGCCGGTGCCACTGGCCGGGCAGGCGTTCTTCGAGATCGTGCTGCGACCGGCAACCGCCCACGACGACGCCGGCGCACCCACCGTCGCAAGCCCGATCGCCGCCGACGGACTGCCGGCCATCCGCCAGATCGCCCTGGCTGGCGACTTCGAGGGCTACGTGCACCTCGGCATCGGCCTGACCGGCGTCACCGGCTACCGCGTCACCGAGCTGGCGGGTCCCGACCGGCTGGTCTTCGATTTCGCGGGCCAGGCCACCGGCGCGCCGTGAACCGCTGACCTGCTCACGAACTGACCACCAGACTCGTGCGGTGACCACTAGATTCGAGCTGTGAAGCTCGCCCAGGTGACGGTGCTCGTCGAGGAGTACGACCCCGCGATCGCGTTCTTCACCGAGGTGCTCGGCTTCGACCTGGTCGAGGACTCGCCGGCGACGACGAACGACGGCCGGCCGAAACGCTGGGTGGTTGTCCGCCCGCCGGGCGGCGAGACCACGATTCTGCTGGCCCGGGCGGACGGGGCGGAGCAGCAGGAGGCCGTCGGCAGCCAGGTCGGCGGCCGGGTCGGCTTCTTCCTGCACGTCGACGACTTCGAGGCCAGCTACCGGCGGATGCGGGCCGCCAACGTGACCTTTGTCACCAGCCCGCGTACCGAGCCCTACGGCCGGGTGGTGGTCTTCCTTGACCTCGCCGGCAACCGATGGGACATGATCGGCCCAGCCTGACACGCAGGAGGCGGCGTGCGGAGGTCTCGCCGGAGCGACGGGGTCCCTGCCTGATCGACGAAGTCGATCTGGGAGGTCGTGAGGGCGAGGCCGGAGCACGCAGCCGACGGAGTGGCAGCGGTGGTACTGAGCCCGCGCGGCCCGATGAAGCCACGCCTTCAGACGAGCGGACACCCAGAGTCGCGAGTGGCGACTTCGGGGCGGGCCGGCGTCCCGCTTTGTCGCAAGGGTCAGGTATATGACTTAAGACAACCAAACAGTCGCCCTGCGCGTCCTTAAAGGGGGACGCGCGGCCGTCCGACACATCACAGGTGACCGGGAGGGACGTGGACTCACGCGGAGGCGCGGGAGCGTCACGTGCGCTGCCACGCCCGTCGTCGCGGGTGGCGCCGCTGCCCGGCAGCCCACTGCGCCCGTCGGACCCCCGGGAGCTGGACGGCTACCAGCTGCTGCGCCGGCTCGGGACCGGCGGCATGGGAACCGTCTACCTGGGCCGCTCCCCGGCCGGGCGCAGGGTCGCCGTCAAGGTCGTGCGGGCTGAGCTCGCCGACGACCCCGAGTACCGCGCCCGGTTCCGGCGCGAGGCCGAAGTGGCCCGCCGCGTCGCCCGCTACTGCACGGCTGAGGTGCTCGACGCCGTCGACCCGCCGGACGGCGCCCCCTACCTGGTCACCGAGTTCGTCGACGGGCCGTCACTGTCGCAGACCGTGTCGCGGCACGGGCCGCTCGGCTCGGCGGACGTGGAGCGGATCGCCGTCAGCGTCGCCTCGGCGCTGACCGTGATCCACGCAGCCGGGCTGGTCCACCGCGACCTCAAGCCGTCGAACGTCCTGCTCTCCAAGTTCGGCCCCCGCGTGATCGACTTCGGCGTCGCCTGGGCGGACGACAGCGTGACGGTCACCCAGGACCTGGTCGTCGGCACACCGGCGTTCATGGCGCCGGAGCAGGCCCGCGGCCAGCGAGTGACCACCAAGGCCGACGTCTTCTCCTGGGGCGGCCTGGTCATCTACGCCGCGACCGGGCGGCGCCCCTTCGGCGGCGGCGCGGTGCCGGCCGTGCTGTACCGCATCGTGAACTCCGACCCCGACCTCGACGGGCTCGACGACGGGCTGGCCGAGGTCGTGCGCTGCGCCATGCACCGCGACGCGGCTGAGCGCCCGACCGCGCCGGAGATCGTCACCCAACTGCAGGCGCTCAGCACGATCCGGACCACGGCGCCGATCTGGATCACGCCGACGCCCGGCGAGCCGGACGCCGAGGCCGGCGGCGCCACTCCAGCGAGCGGCGCCACCCCAGCGCGCGAGGCCAGCCCCGCGGGCGGCGCCCACTCACCGAGCGGGACCGGCGACGGGCTGCCCGCGGTCCCCGCGCAACCGTCCGCCAGCGAGATCAGCGGCACCGCGACGGCGGGCCGGGCCCCCGATCCCGCCGGTGGCACGAGCACCGAGGGCCAGGCCCCGAGCGACGACTCGGGCCTGGCCGACGGCTCGGGCCCCGAGCAGGCGCGCACGCCGCAGGCGAAGGAGCCTCCCGCCGCTGGTGTGGCCGACCTCGCAGCCGCCACGGCCGAGCCACTCGACGCCAAGCAGGACGGCGCACAGGCGAAGGTCGCCAAGCCGGGCACGGTGCCGCCGGACGCCGCCCGCACATCCGCCGCCGAGGACGACTCAGCCA
>Ga0068859_100005838_pt1 | contig 12498 bp, 13 predicted proteins | sample KBSSwiS22_FD_66585 | JGI IMG/M metagenome (GOLD analysis project Ga0068859, IMG submission 66585) | Switchgrass rhizosphere microbial communities from Kellogg Biological Station, Michigan, USA - KBS Switchgrass S2-2 | ecosystem: Host-associated > Plants > Roots > Rhizosphere > Soil ... | reverse complement strand
GGACAGCCGATATTGAGGCGAATGAAACCCGCGCCGCCGGATCCGTATACACGTCCGCTGTACATGTTGACTTTCGCCTTGTTCAGGAAGAACTCCTGCACGCCTCCGGTCCGGTCGTCGATTGGCCGGGCATCGATCCAGACCAGAAGTCTGCTGTAGTCACCGAGGCGTCGTACTTCTCCAGGGTAGCGGCATGGACGATAGTGCGCAGAATCGTTAGGGGTCCCTCTATTCAGTACTGATGATGGGCGATTGCTGTATGCGTGGCCGATACGCCATTAGGCTATTGAGGCAAATAGACTCAACAATGGGCGGTGCCAAGCGCGGCCCCGTGCTGAGCTTCCCAGCCCTTGCACGCAAGCAGCATGTAGCGCGGAACAGGTTCCTCACCACTTGCGTAATAGGCAACTTGCCTGCGTGAAATGCCAAGGGCATCGGCAGCCGCCGACAAGCTAAGGCCATGGCGCCACCGCCAGCGGATAAACTCAGCCGCATCGGCGTGTCCGTTCTGTTCAAGTGCGAGCTCCCATAGTCGAGCTGCTCCCATATCGAGATCACCAGGCCACACTACATTGTGACCACCCTCGCCCACTTCCGCACGGGCAAACACCGCAGGAGCGCGCAGTGGCCGCAGTCCCTTGAGGCGATGGATGGGCTCAGCGAGATCAACAGGCAGCCTTCGACCGTTCTGCCACTTCAAGTGCAGCGTGTAATTGTCCATCGGCTGTACGTCCGCAATGCGGACTGTAGTGTTACCACTCATCACTCTTGCTCCGAATACTCAAGCCATCGGCCGCATAGCTCGTCGCGATTCGCCGCTGCCCATTCCAGAGCCTCATCAGCATCGCTCACGTACTCACCATCCCACAGTTCGAGCGTATCGATCCGGTAAACGCACTCATGGTCACCATTCGTGATGACGTGGAAATGCGGCGGCGGATGGTCATCAAAGTACATGGCTATCCTGCACCGGGTAAAGCGGGCCACGGTGGGCATACGTATTCTAGTGCAGTGGCTGCACTAGTGCAATTATTGCACTGGTGCGGGCGGGGCAATCGTCAAGACAGAGCCGCTCGCGGCTGTAGCGATCATTCGAGCTACGCATGGCACTTCCTGTGTGCTGACTCGTCGTGATTGCAGTGTTGAGAAAAAAACTGCCGCGCGCAACCACCTTAAATTCGGTCAATACTCACGAAATTTCAGGCTGCTTGCCTGTACAGTGGCCGAGCCAAAAAAATTCTCGCAATCCAACCACTCCAAAATTTGGCTATTTCCCGCCAAATGCAGGGATGTATTGCTGGCTCAGGTGGGTACGATTAGAGGCATGCAGGGAGGCATGTCATGTCGCAATACAGTGGAATTGACGGCGGTCCCAACAATTGGGACCAGCCCTGGCTCTGTACAAAGATGCTCAAGACGCTCGCGGAATTGAACGAGCAATGTTTGGAGCTGCTGATGGAGCAGGCGCTGCTGCGTGCATCGCCTGCCCCACCGATGTTCCGAGATCTCACTGACCTATGGAGCCAACTCGATGCCACTTCACGGCGCCGGGCAGCAGCGTGTCCTTACCTGCTAATCGATGCCGGGTTCGCGGATCCGTATCGATGGAGATGGGTCGGCGGAAATGGGGTGGGTGACCGCGAGCCTGCCGCCTACGCTTCCTTCTTTACGGCACTTGGCGCTACGCAGGTAGCTCGTCAAGTGTTCACTAACGCCTGGTACATCGTGCAAACACAACCCATCGGTGCACCGCTCTATCTGGGCATGCCCGCTCATTGTGTAGACTTGTTAAAGGCCTGCACGCTGCGACAGGCGACAGAGCTTGCCAATCAGCACGCCGGTTGGTTACGGCCGCGTTGGCCGGGACGCGTGAGGATCTGGCGGGACCTGTTGGAAGCTGCGATCTCGGGCGAGGGGCTCGCGCTGGAGATGGCGCGCTTGCACGGAGTGCAGCTGCTGGCGACGGAGTTGAAAGCGCTGGAGCAGGTGAATGCTAAGGAGCCACGCGGTGATGGACGCATCCGATAGGCCATTTTAACCGAGGGGGCGTTCCCGCTGGGGCCGCACTGGGACAGGCCTTCCACGGTCGCGACTGACACCGGTTAGTTCGAGGGCGATTTTTTTGGCGTATGAGGCGGATCGCCATCCTTCTGGATCAGTGAGCGATAACGTGGCAGGAAGAATCCCAGATCGACGAGAACTGCCACTTTTGCCATCACCAGACTCCCTAAAAACGAAACCCCCGAGATCGGCATCTCCGCTACCTGTCAGGAGATACGTACTGTCGGGGGCTTTATGACTGGGATGATAGAACCCAATGCCTGATCTTGCAATCACGTAAATGGCTATTTTTTAGCGCTTTGCCATGGTGCACTTGGCGAAACAGACGTCGGAAAAAAGCAGGAATGTTGGCGTCCGCTTTGACGTCAGTCACCGACGCTTGTATCGGTCCATCAGTCTCCCCACGTCGCCCCCGGCCAGCCGCCAGGTGCGCAAGCGCCCTATAGCAATTTTGGCTGCTGCTCGGCTGGCTCAATCAAACTTGCGTCGTTCGGTGTTTTGTTTGCATACAGCCGGCGGCTGACCTGCCATGCGGCCATTAGATCGGCCGGGTACGGAGTGAGTGCCGCTTTTGCCTCGGCAACCGAACCCTGCAGCCAGGCATCGTGGTCCTCTTCCCGCAGCACCGCCGGCATGCGGAGCTTCTCATTGTGGATCTGAGCCATCAGGTCATTGGCCGGGGTGGTAATCAGCGCGCAGGAGAGTACCTCGCTGCCATCAGCCTTCACGGAGCGATCCCACAAACCTGCCACTCCGAAGATTTCACGATCCGCGAGGTGGACGTAGAAGGGCTCTTTGCGTCCGTCTTCGAATTTGTGAGGCTCGTAGAAGCCGGCCATCGAGAGAATGCAGCGCTGGCGGCGATCCCACGGTCCCTTCCAGAAGTAGTTGTTCTCAAGGTTCTCGACCTTGGCGTTTATCAGGACCTTACCCGTCGGCGCGCCGTGATTTCGATACGGCACGAGGTCCCAGCGCATCATGCGCCCGGTGCGCTGCCCGTTTAGCGCAACCACGACGGGGACGGGATCGGTAGGCAGCACGCGCCAGCTTTGCTCGAACAGCCAGAGCGGATCGATGAGTTGCCAATATCGTTCGGCGGCCGCCTGGGCCGGTGTTTGGAAGCGAGCGCACATGGCCGCTACAGTACCGTACCGGCGGCTGCAGCGCTCCCGTCGTGGAGCAGCGCTTCCGTCGTAGACGTTAGTCGCTGACGTTCAATATCCCAATGACGATCCCTGCAAGTGAAGCGATCGAGCGCGCCGCTTACAGCGCGCCGAAGACTTTCTTGATGAGCGAGCTGGTTTGCCCCATGGGATCTGCGCGGATGGCGCGCTCTTCTTCGGAGATGGCACTGAACAGGCCGTCCAGCGCCTTGGCGGTGACGTAATCGTCCAGGTTGGCATCCTGGGAGCTGATCAAACCAACCTGCGCGGCTTTACCGGCGTACTGATCATACAGGCCGCGGAGTCTGAGCTTCGCGGTAGCGCGGGCGACGATGGGCTTGAAACGTGTAGTCAATTGCGCGCTGGTGGCCTGGCGGAAGTATTGCGTGGCTGAGGTTTCGCCGCCGGTCAGGATGCCCTTGGCGTCCGCGACGGTCATCCGTTGCGCCGCTTGCTTGAATACCGGCTTGGCATCTGCGACGGCCATCTCCGCTGCGTGGTTCATGGCGGTTTTGAGCTCGTCGGCATCGCCTGACATGCCAATCATTCGCAGCGCGCGATCTGCCTTTTCGAGGGCCGATGGCAACGGGATGGTGTACTTCGGGTTCGCGAGGAATCCGTTCGGCGCGCCCAGCATCCCGATTGCCTTGTCGACTCCTTGGGAGAGGGCGGCGCGCAGGCCCGCCGATGCGTCCTTGGATGACACGGTATCGAGCGAAGCGGCAGCAGCCATGAGCGGAGCCGACAGAAGCAAAGCCCAGGACGCCAGGAGCTGGCAACGGTGAGCGGCTGAAACAAATGACATTGGTCAATCTCCCGGGTGCGTCATCATCGCGGCAAGGCGCGTAAGTATCCTGCAGATCGCGATGCAGCAGTCCACGGATTGGCTGCTGACGGCAGCGCCAAAGGCTGCTGAACCCCTTGACCCGCCGTGCATGAATATGCACAATGCGCGGCCCTTATGCGCGTATTTATGCGTCTGTGCTGAACGATACTCAACAACACGAACGCCGTAGCGCCATCGTGCGCATCCTGCGGGAGGGCTTTGTCCGCAAGCAGGAGGATCTCGTGCGCCTCTTGAAGAGTGAGGGCCACGAGGTCACGCAGTCATCCGTGAGCCGCGACCTCCGGGACCTGGGCGTGTTGAAAGCAAGCGGACGCTACGTTTTACCACCCGAGGAAGTCACGCGCGCCAACGGTGATTTCGGGATGCTCGCGCAATTCGTGCGTGGGTTGAAGCGAGCTGGTCCCTCGCTCACGGTATTGAAGACCACTGTAGGTGCCGCTCAGAGCGTCGCCGTTGCCATCGACAAGGCCGAGTGGCCGGAAGTGGCAGGCACGATTTCGGGTGACGACACCATATTCATCGCCACTGCCAATTCACGTGCGCAGGACGAGCTTCTCGGCCGCCTGCAATCGATCTTCCGAGTCGTCTAAACAATCATGCCTCACACTGCCGCTAACGCGGGCTCCAAGCCCATTGTCCTCGCCTACTCCGGTGGGCTCGATACTTCCTTCCTGGTGCCCTGGGTTGCGGAGAACACCGGCCGCCCGGTGATCACCGTCACTGTGGACACCGGCGGGATCGATGCCGCTGCCGCGCGCACGCTCGCTGAAAGAGCGCGTGCCCTGGGAGCGATCGAGCATCATCAAATTGACGCGCGCGCGGATTACTTTGAGCAAGTGCTGCGCTTCCTCATCATGGGCAACGTGAAACGCGGTCAGCTGTATCCGCTGTGCGTAGGCGCGGAACGCGTCATGCAGGCGCAGACGATCGCACGAATGGCACGCGAGCTCGGCACGAACATGATTGCGCATGGCTGCACCGCCGCAGGCAACGACCAGGTGCGGTTTGAAGTGGCACTGCGAACGCTGGCTCCGGACCTCGAGGTGCTTGCACCCGTTCGTGACAAAGCGTTCAAACGGCAGGATGAGCTCGACTATCTGCAGAAGCGCAACCTGCCGGTCCCACCATTCGGGGCCGCGTATTCGATCAATCGCGGCCTGTGGGGTGTCACGATCGGGGGCAAGGAGACTCTCACCTCGAGTGGCAGCATTCCTGACAGCGCCTGGGTGCTCACTCGCGATGCATTCACCAATCCGCGGGCGCCGCAGCGGCACGTGATCTCGTTCGAGCGCGGCCGGCCTGTGGCACTCGACGGCAAAGCGATGTCACCGGTGCAGGTCATCGAGTCATTGGAGTCAGTGGCCGCGCCGTTTGGCGTGGGACGCGGCATTCACCTGGGCGACACCATCATTGGCACCAAGGGCCGGGTCGCTTTCGAAGCACCGGCAGCGGAGACATTGCTCACGGCGCACCGCGAGCTCGAAAAGCTCGTGCTGACGGGGCGCCAACAGCGCATCAAGGAGTTGGTCGCACAACCCTACGGGGACCTTGTGCACGAGGGCCAGCTGCTCGACCCCGTCTGCCGCGACATCGAAGCCCTGCTTCAGTCCTCGCAGGAGCGCGTGACCGGCGACGTGCACGTGCTCTTCAGACCGGGAAGTCTGTTCATCGAGGGCGTCGAGTCGCCGTACTCGTTGATGGCGGCCTCCAAGGGCGTTTACGGTGAAGCGGTCGGTGAATGGACCGCGGCCGATGCTCTGGGCTTTTCCAAAATTGTTTCGCTGACAGGCGTGTTCGCGCGGCGTGCGGGCGAGCGGGCCAAGGACGCTTGAACATGGTTAACGGTATGCGAACTATTGTTGTCGACAAGGTTGCCTCGGTAACGCAGGCCTGCGGGCTGGCGCACGAAGTGCGCGTGTCCGCCGAGATTCCTGCAGAGGAAGGCGTCGTCGTCGCAGTCGAAATTCTGACCAACAAGTCCACTTACAACACACTGGAGCTGACGAGTGGCCGCATGGCCAAGGTCGGCAAGGGTGATATCGTCGTCGGAGCGCTCGGACACCGTAAGGCGCTGTTCGGCTACTCCGGACATATTCCACCGTCCGTCCAGCCCGGCGACATCATCCAGATGCTCAACATCGGCGGTGTGCTGGGGGTGTGCGACTCGGTGAATCCCGATAAGGGCAAACCGTTCGATTGCCGCGTGATCGGCGGGGTCCTGCATTTCCCCTATCTTGGCGAGCGCATCGGTGTGCCCGCCCGTGTTGGTCACAAGCGGCTCGATCAGGAGGCCAAGCTCGACACCCGCGGAGTGCCCGTGGTGGCGCTGGCAGGCACGTGTATGGAAGCCGGGAAGACGGCGGCCGCATGCGCGATCATCAGCCGTATGCGGCACCGCGGGCTGGTCATCGATGCATTCAAGGCTACGGGTGTCTCGCTCCGGCGCGATATCCTTGCGATGGAAGATGTCGGCGCCCGGAACTCGATGATCTTCACTGATCTGGGTATCGTGACCACGACAAAAGCGAACGGGCCAGCGCTGACGCGAACGATGTTGACGGCACTTGCCGCTGGCAAGCCCGACGCGATCGTCTTCGAGCTGGGTGATGGCATTCTCGGTACGTACGGCGTGGACGCCATCCTCGAATGCCCGGATATTCGGGCCGCGCTGACGGGCGTCATCCTGTCTGCCAACGATCCGGTAGCCGCCTGGGGTGGCGTGAAACTCTTGCGCGAGCGCTTCGGGATCGAGCCTTGTGTGGTCACCGGGCCTTCGACCGATAACCAGGTAGGTGTTGAGATCATTACCAGCCAGCTCGGCGTCCCCGCCTTCAACGCCATGACCAACGGTGCGTCGCTCGGCGACCGCGTGATCGAGGCTATCGGCGTCAAGGCACCGCAGTGAGCACGAAGATACCCACTGTCGTCCTGGGAGGAACCGGCTACGTCGCCGGGGAATTGCTGCGGCTGATTGCTGGCCATCCGCAGTTCGAGCTGGCCGCGGTCATGTCCGACAGCCAGCCCGGCGAGAGTGTGTCGAAAGCATTTCCTCATCTGGCGAGTGTTTACAGCGACGTGCGCTTCAAGTCGCAATCAGACGTCGAAGGACTGCTGGTAGAAACACCCCAAACTGCCGTTTTCTCCGCGGCTCCGCATGGAGTGTCGGCAGCGCTCATCGACTCATTGCTCAGCGCCGCGGCGCGAGCCGGTACACGGCCGCGAGTCGTGGATATCTCCGCTGATTTCCGCTACTCATCGGCCGAAGCCTACGAGGCCGTATACAAGCATGCGCATGGCGCGCCGAAGCGAATTGCGGAATTCACCTGCGCGGTGCCCGAGCACCTGAAGAAACTGGAAACCACGCATGTAGCTCATCCAGGCTGCTTCGCCACCGCTACATTGCTTGCGAGCGTCCCACTGCTTGCATTGGGCCTGACTTCGCCGACAATGTTTGTAGCGGGTATCACCGGGAGCACCGGCGCCGGACGCAAGCCGATTGAGGGTACTCATCACCCGCTCCGGCACAGCGACCTGTACTCATACAACGCGCTGGCGCACCGTCACGCACCTGAGATTGCAGCGTGCGCGCGCGCCGCTTCCGGTGTTGAAGCTGACTTTGCGTTCGTGCCGCACTCCGGCCCCTTCGCGCGCGGCATCCATGTCACCGTGCAGGCTGCACTCAAGACCGCGGCGGACACGCCGAAGGTCCTGGCGGCGCTGCGCGAATTTTACACAAACTGTCCGTTTATCCGCGTGGGCGAGCAAGCTCCGCGTGTGAAGGAGGTTGCCACCAGTAACTATGCGCATTTGTCCGCTGTGGCGAACGGTCGGACCGTCGCCGTGATGTGCGTCGTCGACAATCTCAACAAAGGTGCGGCGGGCGGCGCCGTGCAATGGATGAACCGGATGTTCGGCCTGGCTGAGACCTCAGGTCTCACTGCTCCTGCGCCCGGATGGACCTGAAGCGAGAACCATGAACTCACCGATCCCAGCAACTCGGCCGGCCGCGGCCAGCCATGATTTCCTTGCGCCCGTGTTTGCTCAATACCCCATTGAGGTGGTGTCAGCCCAAGGGGTCTGGCTCATGAACAGCCGCGGCGAGCGCGTACTCGACCTCTACGGAGGACATGCAGTCGCCGCCCTCGGCTACGGGCATGCCGGATTCACGCGTGCGCTGACCAACCAGGCGCAAACTTGCAACTTTCAATCCAATGCCGTTGCGATGCAGGTCCGCACACGCGCGGCCGAACGGCTGGTCCGTTTCTCCAAGTTGCCCATCACGAGTGTTTTCTTCGTGAACAGCGGCGCGGAAGCCAACGAGAACGCGCTCAAGCTCGCATTCCGGATGACTTCGCGCCCGCAGGTGGCCGCCGTCGTCGGTAGCTTCCACGGCCGCACAGCCGGGGCGGGTGCCGTGACCTGGGGTGCTCAGCAGAAGTGGTACAGCTATCCGCGCACGCCGTTCGAAGTCAGTTTCATTCCGCGCGGCAATATCGACGCCATCCCCGGATTCGTTACTGACAAGACCGCGGCTGTGATTGTCGAGCCGGTGCAGGGACTCGCGGGCGCGGTTGACCTCAGCAAGGAGTTCCTCGAAGCGCTGCGCCGCCGGTGTGATGAAACCGGCACCGTGCTGATCTTCGACGAAGTGCAATGTGGAATGGGGCGTGTTGGTTATCCCTTTGCCGCCAATATGTACGGCGTCACGCCTGACATCATTACGACCGCAAAGGCCCTGGGCAACGGTTTCCCCTGCGCGGCGCTGCTCGCCACGCAGAAGGTCTCGGCCGCGCTCAAACCGGACCTCCTGGGCACCACCTTCGGTGGCGGCCCGATGGCCTGTGCAGTGATCGAGGCCGTCATCGAGGCCATCGAGTCCGAGAATCTTCTCGAGCGTGTGCGCCGGGTCGGCAGCTACATCCGCCAGACCTGCATCGTCGGGCCCGTGACCGGGCACCAGGGCGCAGGCTTTCTCACCGGATTGCGCACGACGCGGCCGGCGAAGGAGATCCAGGCCGAGTTGTTGGAATGCGGCATCCTGGCGGGCACGGCCACCGATCCAAACATTCTGCGGTTGTTGCCGCCGTTCATCCTGCAGGAAGAGCAGGTGGACATGCTGCGGGACACGCTCGCGGATCTGCCTGCATGAAGCGCTTCCTGGATCTTGCCGATTTCGGGCGCGACGAAGTCTGCGCTCTGTTGGAGCTTGCGCGCCGGCTCGAAACGAGTCCGGAGCCGCGCGCGCTCGCGGGGAAGATCCTGGGGCTCGTGTTCTTCAATCCGTCCCTGCGTACGTTGGCATCCTTCCAGGCGGGCATGGCACGCCTGGGGGGTACCTCGTTCGTGATCACTCCGGGACAGGGTACCTGGCAGCTGGAGCACCGCTTGGGGGCTGTGATGGACGGGGCCGCCGCCGAGCATGTGCGCGAGGGCATCCCGGTTCTGGCTTCGTACTGCGACGCCATCGGGATCCGGGCGTTTGCCGATGGGAAGGATCTGGCCAACGATCTCGCGGAGACGAATTTCAAGGCCATGGCCGAGCTGCTCGACAAGCCGCTCATCAATCTCGAGTCAGCGATCAATCACCCCTGCCAGGCGCTCGCTGACTGGAAGACGCTGGACGATTTCGCCGTGCCGCGAACCGGTCGCTTTGTATTGTCCTGGGCGTATCATCCGCGTGCGCTGCCGCTTGCCGTGCCGGCGGCGGCCGTTCAGATGGCCGCCATGCGCGGGATGGAGGTGGTCGTCCTGAGACCGGATGGCTTTGCTCTGCCTCCTGAGATCATGAACAAGGCCCGCTCGGCGGCGGCGAGTTCCGGCGGATCGGTGCGCGAGACGGCGGATAAGAACGACGCGCTCGCCGGCGCGAATATTATCTATGCGAAAGAATGGGGCTCGACGAGTTGCTATGGCGACGCACAGGGTGACGCCAAACTGCGCGCCGAGCTGACAGGCTGGTGTGTCAGGAACGACTGGTTTACCCGGACGGCCCCTGATTGCCGGCTCATGCATTGTTTACCGGTACGACGCAACACCGCGGTCGCCGACGAAGTCCTTGATAGCCCGCGCAGCATCGTGCAGCGCGAAGCTTTCAACCGGCTGCTCGTGCAGATGGCCGTGCTTTATCAAATGCTCAAAGGAGTGTAAGGAACCCACATGATCATGCATCGAGGCGAACAGACTCTGGCCATCCGGGCGCTGAAGAGCGCTGCCCCCTATATCCGCATGTACAAGGGTAAAACCTTCGTCGTGAAGGCCGGTGGTGGTGTGTTCGGCGATGCCGACGACACGCGGGTTCTGATCGAACAGATCGCGATCCTGCACTACTTCGGCGTGCGGGTCGTGATGGTTCATGGAGGCGGCCCGCAGACCACGGAGATTTCCGAAGCGCTGGGAATACCCGCGCGCATGGTCGAAGGCCGGCGTGTCACCGACCAGAAGGCGATCGACGTTGCGGCGATGGTCCTCAACGGCCTGATCAACACGCGCGTCCTCGGGTTCTGCCGGGATCTTAACATCGATGCCGTTGGAATCAGCGGCGTCGATGCGGGACTGGTGCGTGCGCACCGGCGCCCGCCTGTGAAGGTTGGAACGAGCGGTGAGTTGGTCGACTACGGTTTCGTCGGTGACATCGACGGCATCGACACGACCGTCATTCGCAAGTTGTTGGACAATGGGCTGATGCCGGTCGTGAGCCCGCTGTCGGCTGACGAGACGGGTGTGCTGCTCAATATCAACGCGGACACCGTTGCCGCGGCGATTGGAGCCGCGCTGGGCGCGGAAAAGCTGATTCTGTGCACCGGGGCGCCGGGAATCCTGGAGCGGGTGGAAGACCCGACCTCTCTGATTTCGTACACGGATTTGCGCGGGCTCAAACGGCTGCGCGAGGAAGGGCGGATCGTCGAGGGCATGTTGCCCAAGGCGAAGGCCATCGAGAATGCCATTCTCGGTGGGGTCCGGCGCGTCCACGTGGTGTCGTACAAGTCACCGGAAGGAATTCTCGGTGAGGTATTTACCAATGAGGGCACGGGGACGCTGATCGTCGCCGACGTGAACGCGCTTACGCCGGCCGAGCAGACCGCACAAGGCGCTGACTGAGCCGCCATGAGCCGCCTCTGGGACAAGGGAGCTCCTCTGGACAGCCGGGTGTTGCAATACACCGCGGGCGAGGACTATGCGCTCGATGAGCGACTGGTGCGCTATGACGTGGCGGCATCGATTGCGCATGTTGAAATGCTACATGCGCAGCAGCTTCTGTCAGCCGACGATCTGCAGGTAATCCGGTTTGGTCTGACCGCGCTGGGCGAGGAGCATGCGCGCGGTGAGTGGCATATCTCGCTCGAGGACGAGGATGGGCAGACCGCGCTGGAGAAACGGCTGACCGAGCGAATTGGGGCAGCGGGGGGACGTGTGCATCTGGGGCGGTCACGCAACGACCAGGTGCTGACTGCGATTCGGCTGTACTTGCGCGACGTCATCGAGGAGTTGGGCACGGGCGCCGCGCATGTTGTTGAGGCTTTGGATCGGCTCGCTTTGCGCGAGGCTGATACGGTGCTGCCGGGTTATACCCACATGCAGCAGGCGATGCCGAGCTCAGTTGCTCTGTGGGCTGGCGGGTTCGCGGCCGAGCTGCGCGATGATGCGCAGGGGTTGCGGCAGGTGCAGCGCCGGGTTGGAAAGAATCCGCTCGGGTCGGCTGCCGGATACGGGACACCGGGTTTGCCGCTGGATCGTGGCGCTACGCGCGCCAAGCTCGGTTTCGAGGTCACGCAGGAACCGGTGACGGCGGTGCAGCTCTCGCGCGGTAAGGCTGAGGCGCACCTGCTGTTCGAGATCGCGTTGCTGGTGCAGGACCTCGGGCGATTTGCGGCCGACGTGCTGCTCTTCTACACCCAGGAGTTCGCCTTCCTGCAGCTCCCGGACTCGTTCACGACCGGCTCTTCGATCATGCCGCAGAAACGCAACCCGGATGTATTCGAGTTGATTCGGGGCCGCTCGGCCACCGCGCTCGGCTGCCTCACGGAGGCGTTGGGGATTTTTGCCAAGCTGCCCTCCGGGTATCAACGGGATCTGCAACTGCTGAAATTCCCTTTGTTTCGCAGTATCGATCTGGCGCTGCAGACGTTGGATATCCTGCCGCCGGCGATCGATGCCATGCGATTCCGGCCGGAGCGGATCGAGTTGGATCCGGGGATCCACGCTGCCGAGCAGGCGAACCGGCTGGTGGTGGAGGAAGGGATTCCGTTTCGCGAGGCTTATCGGCGGGTGGGAGCGAAGCTCAAAGAGTAACGCCCGGCTGGTTACGCTGCGTCGGGCTGTGCTTCGGGCGCTGCCTTGGCAAATTCGGGTAGCGCCTCGAGATGCTCGCAGATGCCGCGCAGTGTTGGGTACGGCTCGAGGTCGCATTTGAACCTGCGGGCGTTGTAC
>Ga0068859_100005837_pt1 | contig 12498 bp, 6 predicted proteins | sample KBSSwiS22_FD_66585 | JGI IMG/M metagenome (GOLD analysis project Ga0068859, IMG submission 66585) | Switchgrass rhizosphere microbial communities from Kellogg Biological Station, Michigan, USA - KBS Switchgrass S2-2 | ecosystem: Host-associated > Plants > Roots > Rhizosphere > Soil ... | reverse complement strand
TTTAATTGCACCCTGCACGGCAGCGGGCGATGCACCCGTATTGTTCTGTAGAAAGCGGGCTGCTACTCCCGCAACCATCGGCGCCGAAAACGAGGTCCCACTTCCCAGCCTTGAATCATCAAGGATGCCATTACCGTTGTCGTCTAAATGGCTGGCGGAGCGGACGCTTTGGCCCGGAGCAAACAAATCTACAAAGGGTCCGAAATTAGAGAACCCGGCTCTGGCGTCCCAACTAGTCGAGGCGCCTACCGTAATTGCTTCGGAGACTCGCGCCGGAGACTGGTCCTTGGCATCGCGACTATCGTTGCCGGCGGAAACAACAAGGGTAACTCCGGCCCGAATCAGACCTCTAACGGCGTCTTCGAGTCCATTATCGATACCAGTACCCCAACTAAGGTTGGCTACAGCAGGCTTAACGTGGTTCGCTGCTACCCAATTGAGTCCGGCGATCATGTTCGAAACCCAGGTCCAATCATCACAGCCGCCTATACGAACGTTGTGCAGGGTGGCGCCTTTTGCAACTCCAAACGTGTTGCCTCCAATCACGCCAGCCACAAACGTGCCGTGGCCGTTGCAATCATTAAAATTTCCTCCTGTTACGTCGACATCATTAATAACGCGACTCACCCCCCACGAATTCCGGAACTCCTGGTGACCAGTCTGAATCCCGGTATCAATGATGTAAGCCTGGACGCCTGTGCCCGTGTTTACATTGGCGAATGTGTAGTTTCCACTCAGTCCGGCACGCTGGTCGATTCGATCGAGACTCCAGTCAGCGCCGGATTGATTTGTATCAAGCGTAACTAATCCATCCTCTTCAACATACTCAACGCGCGGTTCGTGGCTGAGAGCAATTGCCGCAGCCTCGGGCATTTGAATTGAAAAACCTTTGATGGCGTGCGTGTAGACGTGTCGAGTTGTGCCCCTGTGCCTGCTCAACAACTCATTGGTAACTGACTCGACATCTTCAGCACGGATGTCGTTTTTCAGGACAACGATATACTGATCGCGAACGGGCTTCGCAGCCCTGTAAAACTTTTCGATTTTGTCTTTGGGCGCGGGCGCCTGGGAGGGTTTTGCGGGAACATTGTCTTGAGCACTGCCAACATGCCAGGCGACGAATGGCACTGCGAGCATTACGAGCAACACTGCGAAAAATAGTCTGCAACTCTTCTTCATGACTTTCTCCTTCTTGAAATTTTGGTTGGCTATCCGAGGATCGCGAGGTTTGTGTGGCGGCAGTTGGGCCGATTGACGATTAAGACTGGTAGACGATTCGGATGAATCGAGGTCTGTTGGAGGGACGGTTCTCGATGCGTCCGATGGCGGTCATGCTCTTAGGTAACCTCCTACTCTTACGAGTCTGTTGCCGGCTGAGTGAACACCGTTCGGTAAGATTCGCTTTCGCCGTTATATAAACTACGACGCAGCTCGAGATTTTCCTTTTGGTTGGTGATGCAAAGAATAAGTCGGTGTTGATTTGCGCCGACTAGCGGGCATCGAGCATGATCATAAAGCAGTCAGCTGTCCTGGCACCCCTTGGACCTTTACACGCGCCGTTGCGTTCCGCGAGGCTGATTTGCTGCTGTGGATCGAGCCCTGCTGGTAGACTCGTGTCGAGAGGAAAACAAGAGCCTGAAGTATCCTTCAGTTTGAGATCCATTCCGGAGAACAACTGAATCATTCCATCGAAAGCTTTCATGGCATGCTCCGGCTCTACCAGAATTTTTGGTTCCGCAAAAATGTGAATATTGATGATCGATGGTGGCCGCTTTTGTGTGACCCATGCTTTAAAAGGTTCCAACCTGAGATTGCTGTAATCAACAACTCGGTACCGCATGAGCTGAACCGTGGGGAATGTCGATGATGTATTTTGCTTAGGCGCGTCGGCTCCGGATATTTGCGCCTTGACATATCGCAGCGGAATTATTTGCCGTGGGAAAGGCAAGCGAATCAGACAGAAGCTCTCTGCCATGTTGACCGCCTTCGCGCCGGGAAGAAGCAGGACCTGCTCTTTTTTCAGCTCCGGCCATGGGTTCGGACGTGCCGCATCACTCACGCCGGACAAGCGGTACCATTCGCCGTCGCGCAGTTTCTGTTCCTGCATCCAAAGCCCGGCAAGATATTCGTGCTCTTCCACCTTTGGAGTTAACACAGCGATGTAGTCATGCATTATGACAAAGGCGAACAACCCATGAAACCAGAGACAAAGATCGGCAGTCGGTTGGCGACTCTGAGGGATTGCCTGTTCCAGCGGGTTCAATGCTGAGACCAGCGGTACCGCGGCCAAACTCCCTAACAAACTGCGTCGAGTGATCTGGTTCATAGCCACTCCCTTAAGATTAATGAGTCGATCATGAATTCTATCTTTAACTACTGACCGAAGACACTGAAAGCTGCCCAGTAATAGGGATGCCGGGTTTCGGTATTCGTACGCAACTTAAGTTCGGCCGTTCTTACAGAAGATATTACTGAGGAGCCTCCCAGCAGGTTGTCATAGAAGATCTGCATGAACCTGGCAGTGTTCCTCGAATCAACGTTCCATCGCGTCGCCAGAACCTGGGATACACCGGCGCGAAGAAATAGATTGACGAGACCTTCAGCACTACCCTCGCCAGCATTATCGTCCTTTGCTGTCGAACAAGCAGAGAACACCGCCAGGTGAATGCTACTCAAGTTTAGTGAGGCCAGCTCGTTACTGTCTAAGATAGCTGTATCACTTGCTCCGCTATGATTGTGCGAATCAGATCCCGCAAGCAGCAGACCTACCTGTTCAGACAGAATTAACGCGTGCCCGGCGAAATGAAACAGCTCGGACTGCGGCAGCTCGTGCTTTACTGTGTCCAACGTTGCACGACGGCCAGTAAGCAGAGTTGAAGCCTCAAACTTCGACCCCACATAGTTTGCTTCCTGAAGGGCGTCTCCCAATGGCTCGAGACTTTCCGCCAAGTCTCCGGTTAAGGCTGGTGATCCCACGATCAGAGCCTTCTGACTTGATGAAATGGTGGTCGGACGAAACGAATGGCGGTGAAGTATTCCACGCGATAAGACTATGTCATAGGACTCTCCGAGGTATCGATCTTGCGGATCGAGCAGAGCACTCAAAGGAATCCTGGCAATGGCCTGATCCGTTTCAATCACTAAAGTGTGTCTTTCGCGAGTAGGTAAGCGATCGGATATCGGACCAATTAACAGATCGTAAAGCTGTCTTGCATTCTTTCGCAGGGCCGTCAAATCAGAATTCGCGTTTCCACATTGATCAGAAAATCTCTGCGCCAGCCGCTGTAGTTCGTCTTGTGTAATAAGGACCTGCTTTCCCGTTACACCCTTTTCGTCAATCACCCAGATCAACAGATGCTTGGGCGTTTGCAGATAGATGATCACGGTTCTATCAGTCAGGTCTGAGAGCTCGCGGACTTGAGACATCAGGGGCAAAGAAGGTCCAGCATCAAGGCCGACGAATTCTATGCTGTCGAGACCATGCGAGCCTTCAGCCACGGCTGCATGTTTTCGAAGGGCGGCACCCCGATACCACTCCCAGACGGCTAACGCGGCTTCGATGTCATTCGATTCCCATCTTATTTCGGCGAGGGCTCGATATACGTCTCCCGTGGCGCGCACCCACACTTCACGTTCCCGTGCATCTCGGAGCGAAGCCAGTCCGCGCTCGGCAACCGCCAGAGCTGCGCGAAATGCTTTCTCGGCCGCCGTGTCATCCCCTCTCAAATGCTGTAATTCACCAAGCGTTCTATAAAAGTTAAGGGCCGTGTTGTAACGCATGGTCTTTGGCAATTGCGCTCGCGCTGTCGACAAATGCGCCCACGACTGCTCGAGGTTGCCCCGTTGCGCTTCAAGTCTTGCCAGTTCAATCTCACCGTCGGCTTGATAAGTTCTCGTCACGTCGGTTTGAGGTAGAGCGGCAAAGAGATGACGCGCACGGTCAAATTCCGTGATTGCGAGGGCCGGATTACCTGCCTGAACTGCAGTCTTGGCTAACCGGTGTCGTGCCGACGCCTCTCCGAGTCTCTGCGGGCTTAGAGCGATGGCGGCAACAGCTTCCTTCACGAGAATAAGTGCGAAGTTCCATTGCGCGCGCTTCTCAGCATGGAAGCCCAGATCAGAATAAAACTGGTAAGCACGTATCGGCGGGTAAACACCGTCCCAGTAGCGCCCGAGTCCTTCACGGTCCAGCGCGGCGGCCGCGGTTGTATTTCCCTGATCTGTCTGGAGTGCCGCGGCAATGCCAAGGGCGCGGAGAGACACAGTGCCGTATCCCGATTTGCGTGCTAAACCTACAGACGTTTGTATCGCTCGCGCGGATTCACTAAACCTACCCATTTGGCCAAGACAATTTGATCGCTCCAGGAAGAGCTGGATCTCGATCCACCGGTATTGTCTTATGTTACGGGCCAGCAAATCACTGCTGAGAAGACATTGTCGGCTTTGGCCCGAGCGATCGAGTGCGTAGAGCGTTTCCAACTGAGCGCGGGACTTTCCGGCGAGGCTCCCGCTATCCTGAAAGAGTTGTTGTGCTCGAATCGCACTGCTCTGAGCGCGTACAAAATCTCCGGTGGCATTTGCATTCGCAGCTTCCGCGAGCGCCAAAACGGCACTCGAAAAAGTCTTTGAAGGAGTCGCCATCAGAAGGTCTGAAAGCCATGGGTCCTGATGAACGTCCTGCAACATGACCGCCACGCGAGAAAGGGCTTTGGTAGTGGCTGCCCCGTTTGCACCATCGTTCACCACTGCCGGTAGCCACTCTCGAACGGCAGTGTCGAGATAATCCTCGCTACGGCGTTTCAATGCTTTTTCAGATTCTTCACCCTGGTTTATCTGGTTAACGAAGGCAACAGGATCAAGCAATGGCTCAGTAGCGCTCCGCGTCTGTTCGTTTATTTTCTGTCGAAGATTATTTAGGTGTTGATTTGCCTCATTGGCCCAATCGCCGTTCGAGTCCAGTTTCAAGTAATGCTCCCAATCTTCCAGCGCCTGCCGGTACAGGAACATCTTTTCGTTAATAAGAGCCCGGTTAAAACGAGCGATCGGGTCGTCCGGATTTTTTGCCAGCACTTTACTGAGCAGCTCGATCGCTTTTCCATAATCACTCGTGCGATCGGCTCGCTCGGCCCGCTGAAAATAAGCAGAGGCTAAATCCGTCTGCAAAGAAACTGAGTCCACTTCAACCTCCAATGCTTTTTGGAAGCTTTGGATTGCCGCCTCATAATTTCTCTCCAACAGATCGGCTCGACCTTTCGCTTGTAACCAGACGGGGCTATCAGGTTCTTTCTTCAGACCGCGAGCGATTAACGCTTCGGCTTCCAACAGAGTAGTGGGCCGGTTGAGTCGTGAGTCATCACCGGTGGCTCGTTCGATGTGAACAGGGCCATGCTGCGCTCCCTCAAATCGAAGCTCGAGATTGCGCCGTTCGCTATATGCCTGGGCCAACAATCTATCTGGCGTTTGCGAAAAATACTTGCTGAGAAGCGGAAACAGCATCACGCCGGCAACAATCGCGGCCGCAGCTGCCACGACCCACGGCTGCCATCTCGAAAACGTCATCCATCTTCCTCGCAGCACTTTAGCCGAGCCTTGAGACGGGCCAACTTGCAGTGATGATTGCGCTGTGAGCTCGCGTACGAATCGTTTTTGCCAGGCCGGGTCAGAACTCTTGAGATGCGAAATCATCTCTTCTTCGTGCCTCGTAAACTCATCGTCAAAGTCCGCGATTGCTTGTCGCATTAACGGCCCACAATGATCACATTCCGCAGCATGCCGCACATATTCGCCGGCCTTTTCTGATTCAACTTGTCCGGCTACAACCAGGGGCCACTCGCTCACCGAGGGACAATCAGCACGCGGCGTTGCTCCGCCTCGAGTTTTCAACTGATCAAGGATGCGTGTGGCAGCTTGATTGAGTTGGGCCACCTCACGGCAGACATCGCATGTTTCAATGTGGCGCAACGCTTTCGTCAGCGCCGCATCATCAGACTGTTGAGAGAGACCGGCATCGCCGCCGCTCCATGAGAACGGATCTTGACTGGTCGCACTTATAGCTAAACGCTCGAAATCCTCATGGCTGAGGTGTTCGCCGGAAGTCCCGTTCAATGAGTTTAATCCCCTCTCTTAAGATTACGATTCTGGCGCCGGTGTCCCTTTCAGCCTTGTTAGCCGTCAGTTTTAACCAACTCTGTCTCCACCATTCGCCTGCGGACGAGTTTCGTGATTCGCAAAATCGTGCTCTCCACGCCTTTTATGGTCAATCCGATTGCAGGCAGTGATGCGATCGCCTTCGCTGTAAATCCCTGGCGGTAATACAGCCAGAAGATCGTTCGGTCGCGGACTGCTGTGTCCCCTGAAAGGCTCGCATTTAGGTGAGCGTCGATCTCGCGCAAAAGGATGTCGCGCTCCATTGCTTGCTTAGTTCCGAGATCCTGTTCGACGCCACTTCGATTCTCGAGTGTTGTTAGATCTTCTACGATCTGATCGCCACCGCGTTTTCCTGAGTGCAACGCTTTGAAGCGATCGTGAACAACGTTCGCAGCGATGATCTTGAGGTATCCATAGATGGCATCGGGGTGCTTTGGATCATAGGCGCGCAACAGGCGGTACTGGTCGGCGCAGAGTTTGAGGTAAATTTCCTGGATCAGATCGTCCATTGCTGGAGGAGAAGACTCTCGCCATTTCTGAGTCGTGCGAAATACCACACCCGCAATCAGGCGGTGATAGCGGCGCATGAATTCCTCCCATGCGGCGGCGTCCGACTTAACGCACGCCTGGATAAGCGCCTCAGGGCTTAGCTGCGCAAATGATAGAGGGCACGCTTGGGATTCCATCTCTTCAAACTTGGATGTGGTCTCTTGGTGACGATTGAGTTCATCGTTCATCAGCCAGAGTGGTAAAGCGCGGCGCCACGCTGGCAATCGCCGCCGACAGGGGGAGGATCTAGATTGGTATCTGGAGGAACTGACGCGTTGAAGATGACATTTAATAGCGATTCTACTATCAAGGCAAGAGCGTATGCCGCCTGAGGATTCGCATATACCTCTTTTTTGAAAACAAGAGTCTTCTGCTTCAGCTCAGACAGCTGCAATTTCTGCGGCTTCCATGCCGCCGTACTTAGCCTTCTATTGCGTCGCTGATCTCGTTAAGTTCTCAATGGAGGGGTTCACCCCAAAAGGTTGTGGCCAATTTGTGGACAGAATTCGCAGCACTCAACCGATAACGGATGGTAAAGAATGGGAACGGATGTAAAAACGCTCGAAATTCCCTGGTGGCTGCAACTTTTGAAAAGGCAAATACTTATGTTTTTGCCGCGCCTATCATTCGGGACCGTGAGGTCGGAGGTTCGAATCCTCTCGCCCCGACCAGAAACATTAAGAAAAAGACCACTCGTTCTGAGTGGTTTTGTTTTTTGTGCCGTTTTTTGTGCCGTTTAGATTGCTAAGATGGGTGATCGTTCTGACATAGACACCTTTTTCGATTTGATGAACGTTGCGGAGGGCCGACGAGGATCGTCTTCTCCGTTGGTTACTCAGGTCGCGATCGGCCAACTCCGCAGGTACTATTGCTTTCTTCACGTGATTCTTTCCCGTTACGAGACTGAAAGCAAAAACATGGCTCACCATATGCAAAAGTCCATCGATAGCAAAGTGGTTTCGATGGAAGACCTTGAGGCGTCTGTCGTATCGATCTATGAATTGCAGCTCGACATTGAGAGTTTCTACCTGTTCGCAAAAATTTTCCTGGATAAGATTGCTAGATTTATCGAGCACTATTTTGGCGAGCAGGTTCGCAACCAGCCGTTGGATTCGCACGACGACTTGGTCAAGAACCTAGAGGCTTATAGTGAAGCTAAGGGTCTAAACCTGCCCGACGGTTTGATGGCTGCTGCGAAGAACTTAAAAACCAGAGTTGCTGATCCGCGCGATTACCAGATCTCCCACGAGAAAAGCCCGCGCACGATGCACGGTATTCAGTTGGATACTGACGGTTACATCAAACTCACGTGGCATCGTATCAATCCAAAAGAAGTCGAAAGGCAAGGCATAAGAACCGAAGTGTTAAGCGAACTTTTGATTGATGTTGAAACTTACATTTCAATGATCGTTGAAATGATCAAACAAAACCAGCCAAAAAGAAGGCGGCCAAGCCGAAAGCCTGCCGCCCAAATTCTGAAATCTAGGATTATCTTTGAGTTTTGCGTAGTGACACTCGACGCTACCCGGATCGTTTCCGAATTGTATGTCTTGGAAGGAAAATAGAAAGGACTCGCCGTCCCAGACAAGCTCAAAGGCATCGCTCGCCCTTGGTTCGACTTGCGACAACGACATTGCGGAAAAAATCCACCTGGTCGCGCCGCAGTTTTAGTTGTTCCTGTTTTCTAATCTCTAGCCTCACGCAACGATCACCAGCGGTTCCAAATGCTCCCTCGGTTTTATCAACCAACTCATTAAGTCAGTCTAACGTTAGTTGGGGAGTTCGTAAATTTATGGCATAAAATCCAGCCGACCAGTGTTTTGTTTATGATCAAAGATCATTCGCTGGGGGCGAAAGACGATGGGTTTACTCTCAACTGTATGCTTGCTACTTCGCCTCTCCTCGTGCGCTGCTGCCGCTTCAGTGGTCAGTGCTCAACAAATACCGAAGATCGATCCAAAGTGGAACGACGATGTTGTGAGCCACAGGTCGCCTCCCATCAGGAAGGCGATATCTGGCAATAGGCAGTCGGCGGCCAAGTCCACTCCCTGGCCAGTCCAGCTCGAGTTGCGTGTGCCATTCGAGCCAACAGCATTCCCAAGTGGACGCCACATCTATCTCATGTACGAACTGCATCTGACGAACTTCGGGACAACTCCCCTTTCCTTGAGCCGCATTGAGGTGCTCGACGCGGTTGGCACCGCCCAACGAATTGTGGCCTTTGAGGCACAGCAGCTGGAAGACATGTTGCAGCCTTTGGGCAGCCAGCCACCTGACCCCAAAGGAAAACGCCTAATTGGCGACGGCCAGACCGCTATCGCTTTTATGTCCATTGCGTTCGAGCGCGGCGCTCATATTCCGGACAGACTGCTGCATCACGTGATCACGGCCAACTCAGTAGCAACAGGAGCCGTAATCACCACACATCACACTACTCTGCATGTGCTCGGGCCTCCAGTCGAAGGAGCAAACTGGCTTGCAGCCGATGGACCGAGTAACGATCAGGACAATCATCATCGACGTGGAGTTTTCATTCTCGATGGCCGGGCAGTGGACTCACGACGTTATGCCATCGACTGGAAGCAGGTCAAAGGCGATGCGTCATTCTCCGGTGACCCGCGGGATGTGCGATCTTACTATGCGTATGGAAGCGCGGTGCTGGCTGTCGCGCATGGCCGTGTTGTTTCGGCAAGAGATGGTCTTCCCGATAATACTCCCGGACACGGCGAGTCGTTCCACCCTGCTGTGCCAATTACGATGGACACACTTGCTGGAAATATGATCACTCTCGATATAGGTGGAGGTCAGTTTGCATATTACCTGCATCTGCAACCGGGAAGTGTGAGTGTGAAGGCAGGAGACCGCGTGCGGCGCGGTCAAGTGCTCGCGCGCATCGGCTCTTCCGGGGATGCCCGCGAGCCGCACCTGCATTTTGAAGTTACCACCTCGTTGAGGCTGATAGCGGGCGAAGGTGTGCCTTATCTTATCGACCGGTACCGTTGCATGAACACGTGTGGCGGCCCTCCAGAACTTCGCAGACACGAGCTACCTCTGAATAGAAGCGTCATTGAATTCGGGGAAAATCACGGGAAGCCGCCGCATTTGTGGCGGTCAGCTACTGACCCATCAATTTCGCTTCCGAAAAAAACTAGTCGCAACGCTTTGTGTGCTTTGCGAAACTGGTCCCATCCTGTTCTGTGAACTGGAGTTTGAAGTTGTGCCAATGACACAGACGCCATCCGCGATTGAATGCATGGCAATGAACCCGCCTAATTCACTGTTTGCCATCGCTCCGACCCGCCCTCACTGACTCCAAAAGATTCCCTGTGATCTTTTCCCATATTCGGCCACAAAGAGCCGGAGAGTGAGGAATGAGCAAAATCAGTGCTTGAGAAATGCTTAGAGAGTCATTAAAGCAGGGATTAATTAAGACCGCGCGGATGCCGTATGAGAATGGGACTACAAATTCGCCGAGGAAAGATAAGGATCTGAAGTTTTCAAGGAGATACTGTTCTCGATAATGGTGTCTTCGAAATTGAACCAACGGGTTCAGTGATTAGCCGCCAGTATCGTTCAACGTCACCTTGTGTTGCTGCTGGACCATGACCTGGCAATACGGTTCGAATATTCAATCCCAGCTGTTTGAACTGCCTGACAAGAGTTCGTTCCTCTATTGTTGGGCGGCGCCAGGGTCCGAAGTCTCTTGTCAACCCATCTGCTACATAGATAATTCCGTCGGAAGGTATGAACGGGACTACCATTTCATCGACATGAGGACTCGGCACATTCAAAAGATCCAGAGTCACTATGCCATCACTGAACCGGCGTTTGCCGGCAATGACCTCAACAGATGGTAAGTTCACCTGGGCGTCGAGTGCCTTCACTTTCTTCATGATAATCTCGATGAGCCGCAAATTTCCGGGAGTGGTTACAACCGTCGCTCCCTCGCGTATGTACGCTCGCAATCCTCCTATGTGATCTTCATGAAAATGGGTCGGCACTATGTAGCGAATGGGTTTTCCGGGAGCAATCTCGTGTATTGCGGCCATGACTTTAGTCGAAGCGCTATCTGAGGAGGGTGCTTCGACGACTAAGACGTAGTCTGTGAAAACCACAAACATACTGTTGTAATCGGGCGAAGCATTTTCGACGAAATATGCAGATGGCGCGACTTTGGAAACGTGGAAGTCAAAGCCCTTTTGATCAAATTCAATCGCTCCGGCAGGAGGAGCAAAATCGGCCACTGACAACGGCAGGTCGAAATCACGTTCGATCGATTGCAAGTCACTTGTAATTATTGTCCACGAGGCCTGCACGATAGTGACTTTTGTGGGAGTCCAGTAGCGTCCCTTTCTACGGTAATTCCCGAAGACAATTCTTGGCATAAATCCGTCCTGGTACCTCGTAAGTTGGGCGTCATTAGAAACCTCTCTTAAGAGATGAGTTGCCGAATTCAAGAACAGCCGGTGATTGTTTTTAAATTCATCGGAATAGCCAATAACGTCTTCACGTTGTCCGTCAAAAACAGTCTCGCCTTCCCAATGCAGAGACGAGGAATGTTCTAAAGCGCGTGCCAAATGCCATTGTGGATCGGGATACATTGTGTCCATTCGATAGAACCAGGACCCATCGGTCTTTGCTGGCCCATAATTGCTGACGGCATCTGAATGGCAGAAAAGTTCATACCGCCGTTCCCGGGCCGCCACGGTCTCCGAACACCACATCAAATCTCTGCCCAGATAAGCCGCGCTTCTATGCAAAAAGCGACGATTCTGGAAGTCAACTTTCCAATCGGCGCTGAGACGCTGTGTGCGCGTCGATTGTTGCGGGTTGAGACCCTGATTGTTCAATAAGAGATTTCCGTCGGCGTGAATTCGCGCCGTTTTAGGATTTGCTGGATTGCTCAACGTTAACGCGGCCCTCACGAGCGATATGGCTTTCGCGTCAGGTTCTGTTACCGGCGGCGCGGTGTAGGCCGTTGGCTCGATTAAGGTGATGGTGATGAAGCCGAACACAATGGTGAGCGCGGTTACAGTTTGCATTTTCATGGCAAATAGTCCTCAGCCTGTGAAGCTCCACTTTCTGGACGAATGGTCACGCACGTAGCCAAAGATCGATCAAAGTCGTACTTTCGAGTTGTAAAGACTTGGTTGCGTTATAGGTATATGGCCAGGGAGCTTTCGTTTATTCCCTGCAATATGTGAATTATCGCGACGCTCAAGAATCATCGGAGGGCGCGGCGATGCGATTTTATGCAACTACCGCAGCATCTTTGATAACGCGAAACATCCCGATGAGATCGGGATTCGCCTCTAATGAATTATGCCGCAGCTATGCAGACCTGTTTTCTTGAACAGCTTTAATAAATGCAGTCACCAACGGGTGTGGTTGGTCTGCCGTCGAACGGGCCTGAGGTACGAAGAGCGTCCCCACAAAGAACGGATGGCCGGGCAACTCAATAACTCGAGTCTCGCCGTCGCTATCTGATCCCGTAATTCTCAAAGGACCGCTCTTCAAGAGAGAAACATAATCCGGGTCAACACCGAAATTGCAATAGTACTGCTCGATAGCCGACGTCCCTCCGTAGATTTCTGCGACCAGGGAGCCGGAAGAAAACGTCAACTCCATCTCGCGACCAGTGAGCGAACAGGCGAGTTCTGTAATGAAAAGATTGGAAGCGTAAGGGTCATATTCTGCGTGCGCAGCATCCTTGAACCCTAGAACATTGCGCGCATACTCAATGATCATGTGCTGGAATCCGCCGCAGGTGCCGAAACATGCAATGCCGTTCTCGCGCGCGTA
>Ga0068859_100005835_pt1 | contig 12499 bp, 11 predicted proteins | sample KBSSwiS22_FD_66585 | JGI IMG/M metagenome (GOLD analysis project Ga0068859, IMG submission 66585) | Switchgrass rhizosphere microbial communities from Kellogg Biological Station, Michigan, USA - KBS Switchgrass S2-2 | ecosystem: Host-associated > Plants > Roots > Rhizosphere > Soil ... | reverse complement strand
CCCGCCGCTCGGCCAAGAGGAAGCTGACGGCGCCGATCGCAATCAGCGCCGCCAGCGCCAGCAACGGTGCGAACGTGTGCTTGACGAGACAGAACGCCGCCAGCGCGAGCAGTCCGAGAACAGCGAGCACGAGGGGCGTGGCCGCGCCCATAGCTTCGGCCGCCGAACGCCGCGGCGACACCGGCGGAAGCCTCCCGTTGAAAGCCTGCCGGAGGGCGGCGGCCACCGCGGGCGCCGCGGCTTGGGACAGCAGGCCCTGGTTGGCGTCGAGATGACGGCGCACCTCTTCGACCACCGCCTCGGACGCCAGGATCTCCACCCGCGACAAGCCCAGCGCGCCGATATGCCGGGCCGCCGGCTTCACGGCCGCGGCGCGCAGGGTTTCGACAATCTCCCCCGGTGCGCTGACGGCTGGGCCGATACGGCAATTGAGCAGGTCCGCGAGGCCCTGGGCCTTCTGGGCGAACCTTTGAAGGAAGGTCTCCAGGTCCCCGTCGAAATTACACTCGATCACCAGAAGGGCGTCGAGGAACTCGCGATCGAAGATGGTCACCGAGGCGAAATGCAGGGTGTCGAGATCGGCGAAGCCGAGGGCGTCAGCGTCCGTCCCATCCGGACCCCAATTTTCCAGCAGGCGCTCCAATCGCGAGCGATGCGCTGGCGAGACCTTGAAGACAAAGGTGTAGACACCTTGCTGCAGAACGCCCTCCTGCTGGCGATCACGGCCTGACGGCGGCGGAAATCTGGGCCTTGATTGCAAAGCCTGACCGCGAATGATTTCCAGCTGTTGAACTCAACCTCGATGAGGAAGCGATGACCGTCTCCCGCCGCGGCCGACCCGGATGAGCGGCGCCGCGCTCGATCCGGTGATCGCCGCGCTCGCGACGAGCGACGTGCTGCATCATCTGTCAGGCTCCGGGCGGGCGCGGCTGGCGGCGGCGGGGTCGCCGGTGAACCTGACTCCCGGTGAGTTCCTGTGTCGGGCCGGCGACCCCGGCGACGCCGTGTTCATCGTCCTGAGCGGTCATGTGGAGGCGCGCACAGGCTCCGCCGCCGGCCGGGAAGTTCGGCTGGTCGCGCTGGGACCGGGCCAGATCATCGGCGAGATGGCGGCGCTGGATGGCGGTAGGCGCTCGGCCGACGTCATCGCCGCCACGCGCAGCCGCTTGTGGCGCATTCCGCGGGACGCGCTGCTGGACGCCCTCGAGGCGCAGCCGAAGGTCGCCGTCGCGCTGATTATGGAACTCACCCGCCGCCTGCGGGTCGCCAACAACGCGCTCGAGGCCGAGACCCTGCTCGACCTCGGAGGACGGCTCGCCCGCCTGCTGCTGGCCGAACAGCGTGGACGAGGGGTCGTCGCGCTGACCCAGACCGAGATGGCCCGGCGCCTCGTGGTGTCCCGCGAGAAGGTCAATCGCAAGCTCCACGAGTGGGTGCGGCATGGTTGGGTCGAGGTGGCCTCGGTCGGCGTGCGGCTGACGGATGTCGAACGCCTGCGGGCGCTGATCGGCGGCCTTGACGAGCCTTGAGGGAAAAGGCGTGGAGGTGCGGTGATAGGGGGAGACCCCGCACCTCCACGCCGGGCCCGCCCCGTCGGCTCGGGGGGACGTCTTGCTTCGACCGGCCTCAGGCGGCGTTGGTCGCGGCAAGCCACTGGCTTCGGCCTCTGTCCAGGATTGGGCCATAGGGATAGGTTGCCGGCGCACGCGCGGAGCCGCGCGGCGGGGCTTGCGGCGCGTCCATCAGCGCCGCCAGGCGTTCGCGCCCGCGATTGACCCGGCTCTTCATCGTGCCGACCGGGCAACCGCTGACCTCGGCCGCCTCCTCGTAGCTCAGGCCCTGGGCCACCACGAGCAGCAACGCCTCGCGCATCAGGTCGGTAAGCTGGCCCAGCGCGCCCAGCAGTTCGGCGTGTCGCACCCGCCATTCCTGATCCGGCTCGCAGGTCGCCTTTGCGGCATGTCTTCCATCGACGTCCTGCACGGTGTTCCGGCGAGCGGCGACCGTCGTGTAGAAGGTGTTGCGCATGATGCGGTTCACCCAGGCGAGCAGATTGCCGCGCGGCTGATATCCCGCCCGAAAGCGCCAGGCGCGAAGCAGGACATCCTGAACCAGGTCGTCGGCCTCCGCGCTCGAACGCGTCAGCGCCAGCGCGTGGCCTCGCAGTTTCGGAATGATCGCCACGAGCTCTGAGCGGAACGCATCGGCCGAGCCGGGGACGGGGTTGGCGACGATGAGGGTCACGATACGCTCCTGGGCGACGCAGACTTGCGACGCGCCGAACATGCCTTAACGGGCGGCCGGCGGCTGTGACCGGGGTCACAATGTGAACCAGACGTTAATTTGCGCGGGGCTCCGCGGCGGAACTGGATCGGCTCCGCTCGAGGTCGTCGGCCGCCCGCATGCGAATTTGGATTAGACGGACGCCCTGCGGCTACGACAACATCGTCCCCACGGAGGAGACATGACCGACAAGACACAGGACGCGACCATGCAGGCGCGGACCGAGGCGGCGCTGGGCGCGCATCTTCCCCTCGCCGGGACGCGCCTGGAGGGCAGGACGGCGCTGATCTCGGGCGCCGGCTGCGCGGGCGGCGTCCTGGGGACCGGCGCCGCCACCGCGATCCTGTTCGCGGCCCAGGGCGCGGCCGTGACGATCTTCGACGTCGACGAGGTCAGGGGGGCGAACACCGCCCGCATCATCGGCGACTGGGGCGGACGCTGCATGGTGATCGGCGGCGATGTCCGCTCGGGGGCCGACTGCGCGCATGCCGTGGAGCGCACGGTGGAGCAGTTCGGAGCCCTGGACGTCCTGATGAACAACACCGCGGTCGCCAGGCCCGGCGACATGAACACGGTGACGGACGCCGACTGGGATCTGTCCATCGACGTCAACCTGAAGGGCGTGATGCTGCTCAGCCGGGCCGCCATGCCCGAACTGAGCAAGCGACAGGGCGCGATCATCAACGTCGCGTCCATCGCCGCGCAGCAGGCGTTCGGCGTCGTCGCCTACGCAGCGTCGAAGGGCGGCGTCATCGCCATGACCCGCGACATGGCCGTCACGGCCGGAACCGCCGGTGTGCGCGTGAACTGCCTGGTTCCCGGACACCTGGCCACCCCCATGGGCAGCGTCGCCAATCCAGAGCTGCGCGAGCTGCGCCGCCGTTCGACCCTGCTCAGCGTCGAGGGAACGGCCTGGGACATCGCCTGGGCGGCGCTGTTCCTGGCGGGCCCCGAAGCGCGGTGGGTGACGGCGGCGACCCTCAACGTCGACGCGGGCAGCACGTCCAGGAGCAGCATCAACGCGATGCGCGGCCTGCCATGACGCCAGATCGGACGCCGCCAACGGCGCCGGAACGCTTCGAGATCAGGGCGCCGGAAAGCGACTTGGAGGACTTGCGAGCCCGCCTTGCGAACACGCGGTTCGCGCCGGACCATCACAACGACGACTGGCGCTACGGCGTGCCGACCGCCGAACTGGCCCGTTGGGTCGCCGCCTGGCGCGACTTCGATTGGCGGGCGGCCGAGGCGCGCATCAACGCGTTCGAGCATTACCGGGTGATGATCGACGGCGTGCCGATCCATTTCCTGCATCGGCGCGGGCGGGGCCCCCGGCCCGTCCCGCTTGTCCTGACGCACGGCTGGCCCTGGACCTTCTGGGATTGGAACGCGACGGTCGGCCCCCTGGCGGATCCCGGCGCGCACGGCGGCGACCCCGCCGACGCCTTCGACGTGATCGTGCCCTCCCTTCCCGGCTTCACCTACTCGACCCCGCTGACCCGCACCGACGTCGGCGCGTTCCGCACCGCCGATCTGTGGGTGAAGCTGATGACCGACGTACTGGGCTATGGCCGGTTCGCGGCCGCGGGCGGCGACATGGGAAACATCGTCACCGCGCAGCTCGGCCACGCCCACGCCGACAAGCTGATCGGCATTCACCTGCTGGGAGCCATCCCGCTGGCCCCGGCGGCGGCGCTCACACCCGGACCGCACGGACCCTGGACCCAGGACTGGGGGTTCCCGAAACCGGCGACGCCGCCGGCTGATCCCGTGCTGGCCGCCGCCCCGACCTCGCCGCCAACGACGCCCAGTTCCCACCGCGTGGTGCACACCGTCGAGCCGCAAACCCTGGCCGCCGCCCTGCACGACTCGCCGGCCGGCATGATGGCCTGGCTTCTGAAGGCGCGCCGCCACTGGAGCGACAACCGCGGGGACGTCCGCGAGGCCTTTTCCGAGGACTTCCTTCTCACGACGTTTTCGCTCTACTGGCTGACTGGATGCCTGTGCAGCTCGATCCGCGCTTATCGGGTCGGGGCGGACCATCCTTGGCGGCCCGCCCACGACCGCCATCCCGTTGTGGAGGCGCCCACCGGGATCACCTTCTTCGAATACGACCAGACCAGCCGCTCGCGGTTCTGGGCCGCCGACTACTACAACCTGGTCCGCACGTCGTATCAGCCGCGCGGCGGCCATTTCTCGCCGGCCGAAGTTCCGGAAACGGTGGTTTCGGAAATCCGCGAGACGTTTCGGGCCCTGCGCTGAGGCGTGGCCGGGCTGATCGGCAAGCCGCCGCCGCGCCGCTGCGCGCCCTCGCGCTCGTCTGTCCTCTTGCGGAGGTCGGGGGAGTGATTGATGTTTATACTGGTTAGCTGGTTTGGCCGTTTGGGCCGCTCATGGCCCGGGTGTGGGCCTGCGATATGCTTCGGCCCGTCACGAGTCGTTGCGCCAGCCATGCCGGAGGTTCGAAATGTCCAAGAGAAGCTCCTCCCCGGCGGCGGTCAATCGGGACCCGGCCGACTACGCCGAAGCGAGGCCGCAACGGCGATATCAGAAGATGTCGGAGGTCATCGCCGACGAACTGCGCGCGCGTATCGCCCAGGGCGAGCTCTCGGACGGGGACCTGCTGCCGAACGAGCAGCAGCTTCAGGAACAGTTCGGCGTCTCGCGGCCGACGCTTCGCGAGGCGATGCGGATCCTAGAGGCCGAGGGTCTGATCATCACGCCGCGCGGTGGTACGAAGGGGTCCAGGATCACCTTGCCGACCGCCGACCACGCGGCGAAATACGCCGGCCTGATCCTTCAGGTCCGTGGCGCCACCGTCGCCGACATCTTTGCGCTGCGCACGCTCGTGGAGCCCGCCGCGGCGCGCCTCGCGGCGGAACGCAAGGACCGGCCCGATGTCGAACCCCTGCGGCGCATCGTGGACCTGATGGGCGCTGAACGGTCCAATCCCCGCGAGCTCGCGCGCCTGTTGCAGGCCTTCGACCATACGCTCGTGTCGATGTCGGACAACGAGGCGCTCAAGCTGGTCGGCCAGATGATGACCCACATCCTGCGCCTGCACTTGCACACGATCCCCGAAACGGTGGAGGAACTCCCGGCGGCCAACGTGCAGGGGATCAAGCGCGGCCCGGCCCTGCTGCACGAGGTGGTGGAAGCCATCGAGGCCGGCAACGGCCCGCTCGCCGAGCAACTGATGCGGGCCCGCACGCTGCAGAACGAGGACTGGCACCGCCGGCGCATGGCCGAACGGCTGAGCGTGATGCGCTAGATCCCGGGGGGCGCCCGCCGTCAGGCGACCTCGTTCAGCTTGATCCCGGGATGGCGCACCTGCAGCGACCGGCGGACGCCCTCCTTCCAGCTCACCTTGCAAGGCCCGGCGATCCGCATGCGCTTGGCCGTGTCGGGGAAGCAGTTGGGGAAGGCGAATTCGGCCTTGCGGGTGAAGCGCGGGCTCTTGCCGAGCAGGCGGCCGGCGTACTCGAACATCTCCTGCCAATCGACGATCTCGTCGCCGCCCCAGTTGACGATCTCGGCGGGGACCGACGCGATGCGCAGGCAAGGCTCCACGAGGTCGCAGATGTCGTCTTCGTGGATGGCGCCGATGATCAGCGGGCCTTCGGGCGGCAGAAAGGCCTCTCCGGTCTCCACGAACAGGTCGAGGAAGCGATCGACGAGGCCGCCGTTCACGTGCGGACCACCATATTGGACGTTTTGGCGGCAGATGACGGTGGGAAGCTCCAGGATGATCGCCGCAGCGCGCGCGGCCCCCTCCCCCGCGAGCTTGGAGGGCGCGTACTGGCCGCCGTAGAAGCCGCCGAGATCGGCGGTCTCGGGGTAGGCGAAACGCGGGTCGGGATTCTGCTTGTAGATGCCGGTGGCCGAAACGTGGAGGAACGCCTTGGCTGCACGGCAATGCTTCATGAGCCGGGCGGGGCCGTCGGAATTGGCGATCATGGCGGAGGCGGCGTCAGCGGGATGGACGTCGGCGGCCACGTGCAGGACATAGTCGAAATCGGTGGGCAGCTCGCTCAGCGACCCCGCCGCATAATCGCCCTTCACCGGGATGACCCCCAGCGCCTTGGCGGCCTCGAGCGAACCCTCGGCCGTGTACCGGGCCAGGCCCCAGAGCTCGCAGGACCCCGCGAAGCGCTCGGCGATCGCCGCTCCAATGCGGCCGGTCAGGCCGGTGAGCAGCACCTTTTTCCCAGCTAGCATCCTGTCCTCCTCACATCAGATTCAGGCCACCGTCGGCGGAGATCGCCATTCCGGTGACGAACGACGACTGGCTGGACGTCAGCCAGACGGCCACGTCGGCCTGCTCGTGGGCCCGGCCGATCCGCTGCATCGGCAGCCGCAGCCCGAACGCCTCGAGGCTGCGATCGAGCCCGACCGTGCCGCGCATGAGCATCGGGGTCTCCGTCGGGCCGGGCAGCAGGGCGTTCACGCGGATTCCCTTATCCGCGAAGTCGAACGCCGCCGAACGGGTCATGCCGACCACGCCGGCCTTGGTCGTCACATAGGTGACCATGTGCGGCGACGGATTGTTGGCCGCCTGCGAGGCGGTGTTGACGATGGCCCCGCCGCCCGAGGCGATCATCGCGGGGATCTCGTGCTTCATGCACAGCCAGACGCTCTTGAGGTTGAGCGTCGCCACCCGGTCCCACTCCTCCTCGGTGCAGTCGACGGCGTTGGTGAAGCCCCCTGGCGTGCCGGCGTTGTTGAAGGCCGCGTCCAGCCGCCCGTACCGGCGCACGGTCTCCTCCACCATGGCGGCGATGTCGGACGAACTGGTCATGTCGGCGCGGATGAACACCGCCTCTCCGCCCGCGTCCTGGATGCGCCGGACGGTCTCGGCGGCCTCGGCCTCGGCGATGTCGATCACCGCGACCTTGGCGCCCTCCTGTGCGTAGCGCTCGCAGGCGGCGCGGCCGATGCCCGTCGCTCCGCCGGTCACCAGAGCGACCTTGTCCTTGAACAGTCCCGTCATGCTTAGATCTTTCTGACGAATGGCATCCGAAGGGTCTCTGCGCCTCACCCTCGACCGGGAAGATCCCAGACGATCGGAACGTGAGGCGCGGCGATAAGCCCGGGATAGGCGGTGCGGTCCGCGCCCGGCTTGAGCCGGAACGTCGGGATCGCGCGGAGGAACTCCGCCAGCGCGATCCGCAGCTCGCGCCGCGCCAGGTGGGAGCCAAGGCAGCGGTGGGGTCCGCCGGCCAGGGTGAAGTGCCGGTTCTGCGGGCGGTCGAAGCGCACCTCTCGGGGCGCTTCGAATTCCAGCGGATCGAAGTTGCCGGCGTTGTTGTAGGTCATCACGTGGTCGCCCTTGCGGATCGAGACGCCGTGGATCTCGTGGTCAGCCTTGGCGCGCCGCACGGAATTGACCAGCGGCTGCACGCGCATGAATTCCTCGATGGCGTCGGGGATCAGCTCCGGATTGTCGCGTAGCGCCTGCTGCAGATCTGCGTTCAGCGCCAAGCGCCGAAGCATCAGCGACCAGGTCGCCGCGACCGTGTCGAGGCCGCCGATCCACAGGAAGAACACCGTCCCGATGATCTCTTCGTCGGAGATCGGCCGCCCCTCCAGGTCCGCCGTGACGATGTGGCTGGTGAGGTCGTTGCGCGGCGCGGCCTTGGTTTCGGCGATGAACGCCCGCAGGTACGCCAGGGCGTTGCGGATGCCCCACTGCATCTTCTCCACGTCGCCGCGGTTGTGGAGCAGCGCATATTCCCACTCCAGGAACGCGTCCAGCTTGGCCTGCGGAAAGCCCATCAGGTCGAGGAAGACCTTCACCGGGAAGATCCGGCCGAAGTCGTAGGCCGCGTCGCAGGCGCCCCGATCGGCGAAACCGTCGATCAGGTCGGTGATGATGCCGCGCATCGCCGGCTCCAGTTCCGCCACCTTCTTTGGCGAGAACCAAGGGTTCAGCATCACTCGGTACTTGCCGTGCTCCGGTGGGTCCACGGCCTGCGGGATCAGGCGGAAGGTCTCGCCCACCAGCTCCGGGAAGCGCAGCACGCCCTCCGTCGCGTAGAGGTCGGAGTTCTGGTAGACTTCGCGAACGTCCGCGTAGCGGGTGACCACCCAGACGCCGTCGTGCAGGCCGGGGGCCGGCGTCGGATCGTAAAACACCGGCGGCAATTCGTCGAAAACGTCCGCCGAAAGTGCGAACGGGTCCTCCAGATCATTGGCGCGCAGGTAGTCGGGGCGGCGAACGAGGTGCGCCGGCACGTGATCCGGCAAGGAGAGCGCGGAGTCCATGTCAGGCCGCCGCCATGGCGCGTTCCGACCGCACGTCGAACCGCTCGGTGTAAAAGGCGAACCGCTCGCGCAGGCCTGCGCCGTCCAGGCCGAACATCTCCGGGGTGTACTTGTGGCGCCCGAACTTGTCCTGCGGGTTGTCGCGCAGCCAACCCAGCACGCCGGCCCGAACGCTGTCGTCGAACGGCATCCCGAAATAGGCGTAGATGCGCTGGATCGTCCCCGCCGGATCGGCCAGCATCTCGTAGTAGCTGACGTCGCAGATCTGCTTTTCCACGTTCATGCGGTCGCGCGACGACAGCGCCCGACGCAGGGCGATCTCCTGCATGGTGGTCCAGTCGGGACCCAGCGCGCGGGGATCGGTGTCCGGCTTCAGCCTGGCGCGGTTGCTCTTGATGAAGCTGCAGAGCGACGGCAGCGTCTGGGCCGGGTCGCGGTGCAGCCAGACCAGCCTCAGGTCCGGATAGGTTTCGAACAGCCGCTCGAGCGTGAACATGTGCTTGTTGGACTTCAGCACCCAGTGGCTGCCTTTGTGGCGGTGCTGGAAGTGCTGCAGCGCCAGCTTGTGGATCGGGTAGCCGTCCCGGTAGTCGTGGGCGAGCAGCCAGTTCAGGTAGGACGGCACGTAGTAGCTGCCGAACGAGCCCTGGTTCATCACCGCCAGGTCGAACAGCCGGCCGCACTCCTCCGGCAGGCGCGCGTCGAAGGGGTGGCGCTCGCGGATGTCAGGCGAGGCCTTCACCATGCCCTCCACCTGGGCCTCGGCGAGTACGATCCGCGGGTCGGTGAGGTAGGTGGCCGTCTCGGGCGGCGGCGACGGGTTCAGGAGCTCCCAGTGCAACGTGGTGCGCGCCTTGGGATCGGCCGCAAGCAAGGCCTGCATGGCGGTGGTGCCGCTGCGCGGCAGGCCCAGGATGAACAGCGGCTTCTCGATCACCTCGCTGGCGATCCCCGGGAAGCGCTTGCGGTCCTCGATGATCTTCAGCCGGTTGTGCAGGTTGTAGGCGATCCCGCCTTCGACCTCCGCAAAGCGCTCCGGCGCAATCCCGGACTCCGCCCCGATGGCGCGCAATAGCACGGCCAGCGGCTCGCGGAATTCGTCGCCGCCGAAATCGGAGAGCCCGGCCATGGCCTGGGCCTTCTCCACCACCCGTTCCGCACTCAGTTGCTGGGACATCTCGCCCTTTCCCTTTGGTTCAGGCCGACGCCGGCCGCAGCGCGGCCCCGCGGGCGTTCGGCGGGATTTGTCCGATCAGGTCCGGACGGGCCGAAAGCTCGCGGTAGAGCCGCTCCAGCCCATCCGTGAACCGCACCTGGCACGGACCGGTGATCGAACGGCGGCGCGTGGGATCGGCGGCGTTGCCCTTCGGCGCGCCCGGGATGTCCACCACCTCCAGCGTCACGCGCTTGCCGGCGATGCGTTCAAGCTCCGCGGCGGCGTGCTGTGTGGTGATCACTTCGTCGCCGCACCAGTTGGTGATCAAAGCGGGAACGCCGGCGGCGCCCAGCAGGGGCTCGATCTGCGCCTGCATGTCGTCGGTGTGGATCGTACTGTGCGGATTGGGGTCTCCCGGCACGCGAAAGGGGCTGCCGTCCATGGCGCTCGCCACCAGCTTGGCGTGGTAGTTGCCGGACATGTTGTCGGACACCCCGAAGACAGTGTTCAGGCGCGCGATGGTGATGGGCAGGTTGAACGCCCGGGCGCAGAACCGCGCCACGGCCTCGACCCCGACCTTGCTCGCCGGACTCGTGGCGGCATAAGGCGTCACGCCCCGGCCGATGGGATCGGCCTCGGTGTAGACGTGCATCGGATCGGTGTGGGTCGAGTAGACGCCCATCCCTGAGACCACCAGGGCGGCCTTCGCCTTGCGGCAATGCTGCAGGATCAGGCCTGCGCCCTCGACATTGACCCGCAACGCCTCTTCGAGCTGCGGCAGTTCGGCCCGCAGCCAGGCGAAGTGCAGCAGGTAGGTGAAGTCGGCAGGCAAGCCCTCGAAGTCGCCGGAACCGAGGTCGGCCGCGAACGGGCGGATGCCGGCCGCCTCCACCTTGCGCCGCGCCGCGGGGTCGCTGAACCGCGCCAGACCCCAGACCTCGTTGTTCTTCGCCAGGCCCGCGGCGATGGGGAACGGCCCCAGGCCCGCCGCCCCGGTGATCAAGATCTTTTCGCCCGAAAGCATCGGCAGGCCTCCTCAGCCGGCGTGGAACCCGATCGACTTCATCTCGGTGTACTCGTTGTAGCCTTCCTCGCCCCACTCGCGGCCCAGGCCCGAGCGCTTGTAGCCGCCGAACGGCATGTCGGGATGGAAGCCGCCGGCGCCTCCGTTGATCGACACCATGCCCGTGCGGATGTTGAGCGCCATCTCCATGGCGACGCCGGTGTTCCTCGACACCACCGATCCGCCCAGACCGTATTTGGAATCGTTGGCGAGACGCACGGCCTCGTCGTCGGTGTCGAAGCCGATGACGGCGGCGACCGGGCCGAAGATCTCGTCCTGTGCGACGGGCGAGCGATTGTCGACGTCGTCGAAGATCGTCGGCTCATGGAAGAAGCCACGGGTCAGGCCCGCCGGCCGCTTGCCCCCGAACGCCAGCGTCGCGCCGTGCTCCAGCCCCAGGGCGACATAGCGCTCTACGCGCGCCCGCGCCGCCTCGCGGATCACCGGCCCCATGCCCACGTCGGCCTCGCCCGGGTCGCCGACCTGGATCTGCGCGGTCGCCGCCACCAGCCGCTCGACGAACGCGGGGCGGATGCGGTTGTCGACCAGCATGCGCGTGGTCATCGAGCATCCCTGCCCCGACTGGAAGGCGAACCCGAACAGGCCCGAGCGCACCGCGACGTCCAGATCGGCGTCGTGCCGGATGATCAGCGCCGACTTGCCGCCCAGCTCCAGGTGCACCTTCTTCAAGGTGGGCGCAGCCTGGGCCATCACCTTGGCGCCCACGACGTCCGAGCCGGTGAAGGTCACCATGTCGATCCGCGGATCGCCGGAAAGCAGTTCGCCGACCTCGACCCCGCCGGTCACCAGGTTGAACACCCCCGGCGGCAGGTCGGCCGCCGCGATGGCCTCGGAGATGAGCAGCGAGGTGAGCGGCGTATAGGGCGACGGCTTGAGGACCACGGTGTTCCCGGCCGCCAGCGCCGGGATCGCCTTGACCAGTCCCAGCAGGAAGCCGGCGTTGTAGGGCGTGATCGCGCTGACCACCCCGATCGGCTCGCGCACCGTCACCGCGCCGCCCAGCATCTTTCCGCCGTCGAGCTGGGGGAAGACCTTCACCGGCAAGGATTTCATCGGGTCCTTGCGAGCGATCTCCAGGAACCGCCGGAAATGGACAAACGCCATTTCGAGCTGAAACGGCGCCTCGCGCCGGGTGAAGCCCACCTCGCGCACGATCAGCTCCAGGACCTCCTCGCGCCGGCCCATCAGGTGATCGAGCACCTTCTGCAGCCGGTCGGCCCGATCGTCCCGGACGAGGGTCGGCCAGGGACCCTCGTCGAACGCGCGGCGCGCGGCGGCGATCGCTCGCAGGCAGTCCTCGGCTCCGCCCACCGGCGCGCGGCCGATCGCTTCCTCGGTCGCAGGATTGATGACGGGCTCGACGCCGCCGGCGGCCGGCTTGGCCCATCGCCCGTCGATGAAGAGCTCGTCGTAGGTCATCCGCGGCGCGGTCGCGGTGGTGGATTGGCTCATCGTCCAGGCCTTTCCGATCAGGCGCCGGTCTTCAGGGCCAGGTGCGGAAACTTCTCGCGAAGCACGGCCTTGAATCCATCCCGCCACTTCACCTTGCATTCCCCCACCAGCGAGACGCGCTTCGAATTGTCGGTGGCGCGCGGGTAGGCGGTGGCCTCATGGGTGGGATTGAACCGGTAGGGCACGCCCATCACGTCGGCCAGCCAGGGGATGATCTGCTCCACCGAAACCGCGTCGTCGCCGGCCCAGTTGGTGATCGTGCC
>Ga0068859_100005834_pt1 | contig 12501 bp, 3 predicted proteins | sample KBSSwiS22_FD_66585 | JGI IMG/M metagenome (GOLD analysis project Ga0068859, IMG submission 66585) | Switchgrass rhizosphere microbial communities from Kellogg Biological Station, Michigan, USA - KBS Switchgrass S2-2 | ecosystem: Host-associated > Plants > Roots > Rhizosphere > Soil ... | reverse complement strand
CGCCGTCGGGATCGCCGTTGGCGCCGTTGTTGCCGGCGGCGCTGTTGGGATTCAGCCCGTTGGCCAGTTCCCACCAATCCGGCAGGCCATCACCATCGCTGTCGCGCGTGCTGCCGAACGACGCGGTGGGCAAGGCGATGAACCAGTTGAGCGGTTCGTTGCCGAAATTCACGGGGACGGTCCGTTGCAACGATTTGCCGGCGCCGATGCCGTTGGTCGGCCACGGCACGGTCGGCAGGTAATGGACGTGTTCGACCAGCACATACGGCACGAAGCCGGCATCCGGATGCGGCGGCGCCTGCGGCGGATCGGGTCGGAGCAACTCGAGATCTTCGCCTTCGTTCGCCAGGTTGCCGGCGTAAGGACCGAACAGCGGCACGTTGGTGACCTGATAGGTCGCGCAGAACCAATTCGATTGCGCGACGTCGGCCGGATCGAAATTCACGACCAACAACGTATTGCTGGCGGCCAACGTGCGGTTCGTCGGGAAGGTGAAATCGATGCCGCCCGCGAGTTTCCACGTGTTCGTCGCCGCGGCCGGGTCGAAGAGCGGCATGTTGGTGGCGGCGAGGTTGAACAACTCGATGAATTCGCCGGCGTTGGTGTCGCCGAGATAACTGTTGGTCGGCCGATAATGGATCTCGCTGAAGACGATCGGGCCGACGAGCGGGTAGGGGTTGGTCCTGCCCAGGCCGGTCCTGAATTGGGCGAGCGTCGATGGACTGTCGACGCCGAACGAGCGGCTGCTCAGGGCGACGAATTCCTTGCCGACGCTGGTGAGGTAGCGCCCGAACGACACACCGTTCGCCGCGGCGCCGAACGTTTCATGGGCGCGATAACCGGTGAGGTTCCCGTTGGTGTCGGTTTGCGCCAGGTGGACTTCGTCGCCGTGCGCGGAATTGAATGTGAACGGCACGAGCGCGTCCGGCGATGTGTTCGTCCCGAACTGATATTCGTAGAACACCTTGAAACCGCCGGCGGCGATGACGGTATTCGACGGCACCAGGAATTTTTGCAGCTCATCGCCGGTGTTGCTCAGGTACCAGCCGCCGATGTCGACGGCGTTGGAACTGACATTGCGGATCTCCACGGCGTCTTCGAGCGGTGGGTCGGTATGCGACAGCAACTCGTTGATGACGAGATTGGTCAGCAGCAGATAATTCGGCGCGCCCGGTGAAACGGTGTCGATGAAGCTGATGATGTTCGCCGAGCCGTCGGGGAAACGGCCTTGCGAAACGTCATTGGTCTGTTGGCCGAACGACACGGCATCGATCTGCGTGCCGATGGGCCAATATAGGCCGATGAAATCGCCGGTGGAATCCAGTTTGAAAGCCGCGTGGTTCGCGCCATTGCCGGGGTTGTTGTCGGCGACGAGCTTCTGGTAACTCTTCGGCCCGATGAACGAGAGCGGGACGAAGGGCGATTTGTTGTGGACGTTCGGATCGTCGGACAACGCAAAGCCGCCCAGGTCGACCGGTTGGGTGAGGGGATTGTACAGCTCGATCCAATCGTCGCCACTGGACTCCGCCGCGAGCCATTCGTTGATCTTGAGCGAGGAGGCGTTGCCCAGGCCGGCGCCGACGTTCGCGGCCGCGCGGGTCGGGAGGGTCAACGTCCAGGAACCGGAACCGTCAGCGACGCGGCCGACGGCGAAATCATCCGGTTGCAACCCGAAATGGATCGAATCCTGCACGGAACCGCCGTCGACCGGGCGCTTGAACAGGAACACGGCATCGCCGTTGGCGCTGAGGTCGAAACCGGTGTTCGTGGGTGACGATGCGACGCCACCGTCGAATTCGATCACGAGGTGACCGCCGGCGGCGATCAGGCTGTTCGTCGGGAAGACCCATTGACGCGGGACGTTGGAGTCGTCGGTAAGACTCATGTCAGCCAGGTCGATCGTATTAGTCGTAAGATTGCGCAGCTCGACCCAATCCGGCGTGCGGCCGGCGTTGTTGGTATACGAATGGTTGGCGGCGAAGACCTCATTCAACACCACCGTGCTGGCGGCGCAATTGGTGGTTTGTAAGAAACCATCCAGGACCAGGGCGAAAACGACGTCGGAACTGTTCGTCTGGTTTTGGTGGACTTCCGCGGCGATGACGTTGGTGCCGACGATGAACATCGACGATGGGATCGCGACAAGGTCGGCGTTCGTGACGTCGCCGCTCAATGGCGTCCCGGAGGCAAAGGTGAGATTGGTGACCGTGCCGGCGTTCATGCGGACGCGCGTGGGCACTTCGATGCCGTTGACATACAGGACGGCGCCGTCATCGACGTAGACCGACGCGGTGACCGTGTAGGCCGAGAGATCGGGGAGAACGGCTTTCGTGCGGAAATAATAACCGTGGCCGGAGGGCATGTTCGTCGTGGCGCGCGGATCGGCGAGGATCGTGTTAGTCAAACCGTTGAGGAACGGGTTGGAATCGAACGCGAAGCCGCCGGGACCCGAGGCCCAGCCGGTGTCATTGTAATTCGTCGCCGTCCAGTTGATGGAGTCGAGATTGCTAGACTGGTTGTAATGCCAGGCGTTGGAAACGGCGAGCAGGACGACGTTGGTGGCGGTGACGGTGCAGGCGACGGCGCCCGGATTGGCGGCGCCGGGCGTGGCGGCGCTGAAGAAAATGATGTTGTTGCTGCCGTCGGGCGTCCGGCCCTGCGAAACATCCGTGCGCTGCGGTCCGTACAGGACGAGGTCGATCACGGACAGGTCCGGCGCGAGCAAGGCGATCAGACCTTGTTCGGACGCGAGCTTGAAATCGATGTGGTCGTTCCCCTGGTTGGTGTCGCCGTCGGCCTTGAACACGCGATAACCGTTGCCGCCGATGAAGGACAACGGCGCGATCGGGCTCTTGGCCGGGTCGCCGATCGGGTTGTCGGTGAAATAATATCGGCCGAGCGCAGCGGGCAGGGCGTCGGTGTCGTAGAGCTCGATGTAATCGGTCGTGGACACGACCGTCTCGCTGGCGAGCCATTCGTTGATCTTGACCTTGTGCGGATCGGCGAGCGGCTGGGCGATGTTGTTGGTGCCGAAGGTCGGTTGTGTCAGGACGAAATCGCCGCTGCTGCCGATGCGGCCGATGGAAAGGTCGGCCAGTTGGAGGCCGAACTCGACTGAATCGAGCAACGCGCCGCCGTTGTTGGTCTTGTCGAAGAGGAAAACCCCTTCGCCGTCTTCCTTGAGCGAAAAGCCGGTGTGGATGCCGGAGTTGCCGGCGCTGTCCGCGTACACGACCAGGTAATTTCCCGCGGCGAGCGTGGTGCCGGCGGGGAACGTATATTTGTTCGGCGACGCGAAGGTATCGGTCAGGCGCAGGCCGGCGAGGTCGACCGTTGCGCTGCCTTCGTTGTAGAGCTCGATGCAATCGGGGAACGTGCTGCTCTTGTTGACGGCGGCGACGTTCTTGGCGAGGACTTCGTTGATGCGGACGGACGGCCAGTTCGTGTTGACGACCCACGTTTTCGAGATCGTGCCGTTGGAGGCTGCTTGCCAGAGGCCGTTGGTGCTTACGGTGATGACGGTGACGTAATTGGTGCTGCCGTTGGCCAGGTTGGTGAGGGTGATCGGTGTGCCGACGGAATTCGTCGCGCCGAAGCCGCCGCCATTCAGGCTGAAGCGGTATTGCGTCACGTTGGTGCCGCTGACGGTGAGGGTGGCGTTGCGGAGTGGAGTGGGCGAACGTGGTTCGCCGGTGATGATGGCCGCGGGCGGATTGGTCGCCGGCGGAACGGACGACGCGATGGTTGTCTGCACATAGGCGCGGCGGCCATCCATCCAGGTTTTCATCTTTGTGATGGTGGTGGCAGGGACGAAATCGCCGAGCGTCTGGTCGATGGTGGTGTCGAATTCGGGTTTTGAGAACGTCGTGTCGAGCAGGTGTTGCAGCGTGCGATAATAAGTGGCTCGGAATTCCGGCACGTTGATGAAGCGCGTGAACGCGTTCGAGATGCCGGGCGGCGACACGGCGTTGGTGAAGCCGAAGATGGTGCCGTTGGTCGCGCCGGCGGTGTCGCCTTCGCCCAGGCACGTGTCCAGGTCGTAATACATCAGGGAGAACCGGCGATCGTTGGCGCCTGCATAGAAGAAATAGTCGTCGTTGTAACCGCGGTTCGGCGCGGTCTCCTGGTTGTTGAACAATGCCATGACCGCGAGGTAGGTCAGCCATTGCTCGGGATACATCACGGTGCGGGCGGACGTGGCGTTGAACTGGTCGTTCGTGCCCATGATGCGGAGCATGCCGATGAGATCGGTCCAATCGTCTTCGCTGGTGTTGGATTGTTTGAACCAGGTATTGGCGTAATTGGTGGCGTTGGTGCCGCGATAATTGAAATCCGACGGCTGGATGTCGCGGAGCGTGCGATAGATGTTGCCCGAGGAATCGGCCGGCAACCAATGCTCGGCCCAATCGCTGTTCACGACTTCGTTGGCGGCGTACATGCTGCCGTAGGTCTGCGGGCCGTTGTTGCCGAGGTTGACGTTGTTGACGCGCACCTGCACCGCCCGGGAATCCGCGCCGCCCAGGCCGCCCTTGAGCGACAGCACGGAACCGAGCAACTGCGAATGCGTGTACTGGCCGTTGAGGTTCAGCGCGGTCACCCCTTTCCAGGTGTCGTCGGCGCTGAACCCGACGCGATAATTGTTCGGATGCCGATTGCGGCTGCCGTGCCCGCGGTTGCGGATGCCGACGGTGTAACGGACTTCCGTGCCGGTGCCGTCGCTGCTGATGAACGTGCCGTTCATATCGGCGTCGGTATCCTGTTCGCCGTTGTTCGCCGACCCGATCGCCGCGAGTTCGACGCGATTGGTCTCCTTCATGATCAGTTTGTAGAGCGGGAAGGTGCCGGTATAGGTCGAATCGTCGACCTGATAAAGCAGGTTGGCCGCCTGGCCGAGCGAAACGCCGTTGGTTTCGACGGCCGCCGCCGGCCAGGTGCGGGCGTGGCCTTCGAGGTCCTGCGCCTGGACATAAAATTCCACGACGGCATTGTTCGTCTGCGCGGGGATGAACGCGCCGAACGTGCCGTCGTTCGCCACGCCGTCGCTGTGCAAACCGTCATCGAACATGACGTTGGTGTTGAAGGTCGCCGTGGCATCGGGTTTCCACATCAATTTGGCGGTGAGATTGTTCGTGCGTTCGTCGAGCAGGCGGAGGCTGACGAGGACGTTGTCGGTGGAGTGGGGGATGGCGGGCAGATGCTGCACGTCGAGGATCATCGGCGCGACGTTCGTTTGGGCGACGGAATTGGCGGCGCCGGGCGTGCCGTTGGTGACGAGGCTGGGCAACCAGTTCTGGCCGTGATTGTTCGCCAGGTTCGGATTGATGAGTTCGGCGGATTTGCCGAAGCCGTCGTGCTCGGCGTACCACGTCCAGCCGCGATGGTTTTGGTCGGGCGGCGTCCGCTGGCGCACCGCCCAATCGCCTTCATCGGCGTAATCGACGCTGTCGACGTGGTTGCTGGTCGCGTCATCGAGGTCGAGGGAATTGCGGCTGTTGCTCAGGCGGCCGGTCCAGCCGCCCAGGACGTTGGTGACGCCGGGATATTTGTTGGTGAACGTCGGGACGTCGGCGGCGACGACGAGATAACCATTCGACCGGATGGTGACGTTCGGGAAGGTGAACTGGACGCCTTTGCTGAATTTCCAGCCGGCCAGGTTGACGTTGGTCGGGCCGGTGTTGAGCAATTCGACGTATTCCTCCGTGATCAATTCCGAAGCCGGATGATACATGATCTCGTTGATCACGACGGCGGCGCGGGCGGACAGGGCGGAATAAAGCAGAAAAAGAAGCAGAAAACATCGGACATCCAACGTCGAACATCCAACATCCAATGGACGACGCAGCGGCGTTTCGGCAGAGCGCCGCTGATTTCTCACGGCGAAGTCGGCGGCACTCTTCCGAGATGCCACTACGGTTTTTGGTCCTGGTGAAAGATTCATCGGTTAAGGCAGGCGCAGGCGATAAAAGCCATTGGTCCCGGTGAATGTCAGTTGGAAGGGGACGGAAGCGACGACATCCGTCCATGGCCCGGTCGGATCGTCGGCTCGTTGGAGGACGGCGGCTGGATCGCTCCAGGACAACAACGAATCCGTCCCCAGCCGACTCAACTGCAGCGCCCGCCGTGGCGTGGGGTCGAGTTCCAGGTTGAAGCTGACATCGGTCGAGGTGGCGCTGTTCTGGTGGATCTCGACGGCGATGAGGTTTGTGCCGGTGAGGAGCAACGATGCGGGGGCGTTGGTGGAAAAATAAGTCGCGCCGTCATCGGCGGCGTTGAACGCGAGCGTTTGATAATTCACAGATGCGTTGGTGATGTTGCTCCGGAAAATCTCCGTACCGTTCAGATAGACGATGCCGCCGTCGTCCCGCTTCAATCTAACGGTAAGATTCGCATATGCTGACGGATCGGGGACGACAAACGAACGGCGGAAATAAGTCGTGATGATGCGGCCGCTGACGCCGTTGCTGCGGACCACCGTGGCTTCATCGCCGTCGCCGTAACCGAGTTCCGCCAGGCCCGAGAGCCAGGTCGCATCGTTGAAACTGTTGCTGCGCCAGGCGGTGCCGGCATCGTCGCCGGTGTCGAGATAACGCCAGGCCGCGCCGGGAGCGATCAACGTGGCGTTGGTCGCAGCGGACCGCAGAAAATAAGCCGTCGCCGGGCCGGTGACTTCGCCGTGGATCGGGTTGGACAGTCGGACGCGAACGAAATCGTCGGGGGACGCGGACAACGGGATGAATTTCACCATTTCGCCCGGAAGAAATTGCAAGGTGCCACCGGCACCGCCGGGCTCGACGGTGTAATCAACCGAGACAGTGTTGGTCGTGAAACAGCTCAGGCGGACGGGCAAACCATTGGTGATCGTGCTCATGTCGGACACCGTCGTCCGTGAGGCAATTCCGATGCCAACGTCCGCGCCGGGCACGCTCATGAAGCTGCCGAGGCGCCAGCCGTCGGATGCCGGCCAAAGGGCGTTGGCCGGATGATACGGATTGGGCGCGCTCAGGTAATTGCTGTGGATGTCCATGGCGTTGGTGCGATAGGTCCAGCTCAGGAAATCCACGCCGAAGACGTCGCGATGGTTGTAGAGCAGGAAGGAATTCGTCGCGCGCAGGAACCCGGCGTAGGTGGACATCGCATAATTGTCGCCGAACCGGGCGCCCACGAGGTTGCCCGTGGCCAGGCAATGGTTCATCGTCCCGGCGGGGCTGTCGTAGCCGTCTTCCAATGCCTGCCCGCAATTGATGAAGATGTCGTCGCGATGGTTGATGACTTTGCCGGTGCCGGACAGGGAATTGCCTTCGTGGAACGTCGATTCGAACCAGCAGCTTTGGAAATTCAAGAACCCCCCGCCACTGCCGCCGGAATCCACGCCGTCATCTTTCGTCCAGCCGAACAATGTGTTGGTGAAACCGTGCGTGCCGTTGACGAGGTAAAGGGCGTCGTTGTCGCCATCCACGAAATCGGCGGTGTCGTCGGGACATTCGATGAACGCGCTGTCGTTCACGTTGAAACTTGTGCCGGTGTGTTCGCCGCCACTGGTCGTCCGTTGCATCAGGAAGTGCGTGTAGTTGAACGTGCCGCCGTTCGCCGCGTGGCTGAGCTGGCCGGAAAGATAGATCGCCGCGCAATCGACCAGGGTGATGCTCGGGGAATTCGTGCAATAGAACAGCGCCTGCTCGGCGCGATGGCTTCCGGGCCGGCCGCCGGTGCCGAACCAGTTCGCGACCGCGCCGCTGCCGGTGAAGATCGCGCCCGTCGCCGTGAGCAATGACGTGTTGGACGTCAGCAGGAAACCGCCCCACGGCTGCGCGCGGCTGACCGGCATGAAGATCACCGGCCGGTTCGTCGTGCCGGCGATGGCCACATGGCCGCTGACGTTGAAATCGATGTTGGAATTGAGCCGGACGATCGTGCCTTCGCCGATCGTGAGGGTCGAGCCGATGGGGATGGAAATATTATTGGTGATGGCGATACGCGAATTTGGCGGCCACGTCGTGGTGCCGTTCAACGTGCCGGCGACCGGCGTCCACAGCGTGTTGGTTTCAAGATTGATGGTGTTGCTGGCCTGCAATTGCCGGACATTCGCAACGTACGGCAGCGGGCCGACCGGATTGGTGGCCGACAAAAATCCGGAACCGACGCCGCGTCGGACCTGGATCGAAGCCTGCTCGGATGAAACCAGGAGACCGTTCGCCCGCACCGCATGGCCCTGGTTGTTTTCCACCCAGGCGACGACGGGAATTTCGTAACCGGCGGGAAAAGCCTGGGGCGTGACCAGGCGCAGATGCGCGCCGGTGAATTCGTTCGAGGAGGAATTGATCACCGGGTAGGGCGTCCACGGCGGGATGCCGTCTTCCGTGTTGCCGCGTTCCGACGACCGGACGATGAACTTGATCAACCGGTTGGTGACATCGAGCGTTGACTGGTTTGTGCGCAGGACGAGCAGCTCGTGATATTCGACGGCGGTGACGGTGTTGGAAACGTCGGTCGAAAGGACGTTCGTATCAAGCAGGACGCGATAATGATAGCCGGCTTGCGACGGGACGACGAACGTGACCGAGTCGTTGTAGATGGTCTTGTCGGCGAGGCCGTTGACCGTGATCTGGGCTGTTGCAGAATCTACGAACGACAACAAGACGATGCCCTGGAAAAGAAGAAACGACCACCAGCGGAACGTCATGAAGGGCATTGTGGGATTATCGGCGAGTGGCGGAAGAATTCAAGATTTTTACCGATAAACTCACTGATGTTCCAGCGGGCGTTGATCGAGCTGGATGATAAGGCGAAGAAATATTCTGCGGGAGGGATTCATGGCCCGGTCGAAACGATTCTCTCGACGCGTTCGCCGTGTTCGCGAAGCGTCGCCGCGGCCAGCTCCGCTTCGGCGAGGCCTTCGAAGATGAACGTCACGCGGACTCCACTGATGCCGACCCCGAGCGGCTCGCGGAAATCCAGCCGTCCACCGGCGGCCGCCGCATCGGCGATCATCCGGGCTTCCCGTTCCCGATCTTCCAGCCCGGGATACCAGACTTTAAGTATGTAAGGCATATGAGTGACCGGATGATCCAAAGCCGGCTGGTCGTCCGCAAATGACCTGAGGGTTTAAGATGGACTGTCCGCTCGAAGCTCTGCAAGCGTGAAGCGTGAAGCAGAAAGGTTTTTACAGGAGAAAAATGGTCCCGGGATGGACGGCATTTCCCCTGGATCCTTCGTTTGCTTTGTTATCTTCTGTTAAGAATCAGCGCGGTATTCGGTTTTGTGAAGATTCGTGAGATTCGTCAAAATCGGTTTGCCCTGGTCGAGTCGCAGATTCGACGTTGCAGCGATCTGCCTTCCTTTGCGGCTACCCCAACGCCTGACGCATGGCGGCGAACAGGTTTTTCCCCGAGTCCTGTGCCACCGGGGCCTTGTTGGCGGCCGTTTCGACCAGGTCTTCGGGCAATTCTTTCAGGAACGGCGAGGGATGGCAGGGGAGGAGCTGGCCGTATTTCTTGCGTCCACCGCAATGGCTGATCGCCAATGTCTTCATCGCGCGGGTGATGGCGACGTAAAACAGCCGGCGTTCTTCGTCCATCGTGCCTTCGACCTTCGACCGTGAATGCGGCAACAGGCCGTCCTCGAGGCCCACGACGAACACGTGGGGAAATTCCAAGCCCTTGCACGAATGCATCGTGATGAGCGTGACGGCGTCGCCTTTGTTCTCTTCTTCCTCTTCGCGATCGCTGTCCAGGGTGATGTCTTCCAAAAAGCTGTGCAGCTTGTCGTGCAACGATCCGCCGCTGCTTTGGTCGAGCGTCGGGATCAATTCTTTCAACCCGCGGATGCGGCCTTCGGCGACTTCGGGATCTTTGTCGATCCGTTCCAACTCGTGAAAATAGCCGATCTCGTCGAGGAAACTGTCAGCCCAGGAAGCAAGTGACGGGTGGCGGGTGACGAGTGACGCGACGGGATTCCCATCACCCGCCACCCGCCGCTCGCCACCTGTCAGTTCGGCCTTTCGTCGCTCGACGAATTCCACGAACGCCTCGATGCTCTTGCGCGTGTTGCTCTGGAAGGTCGTCGTGACCAGGGGATTTTTCATCGCGGCGAACACGGAACATTTCCGTTCGTGGCTCGCGCCCAGCAGCCGTTCCATCGTCGTATCGCTCAACCCACGCGCCGGTGTGTTGGCGATGCGCAGGAGGTTGATGTCATCGTCCGGGTTCAAGAACGTCTTGAGGTAGGCGATGAAGTCCTTGATCTCGCGCCGGTCGAAAAAGCTTTGGCCGCCGATCAGGTGATAACGCACGGCGGCCGCGCGCAGGGCGGTCTCGAGCGGACGCGATTGCTGGTTGGTGCGGAACAGGATGGCGCAATCCTTCCAGGGAACACGGTTCATCCGCTTGAACTGGATCTGGGCGACGACTTCGCGCGCTTCGGTCTCATCATGGTCGTAGGCCTGCAATTGGATCTTGGTGCCGACGCCATTGCCGGACCAGAGCGTTTTGCCGCGGCGCCGGACGTTGTTTTTGATGATGGCGTTGGCGGCGTTGAGGATGGTCGTGGTGCTGCGATAATTCTGCTCGAGCTTGACCACTTTCACTTCGGGAAAATGTTTTTCGAGGTCAAGCAGGTTGGCGACTTCGGCGCCGCGCCAGCCGTAGATGCTCTGGTCATCGTCGCCGACGACACAAAAATTCCGGTGCTCCTTCGTCAGGGCATGGACGAGCTCGAATTGCGCGGCGTTGGTGTCCTGGTATTCGTCCACCATGACATATTGATATTTGCGGCGGCAGGCTTCGAGGGCGTCGGGATGTTCGCGGAACAGGCGAAGCGTCAGCAGGATGAGGTCGTCGAAATCGACGGCGTTGCAGGCGTGCAGGGCGGATTCGTAGCGCTTGGCGACATGCTCGGCCAGGGCGCGGACGTTTTCGTCACCAAAGACCGCGGCGCGTTCGCCGCCGTTCTTGAATTTGCTGAGCATGGCCAGGACGGCGCCGGGGTCGACCTTTTCGCCTTTATTGGAGATGGCCGACAGGATTTTTTTGACGGCGGCGAGCTGTTCGGTCTCGTCGTAGATGACGAAATTGCGTTTGTATCCGAGTTTGTCGATGTGTTGCCGCAAAATGCGAACGCACAAGGAATGGAACGTGCAGATCGTCGGGCGGTTCGACTTGTCGGCTCTGGGGTCTGGGGTCTGGGGTCTGGGCAACAGTTTGGAAACGCGTTCCTGCATCTCACGAGCGGCTTTATTGGTGAAGGTGACGCCGAGGATATGGCCGGGGGCGATGCCTTTGCCGACCATGTGGGCGATGCGGAAAGTGATGACGCGGGTCTTGCCGGTGCCGGCGCCCGCGAGGATCAACACCGGGCCGCGGATGGTCTCGACGGCGAGGCGTTGTTGCGGGTTCAGCGACGACAGATTCAGCATGGGCGGCGAAATTTAGTTCATGCCACCGCGAACGCAAGCTTGTAGCCGAAGATTTTTATCGGCCACAGATCGACACAGATGAAACACAGATTCAGGGCGCAAAAAGATGCCGAAATTCCGTTACTTCTATCTGTGTCCATCTGTGTTTATCTGTGTCCGGGAAGGTGTTTCCCCAAAAATAAGTTGCGCAAAACCCATGATCCCGCATGAAAGATCTCAGTCACGATCTGTGGAATAATCGCCGGATATCGGATCGGTTGAGGACGTGGAACGCGTACATCAGAACGAGATATTGAATAGCGTATCTTAGGGAGAGCAGGACTATCGTCCTGTGTTGCAAAGTGTCGTAGTTTGACAGAAAACGGCTCAGGGAGATTGTTAAAAAAATGACGTGGATCCAAATCAGAGTCAAAGCGCATTTGCGCCAACCCAGCGAAAGCTTCCTCAGTCCTCGTGACGTGAGCATGTAAATCATCCCGATGGCAGCAAGGGTAATGCTGAAAGTCAAAATGGCCACGATCTCCCGATATAGAGCGAACGGGATAAATGCAAATCCGATAGTAACACCCGCAAAAGCCGCCGCTGCCGGAAGAAAGAAAATGTATGAAACGATAACGAGTGGGATGGGGATATCGGTCTCCGAAGCGATTGCGAACCCCCACTTTTTATCACGAACCATAGGGCTTTTTTGAAACATTCGACTAATGGTGGCTATCATATTTCAGTGCTTATCCTTGTCGATGAAGATTTTTCTGTAAGAAATGAGCGTGGCTTTATCCGTGTCCATCCGTGGTTGAAATTTCTGCTCGTCAGAAAAAAGATGTTGCGCAAACGGGGTGTCGCAGCTTAAAGATTCGCGCAAACAGATGGGTAAAGCACTGGTCATCGCAGAGAAACCGTCCGTCGCCGGCGACATCGCCAAGGCGCTGGGCGGGTTCACGAAGGACAAGAGCGGCGAATTTTTCGAAAGCGAAAATTACGTCATCTCGTCCGCCGTCGGTCATCTGCTCACGATCTGCGTGCCGGAACAATTCGAGGTGAAGCGCGGCAAATGGACCTTTGCCAACCTGCCGGTGATCCCGCCGCATTTC
>Ga0068859_100005832_pt1 | contig 12502 bp, 8 predicted proteins | sample KBSSwiS22_FD_66585 | JGI IMG/M metagenome (GOLD analysis project Ga0068859, IMG submission 66585) | Switchgrass rhizosphere microbial communities from Kellogg Biological Station, Michigan, USA - KBS Switchgrass S2-2 | ecosystem: Host-associated > Plants > Roots > Rhizosphere > Soil ... | reverse complement strand
GATCAGGCGGAGGACGCGACGCTCGGCGGCGGTGAGCGCCTCGAGGGCGACGGGATCCCCCGCCGGGTGCGGCTCCGCGCGCTGGGTGAGCAAGGTCGCCGAGAGCGAGGAGCTGATGAACGGCTGGCCGGAGCGAACGGCCCGGATCGCGTCCACGACGTCGAGCAGGGATCCGGTCTTGACGACGTACCCCGTCGCTCCGAGATCGAAGGCGGCGCGTAGGAGGTCCTCGCGCCCGTGCATGGTCATGAGCACGAACGCGGGCCGCGACGGCTCGTCCTTCAGCGCGCGCAGCACGTGGAGTCCGTCCGTGCCGGGCATGTCCACGTCGAGGATGACGACGTCGGGGCGCTCCGACGCGATCGCGCGCAGCGTCTCCTCGCCGCTGGCGCACTCCGCGACGACGGCGAACCCCGGGACCTCCTCGACGATGTCGCGGACGCCCTTGCGCACGACCGCGTGGTCGTCCGCCACGATGATGCGCACCGTCTCGGTCACGCGCCGCCACCCCGTTTCGGAAGCCCCACGACGATCCGCGTCCCGCGGCCCGGGGACGAGACGACCGCGTGGCGTCCGCCGAGGATTCTCGCACGCTCGGCGATCCCCGAGAGTCCCATCCCCGGGCGGTCGGCCGGTATCGCCGCGGCGTCGAAGCCTCGACCGTCGTCCTCGACGGCGATCTCGACGGCGTCGCCGGCGACGCGGGCGATCACCGTCGCCCGCGACGCCCGCGCGTGACGGAGCATGTTGCTGAGGGCCTCCTGGACGATCCGGTAGACCGCGATCTCGTCGTCGCGCGCGAAGACGCCGTCGAGCGGATCGAGCCTGGAGGTAACGTCCATCCCCGAGGACGTTCCCGCCTGCTCGACCAGGGCTTCGATCGCCCGCGTCAGCCCCAGCCGGTCGAGCTGGTAGGGCCGGAGGTTGTAGGCGACCTTCCTCACCTCCTCGATGCCGTCGGTGGTCGCATCGAGGATCTCCTCCATGTGCCGCCGCGCTCCGGCCGGGTCGTCCCCGTCGCGGAGTCCCAGCTGCGCCCGGTTCCGGATGACGACGAGGGTTTGCCCGATGCCGTCGTGCAGCTCTCCCGCGATCCGCTTCCTCTCGGCCTCCTGGGAGGCGAGGAGCTGCCGCGCGAACACGTCCTGCTCGGCGCGGCGGCGCTTCAAGCGCGCGAAGCGCGAGCGGACCCCCCAGCCCACGAGGCCGAGGCCCGCCGCGACCGCCCCGCCTTGCAGCCACACCGTCTGCCACCACGCCGGGGTCACGCGGAGGGCGAGCGACGCGCCCTCCTCGTTCCACACGCCGTCCGCGTTCGACGCGGCGACCCGAAAGACGTAGCGCCCCGGGGGCACGTGGGCATAACGCACGATGCGCGAGGTCCCTCCCTCGGCCCACGCGGTCTCGAGGCCGTCCAGCTTGTAGCGGAAGCGCGCCTGCTCGGGCCGCAGGAAGGTCGTCGCGGTGAAGCGCACCTCGAGCCGGCGCTCCGACGCCTCGAGCACGACCTCGGGGGCCAAGCCGCGCCGGCCGCGCTCGGTCGCGATCTCCTCGATGACGACGCGCGGGGCCGACGAGATCGCCACCGCCTGGCTTGGATCCACGATCGCGATGCCCCGCCGCGTCGGGAACCAGAGCGTGCCGTCGCTCTTCCGGAAGCCGGCGGGCTGGTAGCCGCCGTTGCACTCCGGATCGAGCATCCCGTCCACCCGGCCGAGCGCGCGAAAGGTCACCGCTTGGCCGCGGCCGTCGGCCCGGGCATCCAGCTGCTCGCGCGGGACGGCGTAGACGCCGCGGTTGGAGCTGATCCAGAATCGTCCCATCCCGTCGTCCAAGATCGCGAACGCCCCGTCGTCGAAGAGTCCGTCGCGCTTGAGCAGGCCGACGAGCTTCCCGTCCCGGAGGCGCGCGATCCCGCCGTCGTACGTCCCGATCCACAGCGAGCCTCGCTCGTCCTCGTGGAGCGCGCGCACCTTGTCGCTCGCGAGCCCGTCCGCGGTCGTCCAGGTCGTCACGCGGCCGCCCTCGATCCGGCTGACGCCACCGTGGCACCCCACCCAGACGCCGCCGCGCGCGCTCTCGACCAACGCGGTCACACGGTCGCCGGCCAGCCCCCGCGAGACGTCGAACCGCGTCAGGACGCTTCCTTCGAGACGGACGACACCGCTCGAGGTCCCGATCCAGACCGCGCCCGCGCGGTCGCGCAGGACGTCGGTGACGACCTCGCGGCCTCGAAAGATCGTCTCGACGTGTCCGTCGGGCCCGACGCGGGTGACGCCGTGCCCGGTTTGGCCCAGGAGCACGCCCCCGTCGCGCTCGGGCCGGACGGCCGAGAACCCGAGGCCTTCGAGCGGGCGGAAGCGCCCCGCTTCGAGACGGAACGACGCGGTCTGGGTGGACGCCCAGACGCGACCGGCGAGGTCCTCGGCGATCGGATAGAAATTGGCGTCCGGACCGTCCGGGAGGATCGTGCGCACCGGGGTCGGAAACGCCTGAACCAGGCCGTCCTCGCTCCCGATCCACAGCGAGCCCTCAGCGTCCTCGAAGAAGGCGATCGGCTCGGCCGCCTCCGCCGGCAGCGCCGGCGAGAACGTTCGCCACGATCCGTCCTCGAGGACGCTGAGCCGGCCGTACAGGATCAGCCACACGCGCCCGTCGCGGCCCTGCGTCACCGCGAACCGCCGCGGCTTCGAGACCGGTCGCGGAACGTCGGGCACCGTCCAGGTCGTGATCTCGCCTCGCGCGAACTTCAGCAGCGAGCCCGCTCCGGTGAGATGCCACGACGCTCCTTTCGGCTCGTGGAACGACATCACCGCCTCGACGCCTTCCGGTCGAGCGTACTCGACGAGCGTGCCTCCGCTCTCGACGATGCGCAGCGTCCTGCCTCCGAGGGCGACCGTGTAGAGGCTCGCCACCTCGCCTTCCCTGGCCTTCGCTTCGTCCGGAGTCGACCATCGCGCGCCGTCGAAGCGGGCGAGCGCCGTCATCGTCGAGACCCAGACGTGCCCCGAGGCGTCCTCCTGGATCCCGCCGACGGTGAGATCGGTCAGGCCGTCGGCCACGCCGAACGACCGGAAGACCCCGTCCTTCATCCGTGTGACGCCGCCGTCCTCGGTGCCGATCCAGAGGCCCCCCTCCCGATCGACGCGCAGCGCCAGGATCCTGTTCGAGCGGATCTCCGGGACCTCGGCGTGGTTGAACACGGTCATTCGATGCCCGTCGAAGCGCACCAAGCCGTCGAACGTCGCGATCCAGAGGTAGCCGTCGGGCGTCTGGTCGATCGCGTAGACGGAGTTTTGCGGAAGGCCGTCTTGCGTCGTGAACACGCGGTAGCTCATCGCGCTCGAAAGCGCCGCGACCAGGAGCGACGATGCGGTCATGACCCCCACGGGCCTTGATATACCGCAGAATCGCGGCCGCCCGCCCCGTGTGTTCCCACACGTGTGTAAGTCGTGCACTCACCTCGATAGTCCGGCCCGTCCCCGCCGCGTACCGTCCCCTCATGGAAGGGGACCCGCCATGAAGAACCTGATCCGGCTCGCCGTCATCGTCCTTGCCGTCGGCGTCGTGGGCGACGTCGCGTCGGCGCCTCCCGCGGGCGCGTCGGGCTACGAGCCCGATCTGCTCGACGTGAAGTTCCGCGAAGAGGCGCGGGTCCGCCTTCGGGACGGCCACCCCGCGGCCGCGTCGCCCCACGCGGCCGTGGACGCGGACCTCCAGGGCATCGTCCGGGCCTTCGCCGAGGGGATCTGGACGCGCACCCACTCGGTCGACGAGCCCGTGCTCGACCGGCTGCGGGCCGCGGGGCAAGCGAACACCGCCAAGCACCTCCCCGATCTGAACAACTACCTCCGGCTGCGCCTGCCGCGCGGCCTCTCCGCCGCCCGGGCGAAGGAGATCCTCGAGCGCTACGAGAGCGTCGAGGCCGCCTACCTCGTGCCCAAGCCGGCCCCGCCTCCGGCGGCGCCCGATTACTCCGCGGGACCGGCGCTCCCCTACCAGGACTATTTGAATGCGGCGCCCGTGGGGATCGACGCGCGCAACGCTTGGACGCGCGGCTTCTCGGGGAACGGCGTCAAGGTGTGCGACGTCGAGTACGCCATCAATCGAAGCCACCTCGACCTCCCCGTGATCACGCCGCTCGGGAATCTCGCCATCGACTACTTCGAGGACGACCACGGCACCGGCGTCATGGGCATCGTCTCTTCCAAGAACGACGGGTCGGGGACCAAGGGGATCGCGTACAACGCGCAGGGGTACTTCGCCGGCGCCCTCACGAGCCTCGGCTACAACGCGGCGCGTGGCGTCATGGAGTGCGGTGCGGCGCTGTCCGCCGGTGACGTGGTGCTCCTCGAGCAGCAGGTCGAAGGGCCCCTGGGCTACCCGAACTACGTTCCCTCCGAGTGGTCGAAGCCGGTCTACGACGCGATCGTCACGCTGGTCGCCAACGGCATCGTCGTCGTCGAGGCGAGCGGCAACGGCGGTCAGGACCTCGACGACCCCATCTACGCGACCGGCAACGACGGGCATTGGCCCTTCCTTCTCGAGAACGACTCGGGGGCGATCATGGTCACCGGCGCGCAGTCACCCCACGCCGCGACGCCGCGGAGCTACCACCCGTGGAGCAACTACGGCGCGACCGTCGATCTCCAGGGGTGGGGCGACTCCATCGTGACCGCCGGGTATGGTGACCTGTACGCCGTCGAAGGCCCCAACAGCTACTACCGGTCCGCGTTCGGCGGCAGCTCGGGCGCGTCCCCGATGGTGGTGGGCGCGGTCGCGCTCCTCCAGGAAGCGCACAAGGCGAACTACGGTGCGCCGGCGCCGCCCTCCACGATCAAGCACCTCCTGGTGTCCACGGGAACGCCGCAGGCCGGATCCCGCCACCTGGGTCCCCTTCCCAACTTGCAAGCCGCGTTCGACGCGCTCGGCCGGGTCATCTTCGTGGATGACACGGCCGTCGGGCTCACCAACGGCATGTCGTGGGCGACCGCCTACCACGAGCTTCAGGACGCGCTGTATCAGGCCACGCCCGGAACGCGGATCCTGGTCGCGGAGGGGTATTACTGGCCCGACTGGATCCCCGGCACGGGCATCACCGGCGATCGCGCGGCCAGCTTTCAGCTCCGGAACGGCGTGACGCTGATCGGCGGCTATCCGAACGGCGGCGGAGCTCGCGACGTGGTGGCGCACAAGAGCATCCTCAGCGGGGACATCAACCAGTGGCTCCAGGACCTCGACAACAGCTTCCACGTCGTCACCGCCGGTGCCGCGATCGACGACAGCGCGGTGCTCGACGGCTTCTTCGTGTGGTCGGGCCGCGCCGACGGTGCTTACCCCAACGACCGCGGCGGCGGGATGCTGCTCGCCGGCGGCTCCCCCGTCGTGCGGAACACCTGGGTCCAGTGGAACCGTGGATTCGTGGCCGGCGGCATCTACAACGAAGCCGGCTCTCCCAGCTTCCAGGACGTGATGATCGCCTTCAACGAAGCGATCTCCGGCGGCGGGGGCGGGATGTGGAACCAGGGCGGCGGGCCGCGTCTGACCGGCGTGACCTTCTATCAGAACAACGCCCCCGGGGAAGGCGGCGGTCTGTTCAGCCAAGGCGGCACGCCCCACATCGAGGGCGGCGCGTTCCTCGAGAACGTCGGCACGCGCGGCGGAGGCATCTCCCATTGGCCGGGCGGCTCCCTGGTCCTCGACAGCACCCTCTTCCGGGGCAACCAGACGAGCGCCGACATCGGGGGGGCGATCATGAATTGGCTGGGGACGCTCCGCCTGAACAACGTCACGATGACCGGGAACGCCGCTCCCATTGGAGGCGGCATCTATCAGTTCGATCCGGACACCGTGACCATTCGCAACTCGATCGTCTGGGGGAACGCGGGCGGCAACGTCGCCGGCCCCCTCGCCACCGTGACGAACAGCATCATCCAAGGCGGCTATCCCGGGACGGGCGTTCTCAATGCCGATCCCCAGTTCCGCGACGCGGCGGATCTCCGCCTGCGCCCGGCCTCGCCCGCGATCGACGCCGGCGATCCGGAGACCTGCGCCGCCACCGACCAGCGCGGCGTGTACCGCGAGGACACGTGCGACATCGGGGCGTACGAGTACCTCGGGAACCCGGGCATCTTCTGGACGAACGGCGAGGTGGATCTTCTCCACGCCGGCGAGTCGTTCAACACGTGGAGCTGGGACGACCGCCACAGCGCGGACGACTTCGTCGTGCCCGCGGGCACCGCGTGCGCCATCAGCAGCCTCCGCGGCGTCCTCCAGGACGCTACGAAGACGCCGGAAGCCACCGCCCTGCTCTATCGGGACAACGCCGGGGATGCGCTGATCCCGGTGACGGGCTGGTTCGCCTACGCGACGTGCGCGCACGACCCCACCCTCGCGTGCAGCGACGCGGCCGACTGCCCGACGGGCGCCCCGTGCGACCTCACTTGCCTCGGGAGCGGAAACTCGTGCTCGAACGGTCAGTGCGTCTCGGCGTGCAAGCTGCCGGGGCGGTCCCTGGGCTACCGGCAGAACGGCCGGCTCTGGGAGCCACGCTTCGACACCCCCGGCCTGAGATTGGGCCCCGGGACGTACTGGCTTTCGATCTACGGGGAGGTGGAGCCGGGCTCCGCCGGCATCTCCTACTCGGTCTCCGCGGGTGACGGAACGATACGAGGAAGCTCGTACATCCTCAGCACCACCGGCTTCTGGAACTGGACCGACGGTGGGCCGTACTACGGCGACGTGCCGCGCGACCTGGCGCTCGACGTCGATGCCGTCTGCGGGCCCGACCTCGACGGCGACCTCGTCCCGGCCGGCACCGACTGCGACGACACCGACCCCAACCGTTACCCCGGGAACTTCGAGTGGTGCGACGGGATCGACAACGATTGCGACGGCATCGCCGACACGGGAGCCCCACCCACCGGCTCGCGCACGCTCTTCGTGAGCCGTACGCAACTCTCGTGGAACGCGGTGGCGGGCGACGCCGCGTACGACATCGTGCGCGGCGACATCTCCTCGCTCCGGTCCACGGGCGGCGACTTCGCCACCGGCTCGTGCGACGAGAACGACGTCGCCGGGACGACGTACGAGATCCCCTCGGCCACCCCGCACGGTCTCGGCCTCTGGTACCTCGTCCGCGCGGAGAGCGTCTGCGGCCATGGGTCCTACAACGAAACCGTTCCCTCGCAGGTGCAGAGCCGGGATGCCGAGATCACGGCCGGTGGGAACGCGTGTCCGTGATCCCCGGAACCCCTCGCGGCGGCATAATGCGCCGCGAGGGGATGCGCGATGAGAAGACTCGGGACCGCGTTGCTCGTCTTGACGCTCGCATCGGCGGCCCGGGCCCAGGCACCGGCCCCGGACCCCGACATCAAGGCGCTGACCGATGCCGTCACCCGTCTCGCATCCGCGCTCGAGCGCCAGGCGTCCCAGCGCGCGGAGGAGCAGGAGGCGCGGCGCGTGGACGTCGCGGCGAGCATCCTGACGCTCCGCTACCGGAAGATCGAGCGGCTCGACACGGAGTCGGAGTCGATCGACCGTGACGAGGAGGCTTCGCGGACCAGTCTCGAGCTGATGAAGAAGCAGATCGAGCAGTACGAGCAACAGTCGAAAACGGAGACGGGCCAAGTCCCGCCCGAAGCCAAGCGGGTCATCGAGCAGATGACGCTCCAGCTCCAGCTCGAGGAGGACCGGATCGTGAAGCAGCGCGAGCGTGCGGCGCGGATCCAGGCCGAGGCCGAGTCGGAGCGGCGGCGGCTCGCCGCGCTCGAGGCGATCCTGGAGGATTGGCTCGAGCGCCAGACCGGACCCCGCCGCTAGAGTTTCGCGGCCACCGTTTTGCCGTGGCTCAGCTCGAGATTCGGCTCAAGACCCTCGCGACGATGGCGTCGCATCGCGCGCCCGCGAACGCGTGGAGCTTGCGCACCTCAGACCCCAGCTCGCGGTCGATGGCGTCGCGCAGGAGCCCGCGGGCGCGGAAGAGCCGGACCTTGACGTTCGCGGCGGACAAGCCGAGGCACGCCGCGGTCTCCTCGGTGTCGAGGCCTTCGACCTCCCGCATCATGAAGACGACGCGCAGCGGCTCGGGAAGGTTCTCGATCGCGCGTTGCAGCACGCCGCGGAGCTCGGAGGACGTGGCTTTCTCTTCGGGTGTCGGATCCATCGCGGGTCGCAGCTCCAGGTCTTCGATCGTGGTGAGTCGGCCCCGGGTCTTCCGGCGCGCGAGGGCTTCGTGGATCGCGATCCGCGTGAGCCAGGTCGAGAACTTGGCGCGGCCTTCGAACTGCGCCAGGTGGTGGTACGCGTTCACGTAGGCTTCCTGCAGGACGTCCTCGGCCTCCGCATCGTTCGGCGTCAACGCCCGCACGGTCCGGAAGAGGCGCTGGTTGTAGCGCCTCATGATCATCTCGAACAGCTCGGTCTCGCCGGCGAGGACCCTCGCGACGACGTCCTCGTCGGAGAGGGTCGCTGCCGGGGCGATCGCGGCTTCAGCGGATGGATGACGCATGGGGGTTCCATTGTTCCTCGTTTCGCGCGGCGCCACCAGGAAGCCACGCGAGCCCCTTGAGCCCGGCCAGGGTGCCGAGACTGTAGGCGCCCACGGCCATCGCGACGTCGCGCACGGCCACGTCGAGCTGGCCCGCCAGGAGCAGGTTGACCGCGATCAAGACGAGCCACGCCGTGGCCACGTAGGCGCCGAGGCGCGTGAGCTTGGTCAGGATCGCGAGCCCGACGATCATCTCGATCACGCCGACGATCATCATGAAGGTGTGCGCGCTGAACGGGAGCATGGCGGCGACGGAGGGGGAGAGGTAGCTCTCCCAGTGCGTGAGCACGTTGAAGAACTTGTCCAGCCCCGCCAGGAAGGGCACCAGACCGTACGTGATCTTCAGGGGGACGTAAGCCGCGTCGAGGGAGCGTTCTTGATTCATCTTGGCCTCCTGCTCCGATAGAGCACGGAGCCCCCGAAAGGTTACGGACGGAAACCTGGGCGCGTCCCCGCCGTATCAGGGCGTCTCCAGGAGGACCTCCCTTGTCGCCGTCACGACGCGAATTCCTCGTTGCCGCCGGCACGACCGCCGCCGCCGCCTCGATCGGGCTCTCCTGCCGGAAGGAGACGGCCGAGGCGCCGTCTTCGACCCCGAAGAAGCGCATCCTCATCCTCGGCGGCACCGGGTTCCTCGGGCCCAAGACCGTCGAGGCGGCCCTCGCCCGCGGCCACGACGTCACGATCTTCAACCGCGGCAAGCGCGAAAAGACGCTCCCCTTCCCCTACAAGAACGTGGAGCACCTGTACGGCAACCGGGATCCCCTCCTCCCCGCCGAGGACGACAAGGGGCCGGATGGAAAGCTGCTCCATCCGGACGCGAAGCCCGTGGGGTTGGAGCAGCTCCGGGGCAAGACGTGGGACGCGGTCATCGACAACTCGGGGTACTTCCCGCGCATGGTGAAGGCGTCCACGGAGCTGCTCGCGCCGAACGCGAAGCAGTACATCTTCATCTCGACGATCTCGGCGTACGCGGGGAACGAGACGGTGGGGGCCGACGAGACGGCCCCTCTCGCCACGATCGCCGATCCCACCGTCGAGGTGATGGGGCCGAACTTCGAGAACTACGGCGCGCTCAAGGCGCTGTGCGAGAAGGCCACCGAGGCCGCCTTCCCCGGCCGCGCCGCGATCGTGAGGCCGGGGTACATCGTGGGGCCCGGCGACCCGACCGACCGGTTCACGTACTGGCCCGTCCGCGCCTCGCGCGGCGGCGAGGTGCTCGCCCCGGGAACGCCCGACGACCCGACCGAGTGGATCGACGTGCGCGACCTCGCGGAGTTCCTCGTGAAGCTCGTGGAGAACGGCACGGCCGGCACCTTCAACGCGATCGGTCCCGAGACACCGGCGAAATGGGGGGACGTCCTCGGCGCCTGCGTCGCCGCCTCGCAAGGCAAGGCCTCGCTCACGTGGATCCCCAACGACTGGCTCGAAAAAAACGGCCAGGGCGGCGAGGACGGCTTCCCGATCTGGGCGCCGCCGACCGGCAAGTACGCCGGCTTCCACACCTGGAAGACCGACCGCGTGCGCCAAGCGGGAATGACGTACCGCCCCATCGCCGACACGGTCGCGGCGACCCTCGCGTGGTTTCCCACCGAGATCGAGCGCCGCGTCCGCGTCACGCGCGAGATGGCGGACGACGCGAAGGCCAAGGGGAAGCCGGCGCCGCAGATGGCCGACCCCAACGCGCTCCGCGCCGGCCCCAAGCCCGAGCGGGAAGCCGAGCTCGTCGCCAAGTGGAACGCCGAGCACTCCGCTACAGGCTGAGCAGGTACTCCCCGAGATCGGTCCGCTCGCGATCGGTCAGGCCGAGGTCGAAGAACGTGTCGTAGTGATCGATGACGTCGTCGATCGTGGCGAAGCGCCCGTCGTGGTAGAAGCCGCCCTTCGTGTGGGTCCAGAGCCCGGCGAGCGGTGCCGTGCGGTAAGCATGCGTCGGCGAGCGGTCCGCCTGGAACGCATCGACGCCGATCTCCGCGGGCGCGTGGAGGTTGTTTCCCGGCTCGGTGAACAGCGGCGGCACGTGGCACGTCGCGCACTGGGCCTTCCCCGAGAAGAGGTTCTTGCCACGCGCGGCAGCCGCGGCGTCGAACGAGCCGGCCGGAGCCTTCGGCGCGCGTAGCGAGAGCTGATACGCGTGGAGCGCCGGCAGCTTCGAGGTCACGAGGTCCGGCGTGCCGCGCGTGTTCCACGAGCCCGTGCGCGCCGCGACGGGATACTGCCCGGGATCGGACAGGCGTGCGTCGAAGAAGGTGCCGGAGCCGTGCATCTCGGTGACGGCGACGTACGCGTTCCAGTACGGCACCGAGCCGAAGCCGGTCCACGTGTGCAGGTTCACGCCCGCGAGGCCGAACACCGGCGGGATCAGCGTCCCCGCCTGGCCACCGTCGGGCCGGAACGCCTTGCCGTCCTTGTCGAGGATGGCGTCGAAGCGACCGGGGCCCCAGCTCAGGAGAACGGTCTTCACCGTGTCCACGTCGGTTTGCAGGAGATCGGCGATCGGCTGGAGGTTCGGAGCGAGCGACACGATCTTGCCCACGTCGAGGTCGCGGTTGGCCCAGCCGTCGAGACGGTGCCCCACACCGGGGGCCAGAGAGTCGTCCACGGTGGAGTGGCAGAACGCGCACTGGATGCCCATCGTCGAGAGCCGTCCGTCCGCGCCGAAGCGCCCCGTCACGCCGACGACGGCGTTGAGCTTGAGGAGCGTCAGCGTCGTGGCCGGATCGTCGAAATCCACCCGGCCGAGCCGGAGCTGGTTCTGCACGTTCCGCGGCAACGCGTCCACGTCGACCTTGAGGCCGACCGAGAGCGCGGTTCGCGGGCTCACCTGCTGGATCGCCTCGTGGAGGCGCAGGGCCCCTCCCCAGAACGCTTCGTCGCCGAAGGTGTCGTAGCGGAAGATCCGCCGCCCCTCCTCGAGCGTCGCCGCATCCGGTGCCGAGGGCGGGCCTTGACGATCCCTCTCGGTGAGCGGCAACAGCGCGAAGAGCGGCACGACCGCCGCGAGCGTCAAGAAGCCCCAGGTTCGATGGTTCCGCATCGTCGACCTCCGTGCGCACTCCCTCTCCTCATGAGATTCTCGAACGCAGGATTCGTGACGCGTGTAACCGATGCGGGGTTACACGCTCTGATGGGAGGAGGGTTCATGACGACGGCGATCGAGTCGATCCGCGACGAGGACCTCGTCCCGCGCGTCCTCGCGGGCGACACCGCGCTCTACGAGCTCCTCATGAGGCGCCACAACCGGCGCCTGTACCGGGTGATCCGCGCCATCGTCGGGGACGACCGCGAGGTCGAGGACGTCATGCAGGACACCTACGTCCGCGCCTTCCAGCATCTCGCGCGGTTCGAGGGACGGTCGCGCCTCTCGACGTGGCTGACGCGCATCGCGATCAACGAAGCGCTCTCGCGCTTGCGGCACCGGGAGCGGATCGAGGAGTGGGATGCGATGAGCGAGGATCGCCAGCACACGGTCGTGGGCGAGCGCGCCTCGCACGACCCGGAGGCCGCGGCGGGCGCGACCGAGCTGGGCCGCCTCCTCGAGCGCTCGATCGAGAAGCTGCCGGCGGCCTACCGCGCCGTCGTGATCCTCCGCGACGTGGAGGAGCTGAGCACGGCGGAGACCGCGGAGTGCCTCTCGATCAGCGAGGACAACGTCCGGATCCGGCTGCACCGGGCGCACGCGCTGCTGCGGAAGAAGCTGCCCCCGGACGCGTTCCCCTTCCCGGCAACCCGGTGCGACCGCGTGGTATCGGGGGTCTTTGCCCGCCTGGCGTGATAGAACAGGGGACGTGCTCGCGCGAGTCGCCCTCGGCATCGTCGTTTCCCTGCTCCCGGCCGCCGCCGCTGCCGACAACCGGGTCCAACCGAAGTGGGCGGAGCTCAAGGGGGAGGCGATGCTGGCGGAGAACGTCGCCCTTCCCGCGGGGTCGCAGCTCCGTCTCACGCTTCAGGACC
>Ga0068859_100005831_pt1 | contig 12505 bp, 10 predicted proteins | sample KBSSwiS22_FD_66585 | JGI IMG/M metagenome (GOLD analysis project Ga0068859, IMG submission 66585) | Switchgrass rhizosphere microbial communities from Kellogg Biological Station, Michigan, USA - KBS Switchgrass S2-2 | ecosystem: Host-associated > Plants > Roots > Rhizosphere > Soil ... | reverse complement strand
GGGGTGGCGTCCTGACCCAGCATGAACACGACGGGGTCGCCCACGAAGCGGAATAGCGAAAAGGCAATCAGTCCCACCGCCAGCATCACGATGACGGCCTGCAGCAGGCGGCGCAGAGCAAACGCAAACATGGCGTCTTCGATGCAATCGGGCTGGGATCTGGCGGTACGTGAGGGCGGCGCTCCGCCCGGTGGTCCAGATGTGTGTCGCCTGTATGTTGCCCAGTTCGCCCTTGGCCCGTCAAGCTGAGGTTCCGCACTTTGACATTCTCCGGTAGTGGTCAGCGCGTCGATGTTGCGGCACACTTGGCGAGTCATGGTAGGCGGGCTGCGGGCTAAGGAGAGACTGAGCGATGCGGATCAAGGTCAATCCAAGAGGATCGCGTGGGGTCGGGCTCTTGCTGCTGGCGGCCACGGTGTCGGCGATCGCGCAGCAACCCAAAGCGGACGCGCCGTTCAACCCTCCCGATGAGGCATCGGTCCCGAGCGGCCCGCTCGGCGACTCGATACGGCTTGGGAAATTGCTGGCCACGGAAACCGGATCGCGTCTGCCTGACTACGTCGGTAATGCATTGCGCTGTACCAGTTGCCACCTCGACGGCGGGCGGACGCAGAACGCTGCGCCCTGGGTTGGAATCTGGGGAGTATTCCCGGAGTACCGCAGTCGCAACGCGAAGGTGAATCTGCTGGAGGACCGCATAAACGATTGCTTCGAACGATCTTTGAATGGCAAACGGATGCCAGTCGACTCCAACGAGATGCGGGCCATGCAGGCTTATATGCAATGGCTTTCGCGTGGCGTGCCCACTGGAGTCAACGTGCAGGGCCGCGGCTTCAAGCGCATCGCGGCGCCCGCTCTCCCCGACCCGACGCGCGGCAAGGACGTGTACGCTGCTAAATGTGTCGCGTGCCATGGACCCGACGGTCAGGGCATGTTTGGCCCTAGCGGCGAAATGCTCTTCCCGCCGTTATGGGGTCCGCGCTCCTTCAGCATCGGCGCGGGGATGGGGCGTCTCAACACCGCTGCCGCTTTCGTCAAAGCCAACATGCCTTTTGGTCAAGGCGGCACGCTCACCGATCAGGAAGCCTATGACGTCGCGGCTTATTTCACGCAACAGCCGCGGCCCGACTTCGCCCGCAAGCAAGACGATTGGCCAAAGGGCGACAAACCGCCGGATGCGCGCTACTGACACCCTTGCATCAGGTAGTGTCCTGTCCCATTAGTTCGTGGCCGAAAACCGACGAGAATCGACCCCATGCTGTGTTCCGAATCCTCACCAGGTGTGCGCACCGAAGCGTGGAGTAGGGGCCCCTTTGGGATGCGACCGCATAGGTGCGCAGAAGAACGCGATTGTGCCGATGCGCTTACATCCCGCTCCTGGGTCGCCTCCCCGCAAGCGGGGCCCCTGCTCCGCCGTGCGCGGGCGTACCTGGTTCCGGTTCGTGCCTTGCCTGAGGCCGATTTCGCCGGTTTTCCAACCGACTTGGAACTGTTTGCATCAACATCGGGCCAGATATCTTGGCACGCAATATTCATCCCACGAACTAACGGGACAGGACACTACTCGCCTGACCCGCCTGTCTGCACAGAAAGGAATCGAACATGACGCGAAAGGTCGCGACGCTCATCGCCGCTGCGATGCTCATTTCATTGCCGGCATTCGCAAAGAGCCCCGTCATACCGGCGCAGCCGCCCGCGCAAGCGCAGGTGCCCGGTCCCGTGCCGGGATCGCGACTCACCGAGGCATATGTGCGTCAAATGGGGCGCTTCGCGTATTTCTGGGGGTGGCCGATGACCAATCTGCACAATCGCAGAGCGGCATTCAAAGACGTTCCCGAACCGGGGCTGATGGGCGGCGTCGTTCCGATCGCACCGACGAACCAGCTCTCGATGCTGCGCGATTACATCGAACCGCAGGAGCGTCTCGTGGCCTGTCCCAACCAGGACGTCATCTACGGCTTCGGCGTCCTGTCCCTGGAAGGGGAGCCGATGATCATCCAGGTGCCCGATTTCAAGGGACGGTTCTGGGTGTTTCAGCTCGGGGATCAGCGCACAGATGGCTTCGGCGAACTCGGTGCGATGTATGGCAGCAAACCGGGCTTCTACCTGTTGGTCGGACCCAACTGGAAGGGTGGGCGCCCGTTAGGTGTGATCAAGACGTTTCGCTCACCAACCAACCTCGGGTACGTCATCCCACGCGTGTTCGTCAGTGATGATCCGGACGACAAGCAGGCAGTGCAGCCGATGCTCAATCAGATCCTGATATACCCGTTGAGCCAATACAACGGCAAGATGAAAACCAAGGACTGGAGCAAGGTCCCCAAGTATCCGTCCGACAATACAGGAGATGCTGAAACCAAGTGGGTCGTGCCGGAAAAGTTTTTCGACGAGCTGCCGCGCGTGTTGGACGAATTACCGCCGCTGTCAGGTGAGGAGGCTATTTACGCGAACCTGCGCGCTGTGCTCAACGCTGCTGCCAAGGATCCTAGTCTCAAGGCAGTGTTGGATCGGGCGGCGATCGACGCCGACGATGAACTCGTCGATCCATTGTTCCAGTTTCGCAGGTATGGCGTGCCCCTGCCAGGTCATTGGACGACGATCGACAATGGCGCGGCATTCGGGACAGACTACTTCACGCGCACGGCCGTGGCGAAGTCGAATATCTTCGTCAACAAGAACACTGAGACAAAGTACTTTTATCAGGACCTCGATGCAACAGGTGAGCGCCTGAACGGAGCGGAGCACTACACGGTGACCTTCGCGAAAGGCCGCTTGCCACCGGTGAAAGGCTTCTGGTCGTTGACGCTGTACAACCGATACCACTTCTTCGCGCCAAACGATCTCAAACGCTATTCGCTCGGCACCAAGAACAAAGACCTCAAATTCAACGCCGATGGTTCCCTCACTCTCTATGTGCAAGCCGATCCACCGGCCGAAGAGAAACGGTCCAATTGGTTGCCTGCGCCTGATGGCGATTTTTCGCTCTACATGCGCGCCTACTGGCCGCAAGCGGAGATCACCAGCGGAAAATGGACACCGCCTGCGGTAGTGCGGCTTGAATAACACGGTAGAAGCACACGGACAGCATTTGCATTTGGGGTAAAATCCCAAACGTCTGCGGGCGTAGTTCAATGGTAGAACGAAAGCTTCCCAAGCTTTAGACGTGGGTTCGATTCCCATCGCCCGCTCCAAATTCGGCAGCGTCCTTCGAGGGCACTGCCGAATTTGAAGGGTGTTTGGGATGAGGAGCCACTGGTTCGACAACCGGAAGTCCAGTGAACTTCCGGTTGGACGCCGGCAGCATGAGCGTGCAGGCGGTCCCGCCGGCGACACTTAACGTGTCGCCAAGGGATGGATGGTTCGCCTTGAGGCGAGACAGACACATTCCCGTCGCCCGCTCCAAAATGCGAGCAAACTCACCAAGTACAGTTTGTACGCATCCACGCAGTATTCAGGATCGAACTTTCTCCAGGATTGAGCGCTTCGGCTGGCTGAACTCCGAGGCGTGATGGTTGCCCAATCACTTTTGCTATCTGCGGCAGCGAGGATTCCAGTCGATGAAATACCTAAAGTACGCGCTCTATGCCGTCGTGGCGTTGGTGGTCCTGCTCGTCGCGGCCGTTGCCATCATCGCCTCGACCTTCGACCCTAACAGCTACAAACCGCAGATCGTCCAACTCGTAAAGGACAAGACCGGACGCACGCTCATCATCGATGGGGATATCAAGCTCAAGTTCTTTCCCAAGATTGGAGCTCAGATCGGTAAGGTCTCTCTTTCCGAACACGGAACGGACAAGGAGTTCGCTGGGTTGACGGACGTTCAGGTGTTCGTGGCGTTGATGCCGCTGCTGTCGAAGCAGGTGGTGGTCGACGAAGTACGAGTAGATGGCCTGCACGCCAACTTGGTGAAGTTCAAAGACGGCACGACCAACTTCTCGGATTTGACCGGTGATAGTGCCAAAGAGCCTAAGACTGCGGAGCCGAAGGCGGCGCCTTCATCACGAGCCGGGGCGCAACCGCCCGTGAAGCTGGACATAAGCGGAATCCGCGTCACCAATGCACGCGTCGGATGGAAGGACGAGACCAACGGGAACGATGTCGGCGTAGAGATCACAGAACTCAACACGGGTCGCATCGCAGAGAAGACGCCGTGCAAGATCGAGCTTACGGTGGCCATCAAAGGTATCAAACCCAAAGTTGATCTGCTCGCGAAACTCGCTGGTACGATGACCTTCGATACGGCTGCGCAACGTTACAGCTTCAAGAGCCTGGACGCGAAGGTGACCGGCAGCGCGTTGGAATTCACTGGAATGGATTTGCAGCTCAAGGCAGACGCGGAGGCTGAGAAGAGCGCTGTGAAGATCAGTGGCTTAAACCTGGACGGTAAGGCCACGCGCGGCAAGGATAGCTTCGACGTAAAGCTTGCTGCGCCTTCCATCCAATCCGGCCCCGAAGCGCTGATGGTGGACGGTCTCACGTTGAGCGCTACCGGTAGCATGGCGGGTATGCAACTCACGCAGAGCAATCTCAAGGTGCCCAAGCTGCAGATGAACCTCTCCGATAGCCGCGTCCTTGTGGAGGGCGTCGCACTGACTGCGCAAGCGAAGTCAGCGACCGACAATGTAGACCTCACACTCACCGCGCCGAAACTGAACATCACCGCCGATAAAGCCAGCGGAGACGCGATACAACTGAACGCAAAGCTTGCCGGTAGCGATCGCAGCGGAACAGTCGTCCTCAAGCTCGCTAGTGTGGAGGGCTCCGCGAAGGCATTGAAGATGGCAGCGTTCACAGTGGATGTGGACGCAAAACAAAAGGACAACGCGGTGAAGGGCACGCTGTCCACTCCAATCGTCGGGAACCTGGAAGCCAGGGTGTTCGAACTGCAGAAGATCGTCGCGAACTTTATCGTGACCAGCCCGGCCATTCCACAGAAAACGGTCCAAGTGCCGCTCAACGGTTGGGTGAAAGCCGATCTGGGCAAAGAGAATGTCGCCGCGGACATCGTGTCGAAGTTCGACGAGAGCAACATCAAGGCGAAGCTCGGGATGAGCAAGTTCAGTGCGCCTGCGTACAGTTTCGACATCAACATCGACAAGCTCAACGTGGATAAGTACCTGCCTCCGCAGAAGACGGAGAAGCCGGCCGCTGAGCCTAAACCGAAGACAAACCAACCGGAAACGCCGATCGATTTCTCCCCCCTGAAAACGCTCAACTTGGATGGCTCCTTGAAAATTGGAGATCTGACTGCGAACAACGTGAAGGCCACCAACGTTCGCGTGGATGTGCGGGCGAAAGACGGCAAGCTGAATGTGGAGCCAATGTCGGCGAATTTGTATCAGGGCTCCGTCAAGGGCGCGCTGAGCGTGAACGCAAATACCAACCAGATTGCGGTCAGGCAGAACTTGTCCGGTGTATCGATCGGTCCGCTGATACGCGATGTCGCAAAGCAGGACATCCTGGACGGGAAAGGCAATGTTGCGCTGGATGTCACGACCCAGGGCAATCTGGTGAGCGCCATGAAAAAGGCGCTCAATGGCACGGCAAAGCTGGAACTCAAAGATGGTGCTATCAAGGGAATCGATTTGGCTGGAGCTGTGCGTGGAGTCAAATCCAAGTTCGGCGGTCAAGATGTAGAGCAGGCCGCCAACAAGACGGACAAGACCGACTTCTCCGAACTAAGCGCGAGCTTCGACATCAAGAATGGCGTGGCACACAACGAAGACTTTGCCGCCAAGTCGCCGTTTTTCCGTGTCACTGGAGCCGGGGATATCAATATCGGTGCGGATAGTCTGAATTATCTGGTCAAGGCTGCAGTGGTTGCGAGCATGGCAGGCCAAGGCGGTAAAGATATCGCCGATCTCAAGGGGCTTGAATTGCCTGTGCGTGTGTCAGGCACCTTCGATAATCTGAAGTACAAGCTCGAGTTCGGTCAGATGCTTTCGGGGATAGGCAAGGAGCAGGTCAAGGTGCTGAAGGATACGGCCAAGGATGCGTTGAAAGGCCAGTTGGACGATCTGAAAAAACAGCTCCGAGAAGGGTCGGACAAGTCATCCGCCCAAGGGCAGGGAGCGACTTCCGGGACAGCGACCGCGCCGGAAGCGAAACGTCCTGAGGAAAAGTTGAAGGACAAGTTGAAGGGACTGCTGAGATAGGGCCGTAATTCGTGGCTCGTGGCTCGTGGCACGTGGTTCGTGGACAATTGAAGTGGCAAAGTTAGCGATGAACCTGGAATCGGAAGATGAAAAGATCAATGCTTGAGAGCAGTCCGAATCTTTTGAAATCGCATTCAGGAGCCGATGTAACGAGCCACGAACCACGAACCACGATCCCCGACTCGGCTTGCTTTGCGAGCCGAGTTATCGCCTGGCAGCGACTGCATGGACGGCACGACCTGCCGTGGCAGAACACTCGCGATCCTTACCGCATCTGGTTGTCGGAGATCATGCTCCAGCAAACCCAGGTCAGCGCCGTCACACCCTACTTCCATCGCTTCATCTCCCGCTTCCCCGATCTTGCTTCGCTCGCCGCCGCCACGGAAGACGAGGTGCTCACACTCTGGGCGGGTCTCGGTTATTACGCGCGGGGACGTAATTTGCACAAAGCTGCACGGACGATCGGACGCGACTTTGGTGGTGTGTTCCCCGGCAGCTATGAGTCGGTGTGTGCGCTGCCGGGTGTGGGCCGCTCCACGGCTTCCGCCATCTGTGTATTCGCGTACGGTGCACGCCGGGCGATCCTGGATGGAAACGTCAAGCGCGTGTTGGCACGCCACTTTGGTATTGAAGGTTATCCCGGCGACAAGCCCGTGGAGACTTTACTGTGGGCACGATCGGAGGCTGCTCTGCCTGAGTGCGATATCGAGGCTTACACCCAGGGGTTGATGGACCTCGGTGCGACGATATGCGGTCGCAGCAGGCCGCGTTGCGATATGTGTCCTGTCTGCACCACCTGCGTGGCGTTCAGAGAGAATCGCACAAAGGATTTGCCGGCTGCGCGCCCCGCCAAGGTCCTGGCTGAGCGCACGACTACCATGGTCGTTCTGTCGAGTCAGGGTGAATTGCTGCTCGAAAAGCGTCCCTCACCGGGGATTTGGGGTGGGCTGTGGTGCTTTCCCGAAGTGGACAGCAACCGGCTTGCGGAGGAATGTCTCGCCCGCTTTGGTGTGTTGATAGGCGAGTGCGAACCCATGGGTGAGATCGACCACGGCTTCACGCATTTCCGTTTGCGCATTACCCCGGTCGTGGCACATACGACGCGAGGTCTCCGCACGGAAGAGCCTGGCCGCTTGTGGTTGACTGTCGATGATGCCTTGGGCGCGGCGATTCCGTCGCCGGTGAAACGCATTCTGGATGCGCTGAGCGCGCAAGCGTCCGTGATCAATTGAGCCGCCGGGTTCGGCTCGCCTCATACCACCACGGACCGGCTTTGCAGGAACTCTTTCAATCGGTCCAGTCGTGCCAGCGGGTCGCTGGACTCCAACAGTTGCTGTTTGAACTCCAGTTCCAATGGCAGTACTTCCGCCAGGCGAAACGCCACCCATGCTGCGTCGTCCAGCCGCGGTGGGGAAGGGAAGCGCTCCGGGCCGAATTTCTCGACGATCTTGGAGAGAAGCTCAGCAAGGTTCTCGTACTCCGGGGGCAAAGTCATGGACACGGGTTCGGGCAGTAGGGTGACCTGCGCTTGGATCAATCCGTTCTTTGCGATCCACTGCTCCTGGATGCGAAAGCCGGATTCGCCTCGGCATTTCAACTGGAACAACCCCAGATGAGGCATATCCCACTCGGCGATACGGGCCGTGCAACCGATCGAGTAGGGCACTGCTGGAGCCCCTACTTCGGCCCCGTCGCGAATCAGGCACACGCCGAATGGGTGATCGTCACGGATGCACGCCTTCGTCATGTCCAGATAGCGCTGCTCGAACACCTTCAGTGGAAGCAGGCCGTCAGGGTAGAGCAGCGTGCGCAGCGGGAAGATCGCTATCTCGAGCACGGCAGGATTCGCCACAGCACCCATCGGCTAGCCCTCGGCGTGTGGCTCACCCCAGCGTGGCATGAGCTTGTGCGCTACACCGAGCTGGTCGAGGACGCGTGCGACCACGAAATCGACGACATCCTCCACGCGCGTAGGATGATGATAGAACCCAGGATTGGCCGGCAGAATGATTGCGCCCGCGCGTGACAGGCGCAGCATATTTTCAAGGTGGATCGCAGACAGCGGTGTCTCTCGAGGAACCAACACCAGCTTGCGGCTTTCCTTGAGCATCACGTCGGCAGCCCGCTCGATGAGGTTGTCGGCGAGACCGCTGGCGATTGCGGCCAGTGTTCCCATGGTGCAGGGGCACACGACCATGGCGTCCGCGGGATTGGAACCGGAGGCTACCGGTGCGAACCATTCTTCTCGTCCGAACGCTTGCAGTTGTCCGGGCTGCGACGCGAATCGTTTGGTGAAAAACTCCTCCGCTTCCTTGGCGCGGCCAGGCAACGCCAAATCCATTTCCTGTCGTGCGACGATCTGCGCCACAGGGGAGTAGAGCAGGAACACGCGCGACCCTGCCTGCAGCAAACACTCGAGCAGGCGTATCCCATAGGGCATCCCAGAGGCGCCAGTGAATGCGAGCGTGATGGTCCGGGACACTTGTGGAGGGACGTCAGTGGTTGTTGGTCGGAGCGGGCTGTGGCCCGTTCGAGTGCCGAAGCGTGGCCCGCACAGCAAGTGCGCATGCGACCCTTACGGCAGACGAGCAGGGTGGCCTCATACTCCCAATTCCCGATGGCGCACCAGCACGGGAATGGAGGCACGAAAACGCTGTGCCAGCGTTTCGGCGAAGTACACCGACCGGTGACGTCCCCCGGTGCAGCCGATGGCCACCGTAAGATAGCTGCGGTTATCTCGAACGTAACAAGGTACCCAATCCTCCAGGAATCCGGACAGGTCGGCGAGCATTTTCTGCGATGTGGCATCGGCCTCCAGAAACTCGACGACCTTTGCATCCTTGCCCGTCAGCGGCCGCAGCAACGGATCGTAATGTGGATTGGGTAGACAGCGCACGTCGAATACCAGATCGGCGTCCAAGGGTAATCCGTGCTTGAAGCCGAAGGACTCGAACAGCAAAGTGAGGCCCGAACCGGCCATACCCACAAAGTCTTTGACCCAGGCGCGCAGAGCGTTTGGCGACAAATCGCTGGTGTCGATGTGATGGGCCGCGGCGCCGATTTCCTGCAGGAGATCTCGCTCTGCCTGAATACATTCCGGAAGCGTCCGACTGTCGTCGGAAAGAGGATGGCGTCGGCGCGTCTCGGAGAATCGCTTAACCAGCGTTTCAGTTTTGGCATCGAGGAACAGCACTCGCAGGTCGACATCACGACCGCGCAATTCGGCTATTCTCCCGACCAGTTCACGCAACGAAGGACCGCTGCGCACGTCCACGCTTACCGCGACTTTCGCATAACCCGTCTGACCCAGGAAGTCGATCAAGCCAGCCAGCAAATTTGCGGGCAAGTTATCGACGCAGTAAAAGCCGCTGTCTTCCAGCACATTGAGCGCAATGCTCTTGCCGGAGCCCGACATACCCGTGATGAGGATCAGGCGCATGGCATCGCGGCTGGCGTTGTCGACATGGGCGCAGCAGCCTCAGGGCTCACGACCGAAGTGCTGTTCTTGTCGGCGAATGAAATCCTGCGTGCTGTCGATGCCGCGTAGTTGCAGCACGTAGTTGCGCACGGCGGCCTCCACCAATACGGCGAGGTTTCGCCCCGCTGCTACTGGGAGTACGACTTTGCGAATGCGCACGTCGAGGATCTCCTCGAAACTGGCAGTCAGTGGCAGACGCTCCAGTCCCGGAATGACTCCGCCTACTGGCTTTTCCAGTTGCACGATCAGTTTCAGGTTCTTGCGTACCCGTACCGATGTCTCACCGAAGATGGTGCGAATGTTGAGCATGCCCAGGCCGCGCACTTCGAGAAAATCCCGAAGCAAATCCGGGCTGCGGCCTTCCAGCGTCTCGGGGGCGATGTGATAGAGTTCGACGACATCGTCCGCTACCAGTCCGCTTCCGCGAGTGATGAGTTCCAACGCCAACTCACTCTTGCCCACGCCGCTGTCACCCGTTAGCAGCACACCCATTCCGAGCACGTCCAGCAGCACGCCATGGCGCGTGACGAATTCGGCTAGGGCGCGACCCATGTAGGTGCGAATGACCCAGATGATCTGCAGGCTCGGCAGCGGCGAAGCGATCAGTGGTACCTGCATCCGTCGCGTGAAGGCATGCAATGCCTCCGGTGCCTCGTCCCCATCGCTAACAATGACACAGGCGAGCCCACTCTCGTACAGACGTGACAACGCCTGCTCTCGCGCCGATTCATCCATGGACCGGAAATAAGTCGCCTCGGTCCGGCTGAAAATCTGGATCCAGTTCGGGTGGTAGAAGTTGAGGTGCCCGATCAAGCCTTCGTTGGACTGGTTGATACGGCGCGTGTCGAGTGTCGCGTTGGACCAGGACTCACCGACCAGCCAGGACAGCTTCAGGGCTTCCTGGTTGTCCTTGAACAACTCCGCGACGCTTACTTGTGGCATTCGGGGTCAATGCGACGCATCGGATTGCCAACCCACGATCAGACGCTGAGCGGCTATCGCATCGCTTGCTTGTGCGAGCTTCGAACGGAATTCACGGTCGCTGAACATCTGCGCCAGCTCACTCAGAATTTCCAGATGCAGGTCAGTCGATTTCTCCGGAACGAGCAGAACGAAGATGAGATTTACCGGCAGATCGTCCGGCGCCTCGAAAGCGATCGGGGTACGCGTGCGCAGGAACGCGCCGACTGCTTCACGCAAACCACGCACGCGGCCGTGGGGAATCGCGATACCTTTTCCGAGCCCGGTGGATCCCATCCGCTCCCGTGCAAGGAGGCTGTCCAGGATTTGCCCGCGCTTGACCCCGGTCTTGCCCTCGAGCAAACCGGCTGCGTGCTCGAACACTGCCTTCTTGTCTGCCGCCGGCATGTCGAGCACGACGTTGGAGGAGGGCAGCAGCGAGGCGATATGGCTCATGAAAAATGCATAGGCGGGCGGTCTTGCTGCGCTCCGTACGGCATCCAGCGTGTCTCGCCTCGTAACGGGCGAGATATTCCCAGGCGCTCAGTCCGCCGCTTTTGGGCGAGCGGCGACATTGGGACGATGATCGACGGTCTTTTCCTTGTGCTTGATGATCTGACGGTCCAGCTTGTCGACGAGGTTATCGATGGCAGCGTACATGTTCTCGTCGATGCTCTCGCAGAAGATGTCGCGACCGCGCACGTGCACGTTCGCCTCAATTCGCTGCTGCAGCTTGTCGACCGAAAGGATCACGTTAACGTCGATCACATTGTCGAAGTGGCGCGTGATGCGTTCCAGCTTGGACGTAACATAGCCGCGGATGGACGGCGTGATCTCTAAGTGATGTCCGGTGAGCTGCAGATTCATCGACCGCTCCTTGAATGTTCGGGGGAAGGGATGTCCTCACGCACTGAGTCGATCTTAGATCGACTTTCTTAGGTTGACCGGGAGGATCTGCAAAGATTCCCGGTATTTCGCGATGGTCCGACGCGCGACCACGATGCCCTGCTTGCCCAGGATTTCGGAAATCTGACTGTCGCTCAGTGGCTTATGCGAATCTTCCTCACCTACCAGCTGCTTGATGAGCGCCCGGATGGCAGTAGCGGAGCAGGCCCCGCCAGTCTCGGTGGTGACATGACTGCCGAAGAAGTACTTGAGTTCGAAGATGCCGCGTGGGGTGAGCATGAACTTTTGGGTCGTCACGCGTGATACGGTGGACTCGTGCAGACCCAGAGTATCTGCAATCTCACGCAACACCAGCGGTCGCATAGCCACTTCTCCATGTTCGAAGAAATGGCGCTGGCGGTCGACGATTGCCTGGGATACGCGCAGGATGGTGTCGAAGCGCTGCTGGACGTTCTTGATGAGCCACTTGGCTTCCTGCAGCTGGCCAGCGAGTTGTTGGAGGCTGGCGTCGCGGTTTCGGTGCAGGATGTCCGCATACATGCGATTGATGCGCAAGCGTGGCATCGCGTCCGGGTTCAGCGATGTCTTCCACATTCCCTTCACTTTCTTCACCACCACGTCGGGCACGATATAGCGCGTGTCATCGTTGGAGAAGTTGCCACCGGGACGTGGATTTAGACTGATGATCAGCTGCTGTACGCCGCGCAATATATCGTCGCCACATTTGAGGAGCTTTTTCAGCTTGGCGTAGTCGCGGCCGGCGAGCAGATCGAGGTGGTTTCGCACCGTGATGAGCGCCTCGGCGCGCTGCGGCGTATCCGCCGGCAATGCCTCCAGCTGTAGCGCCAGACATTCGGCGAGGTTGCGCGCACCGATCCCGATTGGATCGAGGTACTGCAAATGTTTGAGGGCAATCTGGAGGTCTTCGGTATCGACCGCCATCTCAGCCGGCAGCATCGCTGCCACTTCCTCGAGGTCCTGGGTGAGATAGCCATCATCGTCCAGG
>Ga0068859_100005829_pt1 | contig 12509 bp, 11 predicted proteins | sample KBSSwiS22_FD_66585 | JGI IMG/M metagenome (GOLD analysis project Ga0068859, IMG submission 66585) | Switchgrass rhizosphere microbial communities from Kellogg Biological Station, Michigan, USA - KBS Switchgrass S2-2 | ecosystem: Host-associated > Plants > Roots > Rhizosphere > Soil ... | reverse complement strand
CAAACCGGAAAAGAAATCTCGGCTTCGCAAACTGGCGCCGCGTCTAATCCTCAGCAAGGGTGGCTAAGGACTTCGCGAAAGTCTGATCCATGAAAACGCAGTTTGTGCGTTAACCGTGAATTGCGTCTCTCCTCCGTTGGTTTCTGTCGAAGCGCCACTAACAATATTCAAGATGGAGGGTTGAGAATGAAGAAAAGACTATTTGGCGTTTTATTGTCACTTGCCGGAATGCTTTGTTTTTCGGGCAGTGTCGTCATGGCCCAACACCGGCACATCGATCGCGGGGAACGTCGAGACCTGCGTGAGGATCGCCGTGATATCCGTTCCGATACGAGAGACCTCCGGTCGGACAGGCGCGACTTGGGGGCGGACGCTCGCGAGCGTCGCCGAGATCTTCTGGAGCTCAGAGAAGACAGGCACGAAGGAGCTTCACGAGCAGAATTGCGCTCCGACCGCAGAGACATCAACAGCGACACGCGTGATATTCGCCAGGACAGTCGCGATCTAAGACTTGACCGGCGTGATCGTCGTGCAGACGTGCGTGACTTTTATCGCGATCGACGTCGAGCACGTCACGACTAACCTCGCGGCCATGAGTAGGACGGGCATCGCCTGTCCTACTCATAGTCCTTTGTAAATCCGATAAATCAGCTACTCCAGGTGATAAACTCTGCACTCGGAGAAGTTGTCAAATGAGAAAATTAATCTACGCGATTAACCTTACGCTGGATGGTTGCTGCGACCACACGAAAGCCAGTGCTTATGAGGATATATACGAATATTATATCCACCTCATGCGAGATGTTGACCTACTCGTGTATGGCCGTAAGACCTATCAGTTGATGGTTCCTTTTTGGCCCGATATCGCAAAAAACCAATCGGGACAAACAAGCGCAATGAACGAATTTGCTCAAGCATTTGCCTCCAACGACATTGTTGTCTGCTCACAATCATTAGACAGGGCTGCAGGAGAAAATACCAGGATTGTTCGTTCGAACCTGCAAGACGAAATCCTAAAATTGAAGGAAGCACCAGGTAAAAATATTTTAACTGGCGGCTTATCTGTTCCTTCACAACTTATCGAGCTTGATCTGGTTGATGAATTCAGTTTTGTCGTTCAGCCAATAGTTGTAGGGGAAGGGCGACGTTTGTTGGAAGATGTTCGCCTGCCGCAGACATTACAATTGAACCTTATTGACTCAAAGACTTTTAAATCAGGATGCGTCGCGCTTCGTTACTTGAAACACTGACGCTCGAGCTTTGTGTTCTCTGTGTCTCTGTGGTTGAAAACTGATTAGAAAGACCACAGAGACACAGAGACAAGCTACAGCTTCTCGTTCGTTCACTTTCAGGACGAACTTTGTTTCAAGCTATTCGCTTTCGCGCCATCCGAAACATGAGGCTTCGTACGTTCGTGTACAGCCGTTCGGTGCGGTCCCGAACGTTCGCCCGGGAGATGGTGGAAACGATCCTCTTCCGGTGCTCCCTCTGGATCATCCAGCGTTACCAGCAACTCCAGGTCTTCTTCGCTCATGCTGAATCTCCTTGTAGTCTGTTAACCCACATGGCACTAACTCCTCATCGTTGTGGGCCGGCGCCTTTCGAAGCAGCCGCAACAGCTCTAGGCTCGCGCATCCGATCCGCTGACTGGCTAAGCCAGTCTTCGAAACGGACGTTGCCGAGTAGCGCATCATTGCCTGGTACAAGTGAGTTCTCGCTCAGCTCAGTACCGAAGTAGCTCGCGTGTGGATCAGCGATCACCTCCCGCGGATCATTGCGGGCGCTGAGGGCGAGACGGATCAGTTCATCAAAGCGGAACTGCTCGGGCCCGCCCACCTCAACGATTCTATTCAACGGTGGTCCCATGGCCACCCTCGCTACCGCATTCGCAACATCATCTGCCGCCATGGGCTGAAAACGCACCGGTGGCACGCGAACCGTGTGGCTCACTGTCGCCGAATCGGCGATGCGATTGACGAACTCGAAGAATTGTGTAGCGCGTACGATCGAGTAAGGAATCGAGGATTCCTTGATCAGCTTTTCCTGAGCGACCTTCGCACGCAGATAGCCGCTGTCTGGCAGACGCTCACAGCCGACGACAGACAATGCAAGGTGATGTCCCACACCGGCGGCCGTTTCATAGCTGAGCAAGTTACCAGTTGAGGTTTTGAAAAACTCCATCACCGGCCCATCGTCGAATGACGGCGAATTTGACACGTCGACGACTACTGACGCACCGTCGAGAACTTCGGCGAGTCCTGCGCCAGTCAACGTGTTTACCCCCGAGTTTGGTGACGCAGCGATAACGTCGTAGCCGCGCTCACTGAGCTTCGAAACAGCCTTGGACCCAATGAGCCCGCTGCCGCCAATGACTACAATCTTCATATTTGCTTTTTCGTTTGCCATAGTTGACTCCTCATTTGTCAGCCATCACGACTTCCTTTTCCACCTCATTCAGCAGCTCGTGATACTGGCTCAGCTCTTTGCGACACGGAATTGTTCCTCCTTGATGAAGGCGAGCAGATCGGCGTTGATCTGATCCTGATGGGTGGCGGTGATGCCGTGCGGCGCTCCCGGGTAGTAGATGTCCTTCGCACCCTTAATGAGTTGTGCCGACTTCACGGCAGAGTTCTTCACTGGAACGATCTGGTCGTCTTCGCCATGAAGCACCAAAGTAGGCACATCAAACTTCTTGAGGTCTTCGGTAAAGTCTGTTTCGGAAAAGGCTTTGATACTCTCGTAGGCGTTCTTCAGCCCGGACTGCATGCTCCAGGCCCAGAATTGGTCGAGCACGCCCAGCGAGACATTGGCGCCCGGCCGGTTCGCGCCGTAAAACGGACCAGCGAACTCCCTGTAGGTCTGCGAGCGATCCTTCGCGAGCTTTGTACGAAGGTCGTCGAATATCTCGATGGGTAACCCTTCGGGATTGGCGGGGGTCTTCAGCATAAGCGGTGGTACTGCCGCAATCAGGACGGCTTTGGCGACCCGGCTTGTTCCGTGGCGGCCGATGTATCGCGCGACTTCTCCGCCTCCCGTAGAGTGGCCCACCAGCGTGACTTGGTTGAGATCCAGGGTTTCGATCACTGCCGCAAGATCGTCCGCATAACCGTTCATGTCATTGCCGGATGTCGGTTGGCTGGACCGGCCGTGGCCGCGCCGGTCGTGCGCGACCACGCGGAAGCCGTTCTGTGCGAGGAAGAGCATTTGACCGTCCCACATGTCGGTATTCAACGGCCACCCATGCGAAAAGGTGACGGCCGGGCCACTGCCCCAATCCTTGTAGTAAATCTGCGTTCCATCTTTGGTGGTGATAATACTCATTGCGACACTCTCTTTCTGGTGTTGGACAACCTGGAAAATTTAGGTTGCCAGTTGTTTTTTAGAGCTAACTCACGACTTGTCTCGCTGACTCTCGATTAACTTCTCGGAACCAGACATGACCCTACTTTTTTCTGCTGGTCGGGAAACGTGTGGGGGAACTAGCTTGGCTTACGTCGCGACACTGCGCGCAGCGGGTAATTTGTCTTTCGAATTAGCCCAAATTCTATGAATTGCTATCGGCCGCGTCAACATTATGGTCAGCAATCAGCAAGGAATGTGTTAACTGCGAGTTCAAGAACGAATTTCTTGTTGGTTAATCGAACGTCATTCGCGACGCAACGCAACCAGCGGATCAACCTTCGTCGCGCGACGCGCAGGTATATAGCACGCAAGTAATGCGACGAGCAGTGCGCCGATCGCGACTACGGCAAAAGCGAGCGCGTCTGTTGTGGCCACGCCAAACACCACCGATCCCAAGACGCTGGTTAATACAAGCGCAACTCCGACCCCGATTGCTGTGCCAATTGCCGCGAGCTTCATTCCATCGCCCACGATCAGCAACAGAACGCTACGTCGCTGTGCGCCGAGTGCCATCCGAATGCCGACTTCGCTGGTCCGCTCGATAACTTTATACGACAACATCCCGTAGATCCCAGTTGCCGCGATGATCAATGCGAGCAAACTTACAGTGCTGGAAAACCACGCACCGGTTCGTGCCGGTTCTAATGCCCGCCGCACATTTTCTTCGAGCGGTTCGACAGTAACGAGAGCATCTTTATTCAGCGAACGCGCCGCTTCTCTGATCGCATTCACACGCGAATTCACATTCCCATTGGTCCGCAAGACAAAGCTGTGTCCCCCTAACCCGGGGACTGAGGCCGGCGTGTAGAATAAAGGTCCATCCACTTTACCCACGTGCGTGCTACTGATGTTGCTGACGACGCCTATAATCTCGTGGCCGTTGCCATCACCGTCTCTAAAATGTTTTCCGATCGGATCGGCATCGGACCAGAAACGATTGGCCATCGCCTCGGTAATCACCGCTGGTGATTGTCCAATGCGTGTATCTTCTTCGGTAAACTCGCGTCCCCGCCGCAAATGAATACCGAGGGTTTGGAAATAGTCGGGAGACACTCGGTTGGAGTTCACGCTGATGCCTGATCCCTGGCCTTCGATGTCGACCGCATCGTCTCGCCTGCCGGCAAAAGGCATGATTTCCGCGCTGCTCATCGATTTGATTTCAGGCATGGTTTGCAAACGTTCAGCGAGCTGCGCGCGAAGTGTGGCAACGCGGGAGTCGTCATAACCTAGTGCCGATGTGTCCATCGTCAGGACGATCAGGTTCTCGCTATCAAATCCAACGTCGCTGGATTGCGCCCGTTGCAAGGTTCGTACTAATAGACCTGCTCCAATCAGAAGCACCAGCGAAACCGCCACCTGCCCGATAACCAATACATTCCGCAAGCGCAGACGTGAAACGCGCGTGTTGTTTCCAGATCTGAGTGCGCCCGTCAGATCAGGTTTTGTCGACTGAATAGCCGGCGCTAGTCCAAATACAACGCCCGTTAATAGCGAAACCAGGAACATGTAAAGAAAGACTGTCGCATCCGGCTTCAAGTCGATATCGAGACCGATTTCAGGAACGAGCGAGATCAGAATTGGTGGTAGCACTAGTGCGAGAAGCAGTCCCGCAGTGCCACCCAGCACTGCGAGGAGCAGGCTTTCTGTCATCAAGAGTCTAATCAACCGCCAGCGACTCGCTCCAAGCGCGAGACGCACCGCAATCTCTTTTCGCCGCGCGGAGCCACGCGCAAGCATGAGATTCGAGACGTTGGCGCACACGATTAAAAGCACCAGTCCAACTGCTGCCAGCACCAGCATTGCTATCGGCATGCCCTGGTTGCGAACTTCTGGAGAGTTGAGATATGACCCGGGCATCACCTCAACAATCGACTTGCGTCCGGGATACTCGAGGTCCGTCTGCGAGGCCGCCAATTGCATTTCGGCCTGCAGTTGCTTTGCCGAAGTGTTGCCCTGCAACCGTCCGATCACAGTTAACCAGCTAAGATTCGGGCGCGAGGTAAAGTTGCTCTCCGCCATGATGCCTTCGTGCGCCGTCAGCGGAAGCCAGACGTCAGGAACAGTCATCTCAGTGCCGCGAAAATCAGCCGCAGCGACACCAATGACCGTGAAGTGCTGGCGATTCAGTGCGATTGAAGTACCGATTACGCTTGTGTCCGATCCAAACCTACGCTGCCAAAAACCGTAACTCAGAACTGCAATCGGACAAGGAAGAGGCACCGTGCATTCCTTATCGTAAAAGGCGCGTCCAAGTGCGCTTGTTCCGCCCAGAACCGAAAAGTAATTGTCCGTGACCATCAGCCCGTTGATCTTTTCGACGGTGTTGCCGCCCAGGTACAGCTTTACGTCTGACGACGCTATTAAATCGGCTTTGCCCGCAACTCGGTTTCGATAGTTCAGGTATTCAGGATAAGAAGAAAGCGATGGACTCCCTTCGACTTCGCGCGAGTACTCACCCTCGAAGCGTTGGTAGACGTTCACCACACGCTCCGGGTTCTTCACTGGCAACTCACGGAAGGCGAGGGAATACAAAAGCGTGAAGATGCTTGTGTTGATTCCAATGCCGAGAGCGAGCGTCAGTAAAGTGGCCACCGCGAAATTGCGATGCTTGAGTAACGATCGAAATGCATAGCGCAGGTCGTGAAAGATATTGAGCATGTTCTATGTACTGGAGACGAACCTGAAAAGTTCGCGCTTCTTCGGCAGCCTGAGCTACTATTAAGCCCAGTTTTACTTCACCAATTCCTTTTTGCTTAGGCTGGGACGCAGCGATAATTTTCATGCGCGGCTGTGGCGTGGGCAGTCGCGAACGATTTGCGCGACTGCCATCGTAGGAGATCATCATGCTTACCGACACTTATCGAGACCTTAAGTATGCGTCACGAACATTACGCAAGCATCCAGGCTTTGCGGCTGTCGTGGTAATCACTCTGGCATTGGGCATCGGCGCTAACACCGCGATCTTCAGCTTCGTTGACGCAGTGATTCTCAACCCGCTGCCCTTTCCTGAATCTGATCGTCTGGTAGTCATTAGCCAAACAAACAATGAAGGTAATGAAGTCAGCGTTTCGCTGCTCAACTTCCAGGACTGGCAGGCGCGTTCAAGATCTTTTGACGAATTTGGCGGCGTTCGCTTCACGACCTTTAACCTCACTGGTATTGATACCCCGCAACACTTAGCTGCGCAAGAAGTGACGTTGAACTACTTCTCTATTCTTGGTGTGCAACCACAGGTTGGCCGCATCTTTTCGCCGGAGGAAGACAAGTTCGGAGCAGCGCGAACTGCGCTGATTAGTGATTCACTTTGGCGCACAGCTTTCGGCGCCGACCCAAATATCGTGGGACGTAGTATCAAGCTGGACAGCGACACCGTCACAGTGATCGGCGTCATGCCACCTCGTTTCGAATTGTTTACGAAGCCCGACCTATTGACGCCTCTCAGTGGATCGCTCGATCCAAACTCGCCCTGGTTTGATCGCGGCAACCATATGGGCTTGTATGCTCTCGGCAAACTGAGAAAAGGGATATCAGTGAGTCAGGCTGAAACTGAGATGCGACAGATCGCCGCCCAGCTCGAAAAAGAGTATCCGGCAGTCAACAGCGGGCACGGCGTACTTACGCAAGCTCTACAAACTTCTGTCGTCCACGACGTACGCTCGACACTACTCGTCCTAATGGGTGCGGTTGGATTCGTCTTGCTGATTGCGTGCGTCAATGTCGCTAACCTGTCGCTCGCGCGTTCACTGGTACGACAACAGGAGATGGGAATCAGAATGGCGCTGGGTGCTGGACGAGGGCGCTTGATTCGCCAGTCGTTGAGCGAGAGTCTTCTCCTCTCAATACTCGGCGGTTTAGCAGGAATCCTCGTCGCGCGCTTGTTGTTGTCTGCCCTAATCAGTTTGGCGCCACCCAATTTGCCGCGCCTGGCAGACGTGCAGTTGAGTGGTCGAGTGTTGCTCTTCACCGCCGCAGTTACTTTGTTGACGAGTCTTTTGTTTGGACTCTTGCCTGCGTTGTCGTCAACACGGATCACTGCGGCGTTTAGTGAAGGCGGTCGAACATCCACTTCGGGGCCGATCCGCCGGCGTATTTTTGACAGCTTGCTGGTTGCAGAAATCGCCTTCGCGCTGATTGTGTTAACTGGTGCGGGCTTGATGACCCGCACAATGTACAAAATCGCGAACGTTGATCCTGGATTTCGAACCGATCACCTTTTGACGATGCGGATGGATATTTATGGGCCACAGTACCGGAACAATCTCCCGCACATAGAAGCTTTTCAGAAGGCGGCGTTAACGAACATCAAGACGTTACCGGGTGTCGAATCCGCCGCTTTCACGCTCTCGTTACCGATTGCAGGTTCGCAGTGGGGATCGGTATTCACAGTTGGTGATCGGCCGGTAGTCGACCGTTCACAAATACCGATTGCTGCCTTTAATCCGGTCAGCCCCGAATACTTTCAAACAATGGGCATCCGGTTGTTGCAGGGCAGATCTTTTAACGAAGCCGACGGACCGGAATCACCCAAAGTTGCTGTCATCAATGAAACGTTGGCACGTCGCTTTTGGCCCAATGAAAATCCCATTGGCAAACGTGTGAGACAGGGTTGGCCGGAATGGACCACGCCATGGTGCGAGGTCATCGGTGTGGTAGCGGACGTTAAGTTGAATGGTGTTATCGAGACGACGCCCCTACACGTTTACTTGCCGCTCGCACAAAATGGGCAGGCGAGCGTGTACCTGGCGGTTCGCACCAAGCCCGAACCTCAGACACTAGCTGCGTCAGTTCAGTCTGCACTGCATTCGATAGATAGCCAGGTTCCGATCTATCAAGTTCGCACCATGGACGAACGACTTAAGCGTGCGGTTGTGTCACAACGAGCTGTAATGGTCTTACTGAGTGCGTTCGCAGTACTGGCAATTTTACTTGCGGCAGTCGGTATCTACGGGGTGATTTCGTGGGGTGTTGTGCAGCGCACGCGCGAGCTTGGGCTGCGGATGGCATTAGGCGCTCTGCCTCGCGAGGTAATGTGGTTGGTGCTGCGCAGAAGCATGCTGCTTGTATCGGCAGGGGTAATATTAGGTTTATTGGGTGCGTTTGCAGTAACGCGCCTGCTCGGCGCTTCGCTAACAGAAGGTGGTCCAGGAAACACGCCGTTGCTATTTGGAGTGCGCGCAGTTGATCCGATCACGTTTATTGTGGCTCCGATCTTGTTGGCACTGATTGCATTCATTGCTTGTTGTTTGCCGGCCTGGCGGGTCACAAAGATAGATCCCTTAGTGGCACTCAGGTATGAGTAATTGAGCGCACTCCAAGGAGATGCTCAAGTGGATGTACTTTTCGCAGCGGGTTAAGGCATACTGCGGCCAAACGGTATGGTGGATTACTATCAGGTTCTTGGGGTCAAAAGCACTGCCTCAGTAAAAGAGATCAAGGCTGCATACAAGCGGCTTGCGCGCCTGCAACACCCGGATCTCAACGGCGGGCTGCCGCAGGCCACGCAAGCATTCGTTCAAATTTCGCGTGCCCGCGACATATTGATCGATCCACAGCGCCGCGCTGCCTATGACGCACAGCGCCATGCTTACGCTACCAAAGGCGCTTATGCGCCAGTCGTGAATCCTACTGTCGATAATTATTTGCGACGCGCGCGTTCGGATGCTCGCATCAAGAAGAACCTCGAAAAAGTCTTAATGATTGAACGTGAAGACGCGCGCGCTCTTCGACAAGCTGTCTTTCCAATCGTGGCGTTTCTTTTCGCCGCCTTCTTTGTGCCGTTGATTCGTCCTCACTTCTGGCGTAGCTCCGGCTGGACCGGACGTACCATCATATTAATACTGCTCAGCATCGGCGTATGGCATACGTTCGCCAAGATTTGGACCGCCGTAAAATTGCATACGGATGACCATCGAATCGTTGCCACTGAGGATCAGGTGCTCGCAAAAGGGTGGAGCAGACGCCAGGCCATTCTCTTGATCGCGCTCTCCGCAATCGGTTGCGCGCTGCTGGGAACTTTCTTTGGCATGTCTTTTAGCGACTCTTTGTTAAGTGCAATGCCGATGTTCTTTGACCCCTCGATCCGTCTGGAGTTGCTGCTTTATCCATGGATTATGGTCTTGTTACTCGATGCCGGGCATGCGCTAAGTCAGAGAATCGACATCTGAATTTACGAATCGTGGCGGTGATGGCACTAGGTTTGCGCATAAACGTTCGGGTCGAAAGAATTGTTTGATTTCATTGCATAATGAGGAGGGTTCTAACTAATGCGCAAAGTTTTATTAACCGTATTTTGTACGCTTTGTTTGATTGCATCGGCTAATTTTGCTGCCGCTCAGCAAAATCAAACACCCGAGAACAAAGATAAGAGCGCGACAGAAAAGGCCGCTGACAAAGCGAAAGAAGCGGGCCAGGAGGTCGGCGATAAAGCTGGCGATGTAAAGGACAAGAGTGTAAAGGGCGTCAAGAAGACTGGCCAGAAGACAAAAGAAGTTGCGCGAGATGCTGCTGGCAAAGCGGATGAGGTCAAGGACAAGACTGTTGACACGACCAAAAAGGGCGTGAACGAGGTCGGTGACAAAGCCGAAGACGTCAAAGACAAATCAGTTGACACCACGAAGAAGGCTGTAAACGTAGCCGGGGATGCAGCCGGAGAGGTGAAGGATAAGACGGCTACGGGCGTGAAGGTATCGGCCGAGAAAGGGAAAGCGATAGGTAACGAGGCTGTGGACAAGGCCGGAGACGTCAAGGACACGGGCGAGAAAGCCGCGAAGAAGTCCGGCAACTGGTTAACTCGTACCTTTAAAAAGATCTTCTGATTGCGCCTAACGGCGTCTTGCCGGCATAGGATTTAAAGTCCGTGTCTGCTCTGAAAATAAACGTGCCTGCTAGGCGCGTTTATTTTCAGAGCAGACACCGAGGCTCACGCCGTTTTCTCTTCACGTAACCCGAGTTCGACGATCATCTGTTCGCGCATGGCGAATTTCTGGACCTTGCCAGTCACCGTCATAGGAAACGTGTCGACAAACTTGATGTACCGAGGGATTTTATAATGAGCAATCTGCCCATGGCAGAAGTTCAAGATCTCATCGGGCGTGGCCGTGACGCCCTCACGCAGTCTGATCCAGGCGCAGATCTCCTCTCCATAGCGTGCATCCGGTACCCCGATAACCTGCACGTCCTGGACCTTTGGGTGCTGGTACAGAAACTCTTCAATCTCGCGCGGGTAGACGTTCTCCCCTCCGCGAATTACCATGTCCTTGATGCGTCCGACTATGTTCCCATAACCCTCTTCGTCGAGTGTCGCTAGATCGCCAGTGTGCATCCAGCCTGCCGCGTCGATGGCTTCAGTAGTGTGTTCGAGATCGTTCCAATATCCGCGCATAACGGAGTAGCCACGCGTGAGGAGTTCGCCTGGAGTACCGGGCGGCACGATCCGGCCGGCAGCGTCTACAACCTTGGCCTCGATATGCGGATGCACACGGCCCACGGTGGACACACGCCGCTCCAGCGAATCATCGACTGAGCTCTGAAAACTCACCGGGCTGGTCTCGGTCATACCATAGGCAATCGTGATTTGGTCCATATGCATCGCCTGGTTGACGCGTTTCATGACCTCAATCGGGCAAGGGGCGCCGGCCATGATTCCGGTGCGCAGGCTGCTGAGGTCAAAGTGCGAAAACGCGGGATGGTCCAATATCGCAATGAACATGGTCGGGACGCCGTGTAGTGCCGTGCAGTGTTCGGTCGCGACTGTTTCCAGGACGGCCACCGGGTCGAACGACTCAGCCGGATAAATCATCGCTGACCCATGCGTGATGCAAGCCAGGTTTCCCAACACCATGCCAAAGCAGTGGTACAGCGGCACTGGAATACACAACCGGTCATCGGGCGTGAGTTGCATGGCCTCACCGATGAAGAACCCATTGTTCAGAATGTTATGGTGCGTCAGTGTCGCGCCCTTGGGGAAGCCTGTTGTTCCACTGGTGAACTGAATGTTGATAGGGTCATCAAACTGCAACACCGACGCTAACTCCGCCAGGCGTTGCTTATGGGCCGCGCTTGCCATGGCCGGCACATCCGCAAAGCGAATGATGTTGGGTAAAGAGGTGTCGTCCAAACAAATCGTGTGACGGAGCGCAGGGAGCCTGGCCGCGTGCAGGTCTGCTGAGCGACTCGACTCGAGTTCAGGGGCGAGCTCGAGCAGCATGGAAATGTAGTTGGTGGACTTGAACGCCGCCGCCGTGATCAACGCCTTGCAGCCCACTTTGTTAAGCGCAAACTCCAGCTCAGTTAGCCGATAGGCCGGGTTGATGTTCACGAGAATGATCCCAGCCTTGGCCGTCGCAAATTGCGTCACAACCCACTCCGCATTGTTGGGCGACCAAATCCCGACTCGATCACCAGGCTCAAGCCCCATGGCTAACAGCCCGGCAGCAAAGGCATCGACCTGCTGTTGCAACTCGCGGTACGTCCAGCGCACTCCCTGATGCCGTACGACCAGGGCTTCCGACTCGGGCCAGCGCGCGACGGCACGATCAAAGTGCACTCCAATGGTGTCACCGATCAGAGGCACGGAACTGGCTCCGTGCACATAGCTTTGGATCAGTTTACCCAACTCAACCCGCCAACCTGAAGCTGTAACCACTGCGAATCAGCTTAACAAACAATCGAGGCGTGTGTGTGATGTTTCCGCCCGCCTCACCACTTGTACCTGAGGGCGAGAAATTTGAGAAAACATTAGAGGAGATAAACATGAGGTACATTAGTTTCAGATTAATGACATTTTTCATCATCACCGCGTTCAGCGCGTTTGTGGCGCTGCATGTCGGCAGTGCGTCCAGTGCGGCGCCATCGCAGGGTAATGAATCTGACAACAAGTTTCACCGAGCAAAGAAAGCGATACCAGGCCAGTATATTGTCCGTCTCAACGACGACACTCGACCCGAAGACGTCGATTTTGTTGCTAACCAATTGCTGGCGCGGCATCAAGGTACGACGCTAGGGGTCTATCGGCACACGATCAAAGGGTTTGCCATTCAAATGCCGGAGGCCGCGGCGATGGCACTCAGCCACGAGCCGGCAGTCGAGTATGTTCAGGAGGACGGCCT
>Ga0068859_100005824_pt1 | contig 12513 bp, 10 predicted proteins | sample KBSSwiS22_FD_66585 | JGI IMG/M metagenome (GOLD analysis project Ga0068859, IMG submission 66585) | Switchgrass rhizosphere microbial communities from Kellogg Biological Station, Michigan, USA - KBS Switchgrass S2-2 | ecosystem: Host-associated > Plants > Roots > Rhizosphere > Soil ... | reverse complement strand
CTTTCCGATCCGGGGACGGTGGCCCGGCTGAAGGAGGCGCAACACGCGTACTTGCTGAGCCTCGCCGACGACCCGCGCGGAGAGGACTACGTGAAAAGCCGCCTGCGGATCGGCGCGATTCACCACAGGATCGGGCTTTCGCCCCAGTGGTACCTGGGAACGTATTGCCTTTACGTCGATCTTCTGGCGCCTTTGATCGCCGAGCACCATCACGCCGATTCCGAAAGAGCCCGGCTCGCGACCCGGGCCTTGTTCAAGCGCATCCTGCTCGACGCTCAGTTCGTCACCGACGCTTACTTCGAATCCCGCCAGAGGCAGGCCGTCGAGCGATCCGAGCAGCTCGCGGCCGTCGGCGAGCTCGCGGCCAGCATCGCGCACGAGGTGCGGAATCCGTTGGCCGGGATGAAAGGCGCGCTCGAGATGTTCAGCAGGCAGGTCTCGGACCCGTCCCACCAGGAGGTGCTCCAGGAGATCCTCGGCCAGATCGGCCGTCTCGAGGGTCTCGTGCGCGACCTGCTCGCCTACGCACGTCCGCGGACGATCGCGCCCGTCTGGCTGAGCGTCACCGACCTCGTGGACCGGGTGTTGCGCCTGCATCAGGGCGACATCGCACGGGCCGGCATCGTCGTGCGGCGGACCAGCGGGCCGCGCAGCGACCGGCTGCACGCGGACCCTCAGCTGATGGAGCAGGTCTTCATCAACCTGATCCAGAACGCGCTCCAGGCGATGGACGCCGGCGGCACGCTCTCTTTGGGCACGCGCCGGGACGGCGACGAGCTGATCGTGACGTTCGCGGACACCGGCAAGGGGATCCCGGCTTCCGTGCTGCCGAACATCTACGCGCCGTTTTACACGACCAAGCACCGCGGCTCGGGCCTGGGGCTCGCGATCGTCAAGAAGATCCTCGAAAAGCAGGGCGGCCGGATCGAGATCGAGAGCGAGGAAGGCCGCGGGACCACCGCGACGGTCGCGCTCACCGGCGTATTTGGAGACGACGATGTCTGAACGCATCCTGGTCGTCGACGACGAGAAGCTGATCCGATGGTCCGTCGGCGCGCGCCTCAAGGAAGAGGGGTTCGACGTCTCGGAGGCGGAGAGCGTCCAGGCGGCGTTCACGGCGCTCGACGACGAGTCGTGCGACTTGATCCTGCTCGACTACAAGCTCCCCGACGCGTCGGGGCTCGACGTCCTCGCGAGGCTGAAGCGCGAGGACCGCAAGATCGCCGTCGTGATGATGACCGCCTTCGGCACGGTGGAAAACGCCGTCTCCGCGATGAAGCTGGGCGCGGCCGACTTCCTGACGAAGCCGGTCGACCTCGACGCCCTGATGCTGGTCGTGCAGCGAGCGCTCGAGACGACGCGGCTGCGCCGTGAGGTCGACCGTCTCCGCAAGGAGCAGCAGGCGTCGCACGGCGGGTTCCAGCTCGTCGGCACGAGCGCGGCGCTCGCCGAGGTCATCGAGCTCATCCGCAAGATCTGCGCGAGCGAGGCGTCCACGATCCTGATCGAGGGGGAGAGCGGAACCGGAAAGGACGTGGCGGCCAAGGCGATCCACTACCAAGGCCCGAGGTCGGAGCGGCCGTTCGTCAACATCACGTGCTCCGCGCTTCCGGAGACGCTCCTGGAGAGCGAGCTGTTCGGCCACGAGCGCGGCGCGTTCACCGACGCGCGCACGCAGAAGAAGGGGCTGCTCGAGGTCGCCAACGGGGGAAGCGCGTTCCTCGACGAGATCGGCGAGATGGGCCTGTCGATGCAGGCGAAGCTCCTGCGGTTCCTCGAGGAGAAGGCCTTCCGGCGGGTGGGCGGGACGCGCGACGTGCGTGTCGACGTGCGCATCATCGCGGCGACCAACGTCGACCTCGAGGAAGCGGTGCGTCTCGGGCGCTTCCGCGCCGACCTCTTCTATCGCCTGAAGGTGATTCCGATCTACATGCCGGCGCTGCGCGAGCGGCGCGAGGACATCCCGCTCCTGGTGCGGCACTTCCTGGACCACTACAACCGCGAGCTGCGCAAGTCGACGACCCGGGTCGACCCCGCGGCGATGGAGCGGCTCGTCGCCTACGACTGGCCGGGGAACGTGCGCGAGCTGCGCAATCTGATCGAGCGCATCATGATTCTCGAGAACAAGCCGAGCATCGAGCTGTCGGATCTATCGGGCGCGATCTTGAACGGCCCCGCGCCCGTTGCCGCCACCGGAGGAGGAGGGTCTCCGGCGGCGGGCGGGACGCTCGACGAGATGGAACGGGTCGCCATCCGCCGGGCGCTGGATCAAGCCGGCGACAATCAAGTCAAGGCAGCGAAGCTCCTCGGAATCTCGAGAGACACGCTCCGCTACCGCATGAAGAAGTACGGTTTCCTCCAGGACGCGAAAGGCGACGATTCACCTGCGGGCTGAGGTCAAAGGGATCGCCTCGTGCTGTGTTTCGCACGCGAAGCAGAAGCTCGCCTCGGGAAGCGCCTTGAGCCGCATGGCGCCGATCACGCCGCCGCAGTCCAAGCACCGCCCGTAGGTCCCGGCGCGTATGCGCTCGAGGGCGCCCTGAAGGTCAGCGGCGTCTTCCGCCAAGCGCGCGGCCGCCAACCTGTCGGACTCGCGCTCGATCACCGCGCGCGATGCGTCCACGCTCTCGTTGAACGGCGTGTTGTCCCCGCCCCCGTCCCATTCCTCGGGCTGCGAGCGCTGCGTGACGATCGCGAGCTGGTGAACCACCGCTTCGAGCCGCTGCGCCAGCGATTGCTCGATGCGTTCGAACCTGTCGACCGGGTGACCCGTGTTCATGACGTCTCCTTCCCCGCGTTTGTCGCGATGCGTCAGGCGGCTTTGGCTTCGTGGTCGCGGACGGCGAGCACCGGACAGGGGCTCGTCCGCAGCACCCTCTCGGTCGTCGAGCCCATCATCGCGTGAGCGATGAAGCCTCGGCCGTGCGTCGCCATCACGATGAGGTCGGCGCGACAGTCCTTCGCCAGCCGCACGATCTCGGTGTGCGCGTCTCCGAGGAGCGCGACCGCCTCGACGTTCTTGTAGGCCGGAAGGTTGGCGGCCGCGAACCGCTCCAGCTGCGTGCGATCCGATTCGAGCTGCCGCTCCTCCAGCGCCCGGACGTCCAGCCCCGGGTATTCCCACAGCGCGGGTGGGATCGAGCTCGTCACGTGGACCAGGAGGATCTTCGCCCCGTAGGTCTTCGCGATCGTGACCGCCGGAGCGACAGCCTTCCGCGACGTCTCGGAGAAATCGGTGGTCAGGATGATCGTCTTGAATCCGTTCATGGCGGCCCCCTTTCGACGGCTTTAAGGGGGGGTGATGCTGCACTCGACGTGCCAGCGGGTTGCCCCTTATCGCCACCGGGAATCCCCCCCAGGCACCGCCGGGGGATGCGCGCCTTGCCGCACCGGCTGGGTCAAATGCCTCTCGGCGTGGGCCGCTCCCCGGACGGCCGAGGGCGTCCCCGTGGTCCGCAATTTGCTGTACCCACGAAAGAGACTGCGTGCGGGGAGACGAAAGGGGATCGCGCCATGCCGCAACGGATCAAGAGCGACGCCGAGATTCAACGGCAAGTCCTCGACGAGCTGAAGTGGGACTCGCGGATCAACGAGGCCGAGGTCGGCGTCGTGGCCGAGCGCGGCACGGTGACGCTCACCGGCATCGTGGACAGCTATGCGAAGAAGCTCGTGGCCCAGGAGGCCGCCCATCTCGTCCGCGGCGTCCTCGACGTCGCCAACGAGATCCAGGTGCGGACCCCGGCAAGCCCGGTGCTGACGGATACGGAGCTCGCCCAGGCGGTGCGCCGGGCGATCGAATGGAGCGCCCTGGTGCCGGCTGCGCGCGTTCAAACCACGGTTTCGAACGGCTGGGTCACGCTCACCGGCGAGGTCGAGTGCCTCCGCGAGCGCGTCGACGCGGAGCGGACGATCCAGGATCTGTCCGGCGTCAAGGGCGTGACGAACGCGATCACGGTGAAGGCGACTCCGGTCCAGCCGCGGGACCTGAAACGACGGATCGAAGAGACGCTGGCGCGCCGTGCCGATCGCGAGGCCAAGGGCCTCGGCGTCGAGGTCCGCGGAAACGGGGACGTCACCGTGTCGGGAATCGTCCCGACCTGGAACGAGGTCCGGGCCATCCTGAGCGCCATCCGCTTCGGGCCGGGCGTGCGGTATGTCGAGAATCGCATCACGGTCGACCCCACGCTCTGAACTTTCGTCGGAGAGACGAGGCTGTCATGGAGCGCGATTTCGAAAAGCTCGTCGGCGACAGCGATCCGATGCGGGAAGCGCTCGCGATCGTGCGCCGCGTCGCGGGCTCGACCGCGTCGATTCTCCTGCTCGGTGAGAGCGGGACCGGCAAGGAGCTCTTCGCCGAAGCGGTGCACCGCCACAGCGCGCGGCGGGACCGGCCGTTCGTCCGGGTGGCCTGCGCCGCGCTGCCCGAGACCCTCTTGGAAAGCGAGCTGTTCGGCCACGAAAAGGGTGCGTTCACGGGAGCGGTCTACTCCCGCGCCGGCCGGTTCGAGATCGCCAACGGCGGCACGCTCTTCCTGGACGAGATCGGAGACCTGTCCCCGACGGTGCAGGTGAAGCTCCTGCGATTCCTCGAAGAGCACGAGTTCGAGCGCGTCGGCGGGAACAAGACGGTGCAGGTGGACGTGCGCATCGTCGCCGCCACGAATCGCGACCTCAAGGCCAAGCTCGCGGATGGGTCTTTCCGGGAAGATCTCTACTTCCGCTTGAACGTGATCGAGATCCACGTTCCGGCGCTTCGCGAGCGGATCGGGGACATCCCCCTGCTCGCGCGCCACTTCCTCGCCAAGTACGCCCGCGCGAACGGCAAGGCCGTCGAGGAGTTTTCGAGCGAGGCCATGGCGCTCCTTGGGCACCACGCGTGGCCCGGCAACGTCCGCGAGCTGGAGAACGCGGTCGAGCGCGCCGTCGTGCTCGCCACGGGCCCGGTCCTCGATACCGACCTGTTCGCCGCGCTCGCGGCCGGTGTCCCGGCCTCCCACGGGCTCTTGCACGACGACGGCCTGCGAATTCCGGGAAGCGCGCTGGCCGACATCGAGCGCGAGGTGATCTTGAGAACGCTCGAGTCCGTGGACGGAAGCACGACCCGCGCGGCGCGGATCCTTCACATCAGCCCGCGCAAGATCCAGTACAAGCTCAAGGAATACCAGGAGCGCGAGACCGTCCCGACGTCCTCGTGAGTCGCCGGCCGACCCCCTGCGGCGCGCCGCGCGGATCCGGTGCCGTGATTCCGCGCGAACGCGCAGGCGAGACGGACTCAGGCCAGCTTGATCTCGATCGACCTGGGGTGCGCGGCCTCGCCTTTTCCGAGATGGACGGTGAGCAGCCCGCCTTCGAACTGAGCCTTGACGTTCTTCTCGTCGGCATCCTCGGGGACCCGGAAGCACCGAATGAACTTGCCGTACGAGCGCTCGACACGATGGAACGTCTTGCCCTTGTCCTCGGTCTCGTTCTTGCGCTCGCCCTCCATCGTGAGGATCCCGTCCTTGATGAAGACGTGAACGTCGTCCTTCTTGATCTCCGGGAGCTCGGCCTTGATCAGGTACTCCTTGGGCGTCTCCTGGATGTCGACCAGCGGCGCCCAGTCGGCGACAAGAGGGTCTTGGCGGCCCGTCAGTCTCGCGAGTCTCTCGGACATCTCCTCGAGCTCGTGGAACGGATTCCACCTGGCAATTCTCATGGCTGCGGTCCTCCTATACCCCGAAAGCCTCGACGGGCTTCCGGACGTAGTTCGGGATGAGGCCGGTCTCCGGCCAGGCGTGTCCGGCCGGGACGACGACGACCGGGCAGTTCGCCTCGCGCACGACGCGGCGGACGGTGGATCCGAACAGCACACGGTCGACGGCGCCGTGGCCGTGCGTCCCCAGGACGATCAGATCGTCGCGCTCTTCCTCCGCGACCCGAAGGATCTCCAGGTCCGCCGGACCGAACGTCACGAGCTCTTCGATCCGGCTGCCGACACGGGCTTCGTCCGGAATGCGCTTCTGAAGCTCGGCGAGCGCCGCGCGCTCGATGTCGATGCGAAACGGCGGCCCCATGGGCGGGCACGGCAACGGGCCGACACGCATCTGAACGCTCTCGAGGTCTTCGACCACGCTCATCACCGTCAGGTGCTCGACGCCCTCGCCGGCCAAGGCCACCGCAAAACCGATCGTGTCGGCGCTCCTGCCGGACAGGTCGGCCGCGCACAGAACCCTCCGGAACAACCCGCGGCCGCCGGGAGCGTCGCCCCGGACGACGAGCACCGGAGCGGGGGGACGCACGAGGAGCGCCTCCGTCACGGAGCCCAGCGCGATCCTCGTGAACCCCGAACGGCCGTGGGTTCCCATGACGATGAGATCCGCGTGGACCTTCCGGGCCGCGGCGACGATCTGGGTGTAGGGGTCGCCCACCTGACACGCCAGCTCGATCGGCACGCCGTGATGCTCCGTCGCGTCGACGAACCGCCACAGCTCCTCGAGCCTGGCCTGCCGCGCGGCTTCGGCGAGGTCGGCCGAGACGGTGAAGTACGTCATGTCCAGGGGGGTCGGCAGGGTCGAGGGGTAGGCGTGCACGACCGTGACCTTCGCTCCGAACCAGCGCGCGACGCGGATCGACTCGACCAGCGCGCGGTGCGCGAACTCGGAAAAGTCCGTGGGGCACAGCACGTTGTGGATGCTGATTCCGTTACGGGGCTGCATGGGGCACCTCCGGGGAGGACTTGGAGCAATCCGGGTGCCGCGGGTTTCGCGTGGCTTTCCGGGCCCGCGGGCCGCCCCGCGCGCAGCCCCTTCGCGCCGCGAGGCCCGGCGCGCAAACCTTGCGTGCCGGGGGGCGAGGCGAGGACTCGCTTCGTCCGGACTCGGGTTTGCGTCGAGACCCCGCGAAGGCTAGTCTGGCAGTGGTTCCGCGGACCGAGCGGGGCCCAACGGAGGATCGGATCATGAAGCGATTGATGGCATTGGGTTCCGTACTCGTCCTCGCCGTCGCATTGACGGGGGCGTCGTTCGCGGGAGAGGCTGCAGCGGCTCCGGCGTCCGTGAAGGGCTGGCTCGTCGACTCGTTCTGCGGCGCGAAGAACGCCAACCTCGACGGTCAGGGCTGCGCGAAGGATTGCTACAAGAAGGGCGCGAAGCTCCAGCTCGTCGCCGACGGCAAGACCTACGAGCTGTCGGATCAGAAGGCCGCCGCCGAGCACCTGGGCCACGAAGTCGTGGTGACCGGCACGGTCGACAAGGACACGATCAAGGTGACGAAGATCGAGCCCGCGACGAAGGAAAAGGCGTAGAGCCCGGCCGGCGGCTCGCGCCGGCCGTCACGACGGCGCTCTTGCGCCGCCAACGGGGCCCTAAAGCCGGTTGCTATACTCACCGGCTTTAAGGGCCCCGTTCCTTTATGAAGTCCGCAAGCATCCGCAACTTCTCGATCATCGCCCACATCGACCATGGGAAGACGACCCTGTCCGACCGCCTCTTGCAGCGGACGGGGGCGGTCGCGGCGCGCGACATGGGCGAGCAGATGCTCGACGCGATGGACCTGGAGCGCGAGCGCGGCATCACGATCAAGGCGCACGCGGTCACGCTCGGCTACACGGCCAAGGACGGCCGCGACTACATCCTCAACCTCATCGACACCCCCGGCCACGTCGACTTCAGCTACGAGGTCAGCCGCTCGCTGGCCGCATGCGAGGGGGCGCTCCTCGTGGTCGACGCCAGCCAAGGGGTCGAGGCCCAGACCCTCGCCAACACCTACCTGGCCGTCGACCACCAGCTCGAGGTCATCCCGGTCCTGAACAAGATCGACCTGCCCGGCGCCGAGCCCGAAAAAGTCAAGGAGCAGATCGAGAACATCATCGGGATCGACACCGCCCACACGATCTCGGCGTCGGCCAAGGAAGGGATCGGCATCGAGGAGATCCTCGAGGCGATCGTCTCCCTGGTCCCGGCCCCGACGGGAAGCTACGAAGCGCCGCTCAAGGCGCTGATCTTCGACTCCTGGTACGACCCGTACCGCGGGGTCGTCATGCTGGTCCGCGTCGTGGACGGCACGCTGTCGAAGAAGCAGCGGATCCGGATGATGATCACCGGCGGCGCGTACGAGGTCGAGGACCTCGGCGTGTTCTCCCCGAAGGCGACTCCCCGCGAAACGCTGTCGGTGGGCGAGGTCGGCTTCGTCATCGCCAACATCAAGAAGATCAGCGACTGCCAGATCGGCGACACGATCACCGACGAGAAGATCCCGACGACCCAGCCGTTCCCCGGCTTCCGCGAGATCAAGCCGATGGTCTTCGCCGGGCTTTATCCCACCGAGTCCGACCAGTACGAAGACCTCCGCGACGCGATGGAAAAGCTCCGGTTGAACGACTCGTCGTTCAACTACGAGCCCGAGTCGTCGGGCGCTTTGGGCTTCGGCTTCCGGTGCGGGTTCCTGGGCCTGCTCCACATGGAGATCGTCCAGGAGCGCTTGGAGCGCGAGTTCAACCTCGACCTCATCACGACAGCACCGGGCGTGTCGTACCGCGTGACGACCACCAAGGGCGAGGTGATCGAGGTCCACAACCCCAGCAAGCTGCCTCCGGCCGCGAACATCGAGGTCATCGAGGAGCCGATCATCACCGCGATGATGATCACCCCGCCGGAGTACCTGGGAAACATCATGAAGCTGTGCGACGAGCGTCGCGGCACCCAGAACAAGCTCAGCTACCTGAGCAAGACGCGCGTCCTTCTCGAGTACGACATGCCCTTGAACGAGGTCGTCCTCGACTTCTTCGACAAGCTGAAGTCCGGCTCGCGCGGGTACGCCTCACTCGACTACCACTTGGCCGGCTACCGGCCCGACAAGCTCGTCAAGATGGACCTTCTGGTCAACGGGGAATCGGTCGACGCGCTGTCGGTCATCTGCCATCGAGAGAAGGCGGAGATCAAGGGGCGCGCCCTGGCCGCCAAGATGAAGGAGCTCATCCCGCGGCAGATGTTCGAGGTAGTCATCCAGACGGCCATTGGCGGGAAGATCCTGTGTCGTGAGACCGTGAAGGCCATGGGAAAAAACGTCCTGGCCAAATGCTACGGCGGCGACATCTCGAGAAAGCGGAAGCTCCTCGAAAAGCAGAAGGAAGGAAAGAAGCGGATGAAGCGCGTCGGGCGCGTGGACATCCCGCAAGAAGCGTTTCTTGCGATCCTCAAGGTCGACTGACCGATGGCCCGCCCCGCGGCGCTGTTGCTCGTCCTGGTGCTCCTCGCCGGCACGGGGATCGCCGGCTACCTGACCGCCCACCACGAGAGCAAGGTTTACGGCGACGCGACGCTGACCCTCGCCAACTGCCCGGAGACCGAGACCGTCAACTGCGATCTCGTCAACAGCAGCTCGTGGTCGGAGCTGGGCGGGGTTCCGATCGCGGCGCTGGCGATCCCGACCTATCTCCTTCTCGTCGGCCTGGTCGTCGCGTCGCGGCGCGTGCCGGACGCCCTGGCCTACGTGTTTTGCATCGGCCTTCTCACGGTCGCGTACTCGGCCGCCTTGTTGTTCATCTCGAAGACCCAGGTCGGCTTCCTGTGCCTGTGGTGCATGAGGCTTTACGGAGTGAACGTGTCGATCCCGATACTGGCGGCGTTCGCCGCGAAGCGCTCACCGCGTGAGCTCCTCCGGTCCACGTTGAGCGACCTGCGCCGGTGGCCGAAGCCGATGCGCGTCGCGGCGGTGTCGTTCGTCGCCTTGCTGGCCGTCACGGTCGCCGGGGACCGCGCGTATCGCTCCCACGTCCGCGCCGTCGCGGCCGAAGAGCGCGCCCGCATCGAGCGCGAGGGAGGACCGATCGTCCCGGCCGTGCCGCAAGAGTCCCAGGAGCCGCCCGCGGGAAGCGACGGCTCCTCGATTCTGGGCTGGCTCGCTCCCGACGCGAACGCCGCTCCCCCGCCGGCGCCTGCTGCGCCCTACCGGCTCGCGGGACCCGTACGCTTGGTGTCTTCCGGGCCGGACGGCGTCAAGAGCGCCCCCTTCGACCTGCAGGCACGCATCGGCGCCGGAAAGCCGATCGCCCTGATCTTCTTCGCGCCGGGTTACGCCTGGTCCGAACGCTCCCTGATCGAGATGGCGGCGTTCTTCCGAAAAGAGGCGCCGCAAATCGAGGTCTACGCCTTCTCGGGCCGGCGCCCCGATCAGCGCGACGAAGAGATCTTGGAGTCGTTCGCCCTTCTCGGTATCCCTTCCGCGCCGCCGCTCTTGGTGGACGACAGCTACACCGTGATGAAGGCGCTCGCCGTGGGCGACGTTCCGAACGTGGCGCTGTTTTCGGCGAAAGGCGCACTGGTCATCGCCAAGATCAAGGAGCCGTCGCAGCTTCTGATCACCTCCGGCGGCAACCGCCCCGCGGGGGACGTCATCCGTGACGTCGCCAAGTCGGTCGAGGTGCCGCAGATCCCGTCGATGTTTCCGTATTACCCCTCGCAAGGGCTCGTCGGCCGGTGCGCGCCGGCCTTCACGGCGAAGACCTTCGGCGCGGGGACGCCGTTTGCGTTCAAGGGCAAGTCGGCCGCGGGCCGGCCGACGCTCGTCATGTTCTGGTCGTCGACCTGCAAGCACTGCCAGGTCGACATCCCGAAGCTCGTGACCTGGGTGAACGCGCATCCGGGGAAGGCGGACGTCATCGGCGTGACCATCATCCGGAAGGATCAGCCGGGGCAGCCGTCGCACCGCGCGGTCACCGATGCGTACATCCGCGCGCAGAAGATCCCGTGGACGATCGTCGAGGACGTGGGCGGGGTCGTCTCGGACGCTTACGACAGCATCTCGACGCCGACCACGTTGTTCATCTCGCCGTCGGGGACCGTGGCGGACGTCTGGTACTACGCCCACGACGAAGGGTTCGACGAGGCGATGGAGCGCTCGCTCGCCAAAGCGCGCGCCGCGACCGCGGCCTGCAAGGCCGCTCCGTCGCGGCCCGAGCCGCGGCTGGCCACGAGCGTGATGGGGCCGGACGGCAAGCGCATCGAGCTGGCGACGCTGCTCGACCGGCCCGCGCTCGTTCACTTCTGGGCCACCTGGTGCAAGCCGTGCGTCGCCGAGCTGCCGTCCTTGATGCAGCTCAAGGGCAGGATCGAAAAGAGCGGCGCCGGACGGGTCGTCCTGGTGTCCGTCGAATCGGAGGCGGACGGCCAGCGCATCGCCGATTTCGGAAAGTCCCTCGGCCTGGACTTGAAGTCGTACCGCGCGCCGCGCGGCGGCCTCGCCGGCGCGGTCGATCTGTCCTATCGGCTTCCCCGCACGTTCCTCGTGGCGCCCGGAGGCGCCGTGCTCGACACGCGCCAGGGAAGCCAGAGCTGGACCGACCCGGCCGTGGCGGAGGTCGTCGACGCGCGGCTCGCGGCCGCGCGCGGCCCTGCGCGCTAGACTCTCGCTCGTGGCGTTCGACACCTTCACGTTTACGCATCGTGGCATCGCAGATCGGCGCGTCCGGCTGGGTTACGCGCTCGGGTCGGCGGCCGGCGAGCGGATCGACTTCGAAGAGACGCTGGAGCTTCCCGAAAGCCTCGGCACGCTCGCGCCGCCGGACGATCCCGCGGTCGCGCGGGCGCTTCTCGGACTGCACCTTGCGGCCGGGACGTCGTACTGGAAGACGCACATCCCCCGGGAGCTCGTTCTCACCGAGGGGTCGCTCTCCGAGGACGACGCGCGGTTTTGGACCGACGTCTACACGCTCGGGATGGGAGAGTTCTTCTACCGCAATGGGATCGACCCCGCCGGACGCGCGCGATTTCCGGTGGAAACGGGGACAGTCCCCGTTGAAACGGGGACTGTCCCCGTTTCCGCGGGGCCGGCCTTGCTGCTGTGGGGCGGCGGGAAGGACTCGGTGGTCTCGCACGAGGTCCTCGAACAGGCGGGGATGCCTCACGAGCTGATCACGTTCGGAAGCCAAGGGTGGGAGTGGGTGCGCCGATCCGCGGAGGTCGCGGGCGCTCCGCTTCACGTCGTCACGCGGCGGCTGGACCCGAAGCTGTTCGAGCTCAACGCGGCGGGGGCGCTGAACGGTCACGTGCCGGTCAACACCTTCCTCGCCTTCGCCGGAACGCTGGTCGCGCTTGCCAGCCGGCGCGCCCTGGTGATCGCCTCGAACGAGGCGAGCGCGTCCCAGGGAAACGTCCTCTGGCACGGGCTCGACGTGAATCACCAGTGGAGCAAGTCGCTGGCCTTCGAGCGGATGATGCGGCTGTGGCTGACCCGAAACATCGGCGACCGCTGCGACTATTACAGCCTGCTGCGGCCCTTGAGCGAGCTGCGGATCGTGAAGGCGTTCGCGACCCACCCCGAGTATTTCGAAGCGGTCACCTCGTGCAACACGAACTTCAAGCGGTCGGGCCCGGCCCCGCGCCGGTTCTGCCTGACGTGCCCCAAGTGCGTCTTCGTCGCCTTGATGGCCCGGCCGTGGCTTTCGGATCGCGACTATCACCGGTGGCTCGGCGGCGACCCGCTCGCCAATCCGGCAAACGTCACGCTCATCGAAGAGCTTCTCGGGGTCGCCGGAAC